>Ga0105048_10011868_pt1 | contig 13701 bp, 13 predicted proteins | sample MAT05_FD_78382 | JGI IMG/M metagenome (GOLD analysis project Ga0105048, IMG submission 78382) | Freshwater microbial communities from Lake Fryxell liftoff mats and glacier meltwater in Antarctica - MAT-05 | ecosystem: Environmental > Aquatic > Freshwater > Ice > Liftoff microbial mat | place...
CTCACGGATGTCGGCGGAGCTTTCGCCGGATTTGGTTCCCATCAATTGCTCGTGCTTGAGGGCTGCCACTTCGATGTGAATATCGATACGATCCAAGAGCGGTCCGGAGATTTTGGCAAGGTAACGCTGGGTGGCGGCGGCTGTGATGCGACCGCGATGGGCGTCTTCGGCAGAACCCCACAGGTGAGGGGTTCATCTAGGCCACCAACATGAAGAGTGCGGGGAAAGCCAACGTACCAGTCTCGCGGCTGATCGAAACTTTAAAATCTTCCAGGTGTTGGCGGCTCTCAGTATTAATCGGGATTGGATTAAGGAAGCAGTCTTCGAAACCCATGTAAGAGCACGATGCCGAAAAACAGCAGGTTCCGGAAGGGGAGTAGCAGCCAATTAAAATCGACGGGCTTTTCAGATCCGTTTTGAGAGGCCTGATCCGCCTGCTTCCCAAGGCGTTGAAGAAACGACAGGGAAATAGGCAGATCACTAACTTCCTGTTGCCAATCTTCAGGTACTGGGGCACCAATCGCGGCTAGGGCGCCTGTGATGGCTCCAACGGTATCGGTATCTCCTCCGCAACGAATAACCGCTTCCACCGTTTTTTGAAAATCGCCATGGTGATGTAACCAAGCATATAGAGCCACCGGAACCGTGTGATACGCATATCCACTAACGCCTTTAGTCAGACCTACTGACGCAGCAAACTCGGCGACAGTGCTTTGGATCTCAATTGCTCTATGTATGGCGTCCAATGGGGTAGTCCAGTCTTTGTCAGTAGGAGAAATATCTCGCCATACCGTCATGAGACTTTTATCCGGGCGGTCGCTGTGGGTGCAGGCCCAGGCTGCGGTGAGGGCAACGGCCACGGCAGCTGTTTCAGCTTTGGGATCGGTGTGTGTTAGCCTTGTTGATACGCGGACAAACTCCCTGATTTTCACCGGCTCCGTGGAGAAAAAGGCTCCGATGATGGCGCTGCGCATGGCAGGACCATTTCCCGCTGAAAACACCCCACTTCGATCTGGAGGGAAGCCAATCCAGAGTTTCAGAATGGAACGAAGAGTGGCAAATCCAATGCCGGCCGGGATTCCCAACAGCCAAAACCGCAACTTCCAAGCAAGAGCTTTCTGAAAGGCAATCGGATTGTTTGGATTCTGAATCAGACATTGGGCCACGAAAACCGTGTGTTCGGTATCATCACTGATCATGCCCTTTCCAAAAAACAGGCAATGCTTCCAAGCTTGAGGCCAGCGGCGTTCGATGGAGTTCTTGCTCATTCCTTCCGCAGGAAGACCAATACTGTCTCCAACAGCCGTTCCAATGATTACTCGGGAACAAAAATCAGTCATTGGTGTTGTGTTTCAGAAAGTAAAGGGCGGTGTAAATTTTGTAATCTATAAGGCATCCCTCTGTACGTTTTCCTTCGAGCCAGGCTTCCAAGCCTTCCAAAGGAATTTCATGTACAACGATGGATTCGCTGGCATCCCCGCCACCTGCTTCCACCTTCTTCAATTCCAGGGCTTGAAAAAAGGAAATGACTTCCGTGGAAAGACCGGCCGATGCAGGGCCCTCCGTAAGATAGAGCATGGTTTTGGCCTCGTAGCCTGTTTCTTCCAGAAGCTCGCGCTGGGCTGCTACGGCGAGGGCTTCGTGCTCGGAGCCCTTAATGTCTCCGGCCAAGCCTGCTGGAATCTCAATTACTTTTTTACCGAGGGGAGGGCGGAATTGTTCAACCAGCAGAAGTTTATTTTCCGGAGTGACCGCGAGAATGCCCACGATGCCGCTGGTCTTGGTCCGCTCCACGTATTCCCATTTCCCCGTTTTTTTCATCCTTAGAAAGCGTCCTTCATGGAGCACATTTTCATCCAGTCCGGGAGCATTTTCCAGCACCGCGGCAACCTTGCGGGCCCAATGGCGATCCACCTCTTTTTCTTCTTCGGTCAACAGATCATAGGGCGTTGCCAACTGCCGTTTCCAACGGAGCAGATTTTCAGGTGTCTGATTCTCCAGAAAATGTTGGGCCCAGGTTGACCATTGTTCATGTTCCGCAGCAGCCACTTTCTCCAACATTTCTTTGTTCAGGGTTTGGTTGTTCGAAAGTCCCGGATTCCAGGACAGAGGCATTAATGTTTGGCAGTCGAGTTGATCCTTGTATTCCATGCCTTTGAAGGCTTCGAGTAAGCGTATTTTTCCGATGATATGCTCGTTGAATTCAGCAAGTTCTTTTGCAGGAACCCACAATTCCTCATGTTGTTTCCCACCAACGATCTGGGGTTTAAAACGTGACAGATAAGCGGAATCGACATCGAATTCCAATACGAAACCGACATCATCCGCTTTAGCGTTCCATTCTTTTGCAATCTGTGCTGCGTACTCCTTGTTTAAAACAGGATAAAAGATGGGTTGCTCAGGGAGACGTGGAGGAAAAGTATCCATGCCTGACTTGAAAATCAGTTCCAATTCTTTTAGTCCGACCGGACGAAAAAGAGTAGTCGTTTGTTTCATAGAGATTTTCTAAGCCATTTCCCGGATAAAGGCGGGAGGCACGGTGTCCACCAGCCACACTCCGTTGGCTGAAACGTAAAATAGATGCCCTGCGCGATGCATGTCTTCGGACTTGATTTCGAGAATGATGGGGAGGCCCCGTCTTTCGCCTACCTTCGTGGCTGTTTGGATATCGGGGGAAAGATGAACATGATGTCGCTCACCTTTGAGTAATCCTATTTTCATGATGGAATCAACAAATTTTCCTGGTGTGCCGTGGTAGAGGAGTTCAGGAGGGAATTTGGGCGCAAGCTCGAGATCCACTTTTACCGAGTGTCCTTGGTTGGCCCGTATGCGAAGACCGTCTTCACTGAACGCGAAACGTTGTTTGTCGCTTTCGCACACTAACTGATCCAGTTCCGGCCGGGACAGGGTCTTACCTTTGGCGACCAGGGCCATCAGAAGTAGTTCGACCTCAATCCAACCGTGTTCGTCTAGGGTGACACCTATCGCCTCGGGTTCATGACGCAGAACAATGCTAAGAAATTTGCTTTTGCTAATATCTTTTTTACTCATGTTTAATTCTCGTGGAGATGTAGCTGAGGCTCTCGACTCCCGTCAATACGGATCAGGCGATCAGGATTTTGGTATTGCGCCACTAGGTATCGGGTGAGATCCACCTGAAGGTCGCGGAGTCGCTTGAAATGGGCTGCCTGCTCCTCGTGAAGAGCACCTTCGTAACCTCTTTCTACTTCGGCATCTTTTCGTTTGGCATCAAGTTCCTGGTTGTGAATGGCCGCATTCTGTTCCAACTCGGCCTGATGGTTCATCTGGTTCAGGCGAAGCTGATGCCGGTTCTCCGTTTCTTTCATTTCCTGTTGCCGGACCGCGCGTTCCTGCTCCCGTGCCAGTTTCAGATCGGCCAGAACCTGTACCTGCCGTTCAGTCTCGGCTTCAAGCCTGAGTTTGGTCCGGCATTCAATGGCATTGTCATGCATGGCTTGAAGCTTCTCGTTTGCGTAATATCCGCGATAAACCACCTTGCTGATGCAATAGCCAATTTTCTCGGCCCTTTGAATCAGTTGGCGGTAGGTCGCGAGATTGTTCAGTGCATCAGTTTCGGTTTTGAAAGTCTCAAAATCATGTCCACTGACAAATTCGATGACATCACCGCTGAGGGCGTTGATGAAATCGGCAATCGGGTCATGGGTTTGATCGAGCATGCGTTCGATATCGAATAGCTCGAAAAAAACCATTACTTTGATGGCCAGAAGAGCGTCGTCAGCTGTTCGGACGCTTTCCACATCAAAATACATCTGGTCAGGAATGACGCGTAATTTGTCAAACTGGACCGCGTGGGGAATTTTGCGGTTACCCTGGCGCGGGTCCTTTCCATGCCAGCTGAAGTGATGGACCCATTCGTCGGCCATGGGCACGAACATCCTTGGGCCGCGTACGACACGGCGTTGCACTTCTTCCAGCGTCCGTTGATAGACAACAAGCGCCGCGTTGGCATCCAGCTTGAGGGCATTCTGGATCGTGATGGCGATATGTTCCAACGGGTTGAACCACACCATAGCTGGCCCTGTGACGTGCTCGGTTCGTCCGTCCAAGCGTTGGATGACAAGGTATTGGTCCGGTTCGGACGCATAACGTTGCAGTTCCTGGATTTTCTCGCGAAAGGCGAAAAAGCGGACTGGCCCGTCAATGCTGCGAGCCTCGCCCTGGGCATTCCAGACAAGAACCCGTTTTCCTTCGGGAATAAGAACTGTGCCAATCATAGTGAAGGCTCCTTTAAAATATCGTAGGTCTGTAAGATCCCGACACCCTGGTTTTTCATTTCATCAACAGCCCGTTCGACGTCTCCCGGTTGGATGTTCACTCCACGGCAGGCATCGGCGATCAGGAAGGTTTTAAAACCAAGGCTGGCCGCGTCGAGGGCGGTAAATTTGACGCAATAGTCGGTGGCCAATCCCATGACGTAAACTTCGCCAACGTTGTTGTTCTTGAGGTAGTCTCCCAGGCCTGTGGCCTTTTTCCGGCCGTTGTCGAAGAAGCCGCTATAGCTGTCGATTTTCGGATCGGTGCCTTTTTGAAAGACGGCATTCCATTGCTGACGATTCAGGCCAGAAACAAATTCTGCTCCTTTGCTATCCTGTACACAATGCACTGGCCAAAGGATCTGGGGGAGTCCTCCCAACTCGATAAACTCACCGGGCTGATGATCCGGATGATTGGCGGCAAAGCTTCCATGTTTGACGGGATGCCAGTCCTGTGTCGCCACGACCAGATCATAAAAGGGTTGCAGGCGGTTGGCTTTTTCCACGACAGCGGGTCCGTCGGGAACAGCGAGGGCGCCTCCCTCGACAAAGTCATTCTGAATATCGACCAAAATCAATGCCTTCATATTTCGAAATTGAATCCTTTCTTTTTAAGCTGAAGGTATTTTGCTTCATCAAAGCGGTAAAGCCGGGCTGCCCGGTGGGCCACGTCTTTTTCAATCTCGTCTGTTTCAACAAGAAGCTCCATCGCAAGAATCTTTTTCCGGAAATTGCGTTTGTCTAAGGCAGTTTCCAGAACCGCTTCGTAAAGATGCTGAAGCTGGGTCAGGGTGAATTTCTTTGGAAGCAATTCAAAACCAACGGGCTCATAACGCAGCTTGCTTTTGAGGCGTTGCAGAGCTGTTTCGATGATGTCTTCATGGTCAAAAGCAAGCTTTGGGATCTCGCTGACGGCAAACCAGGCTGCATTGTCTGCGTCGCTGGCCCCCTTGGGAAGGTGATCTCCCAGTTTGACGAGGGCATAGTATGCGACGGTCACGATGCGTTCCCGAGGATCACGATCAACCGTTCCGAGGGTATAGAGTTGTTCCAGGTAGACTTTGTTTAAGCCCGCTTCTTCTTCCAATTCCCGGAGGGCAGCCTGATCAAGAGATTCCTCCATGCGTACAAATCCACCAGGCAATGCCCACTTGCCTTTGAAAGGTTCCAAGCCACGTTGGATAAGAAGAAGCTGTAATTCCCCTTCATCCAATCCAAAAACCACGCAATCAACGGTCAAAGCAGGTCGGGCGAATTCGTAGATATATGCCATAAATGAATATATAGTGTATTTATTACACTAAGACAAGGTTTAATTATTTTTGTCCTGTAATTCTACGTAAAGATTCCTTGACGCGCTGTTTAAGAGTGCCGGAGACCAGCAGCCATGGGGTCGTTTGGGCTGTAAGCGCCTTTACAAACCATCGATGCATTTGATGGCGGATGTGCTGGCCGTCACGAAGACCGTCCTGGAAAAAAGGGATTTCGTCACCTGTAAGTAGGTAGAGGTCATAACGTTGTTTTGCTGCAAGTGCGGCCAGAAAGGGAGAATCTGTTCCTATGTATCGTCGGTGCCAGAGGCATGTGGCAAAGGCATTGGTATCACAGATCAGGATTTTATTGGCATCTCGGGCGGCATGCTCTTCTCGGCGGCATTGTTCCTTGGCAATCTCGACAAATTCTCCAGTGGTCCACACGTTTTCACCCCGCTGTTGTTTGAGTTTGGAGTATTCGCGTCCATATTCAGGCACCCAACAGGTTTGAAGCGCGTCGGCCAAAGCTATGGAAAGTGTGGTCGTGCCGGTCGATTCTGCCCCGAGCACACAGACACGTTTGACGAACCAACTGCGCACAATAGGTTCGAGGTAATTCCAGTGTGCGAAAGGATCTTCCCGTATGGCAGTTCCAGAGCATGGAAACTGGAGACGTGGCTGATCAACTTTGATGTGGGTCGAGCCCATACAGGCCGCATAAAGGTCGCCGTAATCTTCTGAGGTGAAAACTGCATCCGGCACATAACCTAGCCAGCCTATGGTCTGTTCTGCCCATTCCTTGGAATCTTCGTCGCGGTAAATATCATCAATCACCAAGACCTGCACCTTGGGATGGATTTCACGAATCCAGGATCCGCGAAGATCGCCGTGGATAGTATGATCCTTCATCTTGTGACAAACGATGACAGTGACCTGTTCTGCTTGGGAAGCAGCGGTATCAATCAGAAATTTATGGCCACGGTGGGGCGGATAAAACTTTCCAACAACGACAGCCGTCCGAAACTTCACAAGGCGGTTCCTTTTGTTTTTTGAGACCATTGCTTAAGGCCGAGCAGGCACATGAAGAGGAAGACGCCGTAAAGGACGGCCGTAAGGATCAATCCACGGCTTACGTAAAGTGGGATGTAAATAAGATCTGCCACAATCCAGAAAATCCAGTTTTCCAGTCTCTTACGGCATAGCAGATATTGTGCTGACAGGCTTAGGATGGTGGTGAAGCTATCCCATAGGGGTGCCGCGCCATTAAGCCTTACCAGCAATTCTCTCAGAAAAAATGTTGAAAGGGGTACGAGCAGGGCCAGAGCAAGCCATTCTTTTTTTGAAGTTCTTGTTATAGTCAAGGCCTGACGGTTTTCCCCGCCATGCAGCCAATTCCACCACCCATATATTCCGAGTCCGAAATAGACCACCTGTAGACCCATGTCGGCATACAGACGGCTGGTAAGAAAAAGAAAGAAAAAGAAAATGTTGTTGGCCAATCCAATCGGCCAGTTGGCGGCGTGTTCCCGGACGACAAGCCAGACGCAGGCGCCTCCTGTGACAAAACCTAGTACCTCGGTCATGGGAAGAGACCAGAATTTGAACCACGTCATGGCTATCATGACTGTGCAAACGACAGATATGATAACCCATTCAACCTCCGAGACTTTTCCCGAGGATGATGTCCCGACCTTATTCACTGGAATCCTTTTTCAGCAAATCCTGTATCTCCTGAAGTTCTTTCTCGTAGCCTCCCGATAGGATGGGAAAACGGCACCAGGTTTTAGGATCCAGGTTCTCGTCATCCAAATGAAAAGAGGGGGCATAGCGTTCGCGTTTCCACTGGTTTCGACACCAGAGCCGGAAAAAGCGGGTCACCCAGAGTCCGAGTTGATCGCGTGTGTAAATCGGAAATTCCAACAGCATGCGTTCAAATACGTCTGCCGGGGCGAGCTTGTCGCGAATGGCCGCTTTCTCAATAGCGTCCAGGAGGGGATAAGGCATCAGATCGTCTTCATCCGTTTGATGATTTTCCTGAGGACGGAGCTCGGCGGTGGGTGCCTGTTGATTCACGCATGAGAGGGCAGGGACAGGGCCCAGACTTTCTGGACCTTGCAGTTCGACCCAACGAAGCCACTGGCGAAGGAAAGCCTTGTCGATGCCGGCAACCGGGCTCAATCCTCCACTGGTATCTCCATCCATCGTGGCATAACCAACGGCAGCCTCCGAACGATTGCTGGTTGAAAGCAACAGCGCATTTCGAAGGTTGGCCACCATCCAGATACCGGGCGAACGCACACGGGCCTGAATGTTCTGCAAGGCGATATCGTCGGTTTTCCAGTCAAGCCCGCGACCCAGGCTTTGGCCCACCATTTTTGTATAAGCATCGACAAGGCCGCTGACATCAAATTCCAAATAGTCAGCTCCCAGCGCCTTCGAAACGATGCGGGCGGCATTTCGGGTCGTATCCGAGCTATTGGAACTGGCTTGATACACGCAGGTCATAAGAGCTTTAGACCACTGGTCAGGAGTCTTGTCCTTTAAAAAGGGGAGTTTCGCCTGTATTCCATCCGTGCCTATTTCATTCACGGCCAGTTGCAATACCAAGGCCACCAAACAGCTGACGGCGGTGGAATCGGCTCCGCCGCTCAATGAAACAACGAAGCCTTGGGATTTGCTTTTCCGGACATAGTCGAACAATCCCAACGCCACGGCCCTGGTGAATTCTTCTTCCTTGAGGCAGGAACTCACTTCCCATGCCGGAAGCTTTTTTTCTGCCTTCTCTGCACCGACGGGTTTAGGCCAAGTGAACGTGACCGGAACCAGACCATCCGGAGTATCTTTCAGGTGAGGGGTGAAGCTGGCGCTACGGCTTTGGTTCACACGGGTGGCGTCGATATTAATACGGGCCGAGGTCAATGAGACATTAGCGAAGGAAAAGCGAGGCCCTTGTTTTACAAGAACCCCATTGCTCGCGATCAGGGCTCCACCATCATAGATGGCCCGGCCTGATTCGTTCCCTACAAGATTGCTGTAAATATAGGTGGTATTAAAGGCGCGTGATCCTTCGAGAACAAAACGTTCCCGAACACGAATTTTACCAAAGGCAAAATGGCTGGCACTGGGGTTGAGGATCAGGTCGATTCCTTTTAAAGCCAATTGGGCTCCAGGTCTTGCGGCCACCCAGGCATCTTCACATATCTCGAAACCTATCCGTATGCCTCCGACTTCGAAGTAAAGATCGCCCAAGGGATAGGACTGCCCGCTTATCTTAACTTTGCTTTGAACACCTTGAGGCCATGCTTTGAACCATCTGGGTTCATAATGAATGCCATCACCCGCCAGAAAACGTTTGGCAACGAATCCTAGAATCTCTCCATCAGCGACCAGGCAGACGGTATTAAAGAGGGCATTCTGAAAAAGAACCGGTAGTCCGAAACAAACAACCATTCCTGTGGTCTCTGGAATGAGGCGTTCCAGCATTTGAATGGCGTTCTGTTGTACGCCTGTCGAATGGAAAGCATCTTCGCATCCGTAGCCCGTGATACAGAGTTCCGGAAGACAGACAAGGCTTGAACCCTCTTTGCGTGCGAGCGCAATTGCTTCACGGATGCGGCTCTCATTGCCGATCCAGTCCAGAGGGGTTTGATTGAGAATGGCCGCGCATACCTGAATCACATTCATGCGGCCTCCTTCTTGGCTTCCAAAAGTTTTTGATAAACAGCCAGATCAGACCCGCTGAAACAACAGAAAATGACTTCCTCAAGGGTTCCGGGTTCCAGGAAAAACGTTTTCGTGGTCCTTATGGCGATTTCTGCAGCCAGTTGCAGTGGGAAACGATAAATTCCCGTACTTATGCAGGGGAATGCAATGGTTCGAAATCCTTGGGCTGCAGTAATCGAAAGGGATTCTTGATAGCAGGAAGCCAAGAGATTTTCTTCATTCTTAGATCCTCCATTCCATACAGGGCCTACCGTGTGTATTATGTGCCGGGCAGGTAGCCGATAACCTTTGGTTATTTTGGCATGTCCGACTTTGCAGCCTTGTAAGGTTCTGCATTCCTTGATCAGTTCCGGTCCGGCAGCACGATGGATGGCTCCGTCGACACCGCTGCCACCCAGCAACGATGTGTTTGCAGCATTGACAATTACGTCCACATCCAGGCTGACAATGTTGGCTTGAACGGCCCTCAAAGTAGTCATGAATGATCCTTCAATGCCTGAACCAACAAGGGTGCCACGGGATGAACCTTCAGAAAAGGACCGGCCAATTCCCTGGTGCGCGGATGGCTGTCGGTGGTATGAATAGCCCGGATCAGACCTGAGAGGCGTATCTTTTCAAGGGAATCTTCCGGAAAGAGCCCATGCGTTGTAACCACATCGATGCTGGCAGCTCCGGCATCCCGGTACGCTTTGGCTGCGTTCAATAGGGAGCCTCCGGTGCGGATCATATCATCATAGATGACCACAGCCCGGCCTTGAACATGGGCGCTTACTGCGCTTACAGCAGTACGCCTTGCATCAATTCTTTTTTTGAATACAAAGGCCGCATCGACATTCAGATCAAGGGCAAGGGATTGCACCCACTTGGCCCGGCCTGCGTCGGTCGAAGCCAGGACAAAGTTTTTTCCGGCCAGTTGTCTCGCTGCCTTCATGACCAGGGATTTTCCATAGACATGGCAGGCTGTAATGTCGCCTTCAAGATAATGCGGAATGCCTTCGGTATGCAGATCAAGGAAAAAGACCCGATTGCCCTGGGCGGAAGCAGGAATGGAAGAAAGCAAACGCGCCCGTGTTTTTGCCGTGACCACTTCTCCGGGTTTGACTGCTCGCTCCATGGTTGAGTACCCAAAGTACGGAATGACCACATCAAGCCGCCTTGCTCCGTACTTGGCCATGGCACAAGCCAGGTCGTAGAGCTCCAACGTTTCAGAATCACCTACCGTTCCGCCCACCAAAATGATGTCATATCCTGTTATGGTAGTCTTAATGCGCTGGTAACGTTCACCATCAGGGAATTGGGTGACTTCGATTTCTCCATGCTCCCATCCGCCGAGACGTGCCATGGTCTTGGCCATAACACTATAGCTGCGGATGCTGAAAACGAGTTTTGATTTGGTGCTCATAAATCAAGGGTCGATTCCCCGCGCTTTGAGAATGAGTTCGTTTTTAAGCTGGTGCAAACCTGCTTCCAGACCGACGGGATATTCATGGGGATTCAGAAAGCGTTTAACGCCTGTGTGAAATCCTTTGAGCTGTTCTGCCGTGCGAAGACGAATATCCTTTATTTGAGGAATTTCGTAAACAAGAAGGCCTGCCTTGAAGATAGGAACAAGCAGATCTTCGCTCGTGGCTTCCGGAGGCATTTTTTTACTCCGTGTCATGTTGACCGGATCAACAATGACACGGTCACTCTTCATGGGTCTTCCTTCGTTGTAAATCATATCACCCACAAATTCCGCTCCGAGTTTGAAACGACGGACCTGTTGAATGCCGGGATTTGAAACCTTGATGGCCTGTTCCGAAAGTTTGATGCTGTAACGCCAATCGCCTCCAGGCTCCCTGATGGCGGCAAGTTTATAGACTCCCCCCATTGCCGGTTGATCATAGGCCGTGACCAATTTTGTTCCAACGCCCCAAAGAGCGACTTTTGCTCCCTGTTCTTTCAGGCTGGCAATGACTTCTTCATCGAGGTCATTACTGGCTACGATCAAGGCTTTGGTAAAGCCGCCATCGTCCAGGATTTTCCGGGCTTCAATGCTGAGGTAGGCCAGATCCCCCGAATCCAGGCGGATGCCTGCCAGTTCGTGACCTCTTTCACGCAGGCGCCTACCGACCCGGACAGCGGTTCGCACGCCTTCGAGAGTGTCATAGGTATCAACGAGGAATACACAGTTATTTGGAAGGGCTTTGGCATAGGCCTCAAAGGCTTCCTCTTCCGTGTCAAACGACATGACCCAGCTATGGGCGTGGGTTCCTTTGACGGGAATGCCGTAGCGCATGCCGGCCAGGACGTTTGAAGTGGCAACACAGCCGCCGATGTGGGCGGCACGGCTGGCGGCAATCCCTCCGTCAATCCCCTGTGCCCTGCGCAGACCAAACTCGAGAACGGGTTCACTTCCAGCGGCCTGACAGACCCGGGCGGCTTTTGTCGCGATGAGGGTCTGGAAGTTCAGGATATTAAGTAGGGCTGTTTCCAAGAGTTGGCATTGAATGATGGGACCTGTAACACGAAGTAGGGGCTCGTGGGGAAAGACGAGCGTTCCTTCCAGAATAGCATCGATATCGCAGGTAAAGCGCAGAGCACGCAGATATTCCAAAAATTCATTTTCAAAAAGAAATTTACCGTCGTTTCCAGTGAGGGTGCCCAAATAAGCCAGCTCTTTATCGTCCAGTTTGAAATGGTTCAAGTAATCGATGGCATCTGCCAAGCCGCAGGCGACACTGTAACCACTCTTGAAGGGGTTTTTGCGAAAGAAGAGGTGGAACACAGCTTCGCGTTCATGGACTTGGTTTTTCCAATATCCATAAGCCATGGTTAATTGGTAGAGATCGGTTAACAGCACAGAGTATTTTTTCATAAGAAACCTTCTTAGTGTTAAATATACACTATGATCCTTGGTTTGCAATGCAATACTGAACTCTATCCCCCGCTTTGTCTATCCAAGGTGCGGTAGTGACATCAGTTTCTGCTGCCAAATCGGCGATGGTGCGGGAGACTTTGAGGATACGGTCGTGGGAAGTTTTAGGTTAGTTTGGTCTGTTAGAAATGATTGGCTGGCCCCTGACCTCAGTGGGTGCATTTCCCAATCAGGTCTCTGGGCTCGGGCGAGAATCAGGCGCGGAGTCTATCTCTGGCTGACTGAATGGAAACTCCAGAAGTGCTCCATAAGTGGGCAGGTAACTTGGAGCCCACTTGCCCAAAGTATTCCAAGGGTTTTTGACGCTTTTCAGTCTCAAGGTGGGCGAGCATTCTGGTGTCCAATCCGGACGTAAAAGCCGCGTCTTTGACTATCCTCAACGCGCCATCACTACCCCGTTGTATATTAACGCTCACGTTTTGTGTCTCCTGGTTTGCGAGAAGATGACAGTTTTTTTACCCGAGGTAAATTCTTAACTTTCTTGATTAAGGTCTGCACTTTCGCTTTGAGCCTGGGCTCAATCAACGTAAAAATCAACTTCTCGGAATCTTCTTCTATTATTGAGCTCTGGCTTAGATCATCCAAAGAGTAAAGTATATCCATAGAATCGTCTACAGAGAGCAGCCTGATGTCGAATTGGTGACTTAGTTGCTTGTCCAATGTGGTAATTTCGCCTGGTTTCATGAAGCCAGACACATAGAGCCTCTTTTTGCTGGGGGGAGTTTCATCCAATCCAACAACATTTTTGAGAGCTTCCAAGGATTCGGGATGAATAACAGCATCCAGGCGGGAGGCGTTTTTCAAAGAGAGAACGTACTTAAGAAGCTACTTGTCCAAGGGGGCCTGAGTTTTCCAAAGCTTGTCACTCAAATAAGTAGGGAGCAGGGTGGCTAGAATAGCCAGATGTTTTCCATCTTGTCGGTACCCATCTGTATTCGGAATATTGATAAAATTCCACAATTTTGCCTTTAAAAGGGCGGCTGGCGAAAGGACATTCCAGTTGTCGATCCTTCGGTTAAAATCGGATACTTCGGTGCCTGCCAGACCCGGAACCCTGCTTAAAACTTCTCCACGGTTATTGTCAATTGTGCCTACTAATGGGGAAAGCCCCCATGTGTTTTGAATCCTGAAATTGGGCGGAAGTTTTCGCAGATCCGAAGGGGCAATAACCGGATCCAGGTCTTTACTCATGAAGGGAGAGAAGAAACGAATTTTGGGATCCGAAACCTGGTATTTGAGAGCCCAAAGGTTTACGGCTTGACCATCAGTAAGAGTCCACTTCACGCGGCTGGCATTGAGTGAATCTCTCAAATCCTCGAAGGATTCAGGAGAACGGGGAGGCTGCATTATCTCATTTTTGGACTTCACAATATTGTATTGCCTGCTCTTTGAATTATCCCCAAATTTGCCGATCCAAGGTTCTGTATTGGATGGCTTCACTGAGATGATCCGTCGTGATATCAGTTTCCGCTGCCAAATCGGCGATGGTGCGGGAGACTTTGAGGATACGGTC
>Ga0105048_10011871_pt1 | contig 13700 bp, 18 predicted proteins | sample MAT05_FD_78382 | JGI IMG/M metagenome (GOLD analysis project Ga0105048, IMG submission 78382) | Freshwater microbial communities from Lake Fryxell liftoff mats and glacier meltwater in Antarctica - MAT-05 | ecosystem: Environmental > Aquatic > Freshwater > Ice > Liftoff microbial mat | place...
GAAGTGCCGTTCCTCATGGTCTTAAGTTGGGTGATCGCACCCGCCAGGGTGCAGGCAGCGGGAGCAAGTCCGTCGCCTCTGCAGACCGCTGGCGGGGCTGGGTGTCGCCGCGAGTCACCAGAGAGCAAGATCTGCTTGCTTGCTTGCGGTAGCAAGCGGCAAGCGCCAGTGAGCCGGCGCGCCGCGACTGCGCCTCCGGCGGTCGGGTTAGAGCCCCGCCCTGCGTATGTCCTGCGACTACCCGCCCGGATGTAGTCGTGCCGGATCTACCCCGCGGTCAGCCGCTCGTTGATCCAGGGCTCGTCGGGCGACGGAGAACGTCAAGACAAGCGGCAAGGCGCGTGACCGGGCAGGGGCAGTTACGCGATGCCGCAGCGGTCGTCGAGCTTTTCGTTGAAGACCGCGTTCACCTCTCGACCCATGGCAAGAGCAGCCGCGGCGGCGGCGATGACGTCGAGGGACAGGTCGTCGCGATGGACGACGAAGTCCGTGACCGTGCCGTCGCGGCTGCGGCCGTACTCGAGCTTGGGCCGGAACGGCCGCCGCGACCGCGTTGGCTTGGGCTGGCGCACCCCCGTGCCCTCGATCCAGTTGTTGAAGTGCTCGAAGCCGTGGCGGAGCGGCTGGAGGTGGGGGTGAGCAGTCGCGAAGCCGGCAGTGGCGGCGTCCACGCGTTGGCGTCGCCGCGAACCCGCTTCGAAGCGCTCGGCGCTCCACGCGCACGCGCGGTGCAGGCGGTGCATCGCGTCGATCAAGAAGACGACGTCGGTCACAGCCGCAGTCGGGTTCTCTCCGCCACCGACAGCCGTCCGCACTCGCTCGGCTTGCAGCTCGACTGCGTCGTACCAGACGCCGACCTGCTCAACGGTCCGGTTCCACAGGTGCAGCTCTCGTGGCTGGTCGTCCCATTCGTCGTGGTCGGTCACGCCTCTTCCATCTGGACGGCCCACTGCAGTGTTCGGTCCTACTCGAAGGTGTTGTCGTCCGGGTGCCCGAGGTAGACCGGGCGCCAGTAGTCGGGGTACTCGCGAATGACGCGCCAGACCAGCACGAGGTCCGGCCGGATGAACATGATCACCGCGCTCGGGTTGGTGACGTCGTCCAGGTGCCTGTAGGTCTGGGCCCAGGTGTCGTCCTGAATGGCCAGCATGGCCTCGTGCACGTCGGCCCACTCGGAGACAGGTGCCCTGGCGAACCACCTCTCCAGGGCTGCGCTGCCACCGTTCATCTTGCGCGGGCGGCTCCTAGCTAGCCGTGGCGCTCCTGCATGCGGGTCATGAAGGTGTCCACGTCGACGACGTCCCCGACGGGCTCGCTGTCGGCCTCGTGCAGGCTCTTCACGTAGGCCGGGTTGCGGTGGAGCCGAGCCGTCATTGTCAGCGACTGGATGTAGTGCAAGAGCGGGTCGACCTGCCCGGTCGCCTGGTACTGCGCGGCGACCTCGAAGAGGCGGTCGTTGACGGCTTCCTGCTGCTCAAAAGGTAGGTCACGCAGCGCAGCCTTGATGTCTGCGGCCGCGCGGGCGACGTCGTCGCTGACGCTGTCGTTGTGCCGGATGTCGGTGACGGACATGACCTGCGCTCCCTCCACCGCGGGCGGGGAACTCCGCGGTCAGTAGTAGGTGCCCCAGTCGCTCGACCCCGACTCCTCCCGCCGCAGTGGCAGGGTTCTCGGTGCGTAGTGCGAAGTAGAGCGTACTTCGGGCTCTCTCGACCGCGACTTGAGGTAAGACGCACCGGCATGCATGTCTGAGCGCGGCTCTACCCTGGCCCCACGGAGGGTCGGGCCTGATCGTGAAGGTTCTGCCATGCCCACCTACCGCCTGACCCCGCCCGGCGAGCTCGTCGAGGCTGACAGCGTCCGTGACGAGGGGCGCACCTGCGCCCTTATCGGTACGGCGATAGGGATGAACCGGGCGAGGGAAAACATCGTCCGGCGGGTGTCGGCTGACGTCCTCGTCGAGGTGGTGGCGGAACTGCCACCGTCCGCCCCATGAGCGTGCAGTGCGTCAAATGGGGGCAGAGGCGACCAGCGGGGGGTCGCTGAAGCCCAGCTCGCTCGGTACGCATGAGGGCGTGGTTCGGTGTCCGCCATGACGAGCTACAGCGCAGCCTGGGTGCCGAAGCACGACGACACCGACTGGGAGGACGCCGCCGCCCTGGCCATCGCCTGGGTGACCGCACAGGGCCGGGAGCAGGGCCGCACCCCGCTGCTCGTGACGAACGGGCAGGGAGCCGAGAGCAGCGTGCCGGCGCTCGTGACCTTCGGGAGCCGCTACGGGCGCACCACGCCCCGCTCAGCGCGTGTCGACGGCAACCGCCCCGTCCTGGCCTACGTCCCCGACACCAGGACGCTCGACTTCGCTGCAGGAAAGGCCCACGGCTCATCCCTGTGCGTCGTCGAGGGCTTCGGCCTCGAGCTGGCCGGCTGGGCCCGCGACAGCGGCGCTGTCGACCTCACCGGCCGCAGCAGCGCACCGCAGGCGCTCGACCCTCGCCTGACCGAGGCGCTCGACCGCCTCGAGTTCCACGGCAACAATGGCTGGACACGCGGCTTCGGCCAGGACCAGGCCCGCCGCATCCTGGCCGACCTGCACAGCGCCCGGCTGCTCGACCGTTCCGTGATCGTCGGCGCGATGCTGGCCCGCGGTAGCTCGACCAAGGCTGTGCAGCGCCTCGAGCAGCTCATCGACGGGGCCGGCACGTGAGGTCGCAAGAGCCGGGGCGGTTGGCGGGGAGGTCTGGGGGTGTGCCGGCGGCTGGTAGGACTTGCCGTTGACGCCCGAGGACCGGGGGCAGGTGTTTCACCTGAGACGGGTGCCGACTCGACGTCGCGGGCAACGGTGGCGTGGCTGACGCCGAGCCCGGACGCGATGGCGCGGGAGGACATCCCGGCCTGACGCGTCTCGGCGACGATCTCTTAAGACGCCGGCGGTCTTGTCACACTCTGGGTCTACGGTCCCGGGCCATGAGCCTCCTCGCCTTGCCCTTCAAGTTTCTCCCCGTCCTGGCGTTCATCGCCCTGTGCCTCGTCGCCTTCGATGTCGGAGGCGTGCAGCGGCCAGCATTCGACGCCTACTTCAGTGCGTGCACCTGGTTCGTCGACACGCTCATCGGCCCAGCCTTCGACCGCCTCGGGTCGACAGCAGGCTGACGGCGCGGCGCTATTCTTCGCGCAGGGTGCTAGGTCGCTAGGCTGCGCGGGTCGTCCCCTGGCCACCTAGCCCAGGTAGCCCATGAGCCCACCGAGCCCGGTGAAGAACGCTGAAACGACGCTCGCGCGCCACCAGGGCCCAAGAGCCTGCTGTCCGAGGCTCATGAGCACCACGGGGTAGGCGATGCCAGCCAGCGCGAAGTAGGTGAGCACCACGAGCCCGGCGCGAAGGTCGGGCGGGGATGAGACGCGGGCCAATGCGGTGCGCACTAACTAGCCCGCGAGGTCTACGCCGCACTCCAGCACGACCGCTCCCTGCTCGCCCTTGACAAGCAATAGGAGCTTCAACTTCGCCGTGCACAGCACCGCCCTGGCCGCGATGGCGTCCCGCGCCACGATCAACCTCGGCGGCCGGTCCGGCACTCGAGTCGAGTCACACGGCCATCGGCAAGGCGAGCAGATGTACCCAAGTGGCCCACAGGCCCGTAGCAGCCAGGACCGCCATCAGCGCTCCCGGCTGTCGAGGATCAGCGCGATGCGCCCGGTCGCGACCCGGGCGGCGAGGTCAGCGGCCTGGCCGGACGGCACGCTGACATCGACAACCGTCAGGCCGCTGTCGTCCGGCGCGGGGCCGACACCAGTGTCGGCAATTATGCAATTTCCCAGCCCGAGGTCAACTGCTTCGCGCGGATTCAAGCGGGGAGCAGCGTTGACTCAATCATTTGGCGACAGAGCTCGCCTTCGCGGGAACCAACGCTCGGTTCGCAGGAACCTTCCACTTCTTCGGCGGGTGCGAGAGGGCGCGGGAGCGCAACCGACAGGCGGATTACGGGCACGTTCAAGCTGCAAAGCTTGGGGGTTCCACCTGCCGTGCGCTCATCTGCCGAGGCGGCTGGGACGCTGACGGTGACCTTGACTTCAAGTCCTGTCGCAGTCTCCTGAACCTGCGCGGCCGCGTCCTCAGTACAACTGCCTGCCAAGCCTGCGGCGTGCAGGACGATGCGCGAGCGGTCCTCACCGACAGGAGCGACCGCAAAGGGCGTCTCTACTACCTGCCGTGCCTCCGGCCGAGTGGCTTGCTGCTCCTCGGCGGTCCCGCATGCCACTAGCGCCATCAGCCCTGCCAGCGCTGCGATACGCCTCCGCGCGACTGTCAAGCGACTACCCCCTTCTGATGGTGCGGGTCTAGCCTAATAGGTCACGACCTTCACGTCCAGCGAAGTGGTCACGTCGTAGATGTGTGAATAAATTACGTTGTTGGTCGTGCCGTTTGAAATTGGATCTCCGGAGGAAACAATGCCCATTGCCTTGTTGAAGTAGAAGACGGGTCCACCAGAATCTCCCTCACGCCCAACAAGGCCCTCGGCTTTGCGCCCAGTGTCAAAGCAGACGTAGCCCGATACATCGTCATCCATGCAATAGTCGACGCTCGTGTCAACGATGGTGCCGCAGTCAAAGCCTGTCATGATTCCGGCTTGGCAGGCGAGATTGCCGCGAGCGTCTCCTGCTCGACCCTCGACCGAAGTGATATCGCGGTAGTAGCCGGGGTTGGTGATGATGTCGTTTGTCGCTAGGCCGACATAAATCGGGAAGCGTGCTGCATCTGCATTGACGGTTTGCCCGACGCGCCATTCGCGCTTGTCCACGCGACCAAGAGCGTCAGCTGTGCTGCGCAAGCCATCCCGGTTGGCATCGTAACCGGGATTATAGATGTAGTCACCAACGTAGGTACAATGGGCTGCAAAGATGCTGAAGAAGGTCCTAGGCGACGTGTCCCGGTACGCAATGAAGCCGTTGCTGCAAACACTGTCGTAGCCCACCAGCTCTGCACCTCCGCGCAGCGGCGGTGCCGTGGTGCCACGCGCACCCAGTGGCTGCGGACCGCTACCTTCAACGACGGCGTAAAGACGAGGCTCAACCGCCTGCGCCAGAAGCGCGTCGGCGGCCAGGCGGTCGCCCGTGACAGTTACCACGATGCAGTTCTCACGCACATCGTATTGCGACGAGCGGTAGACAGTCCCCTGAGACCCGAGTTCGTCACGCAGGGCGAAGATCTTCTCCCGCGCTGCCTCTAGGTCTGCCTCTGAATTCTCAACGAGAAGCACCTCAAGCTTTTCTCTGCCGGTAACCGGCGTTAGGGCGTCGACCGTCCCCGCGGCGTCGCCAGTGACAAAGACCTGGAATAGGCCGCGTGCTCGGTCGAAGAAGTGGCCAGCACCGCCGTCGGGATAATCTAGAAAGTGTTGTGCGGCCGCTGCTCGCGCCCGTTCGGCCAAAGCGTCCTGCACTGCCAAAGCGGCGTTCTCGGCTGGTGTGAGGAGCACCTGCGACGAAGCAGGTGCCTTCTGCGCGGCGGATGATGCGCCGCCTGACGCAGTCGACTTCTCGTTCGACGCATGCAGCTGCTCGACGTATTCTCGGTCTGCTCGGAGGCCACTCAGTCTACGAAAGTCCTGCTCACTGCTGATGCGGTCAGGCGGCGTGGACGAGGGCGTCGACGGCGAGGCACTCTGCGCCGATATTCGCGGGCAACGGTCGCTCGAGGTGGCGGATGCACCCGACGATCCGACGCTTATGAGGGTTAGGGACGTCAAGCCCGCCAACATGAGTGCGCTTGCCGCTTGGCCGTGCTTCTTCATGTAAGAACTCCCGGATCAGACAACTGTCGTCGGCCTCAGCCTCACGCATGACGGCGACATTGTCTGCTGAATACAGGAACTGCTGGGATCGGCGGGAGCTAATTCCGGCTCTCCTGCTGCTTCCGTGGGCGTGATCATGCTGGCTGGCGGCCCGGTAGCGGCGGGCAGTAGCCGCCGAGGTTGAGCATCGCCAGGGCGATCATCGCCTCGGGGCTCTTGAACCCGAAGACCATCCGGGTGAGCAGCCGGATCTTGATGTTGGTGGATTCGACCAGCCCGTTGGAAAGCCGATGCTCCAGCGTCGCGTCGATCGCGTCGCGGTGCTTGGCGATTCCTTCGCCCGAGTTCGACGAAGCTCGGGATGCGGCAGCGCCGGGCCCAGCTCAGCCCCGATCCACCGTCGGTGTGCTGGTCGATGCGCGGGTCGTGACGCACGAATGCCCTTCTGAACAGGGACGATGGGCTTGTCGAGGGCCTTGATCGTTCGCACAGAAGGGCATCCGCTGGATGCGACTTTCTCATGCCTCGCCGGCGGTGTCGGCGGTGTTCGATGATCCGAACCTCGTGTCGTGTGCCGGGCTCGCGCCGGTCGTTGCGCTGGCCTCACGTTGTGGCCTGGCAGCGTTGGTCGGCGCCAAGCTGACCTTGAAGGCCAAGGGTGGTGTCAACGCCCGGGTGAAGGTGTCGGCGCTGGTCGCCGGGATGGTCGCGGGCGCCGACTCGATCGATGACATGGATCTGCTGCGGCACGGCGGGATGCGCCGGTTGTTCGACGGCATCCGGGCCCCGTCGACGTTCGGGACGTTCCTGCGTTCGTTCACCTTCGGCCATGTCCGTCAGCTCGACAGCGTCGCGGCCTCGTTGCTGACCCAGCTGGCCAGGACGACGCCGCTGCTGCCCGGCGCCGACACGCTCGCCTCGGTCGACATCGACGACACCGTTCGGCAGACCCACGGCTACGCCAAGCAGGGCGTCGGGTTCGGCTACTCCGGCGTGAAGAGCTTGAACGCGCTGCTCGCGACAGTGTCCACGCCGCTGGCCGCGCCGGTGATCTGCGGAACCCGGCTGCGCAAGGGCTCCACGAACTCGGCTCGAGGCGCCGGCCGCTTCGTCGCCGATGCGCTGATTACCGCCAAGGCCGCCGGCGCCGGCGGAACCGACGGGCAGGGCGTGGTGCTGCTGCGGGCGGACTCGGCGTTCTTCACCTACGACACCATCGCGACCGCCCGCCGGCACGACGTCCGGTTCTCGGTCACCGTACGGATGAACCCGGCGGTGCTGGCCGCGATCGGCCGGATCGACGAGGCCGCCTGGACCTCGATCGTCTACCCCGACGCCGTCTGGGACGACGAACAACAGCGCTGGATCAGCGACGCCCAAGTCGCCGAGATCGAGTTCACGGCGTTCACCTCCCGCCGCAAGGCTGAGCACATCACCGCCCGCCTCGTGGTGCGCCGGGTCAAGCGGCTCAACCCGCGAACCACCTCCAGCGCCAGCAGCAACGAGCAAGGCGAGCTGTTCGCCTCCTACCGCTATCACGCGTTCTTCACCGACAGCCTGCTGCCGCTCATCGACGCCGACCAGACACACCGGGCGCACGCGATCGTCGAGCTGTGCACCGCTGCCGGCTCCTGCCGGGAGCGGTCGACGTGCTCTTGACCGCCGGCGCCGACGACGAGGCGGCGGCGCTCGCGGAGGAGCTGGCCGGGATCGCGGAGTCGTTCGGGTGCGCCGCGCTCCGGGCGGCGGCGCACGCGGCGCGCGCCGGGGTCGCACTGGCGCGCGGGGACGCGGCGGCAGCACTGCCCGCGGCGCGGTCGGCGATCAGGGAGTGGGCGTTGCTCTCGGCGATCTACGAGACGGCCCGGTTCCGGGTGCTGGTCGGGCTCGCGTTGCGACTGCTCGGTGACGAGGAGAGGCGCCGGCGCCGAGCTGACGGCGGCCCGGAAGTGCTACGCCGACCTGGGCGCCGCGCCGGCCGAATGCGAGACGGCCCGGCTCCTCGGGCTGGAGCCGTCCCCCGTGGACTGAGCCCCCGCGAGATGGAGGTGCTCCGGCTGGTGGCGGCCGGGAACAGCAACCCGCAGATCGCCGCGACGCTGGTGCTCTCGGAGAAGACCGTCGCCCGACACCTCTCCAACATCTTCGTCAGGCTCGACGTCGGCTCGCGGACCGCGGCCGCCGCCTTCGCGTTCGAGCACTACCTGGTCTGATCGACGTAGGAGCTTCCATGTCACCAGCGAGTCTTTCCGCACACCCACGACCGCGGCGGTGCTCGGCAGCAGCCTGTACCTGGTCAACGCGCGCTTCGACGACTGTCTCCCGCCGATCTTCGGCCTCCCTCCCGAGACACTCGACGACGTCGTCCGCGTCCCGCGCTGAGCGTGAACGCGGCGGACCCGACCCACGCGCCAGTCGGCGCGCTGAGCCCGCCGGTGCGGTCCTCCGCCCGTGACCCGCCGGCGTCGCGACGACCCCTGCGTCACCGGCACGGCACGATCGGCGTCGACGTGCATCGTTGCGGCGCCAACGCCACCCCCGTCGGGTGTCCCGCGCCGCACTGTGACGATGACGGGCCTGGCCGACACGTGCGGAGTCGACAGGCAGGGACGTGGAGGACGTCGCGGCCACCGTTGCGCGTCAGCCTCCAGGAACGGCAGGCGGTTCCCCGGGCACGTCGGTCGGCTCAGCGGCGACGCCGTCGTACCGGGGTGCTCCGCTGAGCGCGGTCGCCCTCCCAGTAGCGGACCTCGACGTCCCCTAGCTCGTCCTGCAGGGCGAACGCCAAGTCCAGCCCGCCGCGCTCCCACTCGGCTTGCACGTCGGGAGTCGGCCACTCGAAGTCGTTCGACGAGAGGCCGTCCAGCATCCCGTTCCAGTCCTGGAGTCGTCGGACCAGCGCTGCGCTGACGCCGAGCGCGGACAGGTCGAGCGGGTCGCCCGTGCCGAAGGGGCGGTCCCACGCCGGGTCCATGACCCCGTGCTCGGCCATCACCGTGACCACCGTCGGGCGCGGCTGCTCGCTGTCCACATCGAGAGCATGCCCGACGACGCAAGTGCTTTCACCACCTCGGCCGTCTGACGCGCTCCCGACGGCCCGGCGTCCGCGGGCCGCCGTTGCCCGCGACTACAGCCCGTGCGTGCCCGAGTGCCACCTGCGCGCAGGTCAGGACGAGCGCCGGCTCGACGCCGTCCGGCTCGACGCCGTCCGGCTCGTCGCCGGCCGCAGCTCGGCTCGCCCGCCGGCCGTCGAGGCCGGGCCGTCGTTCGGCGGGCGCGCGGCCGGCACCCGGCTCTCTGGCGAGGTGTCCATCAGCCGCAGCAGCTCCATCGGCACGGGGAAGACGATCGTCGAGTTCTTCTCCGCGCCGAGCTCGAGCATCGACGCGAGCGTCCGCAGCTGCATCGCGGCAGGGTGCTCCTCGAGCACCACCGCGGCGATGCCCAGGTTCTCCGCGGCTTCCTTCTCCCCGATCGCGTGGATGACCTTCGCCCGCCGGTCCCGCTCGGCCTCCGCCTGCCGCGCCATTGCCCGGCGCATGCCCTCGGGGAGGATCACGTCCTTGACCTCGACGATCGTGACCTTGACGCCCCACGGGTTCGTCACCTCGTCGATGATCTGCTGCAGCCGCTGGTTGATCTCGTCGCGCTTGGTGAGCAGGTCGTCGAGGCTGGTCTGCCCGAGGATGCTCCGCAACGTCGTCTGCGCGACCTGCTGGGTCCCGAACCGGTAGTCGTCGATGGCCATCACCGCCCGGATCGAGTCAACGACGTTGAAGTACGCGACGGCGTTCACGTGGACGGTGACGTTGTCCCGCGTGATGACGTCCTGCGGTGGGATGTCGTAGGTCTGCGTGCGCAGGTTGACCCGTACCAGCCGGTCGACCAGGGGGATGATGACGATGAGGCCCGGGCCTCGCAGTCGCTGGATCCGTCCCAGCCGGAAGATCACGCCACGCTCGTACTCCGGCAGGATCTTGATGGCTGCCGCCAGCAGGACGACCGCCAGGACGACGGCCAGGCCGAGCCCGATGAGGCTGCTCTCGTTCATGACGTCTCCTCCATGTGCAGCGGTTCCACCACCAGGTCGAGCCCGTCGCGCTCCCGCACGCGCACCTCGCAGCCGGGTTCGAGTCGAGGACCGGTGGTGCGGGTGGTCCACCAGGCGCCCTCGGCGAAGACCTGACCGGTGCAGCCGTCCGGCGACACGGACTGCAGCGTCACGGTCTGGCCCGGGAGCGGTTCCGGCCCGCCGACCACAGCCGCCCCGCGGGTGCGCAGGACGAGCTGCCCGGCCACGACGGCGGCCAGTGCGGCGATGACGGCAGTAGGCAGCACGGTCATGAGGTCGACCGAGACGCCCTCGGTGTCATCGAACAGGAACGTCGCTGCGAGCACGAGGACGACCGCACCGCCGAAGGCGAACCCGGCTGTGCCGGGCGCGAAGAGCTCTGCGACGAACAGGGCCGCAGCCACAGCGAGCAGCAGCAGTCCCACGGCGTTGACCGGCAGCACCGAGAGGCTGAACAGGGCGAGCAGCAGCGCCACGGCCCCGGTGCCACCGGCCACGCCGATCCCCGGAGTGGCCAGCTCGTAGATCAGGCCCAGCGTGCCCAGGGTGAGGAGCAGGAAGGCGAGGTTGGGATCGGCCAGGACCTGCAGGAACTGCCGGAGGAGTCCCATGTCGTCGCGAACCACCTCGGCCCCGGCCGTGCGCACGACGACCGCCCGCTCCGGCGCCACCGTCGTCGTCCGCCCGTCGGCGGCGTCGAGCGCGGCCGTCAGCGACGGCGCCACGGCATCGACGACACCGAGCTCGAGCGCCTGCTCCACCGTCACGGACCGGCCGTCGCGAACCATGTCCCCCGCGACCTCGACGTCACGTCCGCGCAGCTGCGCCAGCGACTCCGCCTGCGCTGCGGCGTCGTTGACGATCTTGTCGGAGACCTCGGCGCCTTCTAGGCCGACGGGCGTGGCCGCGCCGATCGCCGTCCCCGGGGCCATGACGGCGACGTGCGCCGACAGGGCGATGATCGCGCCGGCGGAGCCCGCTCGGGCGCCGTGCGGGCTGACGTACACCAGCACCGGGACCGGGCTGGCCAGCACGTTCTCGACGATGTCCCGCATCGACGTGACCAGACCTCCGGGGGTGTCCAGCTCGAGGACGTAGGCGGTGAAGTCGCCGTCAGCAGCGCGCGCCAGACCGTCCTCGACGTGGTCAGCCACCACCGGAGTGATCGTGGTGCGCACCTGCGTGACGAGCACCCGTGGCCGCTGCTCGGGGACGGCACCGGCCAGAGCCCCGGACCCCACCGCCAGGACGACGCCGAGCACGGCCAGCAGCACACCCGCTCGCACCGCCCGACGCCACAGGCCAGGCCCCGGCACCGTCGCGCGCCGATCGCCCGCCGACGCGCGCACCGCATGCGGCCGTGGCGATCCCCGGACCCACCGCGGCCGTGTCGTGACCGTCAGTGGGATCTGCGGATCGGTCCAGGTCTTCACGCGCTGCACCTCGTGTCCCAAGCACCACGGTACGCATGATCCGCCGATCACACCAGGCTCGAGGCGCCGCCAGCGGCCGCCCGTTCGAGGGCCTGCTACCCCGCGGTCAGTCGCTCGTTTATCCAGCCGAAGCCACCCGGGCGCATTGACCGTTTGCGGAAGACGCGGAGCTCAGAGCGTCACGCACCTACGGCTCTGGTACTTCAGTCCCTCCTCGCTGGTGGCGTACCGCGCAAAGGCTCATGCCTGAGCTTTGGCGAGCGTGAGGCGCGGAGGTGGGTCGACGTCGAGGACCGTCCTGGCGGTGCTGCGCCATGACGCGTAGGCCGCAGCTCCCGGGGCCGAGCGGGCTGAGCCCGTGCCACGATTCAAGGCGTCAACCAGCGGTCGAAGGACTCGCACGCACCGTCCAGCACGTGCTGCGCTTGCCCTCGCCGGCTCCGTGATCGCCTTCCTCGGTCCGTCGGCGACTGCACCGGGGCTGGTGCGATCACGTCATAGCCGCTCCTAGCGGGTGCAAGAGCGACCATCGGATACCGGCGTTGCGACGCGCGACGGACGACCCGCCTCGCTCCCGGAACCTCCGAGGGTCGCGGTGCGTCCGATGCACATGGGTCACATTGCCGTCCGCCACTGCGCCGTCGCCTTGGCGGTGCTGCTGCTGGCGTCCTGCGGGGGCACTTCTGCCGATTCTCCCTTGGCGGATTCCGCTGCAGAGCAAGACTAAGACTCTGGCGACGTCGACCCGGCAGCGGCGTTCTTGATGCAGGACCTCGGGATCGATGCCGCCGAGGCGGAGCGACGCCTCAAGCTTCAAGAACAGACCCCCGCCCTAGAGACGGACCTCAAAGCTCGCTTCCCAGAGACCTTCGCGGGACTGTGGATCAACCAGGACGGCGGCGGGACCGTGACGATCGCGAGCAAGGGCGGCGACCCCGCGGTCGTGAAGTTCGCGCGCGGGCGGAGCTTCGACGCCGCAGGTGTGTCGGCCACCTGGTCGAGCGCTGAGCTGGAAGCCGCCGCGGGCAGGCTTAGCCCGGGAGCAGCGGCCCTAGGGCTCGGTATCGGCGTCGACGTTCGTTCGAACCAGGTCCTGATCAGGCGGCCGCCTGATGCGTCGGCGGAGTCCGTGTCGGCTCTACTGGCTGCCGAGCCGCCGGGCCTCGTCCGAATCGAGGAAGGCTCCGACACCACCGGGTAGCCGCTACCGCGTCCTGATGGAGAGGGCGGTTGCCGGACGGGTGGCTGTGCTCGACCTCGTCAACCCGGGCGTTGGGTGAACACACTCCGCTCCACGGCAGCCGGAACCCGCTAGGTGCCCTTACCGAGTGCACCCCAACTACGGTGTCTGCATGACCCGCCGGCACCCACTCACGATCGGCCGCACGGTCGTGCTCGGGGCTGTCCTAGCCGCCGCGACGACCTTGCTGTTGGCCCGCGACCAGGGGGACGGTGCCTTCATCCTCCCCTTCCTGATGCTGGCCGTCGGAGCCTTCATCGGCTACTTCGTCGGCCTCGCCATCAACCGTGAGTAGGTGCCCTTCTCTGCCGTTCGTCCGCGCCGCTCCGGCGGACGTTACAGAGCCGCCACTACCGTCGGTGCGTGACAACGGCAGACGGCGAGGTGGTCCTGCAGTTTCTGCGGTTGCGCATCCCTGGTTCCGACGCCCGGTACATCTCATGCGCGAGGCTGGAGCGTTTGACCCGGAGGGCCTCTGGTCGGGGGCCGAACACCTTTTCGCCACAGACGGGGCGCTGGTCGGAGGACACAGCCGCGCCCGGCTCAGGACTGAGTACCTCGCGGCGCGGCAGGCAGGTCCCACGGAAGGGCCAGTCCTGACGCTGGACCTCGTGCGCTGCCGCCGTGCGCTCCTTCGACCTCACCTGATGTGGTCGCGGACCACACGCGGCACTGTCGCGGCTGTCGACGACCTTTCATGGGACGCCGCAGCGTCACTCGATGACCGACCGGCAGGCGCAGCAGTCCGCGACCCTGACCGCTTTCACGCCCAGTACCTCTACATCTGGGGTGAAAGAGCCGCGCCGCTCGAAGTCGCGGACCGGACGGCGGCCTGGGACGAGCGCTTGAACTGGTTGCTTTCCCACATCGAGGTGCTGGACCGACACGAGCGAAGGCTCGTCAGCAGAGGGGAGCCCCTAGCGAACGTCTCCCAGCTCTCACGCGGGCAACGTCGCAGAGCCGCTACTAGAGGATGAAGCCAGCCGTCCCGATACTGCATCACATGAAGGTGATGCTCCGACGGTTCGGCCTCTTGCTCGTTCTTGCAGTCCTGGCCGGGTGCGGCGGTAGCGCCAGCACTGAGCAGGCGGCTGGAGCCCAGCAAGGAGACACCGCGACCTGGGAGGTGAATCCGGCCTCTCCGCCCAGCGAGAAGGCGCGCA
>Ga0105048_10011872_pt1 | contig 13699 bp, 15 predicted proteins | sample MAT05_FD_78382 | JGI IMG/M metagenome (GOLD analysis project Ga0105048, IMG submission 78382) | Freshwater microbial communities from Lake Fryxell liftoff mats and glacier meltwater in Antarctica - MAT-05 | ecosystem: Environmental > Aquatic > Freshwater > Ice > Liftoff microbial mat | place...
AGTTTATGCGAAGTGCTTGTTGACAGTGCTTACAGAGGAATTTATGTTTTCGGGGAAAAAATTAAAAGAGATAATAATAGAGTTGATATCGCTAAATTAACTACAGTAGATAATGCTGGTGATGAGTTAACTGGAGGTTACATTTTAGAGCAAAATTATTGGGATGCCAACAATAGTTTTTTATCGAACTATTCACCAATAGATCACCCAGGATTTGATGTGCATTTTGTTTATAAGGAACCAAGTTTTGATTCAATTACTCTACCACAAAAAAATTACATTGCTTCGTTTATAGATAGTTTGGAAGATGCGCTTTACAGCCCTAACTTTGCAGATACAGCAATAGGTTACCGTAAATATTTAGATACTAAATCTTTTATCGATTATTTTTTGATTAACGAATTGGCAAGAAGCAATGATGGTTTTAAAAAGAGTGTATTTTTTCATAAAGATAAATACTCTAATGGTGGAAAGTTAAAAGCAGGACCCGTGTGGGATTTTGATTGGGCTTGGAAAAATATGTATGGTTGTAGCATGTTTCAAAACACCAATGGCGAGGGCTGGGCGCATCACATTAACGATTGTCCTACTGATAATTATTCGTGCGGATATTACATAAGATTGCTGCAGGATACTAATTTTAGTAATGAATTGCGTTGCAGGTACGAAACATTTAGAACAACAATGTTAGACACAACCTATATTTTTAATTATATTGATAGCATTGGTTCTTTAGTTGAACAAGCACAAGTTCGGCATTTTCAAAAATGGCCTTTATTAGGCGTAAGTGGGCAGGCGCCAGAGGTTGGGCCAATTGCTATTACCTATGGCGCTGAATTGGATACCTTAAAACATTGGATAAACTTACGTTTACAGTGGCTCGATGCTAATATACCAGGACAATGTAATGTAACAACTGTTTCAACTAAAACAAATAACACTTCAAATCAGATAATAGTTTTTCCAAACCCAAGTAATGGAATAATATACTTTGAAGGGCAGCTGCAAAGCCAATCGCAAATGAAATTGAGTGTGTTTGATATGAATGGAAAAGTAGTTTTAGAAAAAGTATTAGCCAATGAAAATCAAAAGTTTAATTGCGAAATAAAAAATAAAGGCGTGTATTATTTTCAGATAGCTAATGCGCAAGGCTTAATACAAAAAGGTAAAATTGTAGTAATTTAAATTCATTTGTAATGCTTCTAAAATAATTAGAAAAATAGTTTTACTTTAATTAATACCTCCAAATTAATACCTTCGTCAAAAAATACCAAAATGGGAAGAATTTTAATATTATTAATTGTATTGGTTTTAACTTTTAGTAGCGCTTGCCAAAACGAAAATGAAGCTGAAAAGAATCATTATACAGATAGTTTAATAGCGGTAAATATCGATTTAATTAAGCAGTTAGAAGAACGTAATCAACTCATCAAATCTTTTATGGATGGTTTCAATGAAATACAGCTGAATCTTGAAGAGGTGCGCAATAAGCAATTATCAGTAAAAGTGATTAGTGCTGCTAAAGGCCAATTTGAGAAAAAAGCCATCATGGACAATATTAAAGCCATTGACATGTTGATGCTAAAAAATAAAAAAACTATTGTTACTATGAAAGAACAATTAAAAATTTCGTCTTCTTCGAATATGCCAGGCTACGAAAATTTTATCCTTAGCCTCGAAACAATGATGAGCGAGAAGGACAAAGAAATATACAGTCTTTTAGGAAATTTAAATGATGTAAATGATGAATTGGGTTCGATGATTGGTATGTACAGTGCAGCAAAAACGGATGTGAGTATAAAAAATAAAAAATTAAATACTGCTTGGTACACTGCTGGAACAACAAAAGAATTAGTTAAAAAGGGAGTGATATCCAACGAGGGCGGTTTTATTGGCATTGGAAAGATGAAAAAATTATCTGAAACATTCAATACGCAAAACTTTTCGGAAGTTGATATCACTAAATTAAAAACGATAAAATTAGAAGCCCAAAAAGTAAAATTAATTACCACACACGTTGCTGGTAGCTATTCATTAGTGAAAACCGAAGAAGGTTGTTCGTTGTATATACTTAATGCCGAAAAATTTTGGTCGGTTAACAAGTATTTAGTTGTGCTTATTGAAAAGAAATAGAACTATTTTTATACTATTCATATAGCTTAGAGAGTAGCGCTATAACTTGCTCTACTTCTTCCATGGTATTCATCTTGCCAAAGCTAAAACGGAGTGAAGATTGAGCCTCATTTTCAGTCAATCCCATTGCTAATAATACATGTGAAGCTGATGCATTTGCAGATGCACAAGCAGAACCATTTGATACTGCAACTTGCTTTAATGTTTTAATTAACTCAGCTGCTGATTTGTTTTTAAAGCAAATATTAGTGGTATTGTACAAGCGATTTTTAATGTCACCATTAATAAAAACATCAGTAAGCAAACCTAATCTTTGTTCTAAAACAGTTCTCAATCTAGAGAGTTTAATGCCATTTTCCCACATAGTTAGTGAAGCAACTTCACAAGCTTTGCCTAAACCAACGATACCCGAAACATTTAATGTGCCCGAGCGCAACCCGTTTTGATGACCACCACCTTCAATTAAAGGTTGAAGCAATATTTTGGGTTTGCTATTTTTAATGTACAATGCGCCAACGCCTTTTGAGCCATACATTTTATGAGCCGATAGACATAATAAATCAATCTCATCTTCAATTACATCAATTCTAATTTTTCCTGCCGCTTGTGTGGCATCACAAAAAAATAGCGCCTTGTTTTCATGTGCTATTTTTCCTATTTCTTTAACAGGATAAATGGTTCCTGTTTCATTATTGGCATACATCGAACAAACCATCAAAGTATGAGAAGTAAAGGCATTTTTTAACTCATCCATATCAATTTGCCCTGCTCTATTCACAGGCAAAACAGTAATTTCAAATCCGCTTTTTTGAAGGGCATTTAAAGTTTCTAAAACAGCTAAATGCTCCGTAGCACAGGTAATTATATGATTTTTTTTGCTTGCATAAACACTCGCAATTCCTTTAAGCGCCATGTTAATGCTTTCGGTAGCACCCGATGTAAAAAATATTTCTTCTTTTTGTGCATTAATTAAATCAGCTACCTGCGTTTGTGCTGTTTCAACGGCTTGTTCTGCAACCCAACCATAAGCATGCGTTTTACTTGATGCATTTCCAAAATGTTGCGTAAAATATGGAAGCATTGCTTCAAGAACAACTGAATCAACAGGTGTTGTGGCATTATGGTCTAAATAAATAGCTTGGTTCATGGTTTTGACGATTTTTTTTCGGCAAAGATACTATCAGGAATGCCTTTATTTACTGTGTAATTGGCATAGTTTATACTTAAGGTAGCTTTTTGTGGTTTATTGTCTTTTGTCTTAGGTTTCTCAGCATCAAAATCGCCAGTTACGCCCATTGGTAAAGCGGCTTTGGTAACTTCAAAAGTAAAGGTAAGTTGCGATGGTAAATCGTAAGGATTTGGCTTTACTGGATAATCAAAGTTGGTCACAAAATTACCGCTCGATTTAGAAACTACATCAATCTTAAGTATGCTTTGAGTTTTTCTATCTATCCACAAGGTCGCTAACAATATATCAGCACTATCATCTAATGGAATCACTTTTACCACATAGCTGTTTACCTTACTAATAAGTTCATTTTTGATGAAAATAGCACTGTATTTTTTTTCAAATAATTCATTAAACGTAAAGTTCATTCCTCTTTTTGGAAGCATGGCAAAACCTTTACTTACCAACTTTATTTTATCGGGTTTTTTAAAATACAATTTGCCTTCTTTAACAGGAATTTTAATAAAGGAAACATTTACTTTAATTTTAATATCGGCAGTGTAATCATTTACCCTGTCAAATTTGTTTTTTACACTATCTAACAGTAGTTGTGGATTAAAATTTTGCGCATTCGCAACAGTTGACCACGGTAAAATGAGTGCAATTAATAAAGCGGAAACATGATGACATATTTTAAGCATAAATTCGGTGGATTTAAGTGAGTATATCTTTTCTATTAAAATGCCATATCGTAAAGCCAAGAAAAATAAAAATATGAACCATAAGTGCTATCGAAGCCTTGTATATTTTTGCCCAGTTTACAGGGTCCGAAAAGAACTCTCGCCAAGCACCCATGTAGGTAGTAAACATAAATGGTTTTACAGCTCTAAAAATGCTTAAATCAATAGAACTCACAATCATAAAAACAATAATAATAGACATTGTCATAATGATTGGTCCCAGCGAGCTATCAACCAAAGAGGAAAGCATAAAGGCCAGCGAAGCTACCATACTCATGCTTAAAAATGAAAAAATAAATGAAGCCATAATTCGCCATAAGGAATCACTGCTTTCGAAAATGTAAAGCATATCTTTCATCACAAACAAATCACCTTCGCCAAAAATTAAAAGTCCACTGCCAATGCTTAATACAGCCATAAAAAGCACAACCGATAAAACATAAATTAATATAGCTAAAAACTTTGCCAACACAATTTGTGTTCTGCTTATAGGTCTTATTAGTAATATGCGCAGTGTTCCTGTGGAGGCTTCACCAGCAATTAAATCTCCAGCCACAAGTGCAATTAAAAAAGGAATATGCACCCACAAACTACTTAAAATAATAAATACACTTAGGTAGCCATTCAATAAATTGCCTTGAAATGTAAATGATTCCTTTAAGTTCTGTGTACCAAGCTCCAAATAACTTTCACCATCAACATACAAGGCTATTTGAATTACTATCACAATAAAAGCGATGGCACCAAAGCCAATATAGCTTCTTCCTTTTCTAAAAATTTTATAAAGTTCTGTGCTAACTAAGTTTAAAAATTGCATGTTTGTAATATAGATAATAACTATAGGATATTAAAAAGATATAGATTCAGCTTATGTCATATTTAAAAAATAATCTTCTAAAGAACGCACCGGAATCATTGAATTTACTTCAAATCCTTTTTCAATAAATAGTTTGTTAACCATGGCTACTTCACTGCTCAATAGTTTAAAATGATAACGCTGATGAGTTACTTCAATTAATTTTTTACTTAAAAGGTCATGTTGCTTAATAAATGCGCTCACTTCAGTATCATCTTCAAATTCAAAACTTACGTGAAGTTCATTGTAGTTAAGTAAATCATTCACCTTTCCTTCAACTACTTTTTTGCCCTGCTGTAGTATAATCATACGGTTACAAATAATTTCTATTTCGCTTAAAATGTGTGATGAAATTAATATAGTTTTACCTTGTTCTTTATTTAATTTTAAAATAAGCTCTCTAACATCTTTAACACCTTGTGGATCCAGTCCATTGGTGGGTTCATCAAGTATAATTAAATCTGGATTATGCATCAATGCTTGTGCAAAGCCTAAGCGCTGTTTCATGCCTTGCGAAAATGTTTTTACCTTACTTTTTTCGCGCCCTTTCAAACCAACTAATTCTAACACTTCATATAATTGTTTGGTGTTAAGTTGAATGGCCTGCAATTTATTTAGCATTTCCAAATTTTGAATGGCAGACAAGTAAGTATAAAAATCGGGCTTTTCAATGATGGCGCCAATGCGGTTCATGATGGATACCCTGTTTTCTTTTAATGATTGATTAAATATTTCTATGTTACCTGAGCTTGGAAATATGAGGCCAGTTAACATTCTTATGGTGGTGCTTTTACCTGCTCCATTTGGGCCTAAAAACCCATAAATGTCGCCTTTGTAAATGTTTAAATCAAGGCTGTCAACCGCAGTAAATTTATCAAATTGTTTACACAGTTTTTGGGTTTGAATAATGGGTATTGGGTTCAATTTATAATTTTGTGTAATCTGTGAACAAAAATAGGTACTTAAAGTTTAAGGAGAAGCATATTTATAGCCTAATTAGGTTTGTTTTCAATTGTATTTCTTAAATCAAACAAACAATTTTTAACCAAATTAGGGCTTTCATTGCTAATTAAATGGCCATTTTCGGGTAAATAAATATATTGATGAGGTGCATTTACTAGCACACTATCAGTAAATTTTCCATTTTCGGGATAAATAATAAAATCTTTACCTCCCTGTAAAATAATGCTTGGCTGAGTTATTTCATTCCAAACTGGGATCATTTTTTCGAGTTCTTTCTGATGGGCAAATTTCTCATCACTCGATACATCAATAGGTTTTCTAAAAAGTAATTTACCTATTTTACTTTGTACTGGTTTTGAAAACCACCAAAATTTTTCAAGCTTGGGATTAGCAGCGTTTGAAATGAGTAAAAGACCTTTTACTTTAATTTTATTCATGGCAGCCATATAAGCGGCTATTGGCCCCCCATAACTACGACCAACAATAATTATTGGCACATTACTGTATTTATCAAGTATTGGCTGTAATAAGACCGCTTGTATAGCAATTGAAGTAACAGCACCTCCTTTAGCAGAATTACCATAGCCAACTCTGTCAATCGAAATCATTTGAAAATTTTGTAACAAAGTACTATCACTTAAATAATTGATATAGCCATACCATCGCCCTGGAGCGCCATGTATAAATATAATTAAAGGCAAATTATTATTTCCCGAATGGGCATAAAATACAGTCCTTCCTAAGGTGTCGTATTGAATAAATTCTGGTTCAGGTTGATGCGTTTTATAATAGGCTTTTAGATCCTTTTTATTTAAGGTAAATATGCTGTAGCAGCCACTCGATATTATTACAAAAAGTAAAACTAAATATGAGGTATTGAATTTCAAATCAACTAAAAATTCTATTTAAATGATGTATTATTTTTGCTCTATTGGTGCATTGTTCAATTTAAAGGAAATGGGTAGCGTGAAGTAAACTGCTACTTCCTTTCCGTTTTGTTTGCCAGGAGTCCACTTAGGCATTGATTGAACCACTCGAACTGCTTCTTTTTCAAGTAATTTTCCATCGGGTACACCGCGCAATACTTGTGTATTAACAATACTTCCAGTTTTATCTACAATAAATTTTACATAAATTTTACCTTCTACACCCATTTTACGGCTTTCTTCAGGGTATTTTATATTGCTGCTTAAATATTGCATTAATGCACCTTGACCTCCAGGAAATTCCGGCATTTGCTCAACAAATACAAAGGTCTCTTCCTCTGGGGCTTCTTCAACAGGTTGAGTAAGCGCATTAATTTTACTAGTTGTACTTTGTGTTTGTGCTAAAGTAACTAGGCTTATTAAAGACAATACAAGCACTAAAAAAAAATATTTCATAATTGTTTTTTTATAAAATAAATCTTATTGGAAGAGTTAACTGTACACTTACAGTTTTAGCACTTTGATAACCAGGTTTCCATTTTGGCATGCTTTTAATTACCCTCAAAGCTTCTTCATTTAATTCTTCTCCTCCTTTAACCCCGCGCTTTACCTCAGCTTTAGCAACATTGCCAAGCCTGTCAATAATAAAATAAATATACACGGTGCCAGAAATATTCGCCTTTTGAGCAGCTTTAGGATATACAACATTATCGCCAATGTATTTAAACATGGCGTCTTCACCTCCAGGAAATTCTGGCATTTGCTCCACAGAAATATAAGGCACATCTTTTTCATCTGTTTGTTCTACCAACACTTCAACAGGCGGCATTGCCTCTTGCGCCAATACCGCGGTCGAAAAGATTGTGCTAAATGCCACAATTCTATAAATATATCCCATCATTGAATTTATTTTTTTGTAAAAATAGGAAATAATAACAATACAAATGATTTTAAGCCTACTAAAAAAAACATATCCTTAACTAATACTTAATTATCTGCTAATAACAACCATTTACTTTTGTAAGCAAAAAATAAGAAAATATGATTAATTCAATACACTATTTCAATCAAAACACGCAACAAATTTATCGTGTTAAAAGTAAAGCAGGATTTCTTAGTATGCTAAACAAAAATGCAAGAAAGTATTTAGCAAGTAAATTACAAAATCTTTTTTTAGGATTGCGAGTTTTACTATTAAGCTTAGGAATCTTGTCTCTTTTTTTTTAGTAAAACGCCCTATTTAACCGTAAAAGCGCAAAGAAGGCACAAAAAGCGCAAACTATTTTTTCATTTTCAAATTGGCACAATGCATCATTGCATCATTGGCACATTAAATTTTCAAATTCCTTCATCCGCTAATTAGCTCATCATCTAATCAATTTTCTTTACTAGATTTGCTGAATGAACCTTGTTTTAGACTTTGGCAATACCAGAATAAAAGCTGGATTGTTTGATGGTGAAATCCTCAAGAAAACCCTTGTAGAATTTAATATACAAACTTTATTTATCTTTTTAAAAAAACATCAATTCGATAAAATTATGGTGGCAACTGTTGTCGAATTACCTTCAGAAACTATTGATCTAATTAAATCTAAAGGAAAGTTGAGCTTTTTTGAAGCTTCTACGCCAACACCTTTACGTAATTTTTATCAGACTATTAATACGTTAGGTAGCGACCGCCTTGCAGCTTCCTGTGGAGCCTATCTTCAATTTAAAGGCACTGCATTTTTAGTAATAGATGCAGGCACTTGTCTAAAGTATAATTATACGGATAAGAATGGAAACTTTTTAGGAGGTGGTATTTCGCCAGGTTTGGCAATGCGTTTTAAAGCCATGCACGAGCAAACCAATAAATTACCTTTAATTACTTTCGATGAAAATTATCACGACCTTATTGGTAACAATACTCAAAGCTCAATAAGAATGGGCGCACAGCTCGGAATGATTGCCGAAGTAAAAGGAATTATGGAAGAATATAAGCAATTTAATGATACCCTTAACATTGTTTTAACAGGTGGCGATGCTCCTTTTTTGCAAAAAGGATTAAAAAATGGCATCTTTGCCGACCCTGATTTAATTTTAAAAGGGTTAAACAGTATTTTAAACTATCAACAATAAATAATAAAAGCCATACGCTGCCTGCAATATATAAACTGCAGCTTTTAAGAATGAAAAAAATATCCTACCCAAACTACTTTTTTTTGATCCTCTTCATTACACTGTTTTCAAAAGAAATTAGTGCTCAAAACATTACCAATTCTATTTATTCGAGATATGGATATGGAACAGAAACATTTAAAGGATTTGCTCAAAATATTGCGCTTGGTGGTACAGGAGTAGCGCAAAAAGGCCCTTGGCATTTAAACTATAACAATCCTGCATCTAATGCTGCCTTAAAATTAACTGCTTTTAATGCTGGTGTAAGCGGTAATTATGTTCAACAATTAAATACCACCGATACTATTGCAAATAAAAGTGGTTCGTTTGGATACTTGGCTTTAGGTTTTCCAGTTACAAAATGGTGGGGGCTATCTATAGGCCTAATCCCATACAGTGGAGTAGGTTATAAAGTGGCCGATACTACTCAATTGAACAAGCAAAGTATTGCAAGTACTTATCGTGGTAGTGGTGGTTTAAATAAAGTTTATTTTGCTAACGGATTTAATCCCTTTAAAATTTTTAGCGATAGTATTATGCAAGGCTTTGCTATTGGGATAAATACTGAATTTAATTTCGGAAATATTACAAGCGAAGAGTATAAAAGTTTTATAGGCTCAGATACAAGCTATTATCTCAATGTTTTAAATACTATACATAATAGCTATAAAGGATTTACATTTCTTTTAGGCATGCAACATACACTAAACATTAAGGACGAAACAAAACTTACCTTAGGAGTTAGTTATGGTTTAAAAGGCAAAATGAACAACAATTCAACCATTAATTCTGAAAGATATTTTAATACAAATTTAGCATCCAGTTTGGTTGACACAGCATACTATAGCGAATCTACCAAAGTGTTTGCTTATTTACCAAGTCAGTTTACATTTGGGTTTAATTTGCAAATGGGGCCAAAGTTAAGCTACAATATGGAATACAAACTGGTAAATTGGGGCAAAGACAGCATCAGTGGCAAAGATAATAATCTAAAAGACAGCAGAACAATTGCAGCTGGTTTGCAGTATTTTCCAAATAGCCAATCGCCTGATGGTTTTTTAAAACATACGTACTACCGTTTTGGATTTAAGAATGCAACTTTGCCTTACTTTTTAAATAATACCCAAATATTAGAACAAGCTGTTACCTTAGGTGCAGGTTTTCCTTTAAGAAAAGCCGTTTCCACTGTAAATATTGGTATGGAATTGGGTAGGAGAGGAACCACTAAATATACTTTAGTGAAAGAAAATTATTTTATGGTAAATGTTGGCTTTACTATTAACGACCGTTGGTTTATTAAAACAAAATACGATTAATTGAACCTGTTTCATGGATATTGTTAGGTTTTTAATTCTAATTGGAACAAAAAATATTTTATTATTAAGTATTGCGTTTAGCGCTATTACAGCCTGCGAAAACGATATTAAAAAGGTAAAAATTATAACAAGTAAAAAATCTATGCCAGTGGAAAGAGGCAAAGATGTGGAGATACTTTATAGCGATTCGGCAAAAATTAAAGCACGTTTGTTTGCCAAAGAATTAAACCGATTTGCTGAAAAACAACCCTATATTGAAATGCCGAAAGGAATAAAATTGTATTTTTACGATAGCAATCAAAAAGTGAACTCAACATTAACATCACAATATGCCAAAGTATTACAGTTTCCTGATAATAATATTATGGAAGCGAGGAGAAAAGTGGTGGTTGTAAACGAAAAAAATGAAACATTGAATACCGAGCATTTAGTTTGGAATCAAAAGGAAGAAACCATTGTATCTGATGCATTTGTAACTATTACAACAAAAGATGAAATTATAATGGGAGATGGGCTAGAAAGTAATCAGAGTTTTACAAAATATAAAATTAAACATATGACAGGCACCATTAATCTTAAAAAATAGCGCAATGAAAAACATGTTTAAAACATTACAAATAATTTGGCTCATTGCTGCCATTGGAGCATTAATTGGTGCAGTTATCAATACATTTAATAATAAGTTGTCCGAAGCTGGTATATTTGTAGCAATAACTTTTATTGGTGCTTATATGTACGGAGTTAATAAAAAAAGAATTAAAAACTTACCTGCTAATCAGCAGCAAAATCAACTTAATTAAAATAAATTTTGAGTTCAATTTCTATTATACTTATTGCAATTTTATCATCTGCCTTTTTTTCGGGGGTAGAAATTGCCTTTCTAACATCTAATAAACTAAGGGTAGAACTTGAAAGTAATCAAGGCTTTTTTCCGGCCAAAATTATTTCCTTTTTTATGAAAAAACCACAGCGTTTTATTGCCACTTGTTTGGTAGGAAATAACACAACATTGGTAATTTATGGTATTTATACATCAGAAATGTTAAAGCCATTTTTTCATCAATATATTCATTCTGAATTGGGCGTTTTGGTGCTGAGTGTAATTATTTCTACTTTCCTTATCGTTATTACAGCGGAGTTTATACCCAAAGCGCTTTTTAGCATTAACCCCAATGCTATGCTTAATTTTTTAGCTATCCCATTTGCCATCATTTATTTTTTACTATTTCCTATCGTATACATTACACTTGCTTTTGCCGAGTTTTTATTGAAATATGGTTTTCGTATTAATGTTGAACAAAGCGCTGTAACTTTTGGCAGGATTGACTTAGATAATTATGTAAAACAATTCACATCCTCAAATACGCATCGAAACGATTTTGACCATGAAATACAAATATTTCAAAATGCACTAGATTTTGGAAGTGTAAAAGCACGCGAATGTATGATTCCACGTCCCGAATTGATTGGCATGGAAGTAAATGATGAAATTGCCGATTTGCAAAATAAGTTTGCCGAAACGCATCTATCCAAAATTTTAATTTACGATGAAAGCATCGATAATATTATTGGTTACGTGCATTCATCAGAAATGTTTAAACGACCTAAATCAATTCGAGAAGTTTTATTGCCAATTTCTATTGTGCCCGAAACAATGCATGCACGCGAAATTCTTACTTTATTAAAGCAGCAAAGACGAAGTGTAGCTATTGTTGTTGATGAGTTTGGTGGCACTGCAGGCATGCTTACCATTGAGGATGTAATGGAAGAAATATTTGGAGAAATTGATGATGAACATGATAAGCAAGACCTTATTGATAAACAAATTTCTGAAACAGATTATCTTTTTTCGGGACGTTTAGAAGTAGATTTTATCAATAATAAATACCAGTTGGAATTGCCTATTGGCGAAGAGTATGAAACTATTGCGGGTTTAATTCTGCATCATCACGGAAGCTTTCCTCAACTGAATGAAGTAGTTGAATTGCCTCCTTTTTCATATACTATTAAACAAGTTTCGGGAAATAGAATTGATTTGCTGGAGCTAAAAGTAATGGAGTAATTTTTAATTTAATTATATGAGTATTATTTTACCCGTAAATGGCGTTAGTCCTAGCTTTGGCGATAATTGTTTTATTGCCCCCAATGCCACAATTGTTGGACAAGTAACCACTGGCAATGATTGTAGTTTTTGGTTTAATGCAGTAGTGCGTGGCGATGTAAATAGTATTAGCATGGGCAACAAAGTAAATGTGCAAGATGGCGCAGTAATTCATTGTACCTATCAAAAAACAAAAGTAGTGTTAGGAAATAATGTTTCCATTGGTCATAATGCCATTGTGCATGGTTGCACCGTACACGATAATGTTTTAATTGGCATGGGTGCCATTATTATGGATAATGTGGTTATTCACCAAAATTGTATTATTGCCGCAGGCGCTGTAGTGCTCGAAAATACCATTGTTGAAGCAGGTTCAGTATATGCAGGCGTACCTGCCAAAAAAATAAAACAACTCAGCGAAGAGCTCTTTAAAGGCGAAGTACAGCGCATTGCCAACAATTATTTAATGTATAGCAGTTGGTTTAAAAACAAAGATAACAACAAATAATTTGATTATAAAAGCCAACTATATCGATATTGAAAATCGAAAAATTTACCCCGCTGAGATTATTATAGAAGGACGTAAAATAGTTTCGATCGTGCCAATTGAAGAAACGGTTGAAGATTATATTTTACCCGGTTTTATTGATGCACATATTCATATTGAAAGCAGTATGGTGTTGCCATCAGAATTCGCTAAAATTGCGGTGTTGCATGGCACCGTTGCCACGCTAAGCGACCCACACGAAATTGCCAATGTAATGGGTATTGAAGGTGTGAATTATATGATTGAAAATAGTAAAACTGTTCCATTTAATTTCTTTTTTGGTGCGCCAAGTTGCGTGCCTGCCACAGCTTTTGAAACTGCAGGTGCAACCATTGATGCCAAAGGAATTGAAGAACTAATGCAATCAAAAGATATATGGTATTTAGCTGAGGTGATGAACTATCCAGCGGTGATATATGATGATGCAGAAATGCTACAAAAAGTAAATGCTGCACACAAAGTAAATAAACCTGTAGATGGCCATGCACCAGGACTTTCAGGAAAATATTTACAAAAATACATCAGTGCAGGAATCTCAACCGATCACGAATGTTTTACCTATCATGAAGGATTAGAAAAATTGAAATTGGGCATGAAAGTGTTGATTAGAGAAGGCAGTGCCGCTAAAAATTTTGATGCACTTATTCCTTTAATAATCGATTTTCCAAAAGAAATTATGTTTTGTTCGGATGATAAACATCCTGACGATTTATTAGTAGGACACATTAATCAATTAGTAGTTCGCGCAATAGGTTTAGGTTATAATGTATTTGATGTATTGTATGCAGCTTG
>Ga0105048_10011873_pt1 | contig 13695 bp, 13 predicted proteins | sample MAT05_FD_78382 | JGI IMG/M metagenome (GOLD analysis project Ga0105048, IMG submission 78382) | Freshwater microbial communities from Lake Fryxell liftoff mats and glacier meltwater in Antarctica - MAT-05 | ecosystem: Environmental > Aquatic > Freshwater > Ice > Liftoff microbial mat | place...
GCGAAACCCTCGCTGCTCGAACGCCTGACCGCGCTGCTGACGCGCGAACCCGAGGATCGCGAAGAGCTGCTCGACCTGATGCGTGGTGCGTTTGAGCGGCACCTGCTCGACGCCGATGCGCTGTCGATGATCGAGGGCGTGCTGTCCGTGTCCGAAACGACGGTGCGCGAAATCATGATCCCGCGCTCGCAGATGGACTGCGTGGCATTGGAAGACCCGGTGCCCGAATTCCTGCCCGCCGTCGTCGAGACACGGCATTCGCGGTTTCCCGTGATCGGCGAATCGAAGGATGACGTGATCGGCATCCTGCTGGCCAAGGAGTTGCTCAACTACTACGCCAACCCGGAAGCCTTCGTGCTGCACGACACGCTGCGGCCCGCAGTGTTCGTGCCCGAGAGCAAGCGCCTCAACGTCCTGCTGCGGGAGTTCCGTGCCAACCGCAACCACATCGCCATCGTGGTCGACGAGTACGGTGGCGTCTCCGGCCTCGTGACGATCGAGGACGTGCTGGAGCAGATCGTCGGCGAGATCGAGGACGAGTACGACTTCGACGAGGACCAGGACAACATCATCAACGAGGCCAACGGCAAGTTCCGCGTGAAAGCCCGCACCGAGGTTGTCGACTTCAACGAACACTTCGAATCTTCGTTCGGCGATGACGAGTTCGACACGATCGGTGGCCTCGTGCTGCGCGCGTTCGGCCGGCTGCCTAAGCGCGGCGAGACGGTCACGCTGGAAGGCCTTCGTTTCCGCGTGCTGCGCGCCGACAGCCGGCGTCTGCATACGCTGGAAGTGGAGCGCATCGCGCCGCCGGTCATCGACGCAGACGACGCATGAGCACCGAAACAGCGCAGCGCGTCTGGCTGGCGCGCGGTTTGGCGTTGGCCGCGGGCATCATTGCCGTCACGGCGTTTGCGCCATTCAACTGGACCACTGCGACGCCCGCCGCGTTGGCGGTCCTGTTCCTGCTCTGGCAACACGCCGCCACGCCCCGCCACGCGGCCAGTATCGGCTTCGCGTTCGGCGTCGGCCTCTTTACGGCCGGCACGTCGTGGGTCTACATCGCATTGGAAAATTTCGGCGGCATGCCAATGCCGATCGCCATCCTGGCCACGGCGGGCTTCATCACGCTGCTTTCGCTGTGGCTGGCGGTGGGCGGATGGGTGATCGCGCGCACCATTGCCGTCGGTTCGTCATGGCGACTGCTGGCCGCCACCGCGATATGGCCGGTCATCGAGTGGACCCGTGGCCATTCATTCACCAACTTTCCATGGCTTGCTGTCGGCTACGCCGAATTGCTGCCCGATCGTGTGTTGCCGCTCGCCGGTTTTGCAACGATCGGGGGTGTATTTCTGGTGTCGCAGGCGGTTGCGGCGTGTGCCGCGGCCGTCGCATTGATCGTCGGCGCGCTATCGGGCGGGCGTGGGCGCGCGGCAGTCGCCGGTGCAGCAGGCATCGCCGTGATCGTTGTCACCGGCGCTGCGTCGACGCACGTGGAATGGACCGCCCCCACCGGCGCGCCCGTTGCGATCACGCTGGTGCAAGGCAACGTCTCGATCGAGCAGAAATTCGACCCGGCGTTTCGCGCCACCAACTTTCAGCGCTACATCGACCTCGTGAATCTGTCGCGTGGCCGGATCGTCGTGCTGCCGGAAAGCACGTTTCCGCAATTTGCCGATGAAATTCCGAGTGAGGTGTTTCTGCGCCTGGCGGAAATCATGCGCGCGCGCGACGGTCACGTCCTGGTTGGCCTCTTCATCGCGGAACCACCGCTGACGCCGGGGGACCAGGAACGCATTCACAACAGCGTGGTGAGTCTGGGCGTCGCCCCGCCGCAGGTCTACAAAAAGCAGCATCTGGTGCCGTTCGGCGAGACGATTCCTTTGAAGCCGCTCCTGGGCTGGTTCATCAATCGCGTGCTGGCCATTCCGCTGGCTGACCAGACGCCCGGCCCCCCCAACCAACGACCATTCGACGTGGCTGACCAGCGGCTTGCCGTCAACATCTGCTACGAGGACGTGTTCGGCAACGAGCTGATTGCCGCTGCACGCCAAGCCACGCTGCTGGTCAACGTCACCAACGACGCGTGGTACGGCCGCTCGATCGCCGCGCGCCAGCACAATCAGATCTCGCAGATGCGCGCCCTCGAATTGGGCCGCCCGATGTTGCGCGCCACCAATACCGGCATCACGTCGGCGATCGGCCACGACGGACGCGTGATCACCGAGTTGCCCTGGTTCACGCAAGGTCTGCTCGAGATCGACATCGTCGGTCGCACCGGCGAAACGCCCTATATGCGGATGGGCGACGCACTCGTCCTGGCGCTGTCGCTGGTCCTGCTGCTCGCGGCCATCGGCGTGCCGTGGTTTCGCCACCGGCGCTGAAAATCGCGCAATGCGTTTGCGCGTCGTTGCCGCAACCCCCTACTAAACCGGTAAAATCCGCATCTTTCCAGCAGTTATCGCGAAGGCACGCCACGCGCGTCCTCCAGTCTCCGATGCTCACCTTTCAGAACGTCATCCTGCGCCTGCAGGACTATTGGGGCCGCCAGGGGTGTGCGCTGCTGCAGCCCTACGACATGGAAGTTGGCGCAGGCACGTCGCATACCGCCACGTTCCTGCGCGCGCTGGGCCCGGAACCCTGGCGCGCGGCCTATGTGCAGCCATCGCGGCGGCCGAAGGACGGCCGTTACGGCGAAAACCCCAACCGCCTGCACCAGCATCACCAGTTCCAGGTGGTGTTAAAACCCTCGCCCACCAACATCCTCGAGCTCTATCTCGGTTCGCTCGAAGCACTGGGCTTCGACCTCACGAAGAACGACGTGCGCTTCGTCGAGGACGACTGGGAGAACCCCACGCTCGGCGCCTGGGGCCTCGGCTGGGAAGTGTGGCTGAACGGCATGGAGATCACGCAGTTCACCTATTTCCAGCAAGTGGGCGGGCTTGACTGCAACCCGATCACCGGCGAGATCACCTATGGCCTCGAGCGGATGTCGATGTACCTGCAGGACGTGGAGTCCGTGTACGACCTGCGTTACACCGACACGATGACCTATCGCGACATCTATTTCCAGAACGAAGTGGAGCAATCGAAATACGCATTCGATGCGTCCAACGAATCCAAACTCTTCGACCAGTTCGTGTATTTCGAGGGCGAAGCCAAGCGCCTGCTCGACGCCAAGCTGCCACTGCCCGGCTACGAAATGATCCTCAAGGCCGGCCACACGTTCAACCTGCTCGACGCGCGTGGCGCCATCTCGGTCACGGAGCGGGCCGCGTACATCGGCCGTATCCGCACGCTGTCGCGTCTTGTCGCACAGGCCTATTACGACGCACGCGAAGCACTGGGCTTCCCGATGCTCGCGCAGCCGCCCAGGGCGGCGTGATCATGAACGCGGCGCAAACACTGCTGGTGGAGCTCTTCACCGAAGAGCTTCCGCCCAAGGCATTGAACAAACTTGGCCAAGCATTCGCCACCGGAATTGCGGACGGACTCAAGGCCCAGGGCTTTGCCGCCGCTGACGCCACCATCACCGGCTACGCCACGCCACGCCGCCTCGCCGTTACCGTCGCGCAAGTCCGTGCGCAGTCGCCGGAACAATCCTTCAAGCACAAGTTGCTGCCGGTCAGCGTAGCTTTCGATGCGCACGGCCAGCCCACGCCGGCATTGCTGAAGAAGCTCGCCGCGGCAGGCATCGCCGAATCCGCCATTCCATCGCTGCTACGCGAATCCGACGGTAAGGCCGATGCGCTGTTTCATGTCGGCACGCGGCCGGGTGTCGACCTGTCCGCCGGGTTGCAGGCGATCCTGGCCGAGACGATTGCCAAGTTGCCCATTCCCAAGGTGATGAGCTATCAGCGCCCCAATGGCTCCACCGTCAAGTTCGTGCGCCCGGCGCACGGCCTGATCGCGTTGCATGGGGCGAACATCCTGGCCGTGCATGCGCTCGATCTCGATGCGGGGCGCACCACGGGCGGCCACCGCTTCCTGTCGAAGGGCGAACGCACGATCGCCACCGCGGATGCCTACGCGCCTACGCTCGAAGCCGAAGGCAAGGTCGTGCCGTCCTTCGCGGCGCGCCGCGCCCGCATCGTCGTGGGGCTGGAAGGCGCCGCCGGGGACGCCACGCCCATCATGCCGGACGCGTTGCTCGATGAGGTCACCGCGCTGGTCGAGTGGCCCGCGGTGTATTCCGGCACGTTCGACCCGGCGTTCCTGACCGTACCGCAGGAGTGCCTGATCCTGACGATGCAGCTGAACCAGAAGTACTTCGCGTTGGCCGACGACTCGGGCAAGCTCATCAACCGTTTTCTGCTGGTCAGCAACATCGAGACGCGCGACCCGGCCAACATCGTCGGCGGCAACGAGCGGGTGCTTCGCGCGCGGCTGGCCGATGCCAAGTTCTTCTTCGACCAGGACCGCCGGCAGCGCCTCGATACGCGTGTCGACAAGCTCCGCAGCATCGTCTTTCACAACAAGCTCGGTTCGCAGGCCGACCGGATGAACCGCGTGCGGTCCATCGCCGCCATGCTCGCGCCTCTGCTCGGCGCGGATGCCGGGGCGGTGGATCGCGCCGCGTTGCTGGCCAAGGCCGATCTCGTCACCGACATGGTCGGCGAGTTCCCGGAACTGCAGGGCCTGATGGGCCGCTACTACGCCACGCACGACGGCGAAGCCCCCGCCGTGGCCACCGCCATCGAGCAGCATTACTGGCCCAAGGGGGCCGGTGCGCCGCTGCCCGACGATGCCGTCGCACAAACCGCGGCGCTCGCAGACAAACTGGAGACCCTGGCCGGCATGTTCGGCATCGGCCAGGTGCCCACCGGCGACAAGGATCCTTTCGCGCTGCGCCGGGCGGCGTTGGGCATCATCCGCATCCTGATCGAACGCCAGCGTCCGTTGAGCCTTGCACAGATGGTGGACAGTGCGTTCGCCTCGTTCAGCGCCGTGCCCAGCGTGACCGCGGCGCCTGACGCGCTGCTCGACTTCATCCACGACCGATTGCGCGGCTACCTGCGCGACCAGGGCTACACCGCCACGCAGGTGGCGGCGGTGGTCGATGCGCGCCCGGATCGCATCGCGGACCTGCCGTCGCGCCTTGCTGCCGTGCAGGCCTTCGCGGCCCTGCCGGAATCCGCTGCGCTGGCAGCGGCCAACAAGCGCATCGTCAACATCCTGCGCAAGAGCGGCGCCGAGGCCGCGCCCGCCGTCGACAACGCGAAGCTGACAGCAGGCGCGGAACAGGATCTCTTCGCGATCTTCGCGCGCCTCGGTCCAGAGGTGGACACCGTCTACGGCAACGGCGATTTCGCTGGCGCGTTGCAGGCACTGGCCGCCGCCAAGCCGGCGGTCGACCGCTATTTCGAGGACGTGATGGTGATGGCGGACGACCCGGCCATCCGCGCCAACCGGCTGGCGCTGCTTCGTGGTGTGGCGACCACGATGAATCGCGTGGCCGACATCTCGAAGCTGGCCCAGTAGCCCGCCATGGTCCAGCTCGGTTCCGAAGCCGTCGTTCCCACCCGCGCGGCGAAACTGATCGTGCTGGACCGCGATGGCGTGATCAACCAGGACAGCGACCAGTTCATCAAGTCGCCCGAGGAATGGCGACCGGTGCCGGGCAGCCTCGAAGCCATCGCGCGGCTCAATCACGCCGGCTATCGCGTGGTCGTGGCCACCAACCAGTCGGGGATCGGCCGCGGCCTCTTCGACATGGCGATGCTCAACGCCATCCACGAAAAGATGCACAAGGCGCTGGGGCATGTCGGTGCCCGCCTCGACGCGGTGTTCTTCTGCCCGCACACGGGGGATGCAAAGTGCGATTGCCGCAAGCCGAAGCCCGGGATGCTGGTCGAGATCGGCCGCCGCTTCAACACGGAGTTGACGGGAGTGCCCTGTGTCGGCGACTCTTTGCGCGACCTGCAGGCCGCCCGTGCCGCGGGCGCACAACCGATCCTGGTCCTGACCGGCAAAGGTGAGAAGACATTGCGCGATGGCGATTTCCCCCGCAACACTCTGATCTTCCCGGACCTCGCCTTCGCGGTGTCGGCACTCCTCGCCGGCGAATGACCACTGCGGAATGAGCAGATCGCCCTCCTCCCTGTTGTCGGCGCTGCGCTCGTTCGCATTCCTGCTTTTCCAGCTCATCGTGACGCCGTTCTACGCCGCGGCGATGCTGCTGATGGCGTGGTCGCCGCGGCGCTGGACGTACGCGATGGCCGTCAGCTGGTGCGGCGTCAACCTGTGGGGCGCGCGCATGATCTGCGGCATCCGCTGGCAGGTGCATGGCCTCGAGAACATCCCCGCCGACACGATGGCCGCGCCGCACATCGTGGTGTCGAAGCACAGCTCGACGTGGGAAACATTGTCCCTCAATCAATACTTTCCGCCGCTCGCCTACGTCGCCAAGAAGGAACTGCTGGCCATTCCGTTCTTCGGCTGGGGCTTCGCGCTGTCGTCGCCCATCACGATCGACCGCAACGCAGGAACGGACGCCATGCAGCAGATGGTCGAACAGGGGCGCAAACGGTTCAAGCAGGGCTTCTGGATCTGCGTGTACCCGGAAGGCACCCGCATCCGCGTGGGCACGCGCGCCAAGTACAAGACCGGCGGCGCGCGCCTGGCCGTGCTGCTCGACGTCCCGATCATTCCCGTCGCGCACAATGCCGGCCACCTTTGGCCGAAGGGCATTTTCGGCAAGCGCCCCGGCACGATCACGATGACCATCGGCGCGCCGATCGCCGCCGCGGGCCGCGATCCCGCCACGCTGATGCAGGCGGTCGAGGCGTGGATCGAAGCCGAGGTCGCGCGGCTCGGCGCCCCACAATGAATATCGATCGGGGGGAACCACCGATCACCGCAGGGCCGCCCCAAGGCGATCGCCCCCTGGGGGGAGCGGCGCGCAGCGCCGTTCGGGGGGAACCATCAATCACCGCAGGGCCGCCCCAAGGCGATCGCCCCCTGGGGGGAGCGGCGCGCAGCGCCGTTCGGGGGGAGCACATCCCCACGGCGTACCTGCGGCTCGACCAGCTGAAGCGTGACCCTGCGCGCAAGGCGCGCGAAGGCCAGGTACGTCGCGTGGCGCTCGCCGGACAGACGGTGGACTATCGCCTGATACGCGCACGCCGCCGCACGATCGGCATGGAGGTCGATCTCGAAGGATTGACCGTTCGTGCGCCACGATGGGTGACGCTGTCCGAGATCGAGTCGGCGCTGGTCGAACGCGCGCAATGGATCGTCAAGGCATTGGAGGAGTGGCGCAGCCGCCGCCGCGACGTGATGCCGCGCGAGTGGAAGACCGGCGCACCCATCCTGTATCGCGGTGCCGAGCTGGCGCTGGCGGTGTATCCGGCCCGGCGTAGCCGCATTGGCGCCGACCTCTTCCACCTGACGATCCTGCATCCGCACGCGCAAAAGGAAGATGTGGTGGCGGCGGCCGTCGGCAAGTGGCTGCACGACCAGGCATGGGACATCATCGCGCCGCAGGTGGCCACCTATGCGGGACGCCTGACAGTCGCGGCACCCACGGTACGGTTGTCAAATGCGCGCAGCGAGTGGGGTAGTTGCAACGCGCGCGGCGTGATCCGGCTCAACTGGCGGCTGGTGCAGTTGCCGCCGACGCTGGCGGAATACGTGGTGGCGCACGAAGTGGCGCACCTGGTCGAGCTCAACCACTCGGCGCGCTTCTGGGCGCTCGTGGAAACGTTGATGCCCGGGCACGCGGAACGTCGCCGGGCACTCGAGGACTGGACGGCGTTGCTCGCGGCCTAGCCGGTCGGCGCGCAGCGCATGGCTGCGGCCAGGTCAGGACAACGCCGGCGGCAATCCCGAAAGATCCACGGCGAGTTCCGCCTGCGCTTGCAGCAATCGCGTCAGCGCTTCCTTCAGCGTCTCGCCCGAGCGTGTGTCGCGCCACACGCCACCGTCGGCGCGGAAGTGATATCCCCCGGCACGCGCGGCAACCCAGATCTCGCGGTTGACGCCATGGCGGTTGACGATGAGCTTGCCGTCGTCGCCGCAATCGATCTCGAGGATGCCGTCGTTGAGGCTCCAGTCGACATCGGCGTCGGACGTGGCCAGCGCAGCATCGAGCGCAGCGCCGATCGCGCTGAGCGTGGCGTCGGCGGAGGTCTGGAAGGCGGTGTCGTTGCTCATGGGTGCGTGATAGGATTTGCGCCGATGTTACGTCAATTCCGCACCTGCACCGCGTTGCTCGCCGCCCTGTTCGCCGCCATCGGCTGCGGCATCAAGGGGCCGCTGGTGCTGCCGCCACCGGCGCCACCGCCAACCGCTGCGCCCGCCACGGCGCCGGCGCCAGCCGCCTCGACGACACCGGCGCCCGCCGACAAAAAGCCGTGACCGCATTCCCGTATCGCGACGGCGAGATGCACGCCGAGGGCGTTGCGTTGTCCAACCTCGCCGCCTTGTACGGCACGCCGTGCTACGTCTACTCGCGCGCGTCCATCGAGGATTCGTTCCGCGAATTCACGATGGCGTTTGCGGGGCTGCCCAATCTCGTCTGCTACGCGATGAAGGCCAACTCCAACCTGGCCATCCTGAAGCTGCTGGCGGACCTGGGCAGCGGCTTCGACATCGTGTCCGGCGGTGAGCTGGCGCGCGTACTCGCGGCCGGCGGCGAACCGTCCAGGGTGGTGTTCTCGGGTGTGGGCAAGACCGAAGCCGAAATGGTCGAGGCACTTGCGCGCGGCATCCTGTGCTTCAACGTCGAGTCCGAAGGCGAGCTCGAACGCCTCGATGCCGTGGCCGCGCGCATGGGCAGGCAGGCGCCTGTCAGCATCCGCGTCAACCCGGATGTGGACCCGAAGACACATCCGTACATCGCCACCGGATTGAAGGAAAGCAAGTTCGGCGTCGCCTTCGCCGACGCACCGGCGCTCTACCGCCGGGCGGCCCGGATGCCGCACATCGCCGTCCACGGGATCGACATTCACATCGGTTCGCAGATCACCGAGATCGGGCCGTATCGCGAGGCGGCGGAGAAGCTGCTGGGCCTGGTCGACCGCCTGCGCGCCGACGGCATCGTGCTGCAGCACATCGACCTGGGCGGCGGCCTCGGCATCCGCTATCGCGACGAAACGCCGGTCTCGCTGCACGACTACGCGGCGATGCTGCGGGACGTCTTCAAGGGCCGCAGCGAGCGGCTGCTGTTCGAGCCCGGCCGGCGCATCGTGGGCAGCGCGGGTGTGCTGCTCACCCGCGTCCTGTACCTGAAGCCCGGCGCCGCAAGGAACTTCGCGATTGTCGATGCGGCGATGAACGACCTGCTGCGACCGGCGCTCTACGACGCATGGCATCCGGTCGATGCGGTGCGCCCTCGTGTCGGCGGCGAACGGCAGTGGGACGTCGTCGGTCCGGTCTGCGAGAGCGGCGATTTCCTGGCGCTCGATCGCTCGCTGTCGCTGCAGCCCGGCGATTTGCTGGCGGTGGGTGCCGCAGGCGCCTACGCCATGGCGATGAGCTCCAACTACAACGCGCGGCCCCGCGCCTGCGAAGTGATGGTCGATGGCACTGCCGTGCATGTCGTGCGCCGCCGCGAACGCATCGCCGATCTCTTCGCCGACGAGCAAACGCTGCCCTGAATTCCAAACTTGCAGACCCATCGATTCGCGCATCGACGCAACACGCGATCAATTGCTCAAGCAACGAAAATCACGCTCGGGATTCGTGTGCGAAATCGCAACAGTTGCGTTTCCAAGTGCCGGAAGTAGTGGCGAAATCTTGCAAATCCGGCAAACGTGGCTACAATGCAGGCAGCAGGAGGAATGGGTTTGTCAAGTGGTTCCAAAAAAAATTGACGATCCGCCACCACCTGCCACATAGAGAAGCAACATAACAGTTACGGTAACTCAGACAGGAGAAACCAAGATGATGGCAGACATGATGTCGATGATGACGCCCGCGGCTCCGGCCCCGGCGCCGAAGAAGAAGGCAGCTAAACGCAAGCCGGCCAAGAAGAAGGCTGCGCCCAAGAAGAAGGCTGCCAAGAAGACCGCAAAGAAGAAGGCCGCCCCGAAGAAGAAGGCTGCCAAGAAGACCGCAAAGAAGAAGGCAGCAAAGAAGCCGGCCAAGAAGAAGGCCGCAAAGAAGCCCGCCAAGAAGAAGGCAGCGAAGAAGACGACGAAGAAGAAGGCCGCCCCGAAGAAGAAGGCTGCCAAGAAGACTGCAAAGAAGAAGGCCGCCCCGAAGAAGAAGGCTGCCAAGAAGACGACGAAGAAGAAGGCCGCCCCGAAGAAGAAGGCTGCCAAGAAGACTGCAAAGAAGAAGGCCGCCAAGAAGCTGTAATTCGCGGCATCACGATCTCCCCGTCTTGCGGCGGTGGATCGAGAAACGGGCGGCGCTTTATGCGTCGCCCGTTTTGTTTCGGCGCACCCGGTCGGCTGCTAAGACCCGCGGTATTGCCCGCTGATGCGCGTGTTCGGCGCGGGCTTGGATGGTGTTGCTGTGGCGGGTTTGGATCGTGTTGCTGTGGCGGGCTTGGTTGTCGGGGACTTGGCGGTCCTGGCTTGCTTGCCCGCACCGTGCGTGGCGGCCACGCGCTTGCCCTTGCCGCCGCCCTTGGCCACCAGACCCACGTCGCTCGTCACGCGCAACTTCTGGCCGGCGGCAAGCGCTTCAACCTTCAGCCCGTTCCAAGACTTCAGGTCCTGGGCGGTCACGCCGTAGCGAACCGCGACGCCCCGCATCGTGTCACCGCGCTTGGCCGTGTAGTAGAACGTGCGCCCCGACGGCACCGCCGTGAATACGGCGCGCTCGAGCGACTGCGCCGACTCGCTGGAGGGCCGCTCGGCCGGGACGAGCAGGGTGTGCCCATCAGGCACGCGCGCACGCATTCCCAGTCCGTTGACGGCACGCAATGTCTCCACCGACATGCTGTATTTCGCGGCGACCTGTACCAGCGATTCGCCGCCTTTCAGCCGATAGGCCTGCCATGAAACCAGCGGCTGGTCGGTCAGCTCGAGCTTGGCCGCAAAGAGCTCGGCATTGTCGATCGGCAGCAGAATCGAGTGCTCGTCCGCGCCCGCGATCACCGGCCGGTTGTGCTGCGGGTTGAGCGCCAGGAAATCCTCCAGCGACAGCTCCGCAAGTTTCGCAGCGTGCTTCGTGTCCATTTTTTTGTTGGTCTTCACGACCGCAAAGAACGGCGCGTCCGGGATGTCGGCCAACGCCAGCCCGTACTTCTCCGGGTCGCGGACGATGTTCTTCACCGCCTGCAACTTGGGCAGATAGTTGCGCGTCTCGGCCGGCATCGAGAGGCTGGCGTAGTTGGTCGGCAGTCCCTTGGCCTTGTTGCGCGCGATGGCCTTGCCGACGTTGCCCTCGCCCCAGTTGTAGGCAGCCAGCGCCAGTTGCCAGTCGTCGAAATCGCCGTTCAGCTTGACGAGGTAGGTCAGCGCCTTGTCGGTGGCGGCCAGCACATCGCGCCGCGAATCGACCCAGAAGTTCTGTGCCAGCCCGTAGTGCTTGCCAGTGGACGGGATGAACTGCCAGATGCCCGCCGCGCGACTGGTGGACATTGCCACCGGATTGAAGGCGCTCTCGATCATCGGCAGCAGCGCAATCTCCATGGGTATCTTGCGCGTGGAAACCTCGGTGACGATGTGATACAGGTAGCGGCGGCTGCGCTCGATCATCCGCGCCATGTATTGCGGCCGCGACGAGTACCACTGCTCCCACTTCTCGACCAGCGGATCGTTGTCAAGATCGGGAATCGCGTAGCCCGCGATGATGCGCTCCCACAGGTCGCCCACCGGCGGCGGCAATGGCTCGAGATCGGCACCGGCGGCCGCGGGGAAGAGTTCAGGTTCGCGGGGTTTCGGCACGGCGACCACCACCGGCGGAGGCAGCGGTGGAGGCTCCGGTGCGATCACGACAGGGGGCGGCGACTCCACCATGGGCGGAGGCGGCGCCGTCGCACATGCGGACAGCGCAACAGCAACAGTGACCACCAAGTAGAGGCGCAATTCGTGTTTTCCTTGCTGCGGGGCCGCGCCTTGAAGCGCACCGCGCGTCGTGAACCTGGATGGATGCCGATGGTAGGCCCCCCGGGGGAGAGGGGTCAACCCGCCGGCCGCATTGCGGTTCTGACCACGCCGGTCAGAACTGGTTCTTCCATTCCCGCAATTGCGCGAAGACGGCCGTGTCGTCGGGTAGCGCGTGGCCCGCGCGCTGCCGTGCTGCGGCCTGCACCGCCGGCACACCGGCGCGCAGGAACGGGTTGGTGGCGCGCTCCTCGACCAGCGTGGAAGGCACGGTGGGTAGCCCCTGCGCCCGCTTGTCTGCCTCGCGCAGTTGCCGCGCCGCCAACGCTGCATTGGCGGGTTCCACCACCGCCGCGAAGCGCAGGTTGGCGAGCGTGTATTCATGCGCGCAATACACCTGTGTTGCCCCAGGCAGGCTTGCGCACGCGCTGAGCGACGCCCACATCTGTGCCGGCGTGCCCTCGAAGAGCCGCCCGCAACCACCGGCGAAAAGCGTGTCACCGCAGAAGAGCGATGGGACGCCATCCACATCGCCAAAGTAGGCGATATGGCCGGCCGTATGACCCGGCACATCGAGCACGGAGAAACGCAGCGGCAGCCCCGGCACCTCGACCACATCGTCCTGCGCCAGTGCGCGCGTGCGTGCGGGAATGCGTTCGCGTGCCGGGCCGAATACCGGCACCGCAGCGCGTTCAAGGAGCGCCAGGACGCCACCCACGTGGTCACCGTGATGGTGGGTAGTAAGGATCGACGTGAGTTCGAGGTGCTCGCGATCGAGGACCGCCAGCACCGGTGCAGCATCGCCGGGATCGACGACGGTGGCACGGCCGTGCTCGTGCAACAGCCAGATGTAGTTGTCCGCGAAAGCCGGGATAGGGATAATCGTGATCATGGATGCATCTTCTGGCCCTGCCGCCGGCGTGTCAACGACACTCGCGCACTGGTTCGCCACGCCGCTGGGACGGTACCTGCTGGCGCGCGAGCAGGCTTACTTCGACCAGACGGTGTCCGACATCTTCGGCTTCCACGCGCTGCAGATCGGCTTGCCCGACAGCCCCTTCCTCGGCCAGAGCCGCATCTCCTCGCGGTGGTCACTCGACTACGATCCACCTGCCCAGATTATCGCCGACGCGCACGAGCTGCCGTTTCCTGAAAACTCCTTCGACCTGATCGTGCTGCCCCATGCGCTTGAATTCACCGATGACCCGCACCTCATGCTGCGCGAAGCCTGGCGCGTCATCCGGCCCGAGGGCCAAATCGTCATCTCCGGCTTCAACCCGTTTTCGCTCTACGGCGCCAAGCGCTATTTCGGGCGCGCGCAGACGCCGCCATGGAATGGCAACTTCATCGCGCTCTACCGCCTCAAGGACTGGCTCACGCTGCTTGGCTTCGACGTGGTGGGCGGTCGCCTCGACGGCTACGCGCCACCGTTCGCCAGAGAAAAGTGGCTTGATCGGTTCAGCTTCTTCGAGCGCACCGGCGACCGCTGGTGGCCCATTGCCGGCGGCGTGTATTTCCTGCGCGCCACCAAGCGCGTACTGGGAATGCGCGTGCTGACGCCGGCGTGGCAGCGCCGCGAACGCCGCTCGAAGTCGCTGGCCCCGGCGCGTGCCCGCGAGAGCCTCACTACCGCCGACCGGTTGCCACAATGATCGCCGCAGGGCCGCCCCAAGGCGATCGCCCCCTCGGGGGAGCA
>Ga0105048_10011874_pt1 | contig 13695 bp, 10 predicted proteins | sample MAT05_FD_78382 | JGI IMG/M metagenome (GOLD analysis project Ga0105048, IMG submission 78382) | Freshwater microbial communities from Lake Fryxell liftoff mats and glacier meltwater in Antarctica - MAT-05 | ecosystem: Environmental > Aquatic > Freshwater > Ice > Liftoff microbial mat | place...
TCGTCGGCGCAGGCCCCGCAGGCAACACGCTCGCCTGCCTGCTCGCTCGCAAAGGCGCTTCGGTCGCCGTCCTCGACGATGGCCAACGTCCACCGCTGATCGTCGGCGAATCGTTGGTCCCTCAGATGGTGCCCATTTTCCAACGCATGGGCATTGAGGAGGAAGTCGCAAAAATCGGCGTCGTCAAACCAGGCGTCACCGTGACGTTTGATGCCACGCAGGAGATTTACCTGATGTTCACCGCCGCGCGCGGTGTGCTCCCGACTTACGCCTACAATGTCCCGCGCCGCGAATTCGATGCCCTCATCGCCCGCACCGCAGCCGAGGCTGGCGTGATTTCCGTGGCGACAACCGCCAAACTTGAACGCGATGCTTCCGGGAAAAACGTAACGCTTGCTCCGGAAACCCTCGCACTGCTTCCACAATGGAACGGCGAACAACCTGATCTGGTAATCGACGCCAGCGGTCGTCGCCGCCTTTTCGCCAAGCTGCTGGGCATCGAAGCCGAGGTCGGCAAACGCAAGGACGTCTCGCATTTCGCTCACTACGAGGATTGCCCGTGGCCCGAACCCGCCGGGCAGGTGATGACCATGCGCCTCGCACACGGCTGGGGTTGGCGCATTCCCCTCCCCGGACCGCTCCTTTCCATCGGCGTCGTGATGAACCGCGATCACGCCAAGCAATACGGCAACACGGCCGAGCAACAACTCGAAGGCGTAATCAGCAACGATCCGCGCCTGTCCGTCGATTGCGCAAAACGTCGCCGCGTTTCCGATGTCGCCACATACGCGAACTACCAACTCATCTCGCACTGCGGTTCCGGCGACAACTGGGCGATGGTCGGTGACGCTTTTGGTTTTGTTGATCCCATGCTCTCGCCCGGACTTTGCATGGCGATGCTTTCCGCGGAAAAACTCGCCGGCTCCATTCCTTCGCACGGCGGCTGCAAGCGTTCGACGCCGCGCGAACTCGAAGCCTACTGGCGCTGGTTCCGCGAGATGCTCTCGGCGTGGCAGCATCTCATCGATCATTTTTACGACGGACGCATCTTTGCCATCCAACGCACCGGCCTCGACATGGCAACGAAATATCCCGGCAAGTTCAGTGACATGATGCAGCGGCACGTGGAGAAGAATCTGAGCGGCATGGCGACAGGCGCGTACATCAACCGTCCCTACAGCAAATGGCTGCTTTGGATGCTCGGCACCTTCGGCATCCGCGGCCATACACCGGCGGATTTCGCCTTCCGGTGATCGACCGCATCGCCAGCCGCTTCGACGGACGTTTTCTCCGCGGATGGGTGCGCGGCAAACTCCGGGGCGATCCGATTTTCGAAGCCACCGCCGGGCTCGTTCAGGGTTCGGATCTTCCGCTCGTAGACATGGGCTGCGGCCTCGGACTGCTCTCCTTTTATCTGCGCGAAAAAGGATTCAACGCCCCGATCATCGGCGTGGATTTCGACACCCCGAAGATCTCCATCGCCAACCGTCTGTCATCGCAATATCGCGGACTGCATTTTGATGCCACAGACATTTTTGCATGGCTCAAATCAACAACTTTTCAGGGGCACATCGTGATGGCCGATTTGCTGCACTATTTGCCGGAGGAAAAGCAACACGCCCTGCTGCAGGCTGCCGTTCCACGCATCGCTCCGGGCGGTCTGTGCATCATTCGCGAAACGCCCCGTGCCAGGACCTGGCGTTTTCGCGCCACGCAACTCGAGGAATTTGTCATTCATCGCATCGGTTGGATGAAATCCGGCGCGAAGCACTACCTGGCCAAAGAAGAAATCACTGCGCCATTCGCGCAAGCAGGTTTCGAAATCAGCATCGCCCCGCTCTGGGGCCGCACCCCGTTTAACAGCCACCTGTTTACTTTTTCCCGCCCGGCAACATCCGGCTGAACCGCCACAAGTGCGGCAGCAGGAAAATCGAAATCAACGCGTCAATCACCAGTCCCAACGCGCAGGTAATGCCCAGGCTCGCGAGCCCGAGGTTGTTCGCCCAACCGATCGTTCCAAACCCCGCAGCCGCTGAAGCCGCGCACAAAATAATCACCAGGCCGAGCGAGGATTGCGCCTCACGGAAGTCGCCTCCGTTACGACGGATCGCCAGCAGCAGCAGGACGGCGTAATCGATCCCGGTCCCCAGCAGCAACAGCAAGGCGGAAAGATTGAAAAAGTTCCACTGCATCCCGAGCAAAGACATGGCTCCAGCCAGCGAACAAAAGACCAACCCCATCGTCACCGCCAAAAGCAACACATCGCGAAGGCTGCCAAAGCCGAAAAAGAGAATAACGAAAATCACGACCAAAAGTCCGAGAATCAACTTCACAAATTCCGCCGGAATCACGCGTTGCAATTCCGCACCCAGCAATTTCCAACTCGCCAGTCTCACGCCCTCAGTCGCCACTTCCGCCTCAATGGATTCCGCTTTTCCCGGGGCCGGCCGGATCACCCCCATCGCCGCAAAACCTCCCTCCTTATGACTCGCCGTGCGGCGCAGAATCCAGCGACTGGCGTCGTTCTGCGGCCAGAACGGCGTTTTGACCTCCGCCCATTCGCCCCATTGTTTCAGCACCCCGGACGCCAGCAAAAACGCCTCTTCATTGAAACCCGCATCCAACACCGCCTGCTTCAGCCTCGGGGCCGCCGCAACCAGCGATTGTAGTTCCTTGAGGTTTTGCCGCTGATGTTCCTCTGCGGGCCAAAGCGCCAGCGTCGAACGGTAATCCTCCAAATCGCCCCGCTCTTTCGCAGCCAGCAATTTCTCGTCCGTGACCCGCAATCTTTCATAGACCTGCGTCTCGCTCGTTCCCGAAGCGATGACGCTCACCAACTCGCGATCATCCGCCAGTCGCGCGTACAATTTATCCATCGCATCATAAGCTCCGCTGTGCCGGGGACGAAGCGTTCGCGATCCAAAGTCAAAGCCCGGCGGCCCCTTGATGAAAAGCGTTCCAAGAAGCACCAACACCAAACCAAAAGTCAGCCACGTTCCCGCCTTGATGAAGCCCGGCCGGCGAAGCACCCGCTGGAGCAAATGTGGCTCTGCGGATACCGCACTGAACCCGGTGACCTTCCATCGCATCGCAATCGGGGCAAATAAAATCAGCATCACCGCCGCACCAATAATCACGCCGATCCCCACAAGATTACCCAACTGGGCCAACCCTGGGAGGCTGCTCAAATTCAGGGAAAAGAATGCCGCCGCCGTGGTCCCTGCCGTCCAGAAGATGTTCTGCAAACAATCCCGCTGCAACTCCTTCAACGTCCCTTGGTGATGCAAGGATTTCTCATAGATCAGATACCCGTAGTCCACGCTGAGCCCGATCATGATCGACGCGAAACCCACGCCGATCACCGTCAGATCGTCGAGAAACAATCCCGCCGCAGCGAGCGAAATCACGAACACGATACCCAGCATCGTCAGCAGCGCAGGCAACGGTTTATGACGCCGGTAACACACGTAAAAAATCCCGGAGATCACAAACAGCGTCACAAAACCCGACGACGCCATGTCCCATTCCATCGTTCCCGAGATATCCGCCACAAAAGCCGGTTCGCCCGTGAACCCGATTTTCAACCCACGCCCATCATTCCACTTTTGGGTAAACGCCTTCACCTCATTGATCCACGCGATGTTCGCCTTGTAGTTACCAAGCGTCGGAGCGGCCTCGACATAAATCACGCGGAAAGTGCCGTCCGCCGAGGAAAACTCGGACTGCATTTCCGCTGAAAAAAGCCCCTCCCCAGCCATCACCTGGGTGAACCCGAGCGGATCGTATCCCAGCAGCGCCATTTCCCGCGGCGACATGGATTCGTTCAGTCGCTCCAGCGTTTTCCCAAGCGTTTCTCCAATCTTCTCCGGGTCCATGCTCGCCCGGAACGTGGCCATGGCCTCCGGAGGCTGATTCAACAGCATCCACGCCAGAAATTCCGCCAACTGCGCTGGATCCTTCTCCCAAGGCGGCGCTGCAACCACCCGCCTCGCAAGGTCACCCCTGGCACGCAACCCCTCTTCAAGCGAAGCGACCTCCGCATCCAGCTTTTCCGCATCAGCGCCCTCAAGCAAAATCAACAACTCCGTCGGCAGCGAGAAATGCTTGAGGAACATCCCCAACCCCTCCACCTGCCGGAGATGCCCGGGAAGCAACTTGAGAATCTCGACGTTGAATGAAATGCGGGAAAGGCCCGCAATAACAAACACCACCGCCGCCAGGATGAGCAGTGTGCGCTTAGTTTTTCCCATCACGCACCTTGTAACCCGTGAAATCGTAATCGAATACCGCCGGATCGATCTTGCCGTTCGTCTGCACATTCAGAAACTCGTTGCGCAGTTTCGATCCGTCTTTGAACTCCATCTCAAACTCAATCAACTCCCCGGTCGCCGGACGGAACGCCAGCGCGATCCGTTTCATCATCTTCCGCGCCTGCTGATCGCGCGGCAGCAACGCCACGTCGCAACGATCGCCCGCACTGGTCAGCGAAAGCACCTCAAAGGTTCGTTCAAACTCCGCGAAATCACGCGCCATCGGAAATTCCATCATCGCCATGCCGCGCATGCCCGATTGTTTTTCAAGCTGATCCCCCGAGAACTTCTCCGCACGGCGTTTGGCGGGTTCGATGAGGAAAAACCCCTCCTCCGTTTTCAAGGCGATGGCCTTCGCGGGATCGCCCAGTTCCCAACGCATCTTGCCGGGTGCGCTCAGCCACATCCGCCCCTTGTTCGCGAGCGGACTTTTCAAAGCACGAAACGATCGCGTCTGAACGAAGTCGGCGCTCAAAGTCCGCACAGCACCCTGCTGCGCCATCCAGCGTTTGATCGGACGCACATCCAGCGCTTCCGCAGCACAATCCGACACCGCCATCCCGACGGCAACCAACACGAGGAAAAAACGCAAAATCATCCCGGAGCAAAGCCACGGCCCACCAACCGTGGCAACCAAAATCCCGGTCAATCGTGCCTCACTTTTAATCATGCGCAAACTCCGCGAGTAACTTTCTCGCCGCGATACCGCCGCTCAGCAGCACAAGCGGAATGCCGCCACCGGGATGCGTCGTTCCTCCGGCAAAATGAAACTTCGGAAGCAGCGGATGCGACATCGGCGGTCGAAGGAACGCCTTAAAAAGTCCGTGCGAAGCAAAGCCGTAGATCGAACCCGCATACGACGAGTACACCTTCCGGAAATCCGCAGGCGTGTACATCGTTCGCTCGACGATCTGCTGCCTCAACCCCTCAAATCCGAATTCAAACTGCAACTGGTCAATTACCCGCTCCGCATACTCCTCCCCAAACTGGCTCCACCGCATCGTCGAACGCAGCGCCGGGGCGTTCACAAGCACAAACCAGTTGTCGCACCCCTCGGGAGCCCGTCCGGCTTCCGTTCGACTGCTCGAGCAAACGTAAATCGTAGGCTGCTGCGCCGGCTGTCGCGCCCCAAACAACTCGGTGAATTCCGTTTTGTAATCGTCCGAAAAAAATATGTTGTGATGCGCCAGTCCGGGATACTGCTTTTTCACTCCGAGGCATAAAATAAACCCCGACGTCGAGATGTCTCGCTTGTGGAGGAATCGGTTTTTAAACCACGAGGCCACCTCGCGTGGCACAAGGTTCTGGTAGGACAACACGGAGTCCTTGTTGCAAACCACTCCATCAAAGGCCTCCCAGTTTCCATCAATCGCCAGGCCGTATCCGCCAGGCCGCCGCGTCATGCCGGTCACCGATTCCCCAAAGCGAAACTTGACTCCCCGCGCACAGGCCAGTTTTTCCAGCGCCTCAGCAATGCGGAACATCCCGCCCTGCACATACCATCCGCCGAACTCCGCTTGGACAAAAGGAATGATGTTGAATGCCGCTGGAGTGCGATATGGCGAACTGCCGTTGTAGGTCGCAAAACGGTCAAAGATCTGGCGCACGTGCGGATCGCGAAACGCCCTGCTCACCACGTGGTGCATGGATCGCGGATCCGCCATCTTCGGAAAATGCAGCAGCTTGCGGAGGTTCTCCACTTTCAACAGCCGCCACCAGTCCGAGAGATCGTTGCGCAGAAATGCGTCGGCCGAAATTTCGTAAATGCCGCGCGCGTATTTGAGAAATTTCGAGACGTCGGGCCGCTTCCAAAAGTCGGCGTTTTCATCAATCGTCGTCCCATCACGCCAGCGGTAGCGGCACGTCGTTTCCAGCGGAATCAGCGTGAGATGGTCCTCCATCTTTTCGCCCACTTCCTCGAACAGTTCGCGCAACACCTGCGGCATGGTGAGCAGCGAAGGGCCGGTGTCCCAAGTGAACCCGCCTTGCTCGTGATGGTTCATTTTTCCCCCGACGCCTCCGTTTTTCTCAAATACCGTGACCTCGCATCCCGCGTGGGCAAGCCGCACCGCCGCGGAGAGACCGCCAAGCCCGGCACCGATGATGCCGACTTTACGCTTCTTATTGCTGGCTCGATTCATTTAAGGGAAAGGTGAAAAAGTGGGACGCATCTTCTACATGATCTCGCGTGCTGCCGCGAAGTGCATTTTACACGGAGTGGGCAGGATTCGCGTGCTGCACCCGGAACGCTCAGCCATCCCGGGGGGCGTTTTGCTTGCTGAAAACCATATCAGCCATTTCGATCCGCCCCTGATCAGCGTCGCTGCACGGAGGCCCATCGACTGGATGGCCATGCGCGAACTCTTCGTTCCCGGGCTCGCTTCCGCGTGGCTGAACGCAGTGGGCGCGTTTCCGAATGATCGCAAAAACGTGGACCGCGCCAGCGTGCGCACCGCTCTGCAACGACTTAAAATGGGACGCATCGTCGGGATTTTCCCCGAAGGCGGATTGCGCGCTGGTGAACACAGTGTGCTGAACGGCGCCCCGTTTCATCCCGGCCTCGCTGCCATCGCCGGAATAGCCGGGGTGCCCGTTCTGCCCTGCGTGGTGCTTGGATCAGACCGTCTCTACCGCAAACAATCATGGTTTAAACCGCGCAACACCCCGCTCTGGGTGGCGTTCGGCAACCCGCTCCCTCCACCCTCACACGCACAACGGTCGCAGTTCAAAAATGATTTCGCCGTTTCGATGCGCAGCCTCGTGGAGGAACTGCGCGAACACGCGGGCGTGCGCGACGAGGACCTCCCGCAAACTCCGCAGGAGCGAAAGCCCGCCAAAAAAAACTGAAGCCCGAACATCACCACTGGATCACCGAACTGGCCCACGTGAGGCCGCCGCCGAAAACGATCAGCAGCACGTAGTCCCCCACTTCCATCCGGCCCGTGCGATTTGCTTCGTCAAGGGCCATCGCCACCGCCGCCGCGCTGGTATTTCCAAACCGGTCGAGATTAATCATGAACCGGTCCATCGGCACTTTCATGCGATCCGAAATGGCCTCAATGATCCGGATGTTCGCCTGATGCGGAATAATGCAGGCCAGATCGTCGCTCTTGAGTCCCGCATCTTTCAACACATGGCGCGCAGCTTTGAGCATTGCGTTGACGGCCTGCTTATAAGTCTCCTTGCCGTTCATTTTCAGCGTGTTGTGCCGCTCATGCGCGTTCTCAGCCGTCACTGGCAACCGGCAACCGCCGCCAGGCATCGACAGGATGTCCGCAAAGGATCCGTCGCTGCCAAGGTACGTGGAAACCACCCCGTGCGAACCCGCCCGGTTCCGCAGCAACGCCGCACCGGCTCCATCCCCGAACAACACGCACGTGTTGCGATCCCGCCAGTCCACAATGGTCGAAAGTTTTTCCGCACCAATCACAAGCACCGTGTCATACGTGCTGCTCGTGATAAACTGCTGCGCAATTTCCAACGCGTAGAGAAATCCTGAGCACGCTGCGCTGATGTCAAAACACGCCGCCTTCAGTGCGCCGATCTTCTGCTGCACCAGACACGCGGTGGACGGAAAAAACATGTCGGGCGTCGCGGTGGCCACGATGATGAGGTCGATCTCCTTGGGATGAATTCCGGCGAAGTCGATGGCGTTCTGCGCGGCTTTCGCAGCCATGTCGCTGGTAAATTCATCGGGAGCCGCGATGCGGCGCTCCTTCATTCCCGTACGTTCGATGATCCACTGGTCCGTGGTATCAACTATTTTTTCCAGATCCGCATTCGTCAGAACCCGCTCCGGCACATAACTGCCGGTGCCGATGATGGATACGCTGCGGCGTGTTTTACTTGCCTGCTTTGGCTCTCGACGACTCATGGTAAAGGGAGACGGCCTCGACTATAGCCGGATTAATTTTATGCTCAATCGCTTCGCACCCCACGCGGATCGCATTCTTGATCGCCACCGCGGATGATCCGCCGTGCGCGATGATGCAAATCCCGTTGATCCCCAAAAGTGGCGACCCGCCGTATTCTTCGGCGTTCGTGCGTTTGTAAATCGCCTTGAAAGCAGGTTTGGCCAGCATCCCGCCAAGTTTTGTCAGGGGACTCTGCATGATCTCATGCTTCAACCACCCGAAAATCGCGTGCGCAATCGCCTCACAAGTTTTCAACACCACATTGCCAGTGAATCCGTCGCACACCACCACTTCGACCGGATTTTCAAAAAGATCGTGCCCCTCGACATTACCGCGAAAGTTCAGTCCGCTGTTCTTTAGCAAATCAAACGCTTCCCGCGTGAAATCGTTGCCCTTTTCAGCCTCGGTCCCAATCGACATCAACCCGATGCTCGGATTCGGATATCCCAGCACATACTTGGAATACGCTGCGCCCATGATCGCATTCTGCACGAGCTGCGATGCGGTGGGATCGGTGTTCGCACCGCCGTCGCACAGCACGAAATAATTCGTCTGCGTCGGCATAATCGCCCCGATGCTCGGACGCTCGATGCCCTTCAAGGTGCGGAGCTTGATCGTCGTCGCCGCAACGGCCGCGCCGGTGTGCCCCGCGCTGATCACGGCATCCGCACGCCCTTCCTTAACGAGATCCACCGCGCGACTAATCGATGAGTCGCGCTTGCGACGGACGGAGTCAATCGCTCCGTCGCTCATCTCCACGACCTGCGTGGAATGAATGATCTCAATGCGTTTGTCCGAAAATTTCTGTGTGGCCAGTTCGAACTCGAGTTTCTCCGTATCCCCGACGAGATATAACCGCTCGATCTGCGGATATTCGCGGAGCGCTAGAATGGCTCCTGCGACGTTGTTCTGGGGGGCGAAGTCTCCCCCCATCGCGTCCAGTGCGATATTCATGCCGCAGTTAGGCTTGCCCCGCTGCGATTTGCCACAAGAAAATCAATGCTCAATGATGGAAACTACGCCCCACCGATGGTCAGCACCTGGCGTCCGCGGAAGTATCCGCAGGATGGGCAGGCGACGTGACCCGGAAGACGGGTTCCACATTGCTGGCATTTGTTGAGCGATGGTGCCCTCCATGCGTTGGCGGCTTTACGAATGCGCAGGCGCATCTTCGATGTTTTACGTTTGGGAACTCCCATAAAATTGGCTGGTTATGTTTGGCGTTTATTTGGTCTCGGGCTCGTCTTTGATTTGCAACTGGTCGAGGGCCTTCCACGCATCGGGTTTTTCCCCAACCGCTTCAGGCTGATCTCCCAGCACTGCTTTCAAAAGTCGTTCCCCTTCACAACGGTTTGCACCGTTCCAGTCGCATCGCGGATGGAGCGGAAGGGCGAGGAAGATGTCCTCCCTCATGAATGGTGTCAAGTCCACTATTTCTTTTCCGTGCAATTCGATTTGGGCCGCAAAATCGGCAACCTCCAGCGCGTAACGGAAGTTTTTTAAACACGCCACACATTCACATTCCAGATCCACCCCGAGTTCGCCTGTGGCAAACAATCCGTCCTCAGACAGTCCCACATCCAGACTGTATCGCACCTCCGACAGCACGATGGCGGTGTCCGCAGGCATTTCCAGAATCTCCGCCGACTCGCTGCCCTCCAGATGGAGCCCCTCTTCGGGAATCTGTTTGGTGTTTATCTTCATGCGAAAACGTCAGGCGATTTGAAAAAAATAGCAAGCCGCACTTGCCCCGGACCAACAGGTAAAGAGCAGCGGACCGGCCAGAGATTTCAAAAAAATCCCCAGCCCATAAGTCCCGTAAGTCCCATAAGTCCCATAAGTCCCATAAGTCCCATAAGTCCCATGGCACTCCGCTCAACAATCCCCCGTCACTTCGCCCAAGTGATCAACCGCAACTCGTGCGCCTGTATAAGGTTCGGATGCGTCGGGATCACCCGCACATTCAGCCCGTAACTTCCACTCTCGCCCGCCGGAATGATCCCCGTAAACACATGCGTCCCGTCCGCCGCCTTCTCTCCGTGCTCGAGATCCTTGGTGATCGGACGCACAATCAGGTTGTTCACGGTTTCGCCGTAGTACGCCTGAACGGTGACTTCCGCAGGTTCGATGGTTCCAAGTTGGACCTTGGCGCTGATTTGCAGCGTGTCGCCCACCGTGATTCCCGGGTTGTGCCCGTCCTTGATTTTCACATCGGAAATTTGAACCTGCGGCCATCCTTTGCGGATGCTGTCTTTCCATTTGCTCAACTCCACACCGGCCTTGCCGTTGTTCGCTCCAAGAATCGCGTGCCCCTTCGCGGCCGGCTCGTAAAGCCGCTCCGCATACTCCGAGACCATCCGGTGCGTGTTGAAAACAGGCACCACCGTCCGGATGGATTCGCGCATCAGATTGATCCATGCCAGCGGCAAAAGTCCGTCGGGCTTCGCGTAGTACAGCGGCACCACTTGCGTTTCCAAAATGTGAAACAGGCTCGCCACGTCCACGTCATCCTCGAAATCGTGGTCGATCTGCGTTGTGGTCTCCGGGATTTCCCCGCCAATCGCCCAGCCCGCCTTGTTGTTTTCGCGATACGCTTCGCACCACCAGCCGTCCAGAACCGAGAGATTTAAACCGCCGCTCGGTGGCAGTTTCATGCCGCTCGTGCCCGAGGCTTCCAGCGGACGACGCGGGTTGTTCAGCCACAAATCCACACCTTGATACAGGCGACGTCCAACGTAGTGATCGTAGTCCTCCACAAACACGATGCGGTTTTCAAACTCCGGCATCCGGGTGAATTTGTACACCTCCTGGATGAACTTTTTGCCAGGCTCATCTTTCGGGTGCGCCTTGCCCGCAAACACGAATTGCACCGGACGCTCCGGATTCGTCAGCAAACGCCGCAAGCGTTCCGGATCCCGGAAGAGCAACGTCGCACGTTTGTACGTCGCAAAACGCCGCGCAAAACCAATCGTCAATACCTCGGGATTCAACATCCCGGAAACGGCATGCAGTTTATCCGGCGTCTCGCCAAGGCGCTGACGCTGCACACGCACGCGCTCGCGGATAAATTCCACCGTGCGCTTTTTCTGCTCTTGGTGCGTATCCCAAAGCACGTTGTCCGGAATGTCCTGCACTTTGCGCCAGAAATCTTTGTCGGTCAGATTATCCTCCCAGCCGGGCAGATATTTGTCGTAAATCGGCATAAAGTCCGGTGCCATCCACGTCTTGGTATGAATGCCGTTCGTCACGCTTGTGATCGGCACCTCATTCTCCGGTACCCCGGCCCAGACGTCTTTCCACAAGCCCTGCGAGACATAGCCGTGCAACTCAGAAACGCCGTTCGCGTGGCGGCTTGATCGCAGCGCCAGGATCGTCATGGAAAACGGCTCGGCCGGATCATTCCGCAATTGACCAAAACTACAGAACGTCGCCCAATCGATCCCCACCTTCGCCGGATAATCGCCGAAGTATTTTTTCATCAGATCGAGCGCAAAAGCGTCGTTCCCCGCAGGCACCGGAGTGTGCGTGGTGAAAATGTTACCCGCCGCAACAACCTGAAGCGCGGAGTAGAAATCCAACCCGTCCTCCTGCACACGGCGACGAATCCGCTCCAGTCCGCAAAATGCCGCGTGACCTTCGTTCATATGGAACACGCTGGGTTTGATCCCCATCGCGCTCAGCGCGTGGACACCACCGATGCCCAGCACGATTTCCTGCTGCACCCGCATGTCATGGTCGCCGCCGTAAAGCTGCGCCGTGATGCGTTGATCTTCCGGCGTATTCTCCGGAATGTTGGAATCGAGCAAGTAGAGGTTGATGCGGCCAATCGCCAACTGCCAGACCTTCACCTTCACGCTGCGGGCCGCGATATCCACGCCGAGCACCAACGGTTCTCCCTTGATCATCACTTCCTGGACGGGCAGATGCGAAAAGTTCTGGTTAAGCTGAATGCTCTCCTGCCAACCCTCTTTATTAATCTGCTGACGGAAATAGCCGTCTTTATACAAAAGGCCGATGGCCAGAAAGTTCAGGTCCAAATCGCTGGCCGACTTGCAATGGTCTCCCGAAAGAATGCCCAGACCGCCGGAATAGTTCGGAAACGACTCGTGCAATCCGAATTCCGCCGAAAAATAGGCAATCGGCCCGCCTTTAAGCGACGGATCCTTGCGCAGCTTGCCGTAAGTGTCCGGGCGGCTCATGTAGGCACGGAATTTTGCCAGAACCACGCCCATTTCCTTCGTAAAATCATCGTCCTCAGCGACCTCTTCGAGCCGTTTTTGGAGCGAAAGCTGCAACATCCGGAGCGGATTGTGGTTCGTTTTGTGCCAGAGCACAGGGTCCAGATGGCGGAAAAGTTTGCGGGCAGAAGGCTCCCACGTCCACCAGAGGTTACAAACAAGCTCCCGCAGTGGCTCTAGTGCGGCGGGAAGTTTCGGGATCACATTGTAGGTGAAGAGTGGTTGCATGGTTTTCGTAGTGGATGGATCTTGGCGTTTTATGGTTTCAGACGCCGGAAGCGCGCAGGCTATCCGGAAGAACGGTTACCACAAGCAAAGAAAGGGCCACGCGCTGTTGAACTGTTCACGGGGCACCGAAATGCGCAATTATCACCAATTCTCGCCAAAACTCCATGGGATCGGCCAGATTCGTGCAATCTGACCGGTTACTCCGATTCCGTCCGCAAATACGCTAACAACCGACGCAGCCGCTCCGAAACCACCGGTTGCTCCAGAAGGGCCTGACGATGCACCGGGTGCCTCACAAAAGCGCTCCCCACGACGTCCCCCAAAAGCTCCGCCTCCGAACCGTTTCGCAACAACTGTGCGATGGATTCCGGCAGTTCATACCCCGCTTCCCCAAGTTTTTTGCAAAGCCGGATAATCTGCTCACTCAACAGATCCAAAACCTCCGCATCTCCGAGCTCACTTTTTAAGGCCTCAATGCGGGCAACATAAAACGGGCGGCTTTTGTCAAAACCCACAAAACGCACCCGCTGCAATCCGTGCAGAATCATGTGCGAAGTGCCATCTGGATTCTGAACGCAGGCCCGGATCAGTCCCAGCCCGGATACATGGAAAAAATCATCAGGCGAACGCACCTCCGAAACTCCCGGCTTCATCATCGCCACGCAAAACATGCGATCATTCGCCAGCGCCCACGCCAACATGTCGCGATAACGCTGCTCGAAAATGAAAAGCGGCAACACGGAATGAGGAAATAGCATCGCCTCGGGCAGCACCATCAATGGCACCGAGTCCGGCAGCTTCACCTCAATGTGCTCATCATTTTTCATTCAATCACAGTACGAACACCAACATCCGGCGGATGATTTTTAGTTCACAACCCGCTACCCGCGTTTTTGTTCTCATCGAAAAACGTGTCGTCGTGCGAATAAGGCGGCGCACAACAACACAAAAACCGCAAGGCCTCCACCGCCTCGATCTGGTGCCACGCTCCCGCCGGAATCAGAA
>Ga0105048_10011876_pt1 | contig 13694 bp, 10 predicted proteins | sample MAT05_FD_78382 | JGI IMG/M metagenome (GOLD analysis project Ga0105048, IMG submission 78382) | Freshwater microbial communities from Lake Fryxell liftoff mats and glacier meltwater in Antarctica - MAT-05 | ecosystem: Environmental > Aquatic > Freshwater > Ice > Liftoff microbial mat | place...
AAGGAGATCGGCATGATCGACCACCAGGGCGAGGGCGTTGCTGGCCGTTCCCTTGAGCGGAAACCGATGCTTGAGAGCGATGGCCGTCAGTCTCGCGATTTGCGATGAGGTCAGATACTCCGGCAGGCCGAAGAAGAAATGCTCGAAGAGCGGGCTGGCGCCACGGATCTTGTCGAGAAAGATCGTCAGGGCCTTGGTTGAATCAAGGATATGCCGGCCGCCGCGCCACGATTGAGGCTGGCCCAAGTAGGGGAGAAAGTTGTGACAGACAAGGTGCGGCAGCCGGCGGATCAATTCGCCGCCAGCCCGGCCGATTTGCGGAGTGCGTCTCTCGAGACTGATCGTGAGCGGTAGGTCAAGATGCGGCTCTTCAAGCGGGTGAGTTCGGCCCCGTGTCGGAACTCCCGTTGCCGCACGAGCACGGCTGGCCGTTAGTTCGAGACCCAGACAACCCTTGATGGGAGTTGGCTTAACCGCTTTGCTACTCGTCCATTTGATCCACGCCATGCTCGGTCCCTCTTAGTTGTCGTGAACCTTATTATATGTGAACAGCCTCAGCCACGTCAGGTTGCGGATCGTAAAGCCGAAGCAAGAGATGTTCTTGACAATACTGCTGACTATCGATGATGAGCATTTCCTCCGCCTTCTGGACCAGGTGGAGCAGGTACATGAGGACGACGCTGAGGGCAAGGGCCACGAAGGTGCAATCAAACGCGATGCCCAGTTGATCAGTTACCGATTCCATCAATCGGCGATTGGCCTCGCGGTCAGCGGGATTGACGTTCTTGAAGTTGCTCAGGCCGCCCGCCAAGCCGCGAACGGTGCCGAGAAATCCAATGGCGGGGATGGCCCAGGTCAAATACGAGATCATGCTCATGCTGGTGACGAGCCGTCCCTGCTCCACTTCGGCCTGATTGCGGACGACTTCGCCCACATCGGCGGCTTTGCGAGAAATGGCGAACTTCAGCAGGGCCATATGAATCATCTTGCCAAGAATATACGGTCGTTGACGAATAGACGCCTCGACCTTGCGAGCCATCGGCCGTGCATCTTCGGGTAGGATACGGGATCCATCTTCGGTGGGAAGCAACTCCAGGCCGAACGCCTCTCGCTGTCTTGAAACCTCACGGTAGCGATTCAAGAGCATCAACCCAGCCCACGTGAAACAGAAATAGCAGGCGATCTGTTCGGGGCCTAAGAAGAGCTTGGTGATTCGCTCCGGGGTCCATTTCCTCCAGTATTCGGCCGTTCCTTCGGCAGGTGCGGACCACTGCCAGAGTGGAACGGTGACGCCGCCGACTAGCAAAAAGGCAAGGATGAGCCATAGCCAATCACGATTGGGACGTTGGGACGGGGTTATCGGCATATGAATCCGCTCTCATGAATGGCGCGAATGGCTACCCATGATTATAGTTCGCCCGGCAAGATTCGGAATTGAAAGAATTCCGGGCTACATCTACTTTCTATTGTTCGCAGGCCAAGTTCCATGTTCAAGGGGACGTCCGGCGATTTCATAAAACCGGTGATAGACAGGGAATGGGTATCGCACGAGACGCGTTCGTGAGTAAACTAGAAATTGGCATTGATTGAACAGGCAGGCTGCATCCGCGGCGGCACATAGGGCGAACTGTTCCTCATAGTGCCGTCTATGGAAGTTCTGGAGGCGATTCGCGAAAACCCTCATGTCTGACGAAGCCACGCTGCTTGCCGCGGTCTTGCGTGAACCTCACGAGGATCGTCCGCGACGGGAGTATGCCGACTGGTTGAAGCGAACGGGCGGTTCGTCGAACTTGGCGCGCGCGGAACTGATCACCGTACAAATGGAACTGGAACTTTGCAATCAAGACGATCGCCACTGGCCGCAACTTGCCCGGCGAGAGCGTGAGCTGCTCAGCCAATGGCGAGTGGCCTGGGAGCGTCCGTATCGCGATCTTCTGAAACCGAGTCTCTTTCGCCCAGCGCGTTGGCTGAAGGCCCGACTTTTCGGACAGGGCGGCGTCTGGTGTTTTCATCGCGGTTTCATTGAGGAGATCGACACCTCTGCCCCCAATTTCCTCGAGGAAGATTGCATTCTCTTCGACCGCACGCCGATCCGTCGAGTGGTCCTTAGCCACGCTACTTCGTTGCTCGAAGCTTTGGCGAATGATCCCCGGCTGAACGATCTTGTCTCGCTTCATCTCGTATCCGATGCGGAATTCGACGATGAAATGGAAGGTTTGCGCCAGGCGGCGGAGGCGATCGGTCTGACCGTCATTGAACTGCGCATCCCGCGGCTGCAGACCGATGCCGCGGAATTGCTCGCTCTTCTCCGAGATGAGGGCGACGACGACTCTCCCAAGCCCGCAAAGCTCGAGGAATTCCGCAACTGGCACCGCGCCAGCGAACGGGAACGGAATCGTCTCCGAGAACTTGCCCGCAAGCCGCGGCTGGTTCAACGCTTGACTGAACCGGAGCATTTTTCTCACGCCGAGCTCTTGCGGCTAAACGACTGGATCTATCTGGGTGATCGCTTACGTGAAGCCGGTGCCTGGGCCGTGGTCAAAACCTTCCACGACCTTGAGGACGAAGAAGGGCTGTGTCGCCGGCTTGTCTTGTTCAAGAAGGATCGCCAGAAGCCGGAAGTCGTCGAAAGTTTGCGGCAATCACCGCACTATCATCCCCGGTGATATGATGGAACGGCGGCGGCATCCGCCGTTTGAGATATTTGAAACCTCTCTCTCCGTAGTTCGTTGAGGACGTTACGTGGCCATTCCAAACATTACACTTGTTCGTCAGGTTGCCCCGCAACCGGTCGTTGCCGACGTCGCCGGCGAGACGCGCCGACAATGGCTAAACTCGAAGATTGCCTCACGAATCAAAAATGGGGATCGCATCGCGGTGGGTTGCGGTTCACGCGGCATCGCCAACATTGCCGTCATCGTGAAGGCGACGATTGCCGCGTTGCAAGAACTGGGGGCGAAGCCGTTCATTGTCGCCGCCATGGGCTCGCACGGCGGGGCGGATGCGAAAGGCCAGCGCGAACTCCTGGCCAGCTACCGCATCAGCGAAGAGGAACTCGGCGTCCCCGTGAAGACCGACATGGACTCGACGCAAATTGGCGTCAATTCCTGGGGCGAGCCGGTCTGGTGGGACTGCAACGCGTTGGCGGCCGATGGTGTCGTCACCGTCTCGCGAATCAAACCGCATACTGACTATCGAGGCAAGTACGAATCGGGCATCAGCAAGATGTGCGTGATCGGCCTCGGCAAACGTGAGGGAGCGTCGCAACATCACCGCTGGGGTTGGAAGGGGCTGCAACAGATGCTGCCCGAAACTTTCAAAACGATCCTGGAAAAAACCAAATTCCTCGGCGCGCTCGGCATTATCGAGAACGCCCTCGAACAGACGGCCCAATTGCAGGTCGTCGATCGTGACGAGGTCCGCGACGTGGAACCGGTCCTACTTGAGAAGGCTCGCAATCTAATGGGCCGCATCCCCTTCGACGAGCTCGACGTGCTCATCGTCGGCGAGATCGGCAAGAACTATTCCGGCGCCGGCATGGATCCGAACGTCGTCGGCCGTTTGCTCATCGAAGCCGCTCCCGAACTCGAGACCAACAAACCCAAGATCACGCGAATGTGCTGCCTCGATCTCTCGCCCGAGAGCCACGGCAACGGCACCGGCGTCGGCATCGCCGACCTGACGACCGATCGGTTGTTGCAATCGATCGACCCGGTCCCCTTCCGCATGAACAATCTAACCGCGTGCTTCTTGTGGCGGTCGAAATTGCCGATCGCGTTCCCGACGGACCGTGAGTGTATTGAAACCGGGGTCGAAACTTGCTGGCAGCCGATCCCGGAGAAGCTGAAATTCGCGATCATCCCCAACACGCTCGAAGTGGCGGAAATGTGGGTCTCCGCGCCGTTGGCGGAAGAGGCAAAAAAGAACACCAGCCTGCAAGTAGTCGGTTCGTCCCGGCCAGTTCCGTTCGATTCGAACGGCAACGTTGAACAAGAAAAACTATTCCCTCATAGTGTGCGAGCTAAACGGTCGTCCGGTCACTGAATTCGTTCCTTGGGATGTACGCATCATGACGTTTCGCGAGTATTTCGATCGTATCTACGTGATCAATTTGGTGGAACGAACGGATCGCCTGGCCGAAATGCTTCGGGAACTGAAGCGAGCGGGACTGGAACCGGAGACGGGGCGGATCGAATTTTTCCCGGCCGTCAAAACAACGGAAGCAGCCGGCTTCACCAACTCTGGCTACCACGGCTGTTTCCGCAGTCACCTCGAACTGTATCGGCGGGCTCGGGCGGTCGGAGCGAAGCATCTGCTCGTATTCGAAGATGACGCTGAATTATCGCCCCGGTTCCGAGACGACGAAGTGTTTGTCGTCGACCAACTTCAGCGTTTAGATTGGGGCATGGTTCTGATCGGGCATGAAGATTTGGAGCCGCCCGCCGATCGACCGACGCAAGTCATTCCATTTCCCGGCGAGGTCGGCCAATCCCATTTCTATGCGGTCCATCACCGTATTCTCGATCGTCTGATCGACTTTTTTGAAGCCTGTCTGACTCGGCCGCCGGGGCATCCGGACGGTGGGCCAATGTCCCCCGATGGGGCTTTGAACTTCTTTCTTAATCACAATCCGGATATCCCTTCTTTCATCACGTCGCCCAACTTCGGCAAGCAACGGAGCTCTCGTAGTGACTTGATGCCACGATGGTTCGACAAGATGCCGATCTTGCGCCAGGCGGCCAGCGCGTTGAGATCGCTGAAGCGCCGAATCAAGGGGCAGTGATCCGATTCTACTTTTCATCCAGGACTGTATGAGTTATCTTGATCGCACCTCTCCCGCGACTTGGACCTTCCAACTGGAGGACGTCCCCCGTGGAAAGTACCCACAGATTAACGCCGATCCGCGATGGTCAACAACGCCTTGAATTGCATGGATCGTTCCCTCCGCACTGGCCTGGCCATCTAACCGCCGGCTTGGCCGGGAAGAAAATCAGCATTCTCTCTGGGAATGCACGCAAAAAACAGTTCGAGTGGAACGCCAGTTTCACTCTCGACTTCTCCCGATTTCTTGGACTGCCCGACAAAGTCAATTATGTTGAACTCGCCCAGACGGAACCGGCCGGCCTACCCGATGAGGCGATCCGCCTGGACGACTTCGTCCTGCGCCGGCTGGCATCGGGCGATGTCGAAGTCACCATTACCGGGCCGGATCAGATCGGTTTCCTGGCACGCTTTCTCCGCAAGGTTACTTTCCTCAGCTTGTTTCCCAAAGAATTCGATATCGACACGATTGGCGGCGCCATCAGGGACCGTTTCGTGTTCGGCGGCATCGGCAGCTTGAAGCCGACCGCCGCCGTCGAAGAAATTCTCAACAAGACATTGAAGGGGCTCGTCGAATAGACTTCGTCATTTGCCGACCCGTTCGCGCTTGAGGAGATCGTACTTCGAACCGGTGGGCAGCTCCTCGTAATCCCGTCCTGTAGCCGGGACGGGCTTGCGGCGATCGTAGATTCCCACTTTCGTTCGTCCCACGACTTCCATCACGGATCCTTGAACGATCACGGCCGTTCCCTCGTCGATCCCGATGCCGAGCAGTTGCGGGTAGGTATTCACGAGATCGGACATGTCAGCCGTTCGCTTGCGGGCGAAGAAGTGCTGGTCGATGGCGACGCCGGGCAGAAAACCGAATCCGCGCTCATACCCCTCGGCCATCATCACCAAGTTCCCCAGCGGATGGCCTCGGGGCATATAGTCCGATTGGATGGAGGCCCCGGCCGACGATCCCCCAATCACGCCGCCACGAGCGAGAACGGCGTGAAACAATTTCTCGGCCTCGGTTCCTTCATAGGAATCGACGAATCGCCACTGACGCCCACCCGAGAACCAGACGCCTCTCGCCTCTTTCAAGTCCTTTAGAAACTCCGCTTTGTTCGCTTCCTTGCGGTCACGCGTGTGGAGGATGCGGACGTCCTTCGCTCCCATTTTCCGAAAGAGTTTGGTCTCCACGGGGTCGGCAGGCACCGGGTCGTCATAGGCTGAGGTGACAACGACAATCATCGAATCCGGTCCGCCAGCCAGTTCGATGAAGCGTTTGAGTACATCGTTCGATAAGCCGCCTCCGCCGCCGATGAGCAATGCCCCTTTCGGAACGATGGGATCCGCCGGTTTTACGGGAGGATACGCTTCGCCTGCCCGAGCCAGCGCCCCACGCCGCAACGAGTAAAGGTCGGCCATGTCGCCCGACTTCAACACCTGAACACTGGCACTCTTAGCCTTTCCCTCGGCCAGGCAGACAACCGCATACGAATCGCCCAGGACCTGCAACCGCCGGTCATGAAAGACGACGGCGGTCGATTCGTCGATCCCCAAGCCGACAAAGCCGGAATTGCGGTCGAGAACCCCGAGCAAGCGGTCGACGCGGTTCTTTTGCAAAAAATGTTGGTCGACAACAAATCCGGGGAGCCACCCAAAACCGGGTCCCGTGCGAGCCCGAACGTTTCCGCTCTCGATCATGATCTCGCCGGATAAGGCGGCTCCTGAGGAAATGCCGCCGATCAATAGCCCTTTCTTCCATCCCTTAGCCAGTTCTTGTTCAACGAGTGTATCCCGGTAGGCCCCGATGACGCGTGCCGGATCGTCGCCGCTGAACCAGACGGCGGTCGCCTCCGAGAGCGGTTTTACGAATGCCGGATCGTCGGCTTTCTTACGGTCACGAGTGTGCAGAATCTCGACTGACAATGGCTTCAAATCTTTCCAGGGAAGGAGGAAGGAATCAGCAAGCTTCGGATTATCGGCATCCGCCGATGCCGTGGGGATGACGACGATCTTGGCCTTCTCTTTGCCTGCCAGTTCGAAGAATTTATCGCGCACGCTATCGGGCAGCTTACCACCGCCGGCGATCACGAGCGTTCCCGGCAGTTCCTCGGGCAATGGCGGCAAGGCGCGAAGCGGAGGGACAATGATGCTGAACACCAGCAACATGAGAGAGGAGCGCATTGCGAATACTCCAGCGACAGTCGGTTCGATGGTCATCGCTCATCTTGGAAGGTTGCGGCCATTTTGAGAAGACTGAATTGCTTCAAGTTTTTTTCAAGAATCGAACGAAGTGTTTGTTTCTCCATTCCGTCAAGGATAGTCTACGGGTACTTCTTTTCCCTATTCGCACCGGGAGTTGCATCATGAACAGATTGCGTTGTTCGAATCGAATCGCCGTCCTGGCCATCTTACTCGGCGCTCTGAGCAGCCGGGCTGCCGAGAAGGCCGCCTTGTCCGACTACTTCCCGCCGCCGGAGAGCAAGGGCGGCTGGCGATCCGCACTTCCGGAAAACGGCGAAGCCGACGCCGCCGCACTCGCCAAGCTGGGTATCGACGCCGCCAAACTGAAGGAAGCCTGGGAGTACAACGCCAAGGCCGAAGGCGGTACCGGTCTAATTGTCATCCGCAAGGGGACGATCGTCGGCGAGTGGTACCAGAACGCCGACCGGAAATCGACATTTAACATTTACTCGAGCTCGAAGGCCTACACCAGCCTGGCGTTCGGCCTTTTGCTCAGCGATAGTGACGCGGGCAAATTGCCGAACAAGAAGAAGCTCACGCTCGACACCAAGGTGTGCAACGAAGAATGGCTGCCCGAGTCGCTGCCGCTCTCCGATCCGAAGAAGGCGAACATCACGGTCCGGCATCTGCTCAATATGGCCAGCGGCATCGGCTCCGAGGCACTCCCTTCGGAAGTCGAACCATTCGAGATCGCCCTGGGAAAGACGGAGAAGTCGCCGTTCGCGATGCTCAAAGCCGAACCGGGCGAGAAGTTCAATTACAGCAACGCCGGCGTCGCACATCTCGTATTGCTATTCAATCGCGTGACTGGCGTCGACCTTTTCCCCTTCATGAAAGCACGCGTCTTTGACCCGATCGGCATGGAGAGCGTCACCTGGAACAAGATCGGCGGCAACGGCAAGCTCGGGCCGCTCAGCCAGGGCTACAGCGGGGTCACGACCTCGCCGCGTGAACACGCCCGCTTCTGCTATCTGGCGTTGCATCAAGGCAACTGGGCCGGCAAGCAAGTCGTTCCGGCGGCTCATTACGAATTCGCTTGGGCCAGTAGTCCCGCCAACCCCTCTTACGGCGCCCAGTGGTGGGTCTTCCCCCGCCACAAGGAAGCCCCGAAAGATATGGTGCAAACAGCCGGCGCCAACAACAATCATGGCTACGTCGTGCCCAGCCTCGATCTCGTCTTTGTCCGCCTCGGCGACGGCAAGAAATTCCCCGATAAGGATTTCGAGCAGCAATTCGTGAAGAAGGTGCTGGCGGCGGTTACGAAGTGAGTGAAATCGAAAATGCCTGCCGATCCGCATCGGCGGGCAATTTTGGTTTACGGCTTGAGTAGAATAGGGGAACGCCCCGTCATCTTCGGAGTCCGTACCATGGCCGAATCCGCATCAACCATTCAATCAAGTCTCGAACAAGCCACCCTCGCCGGCGGCTGCTTTTGGTGCGTGGAAGCGGCCTTGGAGATGATCAAGGGCGTTCAAAGCGTCGTGTCCGGTTACGCGGGGGGCAGCGATGAGCATCCCACCTACGAGAGCGTTTGCCGCGGCCGCACTGGACACGCCGAAGTGGTGCAGATCACGTTTGACCCGACGGTCATCAGCTATCGTGATCTGCTCGCCGTCTTCTTCTCGATCCACGATCCGACCACGTTGAACCGCCAGGGCGCCGATGTGGGCACGCAATACCGCTCGGCGATTTATTATCATTCCGAAGAGCAGAAACGCTTTGCTCAGGAAATGATCGCGGAAGTGCAAGCGTCGTTGGGTGAAAGCCCGCGGATCGTCACCGAAGTGACTGCCCTGCCGCCCTTCTATCGAGCGGAAGATTATCATCAGGGCTATTTCCGGCAGCATCCCGAACAGGGCTACTGCCAGGCGGTCATTTCACCGAAGGTGGCGAAGGTGCGGAAACACTTTGCGGGGCGATTGAAGAGTTAGTAGTTTTGGAAAATGGTCAAGCTGCGATCGTCGACTTCGCAGGCGACGTTCCCATCACCTCATCCAAGACATCCAGCGTTCGCTCCGTCGCCCCTTGCTGGGCTCGGACAAGCATTCGGGCCGCTTCGCCCATCGCGAGGCGTTTGGGCTCATCTTGAAGCAACTCCGTCAACGCGTGTTTCAGCGTTGCCGCGTCGGTAATCTTGATTGCTCCCTGTACTTCTAACAACCGTTGCACGGCGTCGCGGAAGTTCCAGATATGGGGTCCAAAGACGACGGGCACGCCGTAGCCAGCCGGTTCGATCATGCTCTGCCCGCCGCGTTTGCCGTCGAGGCTGCCGCCCGTGAAACCGACATCAGCGAGGCCCCAGGCGGCGTTCAGGTCGCCGATGGTATCGATCAGGATGACGGCGGGGGAATCGGTCGGAGCCTGTTTGATTCGACTTTTTCGAACGAACGACAAACCTCCGCGCTCGATGAGGCGGGCGACCTCGTCGAAGCGGTCGGCACTGCGCGGAACGAGGATCAGGCGTAACTCGGTGAACCGTGCCTTCAATTTCTTGAACACTTCTAGAACAATCTCTTCTTCCGGCGCGTGCGTGCTGCCAGCCGCCCAGACTCGCTCCTCGGTGCGAATTCCGAGAAGTTCGGCCAGCGCGAGTGTTTTCGGGTTCCGCCGTTCGTCGAGAACACCGTCGTACTTGACGGAACCAGTGACGCTAATGCGTTCAGCGGAGACGCCCAGATCACGGAGATTCTGAGCGTATGCCTCCGACTGCATGGCGAAGCGGCTGATGCGGCTGAGCATGAAGTGTCGAGCCAGGCGACCAACTTTGGCGTAGCGCCGGGCACTTCGCGGGCTCATGCGCCCATTGATGACGAAGACGGGGACGCTCCGCCGTTCCGCGATCCGCAAGAAATTGGGCCACAATTCGTTCTCGGCAAGCACGACAAGACGGGGCTGAATCGCATCCAGCGTGCGGCCCACGGCCCAGGAGAAATCGAACGGCCACCAGAGGACCGTCAGGTCGGCGAAACGCTTCTTGGCCTCCGCCATTCCTGTTTCAGTCGTGGTTGAAACAACGACGCGCCAATCGGGATGCCGGCAACGGAAGGCGCCGACCACCGTGACGAGAAGATTGATTTCGCCGACACTGACGCCGTGAAACCAGATCGTGGATTGATCGCTTGATTGAGAAAGTTGCGTTGTCCCGAAGAGCTTGGCTCCGACCCCCTGCCGGTAGCGCCCCGTCAACACGGAGCGCACGATCAACCAGGGGGTCAGGATCGCAAAAGCGAGCAGGTAGACGAGATCGACAAGAATCCACATGGAATCCATTCCCTGTGTAGCATTGGTGAAGCGTGAGCCCGACGACTCTGCTAAATCGGCTGATTGATCTTCATGTGGCAGTTCTTGAACTTCTTGCCGCTTCCGCAAGGGCAGGGGTCGTTGCGGCCGACCTTTTCGATGCTATTGCGGATTGGTTCTTTTTTCTTGTCGCTCGCCTGGTTGGTCGTCTCTTCCGTCGTGTTCTTGGATGCCGATTCGACGTACGACGAGGCTTGAGCATGTTGAGCCATCTGGCCTGCCCACAGGGCTTCCTGGAACGCTTCTTCGCCCGCGTCTTCCATGCGAAAGACCGAATCAGTCACGCGGTCCTGGAGGTTGTCCCACATACTGTCGAACTCTTTCATGCCCTCTTTCTTGTAGACCGTCTTCGGGTCTTCCTGGGCGAAGCTGCGCAGACCGACCACCGAGCGCAGATGATCCATCGTCAGCAGGTGCTTCTTCCAAGACGAATCGAGATGGCCGAGGAGCAAGCTGCGCTCCATGCTGCGCATCTCCGGACGATACTGGCGGTCGAACGCGTTCCAGAGCGTCTGGCGAACTTCATCGGGCGTTAGCCCCACTAATTTCTCGGCTTCCAGATCAATCTGGTAGGTCGTCTTCATCCACTCGCACAATTCGCGAGCATCTTCCAACTCGGCCTGCTTGGCGCCAGATAGGGCTTCCTCAATTTGGGCGTCGATGGCGGTCTGACTGGTTGCCGGGTAGGCCTGTTGGCTGAGCGCGAGCAGGATCTCCTTGAGATGCGAGCGCGATTCCGTGCGGAACTCTTGCTCCTGCAGCGACTCCGCGCGAGCGCCGAAGCGGCTTTTCGCCCATTTGTAGAGACCTTCTCGATCGTACTTCTGCTGTCCCGCCTTGTCGGCCGTCTTCTCGGCCATGTGCGATGCCATCGCCACTTCCACCGGGAACGTTATCTCCTTTTGACGGTAGATCGCGTTGACCTTTTCAAGGATCAGGTCCCTGACCGCGGCGTCCGCGATTCCGCGAACTTCCTCGGCCGCCATGGTGATCTGGAATTTCTGGCGCATCCAGTCGACGAGCGATTCGAGGCCCCACTCACGTTCGAGATACTTGCGGCCGTCGGTCAGGTCGACTTCCTCAATCGACTTGGTCGCTTCCTCAAGCAAGTAATGCGGCAGGTTCTCTCGACCGATCTGCTTCAACTGGCGATCATTGAGCTTGAGTCCGTAACGCCCGCTCATCACGCGAGCCATTTCTTGCCATTTCCAATCCTTGGGGTCGTCGTCTTCAGCCAGATTCTCATCCATGCCTTCCTGAATGATGATCGGCACATTCTTGATCGCCTTGGTGCGAGCCTGATCGACGGCCTCTTCATACGATTGCTTGGCGAAATCGAAGGGCTCGAATTCCACATTCAGGCGGTTCGAAGCGAACTCGGCGAAGCTCTCCGCCCCGTAATCCTCGCTGAGGAAACGGTCAATCGCGGCTTGCACCTGCGATTCAATCATCTCGAGAATCTCGACCTTGCAGTTGCGATCGAAGAGAACTTGCTGCCGTTTGCCGTAGACCCGCTTGCGCTGGGTGTCCATCACCTCGTCGTATTCCAGAAGATTCTTGCGCTGATCGAAGTGGTATTCCTCCACCTTCTTTTGAGCGGCCTGAATACGCTTGCTGACCATACGGCTCTCGATGGCCTCGCCTTCCTTCATGCCCATTTTGGTGAGCACGCCGGCGACCCACTCGCCGCCGAATAGGCGCATCAGTTCATCTTGCATCGAGAGATAGAATCGCGAGGAGCCCGGGTCGCCCTGGCGACCGGCACGACCACGCAACTGGTTGTCAATACGGCGGCTTTCATGCCGTTCCGTGCCGACGATGTGCAGGCCGCCGAGGGCCGCCACTTCGCGGCCGGCTTCTTTCATCCTGTCTTTGGCTTCGATGGCATCAATGGTCGACTTCCACAACTCGTCCGGCACTTCGAGCCGGGTGGGATATTTGTCTTTCAATTGAGCCCAAACGAGCGTTTCTGGATTGCCGCCGAGGATAATGTCGGTGCCGCGACCGGCCATGTTCGTGGCAATGGCCACCGAGCCCTTACGGCCGGCCTGGGCGACAATCTCCGACTCGCGGGCCACGTTCTCCGGCTTGGCGTTCAAGAGTTCATGCTTGATGCCGCGCATCTTGAGCATCGACGAAAGCTTTTCCGACTTGGCCACGTCGGTCGTGCCGATCAAGATCGGCCGGCCCGTCGCATTCACTTCGACGATTTCTGTCATGATCGCCGACCACTTGTCCTTGTCCGTGAGATAGACAAAGTCGGGCGAGTTGATGCGTTTGAGTGACTTGTTGGTGGGAATAGCCACCACGTCGAGTTTGTAGATCTTCCAGAACTCGCCGGCTTCGGTCATTGCCGTTCCGGTCATGCCGCCCAGCTTGCGGTAGAGCTTGAAGTAATTCTGCAAAGTGATAGTCGCCAGCGTTTGCGTCTCTTGCTTGATGGCGACGCCGTCGCGTTTGTGCTTGGCTTCCACGGCCTGATGCAAGCCATCGCTCCACTGCCGGCCGAAAAGAGCACGGCCAGTGAATTCATCAATGATGATGATCTTTCGCTCGCCCTCGTGCTCCATGACGAGATAGTGGCGGTCGCGTTGATACAGCGTGTGAGCCTTCAGCGAGTTATCAATCAAGTGCGGCCATTCCATATTGCCGGCCGTGTAGAAGCTCTCGACATTGGCGAGTTGCTCCGCATCACGCACGCCCAGGTCAGTGAGATGGCAGGTGCGTTCCTTTTCCTTAATTTCGTAGTAGTAGCCGAGGAATGGTTTGTCGTTCTCGCCCGTTTTCTTGACCATCGATTGCTCGACAGGCGGCTCACCCGCGGCGGCGCGCCGGGCGTTTTCCTCCGCCCTCATTCTCTTTTCCATCTCGATTAGCTGGACGGCGATGTTGTTCGCCAGTTCATAGCGTTTCAAGTCGCTATGGGCGGGGCCGGAGATGATGAGCGGCGTTCGAGCCTCGTCGATCAGGATGTTGTCGACCTCGTCGATGATCGCGTAATTGAGCTTTCGTTGCACCTGGCGGTAGTAGGGATGATAGTTGACGTCGTCGAAGCGGGCGGGCTTCATGTTGTCACGCAGGTAATCAAAGCCGAACTCGCTATTGGTGCCGTAGGTGATGTCGCATTCGTAGGCGGTACGACGAGCGACCGGATCCATGTCGCTTTGGACATAGCCGGCCGTGACGCCGAGGCACTGTAGATGGGGAGCATCCACTCGCAGTCTCGGCGGGCGAGGTAGTCGTTGACCGTGATGACGTGGACGCCTTCGCCGGTCAGGGCATTGAGATACGCGGGGAGCGTGGCGACGAGGGTTTTGCCTTCGCCCGTCACCATCTCA
>Ga0105048_10011878_pt1 | contig 13694 bp, 11 predicted proteins | sample MAT05_FD_78382 | JGI IMG/M metagenome (GOLD analysis project Ga0105048, IMG submission 78382) | Freshwater microbial communities from Lake Fryxell liftoff mats and glacier meltwater in Antarctica - MAT-05 | ecosystem: Environmental > Aquatic > Freshwater > Ice > Liftoff microbial mat | place...
CGATGAAGTCGGCCACGACACGGGAGCGCGCCTGACCCTCATCCAGGTTGCCGCGCGCCGCCTCGCTGCGCGCTGCAAAACCAGGCTGCATGCCCTGCGGCGCTTCCATGTAGGTCAAAAACAGCTCGCGCACGATGCGCCGTGCCTGGTTCGTCGTGGCCATCACCTGCGGATGACGGTACAGGTTTCGCAGCAGAAACTGCTTGAGTTCAGTCGATGCGCGGCGCATCTCCCCGGAGAATTGCACCAGCGCTGGCGACGCACGCACCTCGCGCACGTTGGCGGGAGCCACAGCCTGCAATTGACGCCCAGTCGACTCGATCACATCGTAGACCTGCGCGCTGAGCATCTGGCGTATGGTTTCATACAACAGGCGCCGATCCTGCTTGGCATCATCCAGGTGGGGATGGCGCGCACGCGTCTGCTCCAGGTACTGGTTGAACAGCGGCACCGATTCGAGCTGTGCAACCGTGATCAGGCCCGAGCGCACGCCGTCATCGATGTCGTGCGCGTTGTAGGCGATCTCGTCGGCAAGGTTGCACAGTTGCGCTTCGAGGCTCGGCTGGCTGCGATCCAGGAATCGCCGCCCGACCCCACCTGCGCCATCGGCGTAGACCGGTTCCTCGTCCTCGATCTGCCGCGCATTGCGTGGCGCACAGTGCTTGAGGATGCCCTCGCGGGTTTCGAACGTCAGGTTCAGACCGTCGAAATCCGGGTAACGCTCCTCGAGCCGGTCAACAATGCGCAGGCTTTGCAGGTTGTGCTCGAAGCCGCCGAAATCGGCCATGCAGTCGTTCAGCGCATCCTGCCCGGCATGGCCGAACGGTGTATGGCCCAGGTCATGCGATAGCGCGATCGCCTCGACCAGGTCCTCCTGCAGGCCCAGCGAGCGCGCAATGGAGCGCCCGAGCTGCGCCACTTCCAGCGAATGCGTGAGCCGGGTGCGAAACAGGTCGCCCTCATGGTTCAGGAAGACCTGCGTCTTGTAGACCAGACGCCGGAACGCCGAGCAGTGGATGACACGATCGCGGTCGCGCTGGAACTCCGATCGTGTCGGCGCCGGTAGTTCGGGGTGGCGTCGCCCGCGCGAACGCGCCGGGTCGCAGGCATAGACCGCTAGAGCCATGGTCAACCGCAGCAGGCGTCCACCACCTGGCGCACCATGTCGTCGGGAGCGGTTCGCAGCGCCGCGCTGCCGGGGCCGTCGATGACGACGAACTGGATGGCGCCGGAGTGGGCCTTCTTGTCAACCCGCATCAGGGCCAGGTACCGATCGGCGTTGGTTCCGTCGACAGCATCAGCGGGCAGATGCGGCCCGACCACTGGCAGCCCAGCCCGCTCAATCAAGCCGGTCAGCCGCCCCACGAAAGCCGTATCGATCAGGCCCAGGCGCTGCGACAGCTGCGCCGCCATGACCATGCCGCAACCGACGGCTTCGCCATGCAGCCACTTCCCGTAACCCATGCCGTTTTCGATCGCATGCCCGAACGTATGGCCGAAATTGAGAATGGCACGCAACCCGGTTTCGCGCTCATCCTGTCCCACCACCTGGGCCTTGATCTCGCAACTGCGCCGTACCGCAAAGGCCAGCGCCGCCGGATCACGCGACAACAGGATCGGCAGGTTGGCGTCGATCCAGTCCAGGAAGGCCATGTCGGCAATAGGACCGTACTTGATCACCTCGGCCAGCCCGGCGCTGAGCTCGCGCTGCGGCAAGGTCGAGAAGGTCGATGCGTCGCAGACCACCAGCTGGGGTTGGTAGAAGGCGCCGATCATGTTCTTGCCCAGCGGATGGTTGATGGCGGTCTTGCCACCGACCGAGGAGTCGACCTGGGCCAACAGTGTCGTGGGCACCTGCACGAACGGAACACCGCGCATGAAGGAGGCGGCGGCAAAACCGGTCATGTCACCCACGACACCCCCGCCGAGCGCGAACAACACCGTCTTGCGATCGCAGCGGTTCTGCAGCAGGGCGTCGAAGATCAGGTTGAGCGTTCGCCAATTCTTGTGTTCTTCACCATCGGGCAGCACCACCTGGTGAATACTGCGGTAATGCGGCGCCAGGGCCAGGCGCAGCGCCTGCCCGTACAGGGGACCGATGGTCGAATTGGTGACGATCAGCGCCGACTCGGCGGCTGGCAGTTCGGCATAGGTACGACTGTTCCCGAGCAGGTCGTTGCCAATCAGGATCGGGTAGCTGCGCTGCGCCAGATCGATGGTCACACGTGCAAGGGGCGGCAGCTCGGGCATAGGCGCCTAGTTTAGGTGAAGCCCTGATCGGGGCCTCATGCAGGGCGACGCCCGCTGCCATCGCTCTCGATCTGCATCACGATCATGCTCACCAGCATGGCCACGGACGGTCGTCCGGTCTCGATCGTGAAATGCGCGGTCTGCCGATAAAGCGGATCGCGGATCGTGTACAGGTCGCGCAAGCGCGCAAGCGGGTCGTCGACTTGCAGCAAAGGTCGGTTGCGGTCATGTCGCAGCCGGCGGAACAACTCGTCCGGCGAGGATTTCAGGTAGAACACCCGACCTCGGTCATGCAGGTTGCAACGGCTTTCCTGACGCAGCACCGAACCTCCGCCGGTGGACAATACGCCGCGCCGCGGGTCCCGGGTCAACTCGTCGATGACGGAAACTTCCAGGTCGCGAAAACGCGCCTCGCCCTCCTGCTCGAAATACTGCCGGATCGAATAACCCAGCCGTGCCTCGATCACCTGGTCGGAATCGGTGAACGGCAACTGCAGTCGGCGCGCCAGATGGCGACCCACCGTGGACTTGCCGGAACCCGGCAGACCAACCAGACTGAAAATCACGACGATGCCGGCGGCCACCGAAGGCAGCCATGCCCCGGTTAACGGACGGCGGCCTTGTCGGCGATCATCTTGGGCGTGATGAACACCAGCATTTCCTGCTTGTTGGCGATGCGCGAACGTGTCTTGAACAGGTTGCCCACTACCGGCAGGTCACCGAACAACGGAACCTTGGTCTCGCTCTCGTTCTCGGTCAACTCGAAGATGCCACCGATCACCACCGTACCGCCGTTCTCGACCAGTACCTGGGTCTTGATGTGCTTGGTATTGATCGCGAAGCCAGCCGCCGTCGCCTGTCCGACGGTGTCCTTGTTGACGTCCAGGTCGAGGATGATGTTGCCCTCTGGCGTGATCTGCGGCGTCACTTCCAGCTTCAGGTTGGCCTTGCGAAACGCGATCGAGGTCGCGCCACTGGACGTGGCCACCTGATAGGGCAACTCGGTGCCCTGTACGATCAACGCCTTGATCCGGTCCGCGGTCACGACACGCGGGCTCGACACCACCTTGCCCTTGCCGTCAGCCTCGAGCGCCGATAGTTCCAGGCTCAGGAACCGATTGGCTGCGGAATTGAAGATCGACACCGCAAACGAAGCGGGGCTGTAACCGCTCTGGCCGATCGCCGGCAGGTTGACGAAACTGCCCGAGGTGGTCTGCGCTGCGCCCTCGACATACGAAGAGCCGAACGTGGTGTTCAGGGAGTTGCCGCCCTGACTCACGACCCTGACGCCACCAGGAGGGTTGATACCGCCGCCCAGCTTCACGCCCAGCGATTTGCCGAAGGTGTCGGAGGCCTCGACGATCCGCGCCTCGATCAATACCTGGCGTACCGGAATGTCGAGCTTGGCGATCAACTGCTGCACCTGTTCGAGCTTGCTGCCGATATCGGTGACGAACAGCTGGTTGGTCCGGGCTTCGGCGATCACACTGCCACGCGAACTCAGGATACGGGTGCTGTTCGGTCCGGAGCCGCCGGCCGTCAGGCTCGAGGCAACTTCGGCCGCCTTGGTGTAGTTCATCTGGAACGACTGGGTCCGCAGCGGCTCCAGGTTCTGCAGGGCCACGATGGATTCGAGCTCCAGCTTTTCCTTTGCGCTGATCTCGTCGCGTGGCGCGATCCACAACACGTTGCCGGTCTTGCGCATGCCCAGGCCCTTGGCCTGCAGGATGATGTCCAGCGCCTGGTCCCATGGCACATCCTGCAAGCGCAGCGTCACGGCACCAGAGACTGAATCGGAGGTGATGATGTTGAAATTGGTGAAGTCGGCAATCACCTGCAGCAACGACCGGACCTCGATGTTCTGGAAGTTGAGCGACAGTTTCTGGCCGGTATATCCAGGCCCTTGGGTCAACTTGGTCGGGTCGACCTTCTGCGGCTTTATCTCGAGCACGAACTGATCGTCGCTCTGGTAGGCGCTGTGCTCCCACAGCCCGCGCGGTTCAACCACCATGCGCACACGATCGCCAGTCTGGAAGGTGGTGACAGTCTGCACCGGGGTGCCGAAATCGGCGACGTCCAGGCGCCGGCGCAGGCCCTCGGGCAAACTGGACTTGAGGAACTCGACCACGACTGTCTGGCCCTGCACACGCACGTCCACGCCGACCTGGTTGTTCGGCAAGGCGACAACCACGCGCCCGGCACCTTCGGCGCCACGGCGGAAGTCCAGATCCTTGATCGGCAAGGTGTCGCGAGTGCGGTTCTCGGCGAACACCGGTGCCGGCGTCTGGACCGGGGCTGCCGCAGCAACGGTATCGAGCACCACCAGCAACGACTTGCCCTGCAGCTCTGCCTTGTAGGCGGTGGGCTGCTTGAGGTTGAGCACGACACGGGTGCGGTCACCGGCCTGCACCACGCTGATCGAGCGCAGGTTGCCCTGGTTGACATCGACCGTTGAGCGACCCATCGCATTGGTGACTCCGGGGAAGTCCAGCGCAATGCGCGCCGGCGACTGGATCGAGAATCCGGTGGGAACGGCGCTCAGGGCGCTGGACAGATCGATCCGGATGACCTCGGTGCCACCTTGCAAGGAGCCCGAAACCGATTCAATGGCAGTCTGCGCATACGAACACACGGCCCACAGCGCCAGCGTCAGCCCCAGGGCCAACCGTTTCCAGGTCGACAGGCCCGCGCGTCCGGTTGGATAGTTCATTTCGTCACCTCTTGAAGTTGCAGCGCAGCGGTGCGCTCGATCCATTCGCCCACAGCGTCTTGCACGATTTCTCGCAAGGCAACCTCTGTCTCGTTGATTTTCATCACGCGTCCGTAGTTCTGTCCAAGATAGTCTCCTGGGCGCACCTGATACAAAAGATTGTTGACCCTCACCAACGCGACAGGTTTTCCTTCCCGGACCATGCTGCCAACCATCGCCATGGAATCGAGCGGAAAGGCTTCGAGCGGCTGCTTGCGGCGCGCCAGTTCCGGCGCCACCAGCGCGCCATTGGCCACCGACTGCGCACCGTCGCGCTGCAGCGCCTGTGTCAATTTCTCCTTGCTGAACGGATCGACCGCCGCCACCTGCTCGTAGGCTTTCGGCTCGAACACCTTGGGTTCTGCGATCGGCGCAATCTTGGGACGGGTCAGATTGCGCTGGTCGTTCATCCACTGCTGCAACTCCCCGGAGCCGCCACCGCCGCAGGCTGTCAGCACGGTGGCCAGGGCCAGCATCAGCCCGATCTGCACCCGCTTTGTTGTCATTTCTTGGCTCCCGCCTTTTGTTGCGCCTGGATCTCGGATGGATCCAGGTAGCGGAATGTCTTGGCAGTCGCTTCCATCACCAGATTGCCATCAGGTCTGGGCGCCACTGTCAGATTGTTCAGCGTCACGATACGGGACAAGTTCGCGATGTCGGAGGCGAAGGAACCGATGTCGTGGTATTTGCCGGTCACCCGGATGGCGATCGGCAACTCTGCGTAATAGTCACGCACGACCACCTGGCCCGGACGAAACAATTCGAACTGCAGGCTGCGGCCCAGTCCGGCCTGGTTGATGTCCGACAACAATGCATCCATCTCCGCCTTGCTGGGCAGTTGCTTCTCCAGTTGCGTCACGTATTGCAGCACCTGCTCGCGCTGTTTCCGAAGCACCTCCAGGTTCACTGCCTTGGCCAGCTTGACCTGGTAGTCGGCGCGCAACTTGACCTCCGTGGCCCGCTCCGCCTCCAGCTCGAGCTCGGAATCGCTGAGCCAGGCGAACCACAGGCCCACCACGACCGCCACGATCACCAACGCAAAGGTGCCATACCTCGGAAATGCCGGCCATAACGAAGGATCCTTGGGATCCAGACCACGAAACTGCGACAGCACTTGCTCCTGCAGCGCAACAAAATCGATCTTTTTGGAAGTGGAAGATTTGCCAGCCATGGTCCTGCCCCGTTATTGCTTGGCTGGCGCCGCCGCCGGAACCTGCGCCACTTTCTGGGCTTCGCTGGCACGGGTCAACTGCACCCGCACCGTGAAATTCGACACCCGTTTGACGTCCCGCGGAGACAGGGTGACGGAGCTGGCCACGATTTCGACCAGCTCGGGCTTCGAGAACCACGGCGTTCCGTTTGCCAGGTTGCGCAAAAGCTCGGACACGCGCTCGTTCGACTGTGCAACCCCTTGCAGCTGCACGCTCTGACGATCCTGTTTCATGCTGACGATGTAGACACCGTCGGGAAACTGCTTGACCAGTTCTGTCATCAGATGGACCGGCACGTTGCGATCGGCCTGCAGGTCTTCCACCGCCTGCTGGCGTGCGCGCAGCGCAGCGATTTCCGCCTCCAGGCCGGCAATGTCCTTGATCTGTCCCTCAAGCCGCTTGATTTCGCTGGTCAGCAGGTTATTGCGGCCCTGCTGATCCTCGACACGCGCCTGAAACCACATGTAGATCATGCCGGCGATCAGCCCGCCGATGAGGAAGGACATGCCGACGCCGACATTGAACGTGTCGCGCCGCTGTTTGCGGGCGGCTTCGCGGTGCGGTAGCAGGTTGATCAGAATCACTGAGAGAACCTCCGCAACGCCAGCCCGCACGACGTCAGGTACGACGGCGCTTCGCGGGTCATCTTCTTGAGTCGCACACCGCTACCGATCTCCATGCCGTCGAATGGGTTGACGAGAGCACAACTGAACGACGTGTGTTTGGTAACCGCGTTGGTCAACCCCGGCAAGGCTGCCGATCCGCCTGCCAGCATGATGTGATCGACTTTGTTATGCGGCGTGCTGGTAAAGAAGAACTGCAACGCGCGACCGATTTCCTGGACCATGCTCTCGACAAACGGCTTGAGCACATTGGACTCGTAGTCGTCCGGCAGTTCCCCGCTGCGCTTCTTGCTCTCGGCCTCCTCGGGAGAGAAGCCATACTGGCGCACGATCAGCTGCGTCAATTGCGCGCCGCCGAACGCCTGGTCCCGGTCGTACAGCACTTCGTCATTGCGGATCACCTGCATACTGGTTGTCAGTGCGCCGACTTCGAACAACGCGACGATGGTACCGGCGCCCTTGTTGGGCAGGCTTTCAATCAGGCGCGAGGTGGCAAGACGCGACGCGTAAGACTCGACATCGACCACGACCGGCTTGAGCCCGGCAGCTTCGGCCAGGCCCTGGATATCCTGAACTTTCTCGCGACGGGACGCGGCGATCAACACATCGAGGTCCCCGACCGAGGCGGAGCTTGGCCCGACGACGCAAAAATCGAGGCTGACCTCATCCAGCGGAAACGGAATGTATTGGTTGGCCTCGGCCTCGACCTGCAATTCAAGCTCCTGATCGGACAAGCCGCCCGGCAATACGATGCGTTTGGTGATGACTGCCGATGGCGGGAGTGCCATCGCCACATTCTTGGTCTTGGTGCCACTTTTCTTGACCAGGCGGCGCATTGCATCGGCAACTTCGTCGAATTTCTCGACATTGCCATCGGTAATCCATCCGCGCTCGAGCGGCTCGATGGCGCAACGCTCCAGAACCAGATTGCCCGACTTGTCACGCCCCAACTCGACCAGCTTGACGCTGGAAGAACTGATGTCAAGACCCAGCAGTGGTGCTGGCTGACGACTGAACAACGACCCCAATGAGATCAAGGCTTTCCCCTGAAACAGACCGATCAAAGACCGGAAAAACTTAAGACTTCACTTGAATGCTATCAGTAAGCTCCTTGTCCCGCAAAGGATTTTCCCGATTCGGCCCCTGTCGAGCGTTGCCAAAAGCAGACGGATACGCCTTCATGGCGCGCGCCATCCGACAATTGGCACCTTGGCGCACAGCTAGCGGCACACCGGTTTGAGGGCCGTCAACCGAGACGGTGGAGCACCTGTTTTTATAATACTGACACGCCCTTACGAAGGTTTTATGTCACGAAAATCGAGTTCTCCAGCGTCCGACGATAGGGCGAACGAAGAAGACGACGGCCGAACGGCACTGCAGACCGTGCTCCGGGTACTGCGCTGGATGGTCGGCCTGGCCCTGGCGGGCGCGGCTTCGCTGGCGATCGTCATCGCGATTGCGCTGGCCGTCGCGTTCCCGAATCTGCCCGACGTGTCGGCTTTGTCCGACTACCGTCCGATCCTGCCGTTGCGGGTCTACTCTGCCGACGGACTGCTGATCGGCGAATTTGGCGAGGAGCGGCGCAACCTGACGCGTCTGAAGGACATGCCCAAGGTCATGACCGACGCGGTGCTCGCCATCGAGGACACCCGCTTCTATGAGCATGGCGGTGTCGACTACAAGGGGATGATGCGTGCGGCCCTTGCCAACCTGACCAATCTCAAGAGCCAGGGCGCATCGACGATCACGATGCAGGTGGCGCGCAATGTCTACCTGTCGTCCGAGAAGACCTACACCCGAAAGATCTACGAGGTGCTTTTGACCTTCAAACTCGAACATCTGCTGACCAAGGACCAGATCCTCGAGATCTACATGAACCAGATTTTTCTGGGCAATCGGGCCTACGGTTTTGCGGCGGCCAGCGAGGCCTACTTCGACAAGCCGCTGAAGGACATCACGGTGGCTGAGGCAGCGATGCTGGCCGGGCTGCCCAAGGCCCCGGGCACCAACAACCCGACCCGGAACCCAAAACGCGCGCGCGCGCGCCAGTTGCTGGTGATTGACCGCATGGAGGAGACCAGCTTCATCACCGCACAGCAGGCGCAACTCGCACGCGCCGAGAAACTCAAGCTCAAGGGTGGCCCCGATGCCGTTCGGGTGCATGCCGAGTATGTGGCGGAAACCGTCCGCCAGCTGGTCTTTGCGCAGTATGGCAACGAGACCTATACCCGCGGACTGAACGTCTACACGACCATCAACGCGGCCGATCAGGATGCGGCCTACAAGGCCTTGCGGCGCGGCATCATGGACTTCGAACGGCGCCAGATCTACCGCGGCCCCGAAAAATTCGTCGATTTGCCAGTCAAGGATCCGCAGGCCCTGGACGAGGCCATCGACGAGGCGCTCGACGCCCATCCGGACAACGGCGACGTGATGTCGGCAGTCGTCCTGGAAGTCAGCCCCAAGCTGATCAGAGCGGTACGCCAGAACGGCGAGACGCTGGAGATCACCGGCGAGGGACTGGAGCCGGCACGTTCCGGCCTGTCCGACAAGGCCCCGCCGAACATCAAACTACGGACAGGTGCCGTCATCCGGGTTGCCCGCACGCTCAAGGACAAATGGGAAATCACCCAGTTGCCGGAGGTCGAGGGCGCGTTCGTCGCGATGGATCCGCAAAGTGGCGCCATCAAAGCCCTGGTTGGCGGTTTCGACTATGAAAAGAACAAGTTCAATCATGTGACCCAGGCCTGGCGCCAGCCGGGTTCGAGCTTCAAGCCCTTCATTTATTCGGCCGCGCTGGAAAAAGGATTCACACCGGCCACCATCGTCAACGACGCGCCACTGTTCTTTAACGCGTCAGTCACCGGCGGTCAGCCGTGGGAGCCAAAGAACTACGACGGCAAGTTCGACGGACCCATGACCTTGCGCACCGGACTGGCCAAGTCCAAGAACATGATCGCGATCCGGATACTGCAGGCCATCGGGCCGGAATATGGCCGTGACTGGGCGATGCGCTTCGGCTTTGATGCCGAGAAGCATCTGCCCTACCTGACCATGGCGCTGGGCGCAGGATCTGTCACTCCGATGCAGATGGTGGGCGGTTATGCGGTGTTTGCCAATGGCGGATACCGGGTCAACCCCTGGCTGATCAGCAAGGTGACCGAACAGACCGGACGGGTACTGATGGAAAACAAGCCCCAGATGCTCGACGAGCCCGTGAGGGCGATCAGCGCCCGCAATGCCTTCGTCATGACCAGCCTGCTCAACGAAGTCACGCGGGCCGGCACCGCGGCTCGGGCGCAAGCCATGCTCAAACGCCCCGACCTGTATGGCAAGACCGGCACCACCAACGACTCCATGGACGCCTGGTTCGCCGGATTTCAGCCCGGGCTGGTCGCGGTTACCTGGATGGGATACGACACGCCACGCAAGCTGGGCAGCAGCGCGACCGGAGGCGGCCTGAGCCTGCCGATCTGGATTTCATTCATGGACCACGCGCTCAAGGGGGTACCCGTGGCGCAATACACGGCGCCCGAAGGCGTCGTCAGTACCGGCGGCGAATGGTATTACAGCGAATATGCCTACGGCGGTGGCGTCGCCAGCCTTGGCATGGAGGCAGTGTTGCCTGGCGCGACCAATAGCCCGGTCGAGATCGTGCCGCCAGCCGAGGAACGCAACCGCATCCTCGATCTGTTTCGAAACAGCCGCACCAATTGAAGAACTCGCTGGGCGACAGCGCCGGTCCGAACTAAGGCCCGAGCGTCAGCGGCAGCCCGCTCTGGATGCGGGCATCCTCGGACAAGCGCGCAAACAATTCGCCCTGCCCCTTGGTGTCGATCCACTGGCCGCAATCGAACCGGAAGTGGTAGCCACCGCTGCGCGCCGCCAGCCAGATTTCGTGCAGCGGTTTCTGCAGGTTGACAATGATCTCGCTGCCATTGGCGAACTTGAGTGTCACCATGCCGCCGACACGCTGGTTGTCGATATCGGCGTCGGTGGAGTCGTTGATGCGATCGCAACCGGACTCGATCGCCTTGAGCGCCCGCTCGGCCTGGTCCATGAATTCCGGGTCGGTCATTACAATTTCATGATGTTGTGCATCCGCCGAATTCTAGTCAGAGTCCTTTTCCTTGCCGCCGGTGCAGTTGTGCTGTCGGCCTGTGGTCAGAAAGGCGGATTATTCATTCCAAGCGAACCGGCCGCCGCACAGCGTGCCACGTTGCCCCAGACCCTGCGCCTGGGCAAGCCCGCGCCACCGGCAACCGCCGTACCACCCGCCCTCCCCTCCTCGTCACCTGCCACTGCTCCATGACCCTGACCACCGTGCCTGGCGCACCCCATATCGCCTATCGCAACCAGCAACTGTGCGTCGATCAGGTTGCGCTCGTTGACCTGGCGCGCTTGCATGGCACGCCGTTGTTCGTGTATTCCGAGACCGCGATCCTCGATGCGCTGGCAGCCTACCAGCGCCCGCTGGCTGGGCGCAACGCGCGTATCTGCTACGCGATGAAGGCCAATTCCACGCTGGCGGTGCTGCAACTGCTGGCCCGGGCAGGGTGCGGATTCGACATCGTCTCGGGTGGCGAACTCGAGCGCGTGATCGCCGCCGGTGCGCCAGCCGCGAGCGTGATTTTCTCCGGCGTGGGCAAGACCCGCGCGGAGATGCAACGTGCGCTCGAACTCGGTATCGCCTGCTTCAACGTCGAAAGCGAAGCTGAGCTGGAAGTGCTGAGCGCGGTGGCAACATCCATGGGCCAGCGCGCGCCCATCAGCATCCGGGTCAATCCGAACGTGGATCCGAAAACCCACCCGTATATCTCCACCGGGCTGAAGGGCAACAAATTCGGCATTGCGCATGAGCGCACCGTGGCCACCTACCGGCGTGCAGCAGACCTGCCAGGCATACAGGTCATCGGCATCGATTGCCACATCGGATCCCAGATCGTGCAGGAGGCGCCTTATCTGGAGGCCATGGATCGCCTGCTCGACCTGGTACAGGCCGTCGAAGCCGAAGGGATCCGGATCGATCATCTCGACTTCGGCGGCGGACTGGGCATCGATTACAACGGCGACCAGCCTCCTGCGGCAGACGTCTTGTGGGCCAAGCTGCTGGCCCGACTGGACGCACGCGGCTTCGGCGACCGCAAACTGATGCTCGAGCCCGGCCGATCGCTGGTCGGCAATGCCGGCGTCTGCGTGACCGAGGTGCTTTACCTCAAGCCTGGCGAGCAGAAGAACTTCTGCATCGTCGATGCGGCCATGAACGACCTGCCCCGGCCAGCCCTGTACCAGGCCTTCCATGCCATCGTGCCGGTGCAGGCGCGTCAGACGGCCCCGCTCACCTGGGAAGTGGTCGGGCCGGTATGCGAGAGCGGCGACTGGCTCGGCCATGAGCGCGAACTCGCCGTGGCAGCCGGCGACCTGCTGGCGGTCTTGTCGGCGGGCGCCTACTGCATGAGCATGGCAAGCAACTACAACTCGCGCGGCCGCGCCGCCGAGGTGCTGGTCACAGGCAAGCACTCGCGGCTGATCCGTGCGCGCGAGTCGGTGGCAGACCAACTGCGCAACGAACAGGCCGCAGCGCTGGCGGCCGGCTGAGGGCTGCGTCAGGCGGCGGTGCGTGGATGCACGCCCGCGTGCCGCCGGCGCCAGGCATGCAGTACCCGCCAGCCCAGCAGCAGCGCCAGGATCGCGCCGTAGACCGCCACTTCGGCAAAATCGTTCTTGCCCGCGCGCATCCAGAAGAAGTGCAGCAAGGCCAGGCCTGCCACCAGGTAGACCAGCCGGTGCAGCCACTGCCAGCGCCGGGCGCCCATCAGCCGGATGGCCCGGTTGAATGACGTGGCGGCCAGCGCGGTCAGCAGCACCAGCGCGAGGAAGCCGACTAGGATGAACGGACGCTTGACGATATCGCGCACGATGTCAGCGAAGACGAACTCCATGTCCAGCCAGGCGTAACACAGCATGTGGAGCACCGCGTAGAAATAGACGAACAGGCCGAGCATGCGACGCAGCCGCGCCAACGCCGGGGTCTGGGTCATCACCCGCAGCGGAGTCACCGCCAGCACCAGACACAGGGATCGCAGAGTCCAATCGCCGGTGGAGCGGATCAGCGCCTCGGCCGGGTTGGGACCGAGGTTCTGCGTCAACGCACCCCAGAACAACCACGCAAACGGCAGCAGGGCCGCAACGAACAGCAGCGGTTTGGCAGCCCCGCCTGACAACCAACGGCGCATCATCGCAGCGGCGCTGTCATGGCGACGGCCGATCCGCACCGGCACATCGCAATACTCAGTACAACTTGCGCAGGTCCATGCCAGCGTACAACTGTCCGACCTGTGGCTCGTATCCGTTGAACATCAGCGTCTGGCGCTTCTTGGCGAATAGCCCGTCCTCGCCGATTCGCCGCTCGGTGGCCTGGCTCCAGCGCGGATGGTCGACTTCGGGATTGACATTCGAGAAAAAGCCGTATTCGCTAGCAGCCGCGCGGTTCCAGGCGGTGATAGGCTGCTTCTCGGTGAACCGGATCTTGACCAGGCTCTTGCCGCTCTTGAAGCCGTATTTCCACGGCACCACCAGTCGCACCGGCGCGCCGTTCTGATTGGGCAACACCTCGCCGTACATACCAAACGACAGCAACGTCAAAGGATGCAGGGCCTCATCCAGGCGCAAGCCCTCGACATACGGCCACTCCAGCACGCGCGAGCCAAGGCCGGGCATGGTCTTGGGGTCGGCCAGGGTGACAAACTCGACGTATTTCGCGCTGCCCAGGGGCTCGACCTTGCTGATCAGTTGCGACAGGGAGTAGCCGACCCACGGTATCACCATCGACCAGCCCTCGACGCAGCGCATGCGGTAGAC
>Ga0105048_10011882_pt1 | contig 13690 bp, 9 predicted proteins | sample MAT05_FD_78382 | JGI IMG/M metagenome (GOLD analysis project Ga0105048, IMG submission 78382) | Freshwater microbial communities from Lake Fryxell liftoff mats and glacier meltwater in Antarctica - MAT-05 | ecosystem: Environmental > Aquatic > Freshwater > Ice > Liftoff microbial mat | place...
TTTACTTCCTGGTTATCGTAAAATTCTTTCCATATTCCTTGCTTTTTATTATTTTCATCTTTCTGATTTATTTTTTCATATCCCTGTAAAATACCCCCTTTATAAGTTGATATTCCTATAACAAGCGAATCCTGACTGTATTCATAAGCTGTCCCTTCTTGTCTTCCCTTTGCAAAGGGAGTTACACTCTTTGTTTTTCCTGATTTATAAAAATTTCTACTTAATCCTTCTTTAACGTCATTTGAAAAAATTTCCATACTGCTTACTTTTCCCAAAGTATCATAAACAGCCGACATTCCATTTTTCTTCCCTTCGTTGTAGTTAATGGTTTTAGTTATTCTCCCTTTTTCATCGTAAAATTTCCAAATGCTATCCAACTGAAAATATTTTCTATTTCCTTCAATTTTTAATTTCCCGTTTTTATAGTAATTTTTCCAATAGCCATTCGGTTTTCCATCTTTCATTAAACCTTCACTGCTTATTTTACCGTTTTCGTAATAAAATTTATTATAACCGTTTGGGTTGGAAGCCTGAGCCTGCAAAAAATAACTTTTTAAGCAAAACAAAAAAGAAAATACTAATATTTTAAAAGGGACCCTGATCATTGTCTTCAGAATTTAAATGTAGTTCAAAATTTATATAAATCAAACAGCTTCAATTTTTATACACTTTACTTTATATATTATAACATTTATTCTTTTTTAAAATTTAAAAAAATGTAATAGTGTATATAAGCTGTTAGTACTGTTAACTAATTCCTTTATTTAATTTGGTTATTGAGTTTATTACAACTAGTTAACACGTATTAAACAAATCTAATGATTTAAAAACCTGATTACCAGCCTTCCTAATTACTATTAACATTCGTTAGTAGTTATGAGTATTCATAAGTTGATGTGATAATAAATGTTAGTAATAGTAAAAGCACGCTCATAAGTTATCATGGATAATAATAACTTTGCTAGGAAATAAAATAAAATAATGTATGAGAAAGTATTATTGGAAAATTATAGAAAATATTACCTCTACTTATTAACGTAAAATTTAGATACTAACATAGAGGGTGTTGATTAATGGGTAAAAATAGGGGTTCATTATCAGTTAGTTATTTTATTAGTGTTAATTAAAGTTGATTAGTATTTTTGAAGTATAATTTAGAAGATGTTAATTACAAGAAAATTATGAGTATAAGAATTGTTATAGGATCTGATCATGCAGGTTTTGAATTAAAGGGACATTTAGTCCAATATCTCAAGTCTAAGGGCATTACGGTAGATGATAAAGGGTGCTTTTCCCTGGAAAGGGCTGATTATCCAGACTACGGCCATGCTGTTGCGATGCAGGTTCTTAATAAAAGTGCAGATTTTGGTGTTCTTATGTGCGGAAGCGGTAATGGTATCAACATGAGTGCAAACAAACATAAAGGTATTAGGGCTGCATTAGCGTGGAACTCTGAAATAGCAGGTCTGGCCCGACAACATAATGATGCAAACATATTGATTTTACCGGCAAGGTACATTTCTATTGAAGAAGCAGAAAAAGCGGTAGACATCTTTTTATCTGAGAAATTTGAAGGCGGGCGTCATCAATCTCGTATTGAAAAAATAGACATTTTATAGCATACCTCAAATACCCATGTAAAGGTAGAATTAATGTGAAGGATGTTTATGCCGGTTCTAATGAAAAGTTAAGATATATTACCTAAAAAACATAACATACGTATGAAAAAATTTTTTGGAATTTTGCTAATCTGTTTAAGCCTGATAGCAAATGCTCAGAAAGGAAAAAAGTTTCCTGCTGTAAACGGGATCACTCTCGACAACAAAGCAAGCTCTTTGCCATTTAAAAATGGAAAGTTTACAATTGTTGCAATAGCATTCAACAGAGGTGCCGAAGAGGATTTAAAAAAGTGGCTGAACCCACTTTATAATAACTTCATGAAAAAAGAAAAGGCAGGCAATTTTGATATGGCAGAACTCTACGATGTTAATTTTGTGTTCGTACCTATGATAGCGGGTTTCAAAAAAATTGCTCAGGACTTCAAAAGCGGAACCGATAAAGAGTTCTGGCCGTACATTATGGATACGGAAAAAACGGATGTCAAAGAACTTCAAACGCAATTAGAAATTGAAGATAACAAGATTCCTTATTTTTATGTACTTGATAAGGAAGGTAAAATAGTTGAAGTTCAAAGTGGGAAATTTAGCGATGATAAACTGGAAAAACTAGAAGACGCTCTTGAATAGGAATACAGGAACGATCGTTCCTGAAAAATATTTTGGCTTTCAGCGAAAATCCAAATATTGTCAATTAGCTTTAATATGAGGCTTTTGACTGCGCGCACAGGAGAATAAATCTTTATCTTTGCGAAAAATAATTTTGCACAATTTATACGACGTTATAGTAGTTGGTGCCGGGCACGCGGGCTGTGAAGCCGCTGCTGCTGCCGCAAACATGGGATCTAAAGTTTTATTGGTGACAATGAACATGCAAACCATTGCACAGATGAGTTGTAATCCGGCAATGGGGGGAATAGCGAAGGGCCAGATTGTTCGTGAAATTGACGCCCTGGGAGGATATAGTGGGATAGTGTCTGATAAAAGCGCAATCCAGTTCCGTATGCTAAACCGGAGTAAAGGACCCGCCATGTGGAGTCCACGGACACAAAATGATAGAATGATGTTTGCCACTTTATGGCGCGAAATGTTAGAGCAAACTCCGAATGTTGATTTCTGGCAGGATATGGTCCGGCGATTGATGATTTCTGAAGACGGCAAACGTGTAGAGGGAATTGTTACCGGAATGGGAATGGAGTTTAGGGCAAAAGCTGTTGTTCTAACAAATGGCACTTTCTTAAATGGCATTATTCATATAGGAGAAAAGCAGTTAGGCGGCGGAAGAACAGGGGAGTCAGCAAGCCACGGAATAACGGAACAACTAGTCCAAATAGGTTTTGAAAGTGGACGAATGAAAACAGGAACGCCTCCAAGAATTGATGGCCGGTCGCTGGATTATTCAAAAATGGAAGAACAGGCCGGCGATGAACTCGTAGATAAATTTTCTTATTTAAATGGCACGTCCCCTTTTATTGGTGAAAGTCCTAAAAAGCAAGTTCCCTGTCACGTTACCTATACTAATCAAAGTGTACACGATATTTTAAAAACCGGGTTTGAAAAATCGCCTATGTTTCAGGGACGTATTCAAGGTTTAGGACCAAGATACTGCCCAAGCATTGAAGATAAGATTACCCGTTTTAGCGAACGCGAAAGACATCAGTTGTTCGTTGAACCAGAAGGCTGGAATACAGTTGAAATTTACCTGAATGGATTTTCATCTTCTCTTCCTGAAGACGTTCAGCAAAAAGCTATACGCATGATTCCAGGTATGGAGAGCGCAAAAATGTTTCGTCCTGGTTACGCGATCGAATACGATTACTTCCCGCCTACTCAATTGAGATTGACTTTGGAAACGCATCTTGTAGAGAATCTTTATTTTGCAGGACAAATTAATGGGACTACGGGATATGAGGAAGCTGCCTGCCAGGGGTTGATGGCGGGTATAAATGCACATCTAAAAATAAACGAAAAAAAGCCATTAGTCTTAAACAGATATGAGGCATATATTGGAGTGCTGATTGATGATCTGGTAACCAAAGGGACCGACGAGCCATATAGAATGTTTACTTCGAGAGCCGAATACAGATTATTACTTCGCCAGGATAACGCAGATGTTCGCCTTACCCCTATTTCGCGTGCCATTGGTCTAGCAAGTGAAGAAAGGTTTAATGCGGTTAACGAAAAAGTATCAAGTTATAATAAAGTGATTTCGCACTTTAAGAACACAAGCGTTGAGCCCGCAGTTATTAATCCTTTTTTGGAGTCGATAGGTTCTGCGCCTATCAATCAAAAGTTGCGCTACACAAATATCCTGTCGAGACCTAATATCGGAATTAAAGATATTAAAAACTCCGACCCGGAACTAGCATTGGAATTGTCTGGGTATAGTCAAGAGGTTTTAGAACAAGCTGAGATCTTGATGAAATATGAAGGATATATTGAAAGGGAAAGAGAGAACGCGGACAAACTGAAACGTCTTGAAGATTTAATCATTAAGCCCGAATTCAGTTTTGATACCGTAGGAGGACTCGGGTCAGAAGCAAAAGAGAAATTAAAGAAATTTAAACCTGCCACTATCGGACAAGCGAGCCGCATCTCGGGAATTAACCCCGCGGATATTTCTGTGCTTTTAATCCACCTCGGTCGATAGTGTTTCACGTGGAACAATTCAATTATGCATAATTATACCAACTGTCCGGTTTGCAAAAGCCAAAACTTTAGTCCGTTCATCACCTGCGAAGATCACACGGTGAGCCATGAAAAATTCGACATCGTGTCATGCGACAACTGCAACTTCAAGTTCACAAACCCTATTCCAGATATTTCGAGTCTGGGCGCTTATTATAAGTCGGAGGACTATATTTCACACTCCAATACAAAAAAAGGAATAGTATCAAGACTCTATCATTTTATCAGAAAGAGAACTCTTAAAGCGAAAATTAAACTTGTGGCGTCTAACGTTTCACGTGGAACAATTTTGGACTACGGTTGTGGGACTGGAATGTTTATAGACGTATGTGAATCCGCAGGATGGAGAGCTTTAGGTGTGGAGCCAGATAATGGGGCCAGGAAGATGGCCAAAGACATGAAACTTAAAGTGTATCCCGGCAAGGCAGATTTGGTGAAAGATCATCCTGAGGAGAAGTTCGATGCGATTACTTTGTGGCATGTTTTAGAACATGTAAACGATTTGGAAGACACCCTTGGTTTTTTTAAAAGTAGATTAAACAGAGATGGCGTTTTGATAATTGCAGTCCCTAATTATACAAGTTATGATGCTATTCACTACAAAGAGTTTTGGGCCGCGTATGATGTTCCTCGGCACCTTTATCATTTTGAAATTAGTTCTGTTAGTCAATTGTTGGGTAACTATGGATTCAAATTGGAAGACACTTTGCCGATGAAGTTTGATAGTTTTTATGTGAGTATGCTAAGCGAAAAGTATAAGAAGGGTTCCGTTAATTATATCAGGGCATTTTCGACCGGGTTAAAATCCAACCTAAAGTCTAAGTCAGCCTCGAGTTATTCCAGCGTTGTTTATGTTTTTAAGCACGGGTAAAATCGATGCCCGGTTAAAGATACTTTGTGGTAGATTGTTAAATCCAGGACAGGCAGTTCTGGATTTTTTCTTGGGCTCAGAGCTAGGACACATCTTCTCTTAATCCAATGAAACAAGATCGCGGTTACGGTTCCACGTGGAACCTTCTTGTTCAATCCCGTTTGTAAACTACTAAAGTTTGCAATTAACAATGGCATTCTTTTATATATTGGTCGAATTAGGCCAAGTCAAAACAGAACTCACTTCACACAAGTTGTTTGTTGTATAGTGAGGCTCTCCGGGTTTATTGACACCTTACTGAACATATAGCGCATGGTTGTGATTAGAGTCGTAGATTTTGATCAGAGATTCTTTCTGATTGACGGGTCATACCAGAAGCGTTTAGTTTCTCAGATTGAGATATCCACACTTCGCTCTTTTGGCTTTCGTGATTAACGGCTCCTAAAAATACCCTGGATTGTTATTGACCAAATACTTCCGGTCGCCAAAGCAACATCGGTTTAACTCAAATCAGCCTCTTCGATTTCTGTGGTTACACTCAGACTTAACCACAAAGAATAGCGGTTGTATTAATCCTACACCGAGGGCTATCATTACATCTGGACTTGTTCCATTTTGATTAAACAGCTCTGCTAAAAGGAAAAGACACGGGGGTTTGGTTTGAGTCAGTCTTTTAGTGTTGAACATAAGTCTTATTACAAATGCTTTTATAGTTGTAACAATCGTAGAAGGTAAATGCTGTTAGAAGACTGGGAGGTTTTATCTTTATATAGGAACTCAGAGGTATCGGCAATGTAAGTGACGGCACAAGTATAGCTTGGGGAGTTTATTCTAGTTTGGAAGTAGTTAGCTACGCTTTGGAATGGTTTAAAACGTAAGAGTTAGTAGAGTTGTATTATTTCCGCTAAGTAAAGAGATTTTAAAAGGACTATGATTAAGATGTGACGATAAGAATCAACCGACAGCACCGTAGTTGGAAGATAAGATTAGGCCCGGATTAATTTTCAATCATTCTGGTTACAAACTCAAGCAATGTATTCTGCTTTAGAATAATTCACGTCTGTTGCCGATAGGCATGTCTGAACAAGATTGTAAGATAAATTGAGTTGGGGTTCCAAATCCGCTCTACCTGGGCCCTCATAATTCTGACGTTGGCGATTTGTTTTTATATCAGTGCAGATGCTGTGAATCTAGTTCAACTAGAGGCGCTTATTCTGGGTCGCGCTTGTAGTTTTAATCTATCGGCACAAACGAACGTTGAAGGAGAAGTAGGTCGGCAAATCCATTTCTGAGAAATAGGATTCTGAAGCGGCTCAACTGAAGCGGAATCATGCCTTGATTTACTCTCTCGCTTTTTTGTGAATCTTGATCTAACTGGTGTAAGTCTTCTTTATATCTTCGGGTCATTTGGCGCGCTTTTTAATAGTTGTCTAGAATTGATTCGACGACACTGCGGCATGCTTCACGTGGAACCCATATTTGAAATAAACGATGCCGTCATATACGTGCCTAATTGATATCAGGTCGCTGCCAGCTGAGCAGAAATGGCAACGAACCTAAATTCTTTTTTCTGACAACATTCTGCCGGAAGACGTACGGAAGATGTAAAAATTGAAAAACCCCGACAAAAGTGCCCGTAACGTTGATTTCATTTAGGCGACCGCGGAGGTTAAATGGACAGAACACGAGGCTTAATAAGGCGAACTACGGTGACAGGAAAACATAAAGGGATCTTATGCTAACACGGCTTGTTAGACGGGGTTCTATTGAAAGGATACTCTTATAAAGCCGGGCTTGTGTTATTTCAACGAGTTAACAATAATAGATTGGATAGTAGGATAAGATCCTCAATTGAGTGGTGAATACAACCCTAGTTATTGGGGCGAAAACAAGGGATTAAGGAATGAAAAAAAGAATCGACATCATCCAGTAACCACATCACAGAATAACACGAGTGCTTTTGAGATGGCTTTAAAAGCGATATAAAAACGATTAGTCAATTGGTTGAGAAAGTAAAAAGTAAATTCTTGCATTGGGGTAGGCTGTAGCGGAGAATGATAAGAATTTCATTAGCAGAATTATACCGAGTATACAAAAATAGGGAGGCCAATTATCCGCGCTGCTATTTTGCGATATCGACATAACCATTGTAATTTATTAAAGAGCACTTTGAGCTACGTAACCAATACAATTGGTATTAGATCGGGAAGACACCACGCGGGTAAGAGATGGATTTCTAAGACCAAAATAATCGCAGTAAAGATCGTTCGGGAAGATTTGGGGCCGCGGATTATTTAGAGAGGATCTTGAATTCTGTCCTGCGATTGTTTTGTCGCCCTTCTTCGGTCTCGTTTATATCGATAGGCGCACTTTCTCCATAACCCTTAGGAATCATTCTGGAAGGTGAAATACCTTTGGAGATCAGGTAATCTACAACGGAATTTGAACGCGAGAAACTGAGTCGGGTATTGTACTCGTCAGAGCCCACATCATCAGTATGGCTGGATAATTCGATCTTGACGCCAGAATTATCCTTCAGTAGCTTGACCAGGCGATTAAGCTCACCTTGCGACTCTGGACGGATGGTGGATTTATCGAAATCAAAAAAGATGTTCTTTAGAACGATACTGTTCCCTACTTCCAGTTTCTTAAGCGCAATGTCCAGATTAAACTCTTGAAATTCAGCCGTTTCCGGTAAATTAAAGTTTTCGGAATGAAAAAGATACCCCAGGCTCTTAACCGCAAGCCCATAGTTTTTGCCACTTGGCAGCGTCACTAGATATTTACCAGTGCTGCTGTTCGATTTAAAAGTAGCAAGTATGATATTCTTTTCGTTGTCGCTAAGCTCAATTGTTGATTCAATAGGTTTTTGACTTTTCTCATCTACCACCACTCCTTTTAAGATGGTTAATTTGGCCGATTTAACCTCTATTGCGCTTTCTGTCTTCAAATTGCTTACGGCACTGCTTACGGCCGCTAAAAGTTGATCCTGGCTGTTTAAAAGCGGTTGTTTTTCGGGACCAAGGAAAGTGATCTTATAAATATCCTGTTCTCCAAAGCCTCCTTGTTTTGCCGACGCGAAATAAGCACGGTTCCCACTTCCACTTACTACAAAAAATACATCATCATCAGGACCATTAATTGGATAACCAAGGTTAACCGGAGTAGACCATTTCCCATTCTCAAGCGTGGATTTAAAAATATCAAAGCCCCCCATAGAGCCATGACCCTGGCTACTGAAATATAGCGTTACGCCATCAGGATGCATAAATACGCCTTCCTCACGGTATTTGGTATTGATTTCGGTACCGATGTTTTTTGAAACACCCCATTCTCCGCTAACATCCATGTCGCTGAAGTAAATGTCTTCGGCCCCATATCCTAAATCCTTATTGCTAACAAAAAATAAACGCTTGCCGTCAAAGCTTAAACTCACAGTAGATTCGTGGGACTTGCTGTTTACATTCTTATTCATCCGAACGGGCTCCTCCCAATCCAGTCCAAACAAAACGCTCTCGTACAAATCTCCGCCGTCGTAACCGGTATTTCTGTAAACATAGAGTTTGCTCCCATCAGGAGAAAGTCCCGCAGTAGCATCATGATCTTCGGTATTTACATTTTTACTGAGTTGTTTGGCGGTTTGCCATTTGCTGTCCTTTTTTTCTGCCGTATAAACATCTTCATAAAAGCCATTATCATTCGGATCTTTTTTTCCACCAATAGAATTAGATCTCCTTGCTGTAAAGAAAATAGTTGTTTCATCTGTTGAAATAGATGGACCGTATTCCGGATAAGGAGTATTGATAGTGGGGCCAAGATTGTCAACAAAAACACGCTCAGGATTGGTGCTTAATTTTTTGCCTGTTTCACATTCTCCTATTTTCTTTTTAATATCCTCAATATTTCCCGCGTTGGCTTTGGCTTTTATCATGAGGAAAGAAAGAAACGAGTTGTATTGTTTTAAAGCCTCATCCCAATTGCCGTTCAATTGATAGGTCCAGCCCAGCCAGAAGGGGAGATCTGATTCCTTAGCTATTTTAAACGTATTTGCGGTTTCAAAAAACATTAATGTTTCTTTACTTGAGGGATCTGTGTTGAACCAGATAAATCCGAGCATGTAGTTTAACTCGTAGTTGTTTGGATTAAAGCGCTGCGCATCTGTAAGGGGACTTAACGCGTTTCTGAAGAGCTCAAATCCTGCGTGACGATGATCATGATGACTAGCCGGTAAATAACGGTTCTCTGAAAGAAATGTACGCCGCCTATCATCAAAGTCTTTCCTGCCTTGTGCATAAAAATCGGTACCAACGTCAAGTTTACGCACAGCTTCCCGGAACTCGTCTTTCTTGCCAGGGAAATTCCCCTTTTCAAACTCAATGCTTTGTGAGAAAGAAATAAGAAAGGAAAAAGCGAGAAAAAGTAGGTAGGTAATTTTTTTCATGTATCTCTAATCGTTGCAAGAAGCATTTATAAAATTTTTAGCACCGGTAACTCCCAACTCAAGTGCCTTCTTCCAATCGGCACAACAGGCCTCTTCTTCTCGCAACAGTTGGCGGGCGATGCCGCGGTTATAATAGGCCGGCCCATTCTTAGGATCAAGTTCTATTGCTCTTGTAGAAAGTTCGCGCGCCTTTTTATAATCTTTATTTTTTAATGCAATAGAGCAAAGATTATTGTAAGCCGAAGAGTTTTTCGAGTCCTCGGTTAAAACAGCCTCAAAATCAATCTGAGCAGCTTTAAGATCATTGTTCTCGAAGTGGGCTATACCACGGTTGTTTAATGCGATCAGGTATTTAGAATCAATCTTTAATGCTTTGGTGTATGCGTCTATGGCTTTCGCATAGCTTTTACGAAGTCTGTAAGCCGATCCCGCATTGTTATAGATAAACGCAAAGGAGCTGTCCATGATCAAAGCTTTTTCATAATCTTCAACGGCACCTTCTAAATCGCCTTTCGCCCGTTTCGCGCTTGCCCTGTCGTTGTATGCAAAAGCGTAGTTTCGGTTGGAGAGGATTGCAACGGTATAATAACCGATCGCTTTGTCAAATTCGCCGGCCTCATAATAGAGCAAACCCTTGTAATAGCAAGCTTCGGCGTGTTCGCCGTTGAGTTTCAGGCAAATGTCTAGCGCTACATTCTGACTGTCTTTCTTGTGAAGATGCATAAACACAACGCTTTTGTTAAAATAATAATCAGGATTTTGAGAGCTAAGAGCAATTGCTTTATTAATATCGATCAAGGCATCATCATACCTTTTTAAGTGGGTCATGGCGATGGCCCTGTTGGCATACGCTTTATCGAAATCATTTTTTACAGAAAGGCTTTTCGAGAAAAGATCTATGGCCGTGTAATAATCATTTGACTTGAGTGCTGTCAACCCCTTATTGTAATCTTGCTCTGCGGTTTGCATCGGATCCAGGTTTAATGCAACCTTCACGGTATCCTGAGCACGTAAAACACCCAAAGCCAGAAATAAAATAAAAAGTAAAATATGTTTCATTTAGTTTAAGGTACAAATATTAAATGTAGCAAGCAGGCCGACGCTATATAACGTTCGGACAAAATCTTCTAAACAAAAGGGTTTTAATAAAAATTCTGCTTAATTTTATTCATCTAAACCGTATCTATGCAAAAATTGTTGGCCACATCCGTCCTGTTACTATTCTTTATTGTAGGGCGTTCACAGATAAACGTTGGTGGATTTTTAAAGGAAAAAGCAAACGAATCAAAAGGTAAACTAAAAGAGAAAGGTCGTGAAAAGGCTACTGGAAGTCTAGAAAAACAACGTAAAGAATACGACGAAAGCAATTTCAATTACTCCATCTCTTTTCTTGATAACAGTGGCACTTTTGAATCTGAAGAAAAAGGAAACGCCTTCAGCAACACACTGCTAAATACTGCAAAAGTAGTCAATGACGAAGAAAAAAGCATCGAGGAAAGAGCTTACACAAATTTAAAAAACGGGGAGCTGTTAATGGCCAGCAACAAATTTTACCTGGCAGAACAAAGTCTGAAGCTTGCAAAAGTTCTCTATGAACAAGACGGAAAAACCTCCAGTTTAAATTATGCCCAAACAGTAAGCGATATGGGTTTGCTCTACCAATCCAAAGGTCGCTACAACAAAGCAAAGCCTCTTAATGAACAAGCAATTACCCTGCGCGAAAGCGGCGACAATAAAGGCATGCTTATCGTTTCCATAAATAACAATGCTGTACTTAAAAAAGAAACCGGCTTTTACACAGAGGCAGAGGCAGATTTTAAAAGGGGGCTAAGTCTTGCAAAAGAACAAAAGGATCAGCTCGCACTCGCGCTCATATACAACAACCTGGCCATGACCTACCTTGACATGAATAAGTTGAAGGATGCGGAAAGCCAAATGAATACAAGCATTGCAGAGGCTTCGTCTGTTTTAAAAGACAATTCAGGCAATTTCATAAAACTGCAAATTAACCTTGCCAATATTTATCGGTTCGAGAAAAAATATACCGAGGCGGAAGCCCTTTATCTAAAGGCCATAGCAATAAAGGAAAAAAAGCTGGGCGCGCATCCTGATCTCGCGCATCTGAAGAAAGGCCTTGCGCAGCTTTATATGGAAATGGGCAAAAATGCTGAAGTAGAGAAACTACTACTCAGCGCTTACGACATTGACAAAAGAAAATTAGGCGAAAAAAACCCAGCCACGGTTGCTGTTCAGCAGGAGTTGGCGAATTTTTATCGTTTTTCGGCGAACAATTCAAGGGCGATGGAGCTGATCACGAAAGTAGTAGCTTCTAAAAAAGAAATTTATGGAGCGTCTCATCCCAATTACATACAAGCACTCGAAGATCTGGCGCTCACCGAATGGCAGGCAAACAAAATCGCTGAAGCAAAGGCGAATTATAGAATAGTGATCGATAACACGCTTAGTTACATCAACACGTTTTTCGACGCTTTGAATGAGAATGAAAAAACTTTGTACTGGGAAAAAACTAACACCCGACTTCAGCGCTACTATTCATTTATTTATAGCAACTACAAAACAGATCCAGACCTGGTAAAACAATTCTATAATACTGTGGTAAACACAAAAGGATTTCTTTTGAATAACTCATCAAAGATCAGAAACATTATTTCGGGAAGCACAGACGAATCGTTGAAAACAACCTATTCGCAATGGCTAGAGACCAAAGAAAATCTTAACCAGGCTTATCAACTCAGCAAAGAAGAACTCGCGCAGGAAAAAGTAAACCTCGACAGTTTGAAACGCAGGGCAGACGAGTTAGAAAGAGAGCTCTCTCAAAAAAGTTCTTTGTTCAAAGAAAGTAAAAACGAAAAGCCCGCGACTTATGAAACCATTCAAAAATTGTTAAAGCCAACTGAAAATGCGATCGAACTAGTAGAGTTAAACGAGTATATAAATGGTTTCACCGGTAAACAGCGCTACGTTGCATTAGCACTGTCTCCATTACAAATAAAGCTGGCAGATCTCGGTGATGGAAAAACAATTCAAAACGCAATCGCAGCCTTCCGCGAAAAAACTATTAACGCAAAGCCTGAAAACGAAGCTTATGCCCTAACCTGGAAAGTTTTGGACGAACAATTAAAAGGGGTTAATAAAATATATTTATCCCTCGACGGAGCTTACCACCAACTAAGTATAAATGCATTAAAAGATGCAACAGGAAAATACCTGGTAGATAAATACATTTTATTATTTGCCGGGAATACAAAAGATATTATTGAGATTAAGGAAAATGAAAGGGCTTCCGTAAAACCAACCAGTGCGTTTCTCATTGGGAATCCTTTATATGGGAAACACGACATGATCGCGCAACTTCCCGGTACAGAAAAGGAAGTAAAGAATATTACAAAATTATTGGTTCCATACAAAGTAAAAACAACTGCGCTGTATGGAGATAAAGCCACTGAAGCCGAAGTGAAACGAATCAACTCCCCGAGCATTCTGCACATTGCCACGCATGGCTATTTTTTGGCAGACCTTAGCCAGATGGAAACAACGAAGGTTTTAGGCGTTGATATTTCTGCTGCGAAAGAAAACCCGTTATTGCGCAGCGGTGTTCTTCTGGCAAATTGTGACAATGTTTTTGACGAGAATTTCCACCCTTCTCCAAACAGTGAAAACGGAATTCTTACGGCCTATGAAGCCATGAGCCTGAGCCTTGATAAAACCGATTTGGTGGTGCTGAGTGCCTGTGAAACAGGGCTTGGCAGTGTAAGGCAGGGTGAGGGCGTTTATGGCTTACAGCGCGCGTTTTTAATCGCTGGGGCAAAAAGTATCATTATGAGTTTGTGGAGCGTAAGTGATGATGCTACCATGCAACTAATGACTTTGTTTTATAATAACTATGCTAAAAGTGGCAATAAAATTCAGGCTTTTTCAGATGCGATAAAGCAACTGAAAATAAAGTACAAGGAGCCGTTTTACTGGAGTGCTTTTGTGATGCTGAGTAAGTAGTGTCTGTCCGAAAACTAGGTGTTTGGATGGAAAAATTCAGTTTCGAGGCGTGTTAAAAAA
>Ga0105048_10011883_pt1 | contig 13689 bp, 9 predicted proteins | sample MAT05_FD_78382 | JGI IMG/M metagenome (GOLD analysis project Ga0105048, IMG submission 78382) | Freshwater microbial communities from Lake Fryxell liftoff mats and glacier meltwater in Antarctica - MAT-05 | ecosystem: Environmental > Aquatic > Freshwater > Ice > Liftoff microbial mat | place...
CGCGGGAATGACGGGGTTACTCAATGACTTCCCTTGGACGTTGCACTCACTTAAGGAATTGACGTTTTGAAATGTGGCTATTACTTTTGAGCACTAACTTAGGCAGACGGGATCGTGCACGTTTGACGTGTCACGTGCACGATCTTCCAGCCGCGATTCCAAAAGCAAATCTGAAGACCTATAGCATGCGCTATACGAAGAATATAAGCACATCCCAGCGCTGGGATAAAGTTTGAGTTTGTCAGGCGCATGACAGCCTAGCGCAGCCTAAAGCAGGGCGCGCCGGCAGCACCTGCTTGCTACAGTCGCGTGCATGAAAGGCATTGCCCATTTCGCGACCGGACTCGTCGCCGCATCATTCGTCCCTGGCGTAGCCGAGCAGGCCGCACTCGGCTCCCTGCTCATCGCTCTGGGCGGCGCGACCGCCATGCTGCCAGACTGGTTGGACTTCAAGTTCGCCCGCTTTTTGGAGCGGCGCGACGCCGACATCGCCCCCGACGAAACCCACCCCAGCGCACAGGCCCTGGCCGAGGCTTTGGCCGCGCAGTTGCAACTGGCGCAGCGCGGCCCGCGTGTGGTTCAGCTGCACCCCACCCAACGCAGCACCATCGACTGGGTGTTGTATGCCGTTCGCTTCGATGTGGCTCAGGGCGATGTGGTGGTCACGCTCAACGGCGACACGGGCCGGGCGCACGCCGGCCCGCTCGACTACACCTACGACGGCAATCTCGACATCATCGAGCTGGGCGGCCCCTCCTTGCAATTTGCACCCGTGGGCTCCGGCGCAAACATGAAGATACGCATCGAGTTTTTGCCGTGGCACCGCACCTGGTCGCACTCGCTGGTGCTGGCTCTATGCGTGGGTCTGGTGTGTGGCTGGCTGATGGGGCTCACGGCCGGCATCGTGGCCGGTCTGGGCTTTGCCGTGCATGTGCTGGAAGATCAACTCGGCTACATGGGCAGCAATTTGCTGTGGCCGTTTACACGCGGCCGCAGCGAGGGACTACACTTGCTGCACAGCGGCGACACCATCCCCAATCTGGTCACGGTGTGGTTGTCACTCACATTGTTGCTGTTGAATCTGGATCGGGCACGGGCCATTCCACTGCTGCCGCTGGGACCCTATCTCGGCTTCGTCGTCATCCTGCCGGTGGTGGCGCTGATTGGGATTTATGCGCGCCGGAAATGGCGCCGTCACACCGTTCATTTGCGCAGTGAACCAGGCAATGGCATCGCCCGCGATGCCATTGCTCGAGATTTAATTGCCGAGATCGACGAAGCGCAAGTCTGAGTTCGGCTTTGCGCGGCTTAGAAAAATGAAATCAGCAAAAACCGCTTTTCATGTCTGTGTATGCATCGTTGCCCTATCCGCCGTTGTCCTCACCAGCCTTGTCGCCCAGCCTGCACATGCCGACTGGCACAGCCTTACCGGCCTCCTGCCAGACCGCGTCACCCTCAGCAGCCCGCAATTCAGCCCGGACAGCGCCTACATCGTCTACAAGGCCGATGTCGACGTGGACGGGCAGGATGAGCTGTATAGCGTCGTCGTGACCACGACCCTGGTTGCATCGCCTACAAAATTAAACACCGTGTTGGTCACCGGTGGCGATGTAATCAACTTTGCCATTTCGCCCGATAGCAAGAGCGTGGTCTACACGGCCGATCAGGAGGTGGATGAGCGCCGCGAGTTGTTTGTAGTGCCGATTGCCGGCGGCATGCCGGTCAAGATCAGCGGCAGCATGGTGTCGGGCGGCAACGTGGCATCGTTCCTGATCGATAAAACCAGCACCCGCGTGGTGTTCACCGCCGACCGGCTCATCAACGAGACGACCGAGCTGTTTAGCGTGCTACTGACAGGCGGCGCTATTGCCACCTTAAACCCGGCCGTGGGACCTGGTGATGTGGTCGAGTTTCGCCTGGACCCGGCAAGTAACCGAGCGGTGTTTCGGCTCGACAATGTGGTGAATGACCGCTATGCGTTATTCAGCACGCCGATTGCAGGTGGCACATTCATGACGCTGTCTCAAAATGTAACGCTTGAGGGCTTTGGGGTGGACAGCTTTCAAATTTATCCCACCCTGGCTCTGGTCATTTTTTCAGCACAAACATCCGATCCCGGCGAATATTCGCTCTACAGCGTATTCACCGCTGATGGCTCACTACTCAATTCCCTGAGAGTGGGATCGGTCTTTTCAGAGCGCGTGCGCTATTACACGCCCAGCCCCAACGATGGCCGCGTCATTTACGAGGTCTCAGCCGGGGCCGTCGGCACCACCACACGCACCATTCACCTCTACAGCGTGCTGATTGGCGGTGGCAGCGTTCTACAACTCACCAAGCCGGCCGAGCCGATGAAGCGCCAGGGTCCCTATGACAGCTCCGACTCGCGCCTCGTCACCTCAGACGGCAAATACCTGATTTATGGGCATCGCACCGCACCTGAAACGGATCCAAATAACAAGCTTGAACTGCGTTCCATCAGCCTGCAGGGTGCGCCACAATATGCCACGCTCTACACACCACCGTCATCCCAGGAGCAGCTCGGCAGTTTCAAGCTCAGCCCGGACGGGCAATGGGTCGTCTACAGCACATCGTCCAACGGCAGTCAGACGACGCTGCACGCCACACCGCCCAATTCCAATTCGCCGCAGAATTTTGGCATCGTGGGGCCAGGCTGGCTCATCACAGCAGACTCGCAACGCCTGATTTACAGCCGGGCACGAGCCGACTACGGCAGCGATATTTTCAGCGAGCAAATCTTCGGCGGCGGCCTGCGCAACCTCACAGACACCGGCGGCAGCTATGCCTTCAGCCCGCTGCTCAGCCCCAACAACCAGTGGATCGAGTTTGGCTTACAGGCCATTGGGCCAGCGCCCGACCGGAACGTGCTGGGCACCGAATTACGCCTGAGCGATGGCAAAGCGGCCCAGGTGCCAACACCGACCCCAACGCAAACCTCAACCCCTTCACAGACCATGACGCCAACGCCGACGGCGACGCCGGCCTTCAGCGCATTCATGCCCTCGCTTGCCAAACCATAAGCAGATGACTTCTGATTTAAGCGACAATTCACCCGATGATTACGATTGCCGATTTACGCGCCGATGATGCGACCACCTGCGCACAAGTCGCATCAATATTGACCACGGCCTTTCGCGAAATGGCACCCGACGCATGGAACACGATGGAAGATGCGTTGGAGGAAATCCGCGAGATGGGCGTGCCAGAGCGCATCAGCCGGGTTGCGCTGGACAATGGCATCGCCGTGGGCTGGGTCGGCGGCGTCCCCCAATACGATGGCCATGTGTGGGAATTGCATCCGCTGGCCGTGGCCCCCGGCCGGCAAAAGCAGGGGATTGGCCGCCTGCTGGTCCAGGACCTGGAGGCGCAGGTGAAAGCGCGCGGCGGCCTCACCATCCTGTTGGGCGGCGATGACGAGGCCGGCATGACCTCACTGGCCAACGTCGATCTCTACGAAAATCTGTGGGAGAAAATTGCCCACATCCAAAACTTCAGGGGCCATCCCTACGAGTTCTATCAAAAGCAGGGATTCACCATCATCGGCGTGGTGCCGGATGCGAACGGCATCGGCAAGCCCGACATCATCCTGGGCAAACGCGTTCGTTAGCCCAGTTCATTTTTCACTACAAAGAAAAGACACAAAGGTTTCTTGGTGCGCTTTGTGAAACCTTCGTGTCTTTGTGGTGAAAAAGTCTTGATGACCTCACGCCACATTTGGCGGTATCCTGTATCGCATGCAACCGCCACAAAAACGCCAGTTGGTCATTACCCCCTTTGTCATCGAAGGCCACGCGCTCCCGCCGGAAATTGCGCAGGGATTGGGTGCGCTGGATGAGGCGCGCCGGCGCACATTTGGGGTATTGGAAGGGGTGAGCGAGGCCGAGTTGGACTGGCATCCACCGGTGCAAACTGGCGCAAACAGCCTGGGCACCCTGCTGTATCACATTGCTGCTGTCGAGGCCGACTGGGTGTATGCCGACATTGTCCAGCACTGGCCGGACGCACTGACCGCCCTGTTTCCATGGGATGTGCGCAATGCGCAGGGCCGGCTGACCGTGGTGGCGGGCTTGAGCCTGGATCAGCATCGGCAACGGTTGGACCAGGTACGCGCCTTCGCTGTCGAAGCCTATTCAAACATCTCGGCAGACCGCTTCCAACGCACGCGCAGCAACCCCGATCACGACGTCTCGCCGGAATGGGTCTTGCACCATCTCATGCAACACGAGGCCGAGCACCGCGGCGAGATACGTCTGGTGCGGGAACTCTTTCGCCATAGCATTGACAGCATTGACGCAGTGTTGTAACGAGCCATAACCGCCCTCATGTGACCCGAATCTTGTTTGCATTTTTCTCTCGCCTTCAAATATCACAGCGCTGGTTGTGGCTCATTCTCATCGTCTATGCCATCACCGGCGTTGCCTATGCGGTGGTGGCCCCGCCGTTGGAAGTGTCTGACGAGCCACGGCACTACGCCATGGTGGAGTGGCTGGCTCAGGGTCGCGCCCTGCCCATTCAGCGCATTGGCCAGGGTGATGCGGATGCGCCCTACGGCCAGGAGGGCAGCCAGCCACCGCTGTATTACGCACTCATGGCGCTGGTAGCGCAGCCGTTTGATCGCGGCGATTACGCCCAGGTGTGGCGCTTCAATCCGCATACCCAAAGCATGGGCCGGGCCGATGCCACCACCAACCGCACCCAGCTCTTGCACACGCCCGACCAGGTGTTCCCATGGCGCGGCACCGTGCTGGCCGTCATGGTCATGCGGCTGCTGGGCGTGCTGATGGGGGGGGTGACGGTGGCCTGCACGTGGATGTTGGCGAAAGGCATGACGACGGACGACGGACGACGGACGACAGAGGATGATTCGTCATCGGTCGTCCGTCGTCCGTCGTCTCTGATCCCCTTCCTCGCCGCCGCCCTCACCGCATTCAACCCCATGTTTTTGCACATCATGGCCAGCGTCAACAACGACACCCTGGCCACCATGCTGTCGGCGCTGGCACTGGTGTTGGGCATGCGCATGATTCGCCATGGCGTGACACCGCGCCAAGGTTTGTTGCTGGGCGTGGTGCTCGGCGGAGCCGCACTCACCAAAGCGTCGGGGCTGGCCCTGGTGGGCGTGGTGCCTTTTTTTGTCGTGTTGGCGCAATGGGCAAAAGCCCGTCAACACGCTGGCTCACTTCCGGCTCTCCGCTCCGCGCTCCCCGCTGTGTGCTCGATGCTGGGCCCTGCGCTTGCCATCGCCGGCTGGTGGTATGTGCGCAATGCCGTGCTCTATGGCGACCCCACCGGCACCGCCATGATGGCGCAAATTGTCGGCCCACGCGTGCCGCCGCTGAGCAGTGTGTTTGAGCTGGTCGCCGAGTGGCGCAGCTTTTTCACAGCCTATTGGGGCATGTTCGGCGCGCTCAATATTCCCATGAGCGATTGGGTGTATCCGGCCCTGGAAGTGCTGTGGCTGCTGGCCGGTCTGGGGTTGGTGTGGGCGGGTGTGAATTGGGCTGTCGCCCTCGGCCAGCGTCCACCCAACACGCGTGGGTTGCTGATCGTGCTGCAATCGCCGCGCGTGCTGATTGGGCTGATGGCGTTGGGGGCCATTGCCGTGGCATTTTTGGCGCTGCTGCGTTGGTCGTCGATCACGCTGGCCAGTCAGGGCCGGCTGTTGTTTCCCGTCATCGCCGCCATCTCCACGTTTACGGCCATCGGCCTGGTTCAACTGATCAGCGGCATCGCCCAGCTCCTCTCCGCCTCCAAACTACGCCTCGCACCTGCTGTTATGAGTGTGAGCGTGATCGTGGCATTGGTCGCACTGGCCGTTGCCACGCCATTCACCACCATTGCGCCGGCCTACGCACGGCCCAACCTATTCGCCAACGAATCACAACTACCCAATCATATTGTGCGGACTGAGCTGTCATTCGCCGGCCAGATTCGCTGGTTGGGGTATGTGGCCGAGCCGGCGCGGGTTCACCCCGGCGACATCTTAAATGTGACGTTGTACTGGCAGGCGCTACAACCCATCTCCAAAGACTACAGCCTGGGGTTACGGCTGTTTGGCCGTGCCAGCGCAAACAGCAGCGCAAATAGCGCCACGAATAACGCCGCTCTCAGCGCCGCGATCAGCGATACCGAAGTTTTGGTACTGGACACCTATCCCGGCGGCGGCATGTGGCAGACCACGCTATGGCAACCCGGCCAGATTGTGGCCGATCACTATCGCCTGCGCATTCCATCCAACCCAACCGTGACCCAGATGCTGCCCACGGCATTAAAACTGGATGTCGGCTTCTACGAGCTGAATGGTTTCCAATTCATCACCGACACGCGCGATGCCCAGGGCCAGCCTTCAGGCCGACAGCGCTATACCATCGCCAGTCTGGGGGCTGCGCAACCACAATTGGTGAACGGTGGTGCCGTGCCCTATCTGGAGCAGGCCAAATTGCTGGATGTGACAGCGACGCAGGAGAACGGCCCAGAGGGTCGCCGCATTCGCTTCGCCACCCGCTGGCAAGCCACTTCCAATATGAGCCAGGATTACACGATGTTTGTCCAACTGTGGCCAAAGGATGCCACAGCCGGCGCACCACCGCTGAGCCAGGCCGATGGCCCCACCGAGCAGTTGCCGGCGCGCTGGTGGCAGGCCGGCGATGTGATCGAGGATGTGCGCTATTTGAATGTGCCGGCGGATGCGCCGCCCGGCCCGGTTATCATCAAGTTTGGTCTATACAAACCAATCGAGCCCTACGAGCGAATGCCCGCCTTCGACGCCAATCATGCACCCCTGCCCGACCGCGCATTACAAGTCGAACTCGATCTGAACTAAAAACTAACCACTAATTACTAACAACTCAACTCAACTCAACTCAACTCATGGAAAGACTTTACGGCCGCCATGCCGTGCACGAATGCCTGCGCGCCCACCGTCGTCACATCAGCAAGGTCTTGATGGCCGAGGGCTTGCAGGCCGCGCCCATTCTCCAAAATATTGTGGCGTTGGCGCAGGCGCAGCGCGTGCCTGTGACCACGGCCCCACGCGATTTGTTCGATCAGGTGTCGCCGCATTCACAGGGCGTGCTGCTGGAAGTGGACGAATATCCCTACGCCGATTTTGACGACATCGTTGATGGCATCAATGGCGCAGCGCCGTTGATTTTGATTCTGGACTCGCTACAAGACCCGCAGAACTTTGGCAACCTGATGCGCACGGCCGAGGCCGTGGGGGCGAGTGGTCTGGTGATTCCCGAGCGGCGCAGTGCCTCCATTTCACCCGCCGTGGTCAACGCCAGCGCCGGCGCAACTGAACACCTGCGGATTGCGCGGGTGGTGAATCTGGCGCGCGCCGTGGATCAGTTGAAAAAAAGTGATATTTGGGTGGCCGCACTGCAAGACGACGCGCGCGCGCAGGATATTTACGCGGCCAATCTCAAAGGCGCACTGGCGCTAATCGTGGGCAGCGAGGGCGAAGGGGTGAGCCGGTTGCTGCGCGACAAGGCCGACTATGTGGTGAAACTACCGATGCGCGGCCAGATCGAATCGTTGAATGCGTCGGTGGCCGGGGCCGTGGCGCTGTATGAGATTGTGCGGCAGCGGGGTGCCTAGGTGTCGCTGCAACGTCAGGGTTGTGAGAATGTCTCGCTACAATTTAGATGCAGGAAACAACACAGTTCGATCATTGTCGGTGGTGAGTCCGCAGTTAAAAATGGCAGCAGAATCGGAACGGACTTTAGACAGAATGACAGAATTTACAGAATCAGACACACTGAAAATCATTGTGCTTAGTTCATTTTGTCATTCTGTCCAAAATCTGCTTGTTTTGGGTTGGCAATGACCTGGGATTTTTAACCATTGACTCTCTCTAATTGATGGACCGAATTGTGACGGAGAATTTAGCAATGATTTTTCATTTGGTGCCGAAGACAGACTGGGAAGCGAATCCCAAAGCGGCCTATGTGCCGGCCGCGTTTGCCAGTGATGGGTTCATCCATTGCACAGGTCATGAAGTGGGATTGCTGGCCGTGGCGAATGCGTTTTACAAGGGCGTGGCCGGCGATGTGCTGGCGCTGACCCTTGATGAGAGCAAGTTGACGAGCCCGTTGAAGTGGGAAGCGCCGGCCCCGCCCGCACCTGCCACACCGGCTGCTGAACCATCAGCCCCACCGGCCATCGTGTCACCGCCGCCCGAAGCCAAAGCCGAGTATGGAGCCGAAACCAGCACCATCCCACCGGCCGAGGTGAAAGAGGCCAAAGTCGAGATTCCCACACCGGCCACACCCGCTGCTGGCTCATCGGCATCCAATTTGCCGGTGCAGTTCCCCCATATTTACGGGCCGTTGAACCGGGATGCCGTGGTAGCCATTCGCAAATTTGTGCGCGCGGCCGATGGCTCCTATTTGGGCTACGAGCCGGTGGCGCCGGCCAAATCGGCCGAGCTACCCAGCAACCCCGGCGACCTGTTGAGCCAGACCCGCGGCAAGACGCCGAGCCAGATTGCCAACGAATTACTGAACGCGACCGATGATTTTTCCGAGTCGTTGAACCGCTATAAAGACAAGCTGGAAGCGCGCAAGGATTTGTTGGACGACGAGATCAAGAGGAAATTGTGAAGGGGTGAGGGGGTGAAGGGGTGAAATTGTGAGCGTTTGGAGATTTTCATCCCTTTCACACCCTCACCCCTTCACACCCTCACACCCTCTACGGCCCAACAGTAACCCGTTGCAGTTGGGCCATGTCGTTGTGCTGGCGCACGCCGTCGGCATCGGTCGCCATCAGGCGTTCGACGGTGACGGAGTCGTAGAGGCCCATGGCCAGCGTGTAGGTGCCAGGCGGCAGATCGGCCGGCAAGTCCAGCACATACTGGTCGCGCACCACCTCACCGGCGCTCCACACAGTTGAAGGGTAGATGCCCTCCAGCGGCGGCTTATCGATCTGGGCCATGCGGGTGCCGTCCGACGAGAGCAGATGGATGAACGCGGTGCGCGCCGGCATGTCCGAGACATTGGACTGCAACACCACCGAGACCGTGAGCGCGCTACCCGCCTGGGCCGATTCCGACGCGCTGGCATTGATCAGGCTGATTTGATTCCCAAAGTGATACAGCGATGGTTGCGCTTCGGCGCTGCGCTCCACGCCGACGGCGACACTGCCAAACTTGGGATCGCACGGCTGCTGGTCGGGGCAGGCCGGTTCCAATGCGGCTTGCAGCGTGTCAGCAGCACGGCCCTCGCCAAACCAGGTCACCTTAATCTGGGCCAGCGTGGGTGCGGCCATTGGCGGCGTCATCTTCAAAAAATAAGTCTCGGCAAAGGTGTCGCCGACCTTCCAGAATGAGGTGGGAAATACGCCGCCGCCGGGCGTGGTGTTGATGCCGTTTTGGAACGACTGGCCGTTGATCGAGAAGCTCTCGACGCGCAGGCCATAGTCCTTGTCCATCGGCTTCAACGCCCGCCAATACAGGGTGATGCCAGCATAGTCGCCCGACCAGATTTTTGCCGGCATGGTGTAACCCAGCAACTGAATCGAATCGCCAAAGGTGATGTTCGACTCAACCTGCATCGCGGCTGGACGTGCCACCGCATCGAGCAACGCCGGCTTGCGATAGACCGGCGCGATGACCAGCCACGGCGACATGAGCGCGACGAGTGAGACGCCGGCCATCGACAGCGATAAAGCGGCGGTGTTGATGCGACGCGGCAAGGCCGACCAACCGCGTACCAACAACAACGTTAGTGCCCCCAGCAATGGCAGCATAAAGCGGCCGACGATGAGGCTGAGGTTGCCGGTGGCGATGCTGCGCAATAACGGTGCCAGCGCGACGCAGGCACAAAAGAGCACAAGCAGTACGATGGGGCCGCGATTCATCGATTTACGCACGGCCAATAACAGACCCAGCAATGCAATGAGTGAGCTTACCAGCGCGATGTCGTACCACAGCGGCGGCATATAGATCAGCCCCCAACCGAAGGAGCCGAACAACGAGTTGAAGGCCAGCCGCCACAACCAGTCTACAAAAATAGGGGCGAACGAGGCGAGGCCGCGCCATTGGGTTGTGTCGGTGGTTTCCAAATTTGATGCTGGACCGGCCGGGTCGCTGGCAGTCAAAGTGGACGAGGCGGCCGTGGTGGCCAGAGTGCCGGCGGTGGTGAATTGCCGCAGCGAGCGCCCATCGGAAGCCCAGCCACCCAATGCCACCAATGCCACCAGCACAGCGGCAAAGGCGCTCAGTTGCAACAGACGGCGATAGGCACGATCGCGAAGATCGTGCCAGGTGAGAACGGCCAACAACGCCACGGCAAACAACCCCAGCGCAATGCCCGAATCTTTGCTGAGCATGCCGCCGGCCACGGATGCTGCCAGCGCCGCATACGCACGCCAGCGATTTGCACTGCGCGGGCGCGTGAACACATATGCGCCGAGGTAGAGCGTGAGCGAGCCGAAGAAGGCGACGCCGATATCGTTGGTAATGGCACCGCCGAGAAAAAGCAACAACGGCCACAGCCCATGCAACAGCGCGCCGAGCAGCGCCAAACGCCTGTTTTTAGGCCATAGGAGCAGTCCGGTGAGATAGGTGAGGCCCACCGATAGCGTGCTCAGCAACACCGACATCATGCGGCCGAGGCGAATGGCCAGGGCGGTGCCGCGATAGGGGAATGCGTCGAGGCGGTCGTCGGGCACGGCATACACATTGCCGAGCACGGCATAGCGCGGCTGGGCATCGTCGGATGTATCGACCCAGCGCACCAGCAGCGAGACCAGCCAGTAATACAGCGGCGGCTGATGAGACTCATCGGATAGGGCGAGCTTGGCTCCCGGCGGCGGCAGAGCGTTGTGCACGGCAATATAGCGTGCGTAGGCATAGTGACCGGTCTCGTCGTGCGCTTCCCACAGGGGCGTGTTGAACGAGTAGAACGCCGACAGCGCCGCGTGAACCAGCAGGATGACAAGCATGGCCAGCCGGTGAGGTCGAGTGAGCCGGGTGAGAAGGTGCATTGAGCAGGTGGTGGCGCGCCTGATCTAGAAAAGGCACGGGCACCAAAAGGATTATAGCGACGGATGGTCACTGAGTCGGTCGGGGATTCGTGCACGTGAGACGTGCACGTGCACGAATCCCCGATCAGGTTACCAGATGCGTTTTGTCAGTGCAGCACCAATTAAATTCAGGTACCATCAGGGCCGTATGTCCATTCTTGTTGGCACCAACGTCAGTAAATCGTTTGGTGCATTCGACCTGTTCAGCAACCTGAATTTCTCGGTCGCCCACGGCGACAAGATCGCGCTGGTGGGGGCCAACGGCTGCGGCAAGACCACGCTGCTGACGATTATTGGCGGCTCGCAAGAGGCCAATATCGGCGGCGGTGTGACGTTTGCGCGCGGCATCACCCGTGGCTTTCTGGCCCAGGCGGCCGAGGAGAGCAACGAGAACACGGTGTGGCAGGAGATGCAATCGGCGTTCACCGACCTCAACGCGCTGGCTCATCAATTGCAACAACTGGAGCACGAGATGGCCGATCTCGCCCAGCCCGACAAAGCCGAGAAAGCACTGGAGCGCTATGGGCCGCTGCAACACGACTTCGAGATGAAGGGCGGCTATAACGTCGATGCCAGGATCAAGCGCGTGCTGAGCGGCCTCAGCTTTAAAGAGAGCCAGATGCACCGGCCGCTCTCGAAGCTGAGCGGCGGCCAGCGGGTGCGCGCGGCACTGGCCCGGCTGCTGCTGCAATCACCCGATGTACTGCTGCTGGACGAGCCGACGAACCACCTGGACACGCAGGGCATCGAGTGGCTGGAGAGCTATTTGCAGGAGTGGGAAGGCACGTTGATGATCGTGTCGCACGACCGCTACTTTCTGGACGAGGTGTGCGAGCAGGTGTGGGAGATGGGCCGGCACGGCGATGGGCTGAGCTATCTGGAGTCGTATCGCGGCGGCTACACCGACTACGTGGCCCAGCGCACGGCACGGCGCGAACGCGCGCTCAAAGAGTTTGACGCACAGCAGGAGAAAATCGCCAAGGAAGCCGAATACATTCGGCGCAATATGGCCGGCCAGAACACCAGCATTGCCAAGGGCAAACTGAAACGGCTGAACCGGTTGGAGCGACTGGAGAAGCCGTTGGAACAGCGGGCCATGTCATTGCGGTTGAACAGCGGGCCGCGCAGTGGCAACATTGTGCTGGAAACCACGAATGTCGAGATCGGCTATCGGGGGGGGGAGAGGAAAGAGACGACGGACGACGGACGACGGACGACGGCGGAGGATCTCCCGTCGTCCATCGTCCATCGTCCGCCGTCTCCTCTCCCTCTCTTCACCGTTCCTAATCTGCAACTGCTGCGCACCGAGCGCGCGGCCCTCATCGGCCCCAACGGCACGGGCAAGACCACGTTTCTTAAAACCATTTTGGAAGAGGTGGCGCCGCTGAAGGGCGAGGTTCGGCTCGGGGCCAGTTTGCGGGTGGGGTATTTTGCCCAGGCGTACGAGGGCCTTGACGCCTCGCGCACGGTGCTGGCAGAGTTGATGAGCGCGCGCGACGATTTGAAGCTGAGCGAGGCGCGCAACATGCTGGGCCGCTTTTTGTTTAGCGGCGACGATGCCTTCAAGAAGGTGGGCATGTTGAGTGGCGGCGAGCGCGGCCGGGTGGCGCTGGCCAAACTGACATTGCAGGGCGCAAACTTTTTGTTGCTGGACGAGCCGACCAATCACCTGGATATTCCGGCGCAGGAAGTGCTAACCGACGCGCTGAACCAGTTCGACGGCACCTTGCTGCTGGTCAGCCACGACCGTTATCTGGTGGCGGCGTTGGCCACCCAGATCTGGTCGTTGGAGCGGGCCGAGATTGTGGACGGTTCGGGTGATGAGGCGGCGCGCGGCCCGACAACGATGTCGGTGTTTCGTGGCTCGTATGACGCGTGGATCGAAGAGAAGATCAAGATTGCCGAGAACCGCGATGCGCTGGGCCGGAAGCAGGATTCAAAAGCCAAGCCTCAAGAGTCAAAAGTCAAAAGTCAAGACTCTAGCGTTAAGAGTCAAGCAGCGGCCTCCCCTCTTCAACCCGAGCCATTGCCAGGCTCTTCCCGTGCCAACAAAAACCAGGAACAGCGACGCGTCAAGAAGCTGGAGGAGACTGAGCAACGCATCACCACGCTGGAACGGCGGCTGGCCGAGGTGAGCTGGGAGATGGAAGTGGCCGCCAACGACTACCCCAAGCTCAAGGCGCTGGGCGATGAGTATCAGAAGGTGGAGGCGGAGCTGGCCGCGGCGTGGGTGGAGTTGGAGAAGGTGGCTTAGGGCCGGCGTGTTAGGCTTGCGGCACACCCACACAGGCAGGCAAATCAATCATGGCAACTTCTGTTCAACCCTTTTATCTGGCCGGCGAATGGCGCACTAGCACAGACATGCTGTCCGTGCACAACAAGTTTGATGGCAGCGAGATTGGCTGCGTGGCACGCGCCTCTCGCGAGGATGTGCTGGAGGCGATTGGCAAGGCGGCCCAGGCATTTGAGCAGGCGCGCACGTTGCCAGCCTACAAGCGCAGCGAGGCACTCGGCAAAATCGCGAATGGTATTCAAGCGCGGCACGAGGAGTTGGCCCAGCTATTGGCCGTGGAAGCCGGCAAGCCCATTCGCACCGCGCGCCAGGAGATTGATCGCACAATTTCGACCTACACGATTGGCAGC
>Ga0105048_10011888_pt1 | contig 13686 bp, 12 predicted proteins | sample MAT05_FD_78382 | JGI IMG/M metagenome (GOLD analysis project Ga0105048, IMG submission 78382) | Freshwater microbial communities from Lake Fryxell liftoff mats and glacier meltwater in Antarctica - MAT-05 | ecosystem: Environmental > Aquatic > Freshwater > Ice > Liftoff microbial mat | place...
ACGCGGGCCGCAGCCGTATGCAGCACGTTGAAGCCGTTCCAGCCGTTCCAGCCGTCCGCAAACGCACCGACATTCGCCGCCAGCGCCGAGACAACATTCAGCACAGCCGCCCCGTCGCCACGCGTCAGCGCGCCCTGCCCCACGATGACCAGCGGGCGCTTGGCATTCGCCAACTCGTCGAACGCCGGATGCCCAGCCTTCAGCTCGCCCAGCGAGTCCGCACCAGCGCCGAGATATTTGTAGTCGTACGTCAGGTCGACGCGCTCGCCGATAACCGACACAGGAACCATGCGCAGCCACGCCTTGCGCAGGCGCGCGTTCAGCACAGCCGCTTCCTTGCGCGGGTTCACGCCGATGAGGAGGATCGCGTCCGCCTCGTCGATACCCATGATGGTCGAGTTGAACAGATAGCTCTCGCGCGGCAGCTTCGATCCGTCAGCGGCCACGCCCAGCTTCACGCCATCCTGGCGGCAGTCGATCGACTTCACGCCGAGCGACGTCGCAAGATCCAGCGTCGCCTTCATGCTCTCTACGTCCGCCAGATCGCCCGCGATCACGCCGATCTGGTCGCCCGGGACCTTGAGAAATTCGGCAGCGCGCTTCAGCGCGTCGTCCCACGCGACAGCCTTCAGCGCGCCATTCTCGCGCACATACGGCTTGTCGAGGCGCTGGCGGCCAAGGCCGTCCCAAACGAAACGCGTCTTGTCCGAGATCCACTCTTCGTTGATCTCTTCGTTCACGCGCGGAAGGATCCGCATCACAGTCGGCCCGCGCGCATCAACGCGAATTGCCGCGCCCATGGCGTCCATCACGTCGATGCTTTCGGTCTTGCGCAGCTCCCACGGACGCGCATTGAACGCGTAGGGCTTGGACGTCAGTGCGCCCACCGGGCAAAGGTCGATCACGTTGCCGGACAGCTCCGACGTCAGCGACTTTTCGAGATACGTCGTGATCTCGGCATCCTCGCCGCGATTGGCGAGACCGATCTCGTCGACGCCCGCAACCTCAGCCGCAAAGCGCACGCAACGGGTGCACTGGATGCAGCGAGTCATGATCGTCTTGACCAGCGGGCCCATATTCTTGTCGTCAACCGCGCGCTTGTTTTCCGAATATCGCGAAGCGGCGCGGCCATAGCCCATTGCCTGGTCCTGCAGATCGCACTCGCCGCCCTGGTCGCAGATCGGGCAATCCAGCGGGTGGTTGATCAGCAGGAATTCCATCACGCCCGAACGAGCCTTGATGGCACGCGGGCTGCGCGTCGAGATTTCGTGCGGCGTGCCGTCCTTCTTGGGCGCCATGTCCCCAACCGTCTGGGCGCAGGACGCGATCGGCTTCGGCGCGCCGACCCAATCAACAAGGCACATACGGCAGTTGCCGGCGATCGACAGACGCTCGTGATAGCAGAAGCGCGGGATCTCGGCGCCGGCCAGTTCGCAAGCCTGCAGCAGCGTGTACGACTTCGGTGCATCCACCGAAACGCCATCGACCAGAAGTTTGACGGTGTCGGTCATGCCCCTACTCCGCCGCCGTCAGTGTTGCGCCCTGAACGTGCGGGCGGCCCATGCGGTAGTTCGATATGCGGTCTTCGATGTCCTGCCGGAAATACCGGATCAGGCCCTGGATCGGCCACGCGGCGGCATCGCCCAGCGCGCAGATCGTGTGACCTTCAACCTGCGAGGCGACATCAAGCAGCGTGTCGATCTCGGAGGTCTCGGCCTCGCCCTTCACCATCCGCTCCAGCACGCGCCACATCCACCCCGTGCCTTCACGGCAAGGCGTGCACTGTCCGCAGCTCTCGTGCTTGTAGAAGTAGGCAAGCCGCGCGATCGCCTTGATCAGGTCCGTCGACTTGTCCATCACGATGACAGCGGCAGTGCCCAGGCCGGATTTCACATCGCGCAGCGCGTCGAAATCCATCAGCACGGTGTCACAGATTTCCTTCGGGATCATCGGCACGGAAGATCCGCCCGGGATGATGGCCCGCAGATTGCCCCAGCCGCCACGCACGCCGCCGCAATGCTCTTCGATCAGCGTCTTCAGCGGGATCGACATCTCTTCTTCGATATTGCACGGCCGCTCCACATGGCCGGAGATGCAGAACACCTTCGTGCCCGTGTTGTTCGGCCGGCCAAAGCCAGCAAACCAGCCCGCGCCACGGCGCAGGATCGTCGGCGTCACGGCGATGGACTCAACGTTGTTCACGGTCGTCGGGCAGCCATAGAGGCCTGCGTTCGCCGGGAATGGCGGCTTCAGACGCGGCTGGCCCTTCTTGCCCTCGAGGCTTTCGAGCAGCGCAGTCTCTTCGCCACAGATGTAGGCGCCGGCGCCGTGGTGACAGTAGATGTCGAAATCCCAACCAGACCCGCACGCGTTCTTGCCGACCAGCCCAGCCGCGTAGGCCTCAACGATCGCCTTCTCCAGCGTCTCGCGCTCGAAAATGTATTCGCCGCGCAGGTAGATGTAGCACTTGTTCGCGCGCATCGCGTACGAGGCAATCAGGCAGCCCTCGATCAGCAGGTGCGGATCGTGGCGCATGATGTCCCGGTCCTTGCACGTGCCGGGTTCGGATTCATCCGCGTTGACGACGAGATAGTGCGGACGGTCCTTCACCACCTTCGGCATGAACGTCCACTTGAGGCCCGTCGGGAAGCCCGCGCCGCCACGGCCGCGCAGGCCAGAAGCCTTGATCTGGTCGCAGATCCACTCGGGGCCGAACTGCATCAGCTCCTTCGTGGAATTCCACGCGCCGCGTTTCTTTGCCTCTTCGAGGCGCCAGTCCTGCCGGCCGTACAGGTTGGTGAAAATACGATCCTTATCGAGAAGCACGATTGCGCTCCTCCATGCTGGCGCGAACGAAAACGATGATGGCTGGCAACGTGAAAGCCGTGCCGCCCAGCACGCCAATAGCAAGCCAGACCCAGTTGCTCGTCATGGCGTAGGCAAGAATGCCCGCGATAATGAAGAGCCCTTCGAGGAAAGCCGCGAACAGCAGCTTCTTGGCTGCAATCTGCTTTGCGCTCAACTCCGGCATGGTGATCACGCTGCTCATGTCTGCGCCGGCTCCGGCGGCTTGGGCGCATTCGGAATGCTGGCCAGCGCTTTGGCTTTCGAGCCGTCATAGAGCGACTCGTCCGTCAACGACGTCGGCGGGCCTTCGGGCGCGCTGGTCTGCCGCTTCACATACGGCCCCGGCGCAGGCTCCTTGCCCGACGCGAAATCATCGATGATCTTCTCGAGGCTCTCGATCGACAGGTCTTCGTAGAAGTAATCGTTGATCTGGATCATCGGCGCATTCACGCACGCGCCCAGGCACTCGACTTCAACCCACGAGAACTTGCCGCCGCCGGTCACGTGACCCTTCGGCCCGATCTTGCGCTCGCAGAATTCCTTCAGGCGATCCGCCCCGCGCAACTGGCAAGGCGTCGTGCCGCAAACCTGGAAGTGATACTTCCCGACCGGCTCGAGGTTGAACATCGTGTAGAACGTCGCGATCTCGTAGACGCGAATATACGTCATGCCGAGCCGGTCCGCGACCGCGCGCAGCGCAGGCTCCGACAGCCAGCCCTGGTTCTGCTTCTGCGTGATCCACAGCGCCGGGATCACGGTCGAGGCGCGCCGATCCGCCGGATACTTCTGCTCCCACCACGCGATGGTGTCCTCGCTCTCCTTCGTGAAGGCGAACGGCTCGTGATGTTCGGGATGATGGAAACGACGGTGACTCAACGGTCGACCTCCCCGAACACGATATCGAGCGAGCCCAGCACGGCCGAAACGTCCGCCAGCATGTGGCCGCGGCAGAGGTGATCCATCGCGTGCAGGTGCGCATAGCCCGGCGCCTTGATCTTCAGGCGGTAAGGCTTGTTGCCGCCGTGCGTTACCAGATAGACGCCGAACTCCCCCTTGGGCGCCTCAACGCACGCATAGGTCTCGCCCGCCGGAACGTGGAAGCCTTCGGTGTAGAGCTTGAAGTGATGGATCAGCGCTTCCATCGACGATTTCATCTCGCCACGGCGCGGCGGCACGAACTTGGAATGCTCGGGAAGTACGGGTCCAACCGGCATCCGGTCGATGCACTGCTTGATGATCTTGATGCTCTCGCGCATCTCCTCGATGCGGCAGAGATAGCGGTCCCAGCAGTCGCCGTTCTTGCCGACCGGAATCTTGAAGGCGAGCTCAGAATAGACTTCGTAAGGCTCAGCGCGACGCAGGTCCCACGCAAGGCCAGACCCGCGCACCATCACGCCGGAGAAGCCCCACTCGAGCGCCTCCTGCACCGACACCACGCCAATATCGACGTTGCGCTGTTTGAAGATGCGGTTCTCGGTGACCAGCGTCTCGAGGTCGTCCATCACCTTCAGGAACGGGTCGCAGAACTTGTGAATGTCCTCGACCAGCTCCGGCGGCAGGTCCTGGTGAACGCCACCCGGCCGGAAATACGCCGCGTGCATCCGCGAGCCGGACGCGCGCTCGTAGAAAACCATCAGCTTCTCGCGCTCTTCAAAGCCCCACAGCGGCGGGGTGAGCGCGCCAACGTCCATCGCCTGCGTCGTGACGTTGAGGATGTGCGACAGAATGCGGCCGATCTCCGAGAAGATCACGCGAATGAACTGCGCACGCCGCGGAACCTCGATGCCGGCCATCTTCTCGATGGCGAGGCAGTAGGCATGCTCCTGGTTCATCGGCGCGACGTAATCGAGCCGGTCGAAGTAAGGCAGCGCCTGAAGGAATGTCTTGTACTCGATCAGCTTCTCGGTGCCGCGATGCAGCAGCCCGATATGCGGATCGACGCGATCGACGATCTCGCCATCAAGGTCGAGCACCAGACGCAACACGCCGTGCGCAGCCGGATGCTGGGGTCCGAAGTTGATCGTGAACTTGCGGTCGTCCATCTCTTCGATGACGGAGGACTTCGAACGATCGAGATGCTGATCAGCCATGACTACTTCTGGCCCCCCGCCTTCTCATCGCCCGGAATGACGGCTTGCATGCCTTCCCACGGAGAGAGGAAGTCGAAGTTGCGATACTCCTGAACCAGCTTCACCGGCTCGTTCACAACACGCTTCTGCTCTTCGTCGTAGCGCACCTGAACCCGGCCAGAGAGCGGGAAGTCCTTGCGCAGCGGATAACCCTCGAAACCATAGTCCGTAAGAATGCGGCGCAGGTCGGGATGGCCCGAGAAGATGATGCCATACATGTCGAACGCTTCGCGCTCATACCAGTTGGCGACAGGGAAAACGCCCGTCACGCTCGGCACCGCGGTCATCTCGTCGGTGCGAACCTTGACGCGGATTCGCTGGTTCAGACGCATCGACAGCAGGTGATAGACAACCTCGAACCGTTCCGGCTCTGTCGGATAATCGGCGCCGCAGAGATCGACCAGCGTCTCGAAGCGGCACTGGCTGTCCTCACGCAGGAACTCGAGCACCTTCACGATGCTTTCGCGCTCGACCACGAGCGTGAGTTCGCCAAGCGACACCTTGGACGACTTCAGCGACTTCTGCGTCGCTTCCAGGTGAAGCTTAAGCTCCGCTGTCATCGTCTCTTTCGAAGGGATAACGGTCATCTCTCGATGCTCCCCTCGCGCCGGATCTTCTTCTGCAGTTGCAGCAAACCATAGATCAGCGCTTCAGCCGTCGGCGGACAGCCAGGAATGTAGATGTCCACCGGGACGATGCGATCGCATCCGCGCACCACGGCGTACGAATAGTGATAGTACCCGCCGCCATTCGCGCACGATCCCATCGAGATCACATAGCGCGGCTCCGGCATCTGGTCGTAAACTTTGCGAAGCGCAGGAGCCATCTTGTTGGTCAGCGTGCCCGCGACGATCATCACGTCACTCTGGCGCGGCGAGGCCCGCGGCGCGGCGCCAAAGCGCTCCATGTCATAACGCGGCATCGACGCCTGCATCATCTCGACGGCGCAGCACGCAAGGCCGAACGTCATCCACATCAGCGAGCCCGTGCGCGCCCACGTGATCAGGTCATCAGCCGCAGCAACAATGAAACCCTTGTCGGCCAGTTCGTCCGACAGTCCCCTGAAGAAGGGATCGTCGGAGCCAACGATCGCGCCGCCTTCGGGACGAAGAACCCGGCCAGCCGATCCGGCGGCTACCGCAGTGGTCTTGGACGGTTCAGCCATCACTGCCACTCCAGCGCGCCACGGCGCCACTCATAGACAAAGCCGACGGTCAGTACGCCGAGGAACCCCATCATCGACCAGAAGGCGACCACATGGCCCTGCGCCACCTGGAAAACCCACGGGAACAGGAAGGCGACTTCGAGGTCGAAGATGATGAAGAGGATCGAGACGAGGTAGAATCGCACGTCGAACTTCATGCGCGCGTCGTCGAATGCGTTGAATCCGCACTCGTACGCCGACAGCTTCTCTGCGTCGGGCTTGCGCGGCGCCAGAAGCGTCGATGCAACCAGGAAAAGACAGCTCAGCACGATGGCGATCGCAAGGAAGATCACGACCGGCAGATACTCGACGACAAGCGTCTGTACGCCTTCCATATGAACCCTCGGTCATATTTTTCCGGACGGCCTAGTCCGCTTTGACGCACGAGGCAATAGAGCCGCAACGCGCCATTACCAATCTACCGGAGTCGATGACTTTCCGGTCGCAAACAAGGGGATAAACCGGCGCCTGTGGCTGCGATGGAAGGTCGCAATCTGGTCTTCAGGCGCCGAGTCAGACGACAGGTTGCACCCTGTCCCTCACCCACTGCGAGAGCAACCATTTCCTTCCCCGCGTCACCGGCAATCCAGCATGAAGCGTCGATCCGTCCGGCCTGCGGTCAGACGTGCGGACGTTGAGGAAGAGCATCGCGTCGCCGGGTTTGCCCTTGTGTTTCCAGTCTATCTTGAGAAACGCGGTATCCCCGCCTTCGTAGTCGTCGTTAAGCCACGTCAGGCAAGTGGCCACGCGCTGGCCCATCGTTTCCAGGATATGTTGAAAGGCCGCCTCGCCCGGCACAAGGAAATCGAAGTGCGCCCGGTACTCCTGCCCCGGTTGATAACTCAACACGTGCGGCGCTTCCTGTTGATGCACATGAAGCCCTGACGCCAGTTCCAGCCGCTTCTGGGTCATCGCGAGAATCAGATCGGTGTCGGCCAGTCCAAAGCCTGCCGCTTCACCCGTCCGGACCGGGTCCTGCACCCACTGGCCGGTCTGATAGTCGCCAACCTTCGCCGGAGTGACTTTCCCAGCGCCTTTCGCGATCAACCAACTGCACATCGCCGGCGTCGCAAGCCCGCTCAACAGGGCAATGGCGGGCTCAGTCCGCACCTGGGTCAGCGCCGGCGCCTTCAGGAGTCCCCTCAGGTCGATACGGCGCGCCAGAGTTTTCCACAGGTCCGCCCCGCCCTCGCCCTGTGGGACCGACTCCTCGCCGGCCAGCACGGCAAGCTGTCCCTGGGCAGGCCGATGGCTCTGTTCTGCCGACCGAACCAGCAGGTTTATCGCTTCGATCCAATCGGAAGGCCGCGCGACGCCAATTGCGGCCAGCACGGCGAGTCGCTCGGTCGCCGCCCCGGATCCGGCCGACATTCCAGCCATCAGCAACTGGATCGCCTTGGCGGGGTCGCCCGGACAGCCTGGCGCTCCAATGAGGATATCGCACGCGGAAACCACCCTCGGGTCCGCCGGCACGCTTACAAAATCCTTTGGAAACGTGGGGTTAGCGCTCATTCGCCGCCGACCGCTTTATTCGACACCTGGCGCGAGTGACGGGGCTCGAACCCGCGACCTCCGGCGTGACAGGCCGGCACTCTAACCAACTGAGCTACACCCGCATCCGCCGGTGTCGAAGGATGGAGCGTTTATGCGCGCTCGCTCCCGCGGTCAAGCTGGAAACGCCCCTATTGCGAGCCCAAACCTTGGCGAAGGACCAGCGTGTTGCCTTCAGCCACGAACCCAAGCTGCGTCAGGGCCTGAAGCGCCGTCGGGCTGGCGTTCGCCACTGTCGCCGTCAGCTCCATGTCCAGGCTCGACGAGAGGTTCAGGCTGGCAAGCACATCTTCGCCCGTGGAAGCCTTGCCGGAGGCCTGCATCTGCAGCTTGCCGTCCTGGCAGGAAACCGGTCCGCGCAGCTCCGGCCCGACCCAGCCCCGAACGTTCACCCGGGTCAGCGCGTCAGTCCAGACTTCGCCGTTTGCTGTCTCGCACAAGGCGTCGTTGAACGTCAGCTCGTTGATCTGCAGTGTGAACTTCCCGCCAGCCTGCGCGATCGTTGCCGGCATACCCGGGACCATGCCGGTGCTGCCGTCGATCTTCATGTCCTTGATGTCGAGCGCGCCATTGCTGAGTCCGTATGCAACGTCCGCCTGACCCGAGAACTCCTCGCGCACGAGGCCCAGAACGCCCGTCGCCTTGCCGGTCAGCAGCGAGAACAGGTTGGCCTTCACCGCAAGATCGCCGATGTGCTGATGCCCAACCGAAACGTTGGTGAGCCTGCCATCCCACACGCTGCCCGAAGCGTCGGAATAGCGAAAATCCGGCATCTGCCTGGACGCCATGTCCGCCGCCATCGACATCGGGAAGAAAGCAATACCGCCGCCTACAAGCGCGACCAAGCCGATCACGGCAAACAGGATGATGCGCAGCATGAGTGTCCCTTGAAAATCCGGCCCCACGCCATGTCTACGCCGCCGCACGCACAAGCGAAAGCCGGCGATGACAGCCTCCGCGCCATGGAGCGGGCTGACGATGCGGGGCAATGCGAAGGCTAGAGCAGCCCTTCCGCCTTCTTCACCCCGTCACCACCGGAGAACAGCAGCGTGCGCGTCTTCTGTGCGAGCCGTACGTTCACAAGGTTGGTCTGGCCTTCAAATACATCCCGCAGAATGCGATCGTCGATGGACAGGCTCCGCGGCGCTGAAGCCATCTTGCAGTCCTGATACAACAGGATCGCCTCGCCCTTGATCTCGGCGCCCAGCGGCGCCAGCTTGATCGCCGCGCCCCCATCAGTCAGCACAAACTGCTGCTCGATATACAGCATCAGCCGCGCCTGATTCTGCAGCACGGTGATGTCCACCTGCGCGGCGCCGGTCTTCGCCGCGAGACACAGTTCCGCGTCATGCGCATGCATCCGATGCATCACATCCAGCGTCGAACTCGCCGCATTCCACATCACAGTCGACAGCACGGTCTGTGCGCGATGCGCGATCGCGGGCGGCGCCACCATCAACGCCCCGCCAGCCATCAAGGCCAGCCTGCGCGTCATGCTGGCGCCAGCCCCGCTCATTGCGCGGCAGGCTGCGTCGGTGCGATCGGCGCTGCAGGTCCCGGCGCGGGCTGCCCCGCCTTCGCGCGCAGCTCCACCATTGCATCCGCCATCTGATTGCGGCCGGTCCCCGCCGCGCCAGACCGGAACAGGTCGAGACGGTTGGGCGCGCTCTGTTGCGGGAAGCTGTTGTTCGACATCACGCCGTCCGCCGTCTGATGGCGCGCATCCAGCTCAACAGACACAACCCGCCTGGCTTCCACAAACACCTTCGGGACCTTCTGGTTATTGATGCGCCAGATCTCCGCCGGGATCATGATATTCTTCGTGCTACCGTCTTCAAACGTGAAGCGCAGCGCCAGCGGCGACACCAGCCCGCCCACATTCTCGAAGTCCATGAAGTAGATATACGGGTTCTCCCGCAACGCCCGTTCGAACGCAGACTTGTCCGGCTCCCTCAGTCCGCCAACGAACGACTGGTAATCGTTGCGGTCCTTGTTCGTCGGCGCGAATTCGTCGTTCTCGCTGTAGAAGTCCCGCGCATCCGGATGCTTGTCCATATACGTCTGGATGCCTGCGTCACGGTTCTCCTGCACCGTCACCGATGGCGGATTGGTCTCTCCGCGCCGCTGCCTCTGCAACTCGCCCTCGACATCCGGATCCCGGGTCGAAAGCCTGTACTCGCGCACACCGTTAAGCGCGATATCGACGTGGTCGGTGGTGTAGAACCATCCCCGCCAGAACCAGTCGAGATCAACGCCCGAAGCATCCTCCATCGTGCGGAAAAAATCCGCCGGCGTCGGCCGCTTAAATTTCCATCGCCGCGCAAACTCCCTGAACGCAAAATCAAACAGCTCGCGTCCCATCACCGTCTCGCGCAGCACGGTCAGCGCCGCCGTCGGCTTGCCGTAAGCGTTGTTGCCGAACTGCTTGAGCGATTTAGAGTTCGTCATGATCGGGACCTGGTCCTCGCTCATCATGTAGGCCGTCATCCCATCAAGGATGTTCTGCGGTCCGTTACGCCCCGGAAAATTCTCGTCCCAGCGCTTCTTCGCCATGTAGTCGAGAAACGAGTTCAGCCCCTCGTCCATCCACGTCCACTGGCGCTCGTCCACGTTGATGATCATCGGCACGTAGTTGTGGCCGATCTCGTGAATAACGACGCCTATCAAGCCGTCGCGGGCCTGCCGCGTGTAAGTCTTCACCCCCGTCTTCTCGTCCTTCACCGGCCGCCCGCCGTTGAACGAGATCATCGGATACTCCATGCCCCCGCCCGCCCATGTGTTGACCGATATCGCGGTCGGATAGGGATAGGGGAACGAGAACTCCGAATAGACGTCGATGGTGTGCGCAATCGCCCGCGTCGAATACAGCGACCACAGCGGATCGCCCTCGTTGGGGAAGAAAGACTGCGCCAGCACATCATCGCCCTCGGGCTGATCGACAGCCATGGCGTCCCAGATGAACTTCCGGCTCGAAGACCACGCAAAATCGCGCACATTGCTGGCCTTCCAGCGCCACGTCCGCGAGGTCGAAACGCCTTCCTTCTCGTTGGCCAACGCCTCGTCCGGCGTTACGATATACATCGGCTTGTCATAGGTCTTTCGCGCCTGCGCGAGGCGCTCGCGCTGCGCCGGGGACAGCACGTCGTTCGGGTTCTGCAGCACGCCCGTCGCCGTCAGGATGTGATCCGACGGCACAGTGATCGACACGTCATAATTCCCGAACTCCAGCGTGAACTCGCCACTGCCGAGGAACTGCTTGTGCTGCCAGCCGGTGTAATCCGCGTACGCCACCAGCCGTGGAAACCACTGCGCCTGAAAGAACGTATATGTGTCGTTCTCGCGGAAATACTCATAGCCGGTGCGTCCGCCGAACAGGCCGTGATCGGTGATGTTGTAGGCCCAGCTGATCTTCAACGTTACTGACTGCTTGGGCTGGACGCCATCCGGCAGGTCGACGCGCATCATTGTGTCATTGATCGTGAACGGCAGCGCACGCCCACTTCCGTCCGTCACAGCCTGGATCTCGAATCCGTGCGACGTCTGCGCGTATGATTGCAGCTGGCGCAGCGAAGCGATCCCCAACGCATCCGTCCCAGCCGTGGCCGTTGATTGCGTCAGGCGCGATGCTGAATTCTGCGCGAAAATGTTCTGGTCCAGCTGCAGCCACAGATAGTTCAGCGGATGCGGCGAGTTGTTGCGATAGGTGATCGTGCCGCTCGCCGTGATCCGCTTGTCGGTCTCATCCAGCGCTGCGCTGATCACATAGTCTGCCTGCTGCTGCCAGTAGGCCTCCCCCGGCGCGCCAGATGCGGTGCGATAGGTATTGGGCGTAGGCAGGTCCACCTCAAGCTGCCTGAACTTGTCGTCCCAGTTGCCCTTGGTCTGCTTGTTGGCGTCGGCCATCGCCGGCGTCGCCACAAGCAGCATGGACGCGATCGCTGCAAACCAGCCCAGTTTCATCCACAACTCCCAGATGTCTCTGCCGATTTTAGGGGTGATAGGTGAAGAGTCACTGCGGTCCGGTAGCACCCGGAAGGTCGCCTACCGCGCGAGCCAATGGCCCAAAAGGAAAGGGCCGGCTCTTGAGGAGCCGGCCCAGTTGCACAGGAACAGAACCGTCGGGAACCATCGAGGGACATCAAGGCGTCCCGGCGGTATGTGCTTGGTATAGGCGAGTGAGTCTGAACGCCGATTGAGGCCGCCGTTGTCCGTCATTCAGGCGAAACAACTCCTGCCAAGCCACTGGTTTCACGACGTATTTCAGCCAGACTCGCACGCTAAGCGGCGCCGCTCAGGCTTGGGCGACCGCCCCCGCCGCCAGGAAACGCCCCACCCGTTCAGGGTCGACACCCCAGCTTTCGAGCACGTCTTTCGAATGCTTGCCCGCCAGCGCCGGCGGCCCGTTCACCGCTCCCGTCGTACGCGAAAAGCGCGGCGCAGGCCCCGGCTGCGTCACGCCGAACGCCTCCACGAAAGTTGAACGCTGCGCATTGTGCGGATGCTTCGGCGCCTCATCCATGCTCAGCACAGGCGCCACGCACGCATCCGTTCCATCGAACACTTTCATCCAGTCGTCGCGAGCGCGCGTCTTCACAACCTCGGCGACGCGCTTGGAATGCTCCGCCCACTTGGTACGGTCCATGTACGAACCGAACGCATCATCCGGCAGCCCAAGCCCTTTCACCAGCACAGCGTGAAATTGCGGCTCGATTGCCCCGATCGCCAGCCACTTCCCGTCCGCGCATTCATACGTGTCATAGAAGTGCGCCCCGCCATCCAGCAGGTTGGCGTCGCGCTCATCAGTCCACATGCCAACGGTCTTCATGTTGAAGAACATGGTCATCAGCGACGCCGCGCCGTCGATCATCGCGCAGTCGATCACCTGCCCCTTGCCCGACGTGCGCGCCTCGATCACGCCCGCAAGTATCCCCATCGCGAGATAAAGCGCCCCGCCGCCAAAATCGCCGACGAGATTCAACGGCGGCGCCGGCGGCTCGCCCTTGCGGCCCATCGTGTGCAGCGCGCCCGTCAGCGCGATATAGTCGATGTCGTGCCCCGCCATGCTCGACCACGGCCCAGTCTGGCCCCAGCCCGTCATGCGGCCATAGACCAGCTTCGGATTGCGCTTCAGCGCCACATCAGGCCCAACGCCCAGCCGCTCCATCACGCCCGGCCGGAATCCCTCGATCAGCCCATCCGCCTTGTCCATCAGGCTCAGCGCCGCCTCGACGCCCTCGGGCTTCTTGAGGTCCAGCGCGATCGACCGCTTGCCCCGATTGGCCAGGTCCGCAAACGACCGCCCGGCCGACTCCGCCCGGTCGATCCGCACAACATCCGCACCCATGTCCGCCAGCAGCATGCCGCAGAACGGCCCCGGCCCGATCCCGGCAAACTCCACGATCTTCACGCCAACAAGGGGCCCAGACGCCATGACACTTCTCCAACTTCTATTCTGACACTCCCGCCATTGCCGCGAACGTCAAGCCTATCTCAACGGCAAGCTGCCACCGCGCGTCTGTTCTCCAGCGGCGGCGCCTGAGCCTAACCCCGCCGCAGGCCTCATCCTGAGCAGCCGCGCAAAGCGCGGTGGCCGTCGAAGGACGAGGCCGTGCTCACCGACCCCAATATTGCGGGCAACGCTTTCGCAGATCCGTTGGGAAATGCCGCCGCGACTCCAGCAATCTCAAGCCGCTCGCCGCGAAGTTTGTGGGATGGAGCCACGCTCATTCGGTCGGGCCAGAAACGCGCGCATAATGCACGCATCGTTTCCGCATGGAGGGCATCTGCAGTGTCCAGTAGAGCGGGGCGATGTGATCGAGCGTGAGCCTGGACTGCTGGCCGGACTGTCAGCACCCACACGCCGCTGGCGATACAACGTCAGGGGGATGAAAAGTCTCCTGTTCGAGGCTGGTGACCAAAACGATTGCGGGGACGCGGGATGCAAGCGCATCCCAC
>Ga0105048_10011889_pt1 | contig 13686 bp, 14 predicted proteins | sample MAT05_FD_78382 | JGI IMG/M metagenome (GOLD analysis project Ga0105048, IMG submission 78382) | Freshwater microbial communities from Lake Fryxell liftoff mats and glacier meltwater in Antarctica - MAT-05 | ecosystem: Environmental > Aquatic > Freshwater > Ice > Liftoff microbial mat | place...
ACCCCTGCAGTCAGCAGTTCTGAATACAGCGTGTCTGCAGCCAGTTTGACTTCCGGGAATCGGTCTGGGCTGATCGGGCACAGCACCACGGTGAATGGTGCAATGGCATCTGGCCAGATGATGCCTTTGGCGTCGTGGTTCTGCTCAATCGCAGCGGCGGGCAAGCGTGTGATGCCGATGCCGTAGCAACCCATCTCCAGAAACTGCGGCTTGCCGTTTTCGCCTAAAAAGGTAGCGTTCATGTCCTTTGAGTATTTGGTGCCGAGGTAAAAAATATGACCGACTTCAATGCCGCGTTCAATCGCCAGCAGGCCTTTGCCGTCGGGCGATGCGTCACCAGCGACGACGTTGCGGATGTCTGCAATCAGATCGGGCTCTGGCAGGTCGCGGCCCCAGTTGACGCCAGTGAGGTGAAAGTCAGACTCGTTGGCGCCGCAGATCCAGTTGGCCATCACGGCCACTTCGCGGTCTACCGCCAGATTGACCGGTTTAAGCAAATTCAATGGGCCCAGGTAGCCCGGCTTGCAGCCGAAGTGGTCTTCAATCTCTGGCACGGTGGCAAACCGGAAGCCTGACAGGCCTTCAAGTTTGCCGACCTTGACTTCATTCATGTCATTGTCGACGCGCAGCAGCAGCAGCCATACCTGGGTTTCGATAGTCTCGCCTTTTTCTGTCAGCGCGTCGGTGGCCAGCACCAGTGACTTGACGGTGGATGCAAGAGGTATGCCCAGCAGCTCTGCCACGTCAGCGCAGGTCGCTTTACCGGGCGTGGCGGTTTTGGTCATCGCCTTCGATGCTGCCGGGTGCGCTGCGGCGGTTGATAACCTGGGATCAAGGGCCTCAGCCTTCTCCATATTCGCCGCATAGTCACTCGTCGGGCAATACACGATGGCGTCTTCGCCCGTGGCGGCAATCACCTGAAATTCTTCGCTCAAGTCGCCACCAATGGCGCCGCTGTCGGCGGCTACGGCGCGGTATTGCAGCCCAAAGCGGTCAAAAATCTTGCGGTAGGCCGCGGCCATGTTCTGGTAGCTGACTTTTGCCGCTTCTTCGTCACGGTCAAAGCTGTAGGCGTCTTTCATGATGAACTCGCGCCCGCGCATCAGGCCAAAGCGGGGGCGGCGTTCGTCCCTGAACTTGGTTTGAATCTGATACAGGTTTTTGGGCAGCTGCTTGTAGCTTTTGATGTCCTGGCGCATGACGTCTGTCACCACTTCTTCACTGGTCGGCTGCACGACGAAATCGCGGTCATGACGGTCTTTGATGCGCAGCAGCTCGGGGCCCATTTTTTCAAAACGGCCTGTTTCCTGCCACAGCTCTGCGGGTTGAATCACCGGCATCGTCATTTCAATCGCACCGGCCTTGTTCATTTCGTCGCGCACGATGGCCTCGACCTTGCGAATCACGCGCAGCCCCATCGGCATGTAGCTGTAAATGCCAGCGCCCAGCTTTTTAATCATGCCGGCGCGCGTCATTAGCTGATGGCTGGCGATTTCGGCGTCTGCGGGCGCTTCCTTCAAGGTAGAGATGTAGAACTGTGAGGCTTTCATGGGCTGTTTCGGGTGCTGAGATTAAGGCTTGCTTGCGTTTAATGGCGTTACCGGCTTTGAACGCTTGGCATTGCTGAGTTCGCTGTGCATAATGGACTCAGTTTAAAAAATTGAGGTTTGATTATGCTCGACCGGGACGGCTTCAGGCCCAACGTCGGCATCATCTTGCTCAACCAGAGAAGTCAGGTATTTTGGGGCAAGCGAATCCGCACCCACTCGTGGCAGTTTCCGCAGGGCGGCATTGACCGGGGTGAAAACCCCGAGCAGGCTATGTTCCGTGAATTGCATGAAGAGGTTGGATTGCATCCGCAGCACGTTCAGCTGCTGGCCCGAACCCGTGACTGGTTGCGCTATGAGGTGCCTGACAGGTTCATTCGCCGCGATGCGCGCGGCCATTACAAAGGCCAGAAACAAATCTGGTTTCTGCTGCAACTGGTCGGCCACGACTGGGACTTGAACCTGCGCGCCACCGACCACCCGGAGTTTGATGCCTGGCGCTGGAACGACTACTGGGTGCCGCTTGATGTGGTGGTCGAGTTCAAACGCGGAGTCTATGAAATGGCATTGCTGGAGCTGGCCAGGTTTGTACCGCATCTGGAGTTCAGAGGTGGCAAGACTGAAAGAGCTGAAAGAATTGACACCAGGCCCGACTTGCGGCAGCAGCCAGGGCACGATCATTCTGCCGGAATTGGGCACTTTCATAGCCGGTCGGGTGCAGCGCTTGAGCTGCCCCCCGGCGCTACTTTTGAGCCTGATCCCCGCACGAACGCCAATGTCAACGCCAATGCCCCCGCCATGAATAATCTGGAGTCAAGATGAATTTTGCCCGTGTCCCTGGTGTTTGCGGTTGCTTGCTTTTGGCTTTATTGACGGTCAATACGGCCAAAGCCCAGCTGTTTACCGACCCTGCAGACTGGAAAGAATCTGACGTGCCGCCACCGCCAGCTTATGACATGAGCAAGCTGCTGACCTTTGAAGTCACGCGCTCGTCACCGCTGGTGTATGGCGTGGACCCAGCTTCAGTCAGCATTTCAAAAACCGACGGTATTGTGCGCTACGTGGTGGTAGCCACCACCCCGGCCGGGGCTAAAAACGTCATGTATGAAGGCCTGCGCTGCAAGACGGGAGAAGTCAGAACCTATGCTCGCGCCAAGCCGGATGGCAGTTGGGTGCCTGTGGCCAATTCTGAGTGGAGATCGGCGTATGACATTTCACTGCCAAGACATTCATTGCGCTTTGCGCGAGCTGCAGCGTGCCAGTCGGCGGCACCGGTCAGCAGTGTGGGTGAACTGGTGAGAAAGCTGAAAAACCCCAGTTTCGAATAGCGCGTCAACACTGGCGCGTGAAGTTCAGCGTGACTGTCAGCGTGTCAGCACCAGGTTTGTGCGGTGGACCATTTCCGGCTCGCCGGTGTAGCCCAGCAGCTTTTCAAATTCAGCAGACGCTTTTTTGCATATCAGCCGCGCCTCAAGGCTTGAATAGTTGGCCAGTCCTCGGGCGATTTCCAGGCCGTCTGGGCTTTTGATGGCAATCACATCACCGCGTGAAAACTCTCCCTGCACGGCCGTCATGCCAATCGGCAGCAGGCTCTTGCCTTCATCACGCACCTTGGCAGCCGCACCGGCATCAACCGTCACCGCGCCGCGCATTTGCAGGTGGTCGGCCATCCATTGTTTGCGGGCCTGATTTTTAGCGGTTTGCGCAACCAGCAGCGTGCCGATGGCTTCGCCCTGACAGAGACGTGTCAGGGCCTGTGGTTCACGGCCGTAGGCGATGACGGTTGAGGCGCCTGACCCCGCTGCCCGCTTGGCTGCGAGGATTTTTGTAATCATGCCGCCGCTACCGATGGCCGAGCCCACGCCGCCCGCCATCGCCTCCAGCTCGGCGTCACCGGCCTTGCCAATGTCTACAAAACGGGCGCTTGGGTCTTTGCGAGGGTCAGCGGTGTACAGGCCTTTCTGGTCGGTCAAAATAATCAGTGCATCGGCTTCCACCAGGTTGGCCACCAGCGCGCCCAGCGTGTCGTTGTCGCCAAACTTGATCTCGTCGTTGACGACGGTGTCGTTTTCGTTGATGACCGGCACCACTTTCAGGCTGAGCAGCGTCAGCAAAGTCGAACGGGCGTTCAGGTAGCGCTCACGATCGGCCAGGTCAGCGTGCGTCAGTAGCACCTGGGCGCTGCCAATGCCGTTTTCACGCAACCTGGTTTCGTACACCTGAACCAGGCCCATCTGGCCGACGGCTGCTGCTGCTTGCAGTTCATGAATCGCTTTGGGGCGAGTCGCCCACTTCAACCGCTTCATGCCCTCAGCAATCGCACCGCTGCTGACCATGATGACCTCGCGGCCGTCCTTCACCAGCGCAGCCAGTTGCGTGCACCACTGGCCGATAGCCTGGTCATCCAGCCCACGTCCTTCATTGGTGACCAGACTGGAGCCAACCTTGACCACAATGCGCTTGGCATTAAGCAGGATGTTTGAGCCAGGTTTATCTTGCATCTTTTGGGTATCGAGGCTGTTTTTGACGATTCTTAGCTATTTTCAGGTATCTTTTAGGGCTATAGCCCAATAAATACGGGCGCTATCTGCTATTAAAATAATAGTAACCAGATTGTTGATGGTTTATTCAGGCGGCAACACCACAAAACGTGGATCGACTTCTTCTACCGGTTGCTCGCTTTTTTGCACTTTCTTGACGTGCTGGTAAATTGTTTTGATCAGGTGCTCGCAACCTTCGCGGGTGAGGGCTGATATTTCAAACACCGGGCCTTTGAACTTGAAGCGTTTGACGAAATCTTTGACGATATCGGCGCGTTTGTCGTTGTCGACCATGTCCAGCTTGTTGAGCACCAGCCAGCGCGGTTTTTTGAACAGCGCGTCGTCGTATTTTTTCAGCTCGCGCACGATGGCCTTGGCCTGCGCGACAGGGTCAACGCCCTCGTCAAACGGCGCCAGGTCCACAATATGCAGCAGCAGGCGGGTACGCTCCAGATGGCGTAGAAACAAATGCCCCAGGCCCGCGCCTTCAGAAGCGCCTTCTATCAAACCTGGCAAGTCGGCCACCACAAAACTTTGCTCAGGCCCGACGCGTACCACGCCCAGGTTCGGGTGCAAGGTGGTGAAAGGGTAATCGGCAATGCGTGGCCGGGCGTTTGACACAGCGGTGATAAAGGTTGATTTGCCCGCATTCGGCATACCGAGCAAGCCCACATCGGCCAGCACTTTGAGTTCCAGCTTCAGGCTTTTGCGCTCGCCGGGCCAGCCGGGTGTTTTGCTGCGCGGTGCGCGGTTGGTGGAGCTTTTAAAACGCAGGTTGCCAAAACCACCATCGCCGCCTTTGGCAATCAGTATCTGCTCGCCGGGTTCCATCAGTTCAAACAGCACGTCGCCGGTTTCTGCATCACTTAAGATGCTGCCGACCGGCATTTTCAGGATCACGTCATCGCCCTTGGCGCCAAACATGTCAGAACCCATGCCGTGGCCGCCGTTTTTGGCATCGTGTCGGCGTGAAAAGCGAAAGTCGACCAGCGTGTTCAGGTTGATGTCGGCTACTGCATACACGTGCCCACCGCGCCCGCCGTCGCCACCGTTGGGCCCGCCAAACTCCTTGTATTTTTCATGACTGAACGAGACGCAGCCCGCCCCGCCATCGCCAGCGGCAATGTCAATAAAGGCTTCGTCAACGAATTTCATGGTGAGGCTCGGGTTGGCTGGCAGGAATGGAGTTTACAAATAAAAAAGCCCCGACTTGTCGGGGCTTCGAGGGTGTCGCAAGGACTTGTCGAAGTGATCAGCTTATGCCGGGCTGGCAACAGCCGTCACGCTGACAGTTTGCTTGGACAGCGAACCTTTGATCGCAAAGGAGACTTGACCGTCCACCAGTGCAAACAGGGTGTGGTCTTTGCCGATACCGACATTGGTGCCAGGGTGAAACCGGGTTCCGCGCTGGCGAACGATGATGCTGCCCGCGTTGATGACTTCGCCGCCAAATTTCTTGACGCCAAGCATTTTGGGCTGTGAATCACGCCCGTTTCGCGTAGAGCCGCCGCCTTTTTTCTGTGCCATTTTTCTTTACTCCTGCTGCTTAACCAGCCACAGCGCCAGAGATAGCGCCGATTTGCAGTTCTGTGTAGTTCTGCCGATGGCCCTGACGCTTTTGGTAGTGCTTGCGCCTGCGCATCTTGAAGATGCGGATTTTGTCACCTCTGCCGTGAGAGATAACCGTCACAGTAACACTGGCACCTAGCACCAAGGGCGTACCGACCTTCAGTTCACTGCCTTGCCCGACAGCCAACACCTGGTCAATAACGATCTCTTGGCCTACGTCCGCAGCAATCTGTTCTACTTTAATTTTTTCACCAGCAGCAACTTTGTATTGCTTGCCACCGGTTTTTATGACCGCGTACATGTAAGACCTCTTGAATATTGAGTTCTGCAGACGGATTTCCGCAGAGCCCAAGATTCTAGCATGCTGGACTCAAAATAGCCATACCTTCCTGACACTCCTCAAAGACAAGGCAATTGGCGGCAGTGGCTTCCTATAATTGCTGAACTTCTTCCTTGTACTTCATCGTCAGGATTCACCTCTTTTGTCCGCCAATTCATCCAGTACTGCCGCCGCGCTTGCCCTGATTTCTGACGATATGCGCGGGATGGATGCGGTGATTGCGCAGCGCCTGACATCGGATGTGCCGCTGGTCAGCCAGGTTTCCCGATACATCATTGCGGCAGGTGGCAAGCGCCTGCGCCCGGCCTTGCTGCTGCTGATGTGCGGCGCGCTGGGCTTCCGGGGCGACCAGCGTTTGAACATGGCCGCGGTGGTGGAGTTTATCCACACGGCCACCTTGCTGCATGATGATGTGGTGGACGAATCCACACTGCGCCGGGGCCGAGCCACCGCCAACGAGGCGTTTGGTAACCCCGCCAGCGTGCTGGTAGGTGATTTTTTGTATTCCCGGGCGTTTCAGATGATGGTCGATGCGGGTGACATGCGTATCATGCAAACCCTGGCCGAGGCGACCAATGTGATTGCCGAGGGTGAAGTGCTGCAACTTATGAACATGCATGATGCCAGCCTGTCTGAAGACGGCTATTTAATGGTCATCCGCTCCAAAACCGCCAAGTTGTTTGAGGCCAGCGCAAGGCTGGCGGCATTATTGGCCAAATCCTCGCCCCTGATCGAGAAAAGCTGTGCTGACTATGGTCAGGCACTGGGAACAGCTTTTCAGGTGATTGACGATGTGCTCGACTACGACGGTGATGTACAGGAAATGGGCAAAAATCTCGGGGATGACTTGCGTGAAGGCAAGGCCACCTTGCCGCTCATCATCGCCATGCAGCGGGCGACCGCCCCGGAGCGGGTCATCATAGAGCAGGCGATCGAGACCGGCGGTATCGACCAGATGGCGGAAATCATTGACATTGTGCAAAAAACCGGTGCTTTGACAGCCACCCGCGCCGCCGCCGCTGCTGAAGCACAACGCGCGCTGGACGCTTTGCAAAACCTGCCGCAAAATAGCCATGCTGATGCACTGAGACAACTGGCCTCGCAGTTACTTGACAGGCGCGCTTGATGATTTGCATCTACGCCCTTATCTTTACCTTAAACTTTGCCGGAAAACCGAGACACTTAAACACCCATGGCCGCTGTTGATTCACTGACCAAAGAAACCTCCACGGTCGCCTTGCCCGGGCTGGGCCGGGCACTGGTGATCGCGGGTAAATTGGGTCAAAAAGCGGCAGAAGATATTTTCAGCAAGGCTAAAAGTGGGCGTACCAGCTTTATTGCCGAGTTGACTGGCTCGGGTGTGGTGTCACCGTCTGACCTAGCCCACACCATGTCGTCGGCTTTCGCAGCACCCCTGCTGGATCTTGATGCGATTGATGCACAGCGGCTGCCCAAGGGTTTGCTCGACGCCAAAATTTGCCAAACCTACCGGATCGTTGTTTTAAGCAAGCGCAGCAATCGTCTGATGGTGGCCACAGCTGACCCATCAGACCAGGAAGCGGCTGAAAAAATCAAGTTTTCCACCCAGATGGGTGTGGACTGGGTGATCGCCGAGTACGACAAGCTGTCCAAGCTGGTCGAGGCCTCCACCACGACGGCAGCCGAGGCGATGGAAAGCATCATCGGTGATGACTTCGAGTTTGATGAAGCCAGCGCCGACATGGCTGGCGAGAGTGCAGAAGCCGCCGTCTCGGAAGTCGAAGATGCACCGGTCGTCAAGTTTCTGCAAAAAATGCTGCTAGACGCGTTCAGCATGCGTGCCTCTGACTTGCACTTCGAGCCGTTTGAGCACAGCTATAGAGTGCGCTTTCGGGTCGACGGTGAGCTGCGCGAAATAGCTTCGCCGCCTGTAGCCATCAAGGAAAAGCTGGCTGCCCGCATCAAGGTGATTTCAAAACTTGACATCTCTGAAAAGCGCGTGCCACAAGACGGCAAGATGAAGCTGAAAATCGGCCCTGATCGTGTCATTGATTTTCGCGTCAGTACCCTGCCCACCATGTTTGGCGAAAAGATCGTGATCCGTATTCTGGACCCCAGCAGTGCCAAGCTGGGCATTGAGGCGCTGGGTTATGAGCCAGTTGAAAAAGAGCGCTTGCTGGCTGCCATTGGCAGGCCTTACGGCATGGTGCTGGTCACCGGGCCGACGGGCTCTGGCAAAACCGTGTCGCTTTACACCTGCCTGAATATTTTGAACAAGCCCGGCATCAATATCGCCACGGCAGAAGACCCGGCCGAGATCACTTTGCCAGGCGTCAACCAGGTCAGCATGAACGAAAAGGCAGGCATGACCTTCCCTGTCGCCTTGAAGGCCTTTTTGCGGCAAGACCCGGACATCATCATGGTCGGTGAGATTCGGGATTTAGAGACGGCTGACATCTCGATCAAGGCCGCACAGACCGGACACCTGGTGTTGTCTACCCTGCACACCAACGATGCGCCGACCACACTGACGCGGATGCGCAACATGGGCATTGCGCCGTTCAATATTGCGTCCAGCGTGATTCTGATCACCGCACAACGGTTGGCCAGGCGTTTGTGTCCAAACTGCAAAGCCGTGGCCGATATTCCACGCGAAACTTTGCTGGAGGCAGGTTTCAAAGAAGAGGATGTCGACGGCAGCTGGACACCCTATCGCCCGGTGGGCTGCTCCATGTGTAACAACGGCTATAAGGGCCGGGTCGGTATTTATCAGGTCATGCCGATCACCGAAGAAATCCAGCGGATCATTCTGCGTGACGGGACGGCACTGGAAATTGCTGAACAAGCTCAAAGTGAAGGTGTCAACAGCCTGCGCCAGTCCGGACTGTATAAAGTTAAACTCGGGATGACCTCACTCGAAGAGGTTGTGGGCTGTACAAACGCTTGACGTCTTATGTCTGATGTCATGTTTAATGATCTGTACCTTTAAAACGAGAAAACACCATGGCAACTGCATCCAAAGGTATTCAGGAGTTCGTCTTCGAGTGGGAGGGTAAAGACCGGGGTGGCAAACAGGTCAAGGGTGAGATTCGTGCTGCAGGTGAGAACCAGGTCAAATCTGCGCTGCGCAGGCAGGGTGTGTTGCCCACCAAAATCAAAAAACGCCGGATGCGCTCGGGCAAGTCGATCAAGCCCAAAGACATTGCCATTTTTACCCGTCAGCTCGCCACCATGATGAAGGCTGGCGTGCCGCTACTGCAATCTTTCGACATCGTTGGCAGGGGCAATCCGAACGCCAGTGTGACCAAGCTGCTTAACGATGTGCGCACCGATGTTGAAACAGGAACGTCGCTGAGTGCGGCTTTCCGCAAATACCCGCTTTACTTCAGTGCGCTGTATTGCAACCTGGTAGAGGCGGGCGAAGCGGCCGGTATTTTGGAGTCCCTGCTGGACCGACTCGCGGTTTACATGGAAAAGACCGAGGCCATCAAATCCAAAATCAAGTCTGCATTGATGTACCCCGCCTCGGTGGTAGTTGTGGCTTTTGTCGTGGTCGCTGTCATTATGATTTTTGTGATCCCCGCCTTTAAAGAAGTATTTTCGTCCTTTGGTGCAGATCTGCCTGCGCCTACGCTGTTCGTGATGGCTCTTAGTGAGTTTTTTGTTAAGTACTGGTGGTTGATTTTTAGTGCCATTGGTGGGGGAGGGTATTTTTTCCTTCAGGCATGGAGGCGTAGCGTTAAGGTACAGCGTTTCATGGACAGAGCCCTTCTCAAAGTTCCGGTATTCGGCGTCCTGATCGAAAAATCCTGCATCGCCCGCTGGACGCGAACGCTGGCCACCATGTTTGCCGCCGGTGTGCCACTGGTTGAAGCGCTGGATTCAGTGGGCGGCGCATCGGGCAACTCGAAGTACGCGGATGCGACTGAAAAAATCCAGCAGGAAGTTACCACTGGCACCAGCTTGACGGTGGCCATGACCAATGCCAATCTTTTTCCGTCCATGGTGCTGCAAATGACAGCCATTGGCGAAGAGTCCGGCTCGGTCGACCACATGCTGGGCAAGGCCGCCGACTTTTATGAAGCCGAAGTTGATGAAATGGTGGCTGGTTTGTCCAGCCTGATGGAGCCGATCATCATTGTGTTCCTGGGCGGTTTGATTGGCGGCATTGTGGTGGCCATGTACCTGCCTATTTTCAAGCTGGGACAAGTCGTTTGATGCTGGACGGTTTGCCTGGCGGAGTGCTGGTCGCGCTGGCTGGTTTTTTGGGTCTTCTGGTTGGCAGCTTTTTGAATGTTGTGATTTACCGTCTGCCCAGAATGATGGAGCAGCAATGGCAGGCGGAATGTGCAGAACTCTCAGGCCAGGCGGTCATCCCGGCGGCTGAAAAACTGAGTTTGCTGTCTCCCCGCTCGCGTTGCTCAAGTTGCGGTCACATGATCGCATGGCATGAAAATATTCCGCTGCTCAGCTATGTTTTTTTGCGCGGCAAATGCTCGGTTTGCGGTACACCTTTTGGCATTCGTTATCCCTGTGTTGAATTGATTACTGGCGTCCTGTTTGCCTTTTGCGCCTGGCGCTGGGGCAACACCGCTGTGGCGCTGGCCTGGTGCGGCTTTTCAGCGGCGCTGCTTGCCCTGGCTTTGATTGACTGGGACACCACGCTGCTGCCCGACGACATCACTTTGCCCTTGCTGTGGGCGGGCCTGATTTGTGCGGCGCTAGAACTCAACCCAGCCGTCAGGCTGGTTGATGTTTTGTGGGGAGTGGTGGCGGGCTATGTATCCCTTTGGCTGGTCTACTGGGCCTTCAAATTGGTGACCGGCAAGGAGGGTATGGGTTACGGTGATTTCAAGTTGTTTGCAGCACTCGGTGCCTGGTTTGGCTGGTCAGCGCTGGTGCCCATCATTCTGATGGCCTCGGTGATTGGCGCGGTAGTGGGTATTGCCATGAAGTTTTCGACCGGCTTGCGCGAAGGTGGTTACGTGCCTTTCGGCCCGTTTTTGGCCGCTGCGGGTTTTACCGCTATGGTGTTTGGCCCGCAGTCCATCCTCCGGTTTATAGGACTTTAAGTGTTACGCCTGGGCTTGACCGGTGGTATTGGCAGCGGCAAAAGCACCGTTGCACAGATGCTGGTGGCGCAGGGCGCAATACTGATTGATGCGGACGCCATCTCACGCGCCACCACGGCAGCGGGTGGCTCTGCCATCTCCCAGATAGCCGCACACTTTGGCCGCGATGCGATCGACGCGCAAGGTGCGATGCGGCGCGATGTCATGCGCCAACGGGTGTTTGCTGACCCGAATGCCAAAGGGCAACTCGAAGCCATCATTCACCCACTGGTGGGTGCTGAATCAGCCTTGCAGACTGAAGCTGCGCGGCAGGCGGGCAGCGCTCTGGTAGTGTTTGACATCCCTTTGCTGGTTGAATCACAACGCTGGCGTCAACAGCTGGACAAAGTGCTGGTGGTTGATTGTGAGACGGCCACACAAATCAGTCGGGTCATGGCACGTGAAAGTGCCATCCATGGCTGGACTCATGAAGCGGTTGAAAAAGTCATCGCCAGCCAGGCGACCCGTTCCCAGCGGCTCGCAGCTGCTGACCTGGTCATCTACAACGATGGATTGACGCTTGGCGAATTGGCCGCGCAAGTCAGGCAAATTACCGTGCGCATCACGCTATGATTCGTGTTTTGCCTATAGCCCCCGTGCTGACCACGACCAAGCTGTGATTCTTTACGAATACCCTTTCAACGAACGCATACGTACCTATTTGCGACTGGAGCACCTGTTTCACCGTCTGGGCGAATTGGTGGCGCGCGAGCACCCGACAGACCACCATTACGCCATCATCACCATTTTTGAGGTGATGGATGTGGCGGCCCGGGCCGATTTGAAAACCGATGTACTCAAAGATCTGGACAGGCAAAAACACATTTTGAACGGCTACCGTGGTAACCCTGCGATTGCCGAGGCCGTGCTGGACGACGTCACTTCTCAACTGGAAACCTGCTTTTCAAACCTCAATACTTTGCCAGGCAAAGCGGGGCAGTCGTTGACCGAAAACGATTGGCTGATGAGCATCAGGAGTCGCGTCGGTATTCCCGGCGGTACCTGTGAGTTTGACCTTCCCGCTTACTACGCCTGGCAGCACCTGGCCCCAGCCAGTCGCCAGCAAGACTTGCAGCGCTGGACGGCCACCCTGGTGCCGCTGGCCGAATCTATCCGCCTGTTGCTACAACTGTTGCGTGATTCCGGAGCGCCGCAAATGGTCACTGCGCGTGAGGGCGTGTACCAGCAAAACTTGCCGCAGGGTCGTACCTTTCAGTTATTGCGGCTGCGCATTGACCCCAGCCTAGGCCTGATCCCCGAGATCAGCGGCAACCGCCTGATGGTGTCAGTGCGGTTGATGCGCCATGAAAGCGATGACCGCCTGCATGCGGCCAACACAGATGCGTCTTTTGAATTGACGCTTTGCTCCTGAGCTTGCCAGACATGCCCGCAGACCAAGCGATGTACAAAATTGTTGTTTGCCCTGTTTGCAAGGGCGATAGCGTGTATGCACCCAGCAACTCTTTCAGGCCGTTTTGCAGCCAGCGCTGCAAAAACATTGATTTTGGTGCCTGGGCCAGCGAAGGCTTTCGCATGCCAGCCGATACGCCGCCCGATGAAGCGACCTATGGTGATCCAAAACTTCAATAATTTTGAGAAAGACGAACAATGTTGAATAAAGTTTTGTGGATGTCAACGCTGCTTGGATTCCTGTTCATAACAGGAGCCGATGCGCAGGCGCGGGAGGAACCGAACCCACCGACCAAAACTGCTACCGAGAAAAAACCCAAAAAACCCAAAGCTCAGGCCGGTGCCAGTGCTAAATTTATACCAGGGTCGGAAGAAACAAAAAAAGAGCGCAGCGCCCGTTTGACACGCGAATGCAAGGGTCAAGTCAATGCTGGCGCTTGTTCGGGCTACACCCGCTAGTCTTTTCGAGTGTCTTCAAGCTGCTGGCGCGGCCAGCATTTGTTGCAGTTCACCGTTCTCGTACATCTCCATCATGATGTCCGAGCCACCCACAAACTCGCCTTTGACATACAGCTGCGGAATCGTCGGCCAGTTGCTGTATTCCTTGATGCCGTTGCGAATGTCGCCGTCTTCCAGCACGTTGACGGTCACCGGTTTTGCTACGCCACAGGCTTTGAGCACAGCAATTGCCTTGCCTGAAAAGCCGCATTGCGGAAAACTGGCGTTGCCCTTCATAAACAGCACCACATCGCTGGATTTAACGATCTGGTCGATGCGGGTTTGGGTCTCATCCATGGTCATGTCCTTAAAAAATCAATACGTCGATTATCCCGCGATTTCATTCACGGCCTATTCATTCCATTTTCCGCCAGAACAGCGCGCAATGCCCGCCAGATCGATCCGGCTTTGCACTTGCTCGAAACCACGCTGGCTGAGTAAGTTGCGTACCGCGCTGGCCTGATCGTAGCCATGCTCCAGCAGCAACCAGCCGCCGGGGTGCAGATGACTGGGGGCTTGCTGGACGATCTGCCGGATGTCGCTCAGGCCGTCGCTGCCTGCGGCCAGCGCCCTCATCGGCTCATGCACCAAAGCGGCCAAATGCGGGTCAGCGCTGGCAATGTATGGCGGATTGCTGGCGATGACGTGGTAGTGACCGCTGACTTTGTCGAACCAGTGGCTGTGGGCAAACT
>Ga0105048_10011890_pt1 | contig 13685 bp, 13 predicted proteins | sample MAT05_FD_78382 | JGI IMG/M metagenome (GOLD analysis project Ga0105048, IMG submission 78382) | Freshwater microbial communities from Lake Fryxell liftoff mats and glacier meltwater in Antarctica - MAT-05 | ecosystem: Environmental > Aquatic > Freshwater > Ice > Liftoff microbial mat | place...
CGGGGCCCGGTCGTCAGATCACGGGATCACTTGTTGGGCTGGGGCTTGTTGGGCTGGGGAAGGGTGCGCAGGTAGGGCTTCACCGTGGTCCAGCCCTGCGGGAACAGCGTCTTCGCCTCATCGTCGCTGACGGCGGCGCCGATGATGACGTCGTCGCCGTCGGTCCAGTTGGCCGGGGTGGCGACCTTGTGCTGCGAGGTCAGCTGCAGGCTGTCGATCACACGCAGGATCTCGTCGAAGTTGCGGCCGGTACTGGCCGGGTAGGTGATGGTGAGCTTCACCTTCTTGTCGGGGCCGATGACGAACACCGAACGGACGGTCATCGTGTCGTTCGCGTTCGGGTGGATCATGTCGTAGAGGTCGGCAACCGTGCGGTCGGGGTCGCCGATCATCGGGAAGTTGACCGGCGTGCCCTGGGTCTCGCCGATGTCGCCCTCCCACTTCAGGTGCGACTCGACGTCGTCGACCGAGAGGCCGATCACCTTCACGTTGCGCTGGTCGAACTCCGGCTTGATCTTGGCCACGTAGCCGAGCTCGGTGGTGCACACCGGGGTGAAGTCCTTCGGGTGGCTGAACAGCACGCCCCACGAGTCGCCGAGCCACTCGTGGAAGCTGATCTCGCCCTGGGTGGTGGGGGCGGTGAAGTCGGGTGCGATGTCGCCGAGACGGACGGTCATGACGGTGCTCCTTGAGGATGGGCCGGGTCGGAGGTGACCCGAGCGGGCGGTGCGTGCGAGAGGTGAACGGATGTCGGTCCGTGCAACGGCATCGACGCTATCGCTATTCCCGACCTGATCGGTCGTGATTGACGGGTGACCAATGAGTCACATATCGTGCCACTCGTGTTCCGGGACGACGAGGCTTGCGAGAGCCTGGACGATGTGGTGTTCCGTGCGCTCGCCGACCGCACTCGTCGCGCTCTGCTCGACGAGTTGTTCGCGGCCGATGGGCAGACGGTGCAGGCGCTGTGCGACCGACATCCGGAGATGACCCGGTTCGGGGTGATGAAGCACCTCGCCGTCCTGGAAGCGGCGAACCTCGTCGTGGCTCGCCGGGAGGGCCGCACCAAGCGCCACTTCCTCAACCCGATCCCGATCCAGCAGATCGGTGATCGATGGATCGACAAGTACGCCCGGCCGTTCACCCGGGCGATGACCGACCTCCAGCGCCAGCTGGAGTCACCACCCAGGGAGCAGGCCCAGTGACCACTCGCCACGTCTACCGCGTGTACATCCGTGCCACCGCCGAACAGGTGTGGGAGGTGTTGATCGATCCGGCGTTCACCCGGCAGTACTTCCACGGGACCGCCTTCGATGCGTCGCCCCGGACCGGTCAGCCGTACCGCACCACGATGCCGAACGGCACACCCGCGATCGACGGGATCATCGAGGTGTGTGAGCCGCCCCGCCGCCTCGTGCAGACCTGGCACGTGTTGTACGACGCGGCGATGGCCAGCGAGCCACCGAGCCGCGTCGAGTGGACGATCACAGATGCCGGTGACGGCCTGGTACGGCTCGATCTGGTGCACGGCGACCTCGCATCCAGCCCGCTCACGTGGGCGCACGTGAAGGACCGCTGGGTGTGGATCGTCGAGTCGCTGAAGTCGCTCGTCGAGACCGGCTCGCCGCTGCCGCCCGAGACCCAGAACGAACCCGAGGCGAGCACCGACCCGGCCGGCGACTGGCACCGCGCCCAAGGCATCGAGTGCAACAACGGCGTATGGGAGATGGTGGCCGCGGAACGCACGCCCGCCGACGACGAGGAGATGCTGCGCCGCGCCTACGCGTCGGCCTACCACTGGCAGCGTGCAGCGCGCCGCACGCCGGTGAACGAGGTGCGAGCGAGGCACATGCTCGCCAAGGCCCACCTGCTCGCCGGCAACGCCGCGCTGTCGCTGCGGTACGCGCAGTCGTGCCTCGACGGGTGCGTCGAGCACGACCTCGCCGACTTCGATCTCGCGTACGCCCACGAAGCGCTGGCGCGGGCCCTCGGTGCGCTCGGCCGGACCGCGGAGTCGCTCTCGGAGTGGGCGACCGCGAAGGCGGTGCCGATCGCCGACCCGGACGACCTCGAGATCGTCGAATCCGACTTCGCCGATGCCCCTGCCACGACCTGACGACGGTGCTGCCGGGCCACTTCGCTCCGCCGGAAGACTCCCCGGCGACGAGGTACGGCGGCGAAGGCGACGGTGGCGGCGAGGTACGGTCGCCGGCATGACGATCGACCGGGCCGCTGCCGACAAGCTCCTCACCACCACCCGTTCGGTGCGCAAGCGCCTCGACCTCACGCGGCCCGTGCCGATCGCGCTGATCGACGAATGCATCGAGGTGGCGATGCAGGCGCCCACCGGTACCAACGCCCAGAACTGGTCGTTCGTCGTGGTGACCGATCCGGCCAAGAAGTCGGCGATCGCCGACTTCTACCGCCGAGGCGGCGAGGTGATGAGCGGTCAGGGTTATCCGCCGCCGCTCCCCGAGGGCGACCCCCGCGAGCACGTGATGCCCAAGGTGATGGAGAGCGCCACGTATCTCGGCGAGGTGCTCGACCAGGTGCCGGTGTTCGTGATCCCGTGCGTGCAGGGCCGGATGGAGAAGGTGCCGATGATCGTGGCCCAGGCATCCACGTACGGCTCGATCCTGCCGGCCGCGTGGAGCTTCATGCTCGCTGCCCGCGCCCGTGGGCTGGGCACGGCGTGGACCACGATCCACCTGTTCTTCCACGACGAGGTGAGCGAGCTGCTCGGTATCCCGCCGGAGTGGACCCAGACCGCGCTGTTCCCCGTGGCGTACTACACGGGCGACGATTTCAAGCCAGCGCACCGGCTGCCGGCCGGGCCGATGATCCACCACGACACGTGGGGCGCCCACTGATGACGGCTTCGTCGCCCGGCACGCTGCGCGAGCTGCTCGCCGCGGTGCACGACGACAACGACCGGCCGTTCCTGCTCACAGCCGCTGGCGAGGTGACCCACACCTACACCGACGCGGCGCACCGATCGGCGCAGCTCGCCCACGCGCTCGCCGCGCACGGGGCACGCCCCGGCGAACGGGTGGCGCTGCAGGTGGCGAAGTCGGCCGAGGCGATCATGGTGTACCTCGCGTGCGTTCGCGCCGGGTACGTGCTGCTGCCGATGAACACGGGGTACACGGTCGACGAGGTGGCGTACCTGGTCGACGATGCCGAGCCCGTGGTGGTGCTCGACGACGCAGGCCTCGCCGGGTTGGGTGCCGAAGCCGATGCCCTGCCGATCACCTTCGACGACCACCGCGCCCAGCCCGACGAGCTGGCGGCGATCCTCTACACCAGCGGCACCACGGGCAAGCCCAAGGGGGCGATGCTCTCGCAGCGCAACCTCGCGTCGAACAGCGCCACGCTTGCGAATCTGTGGGGCTTCAGCGGCGACGACGTGCTGCTGCACGCGCTGCCCATCTTCCACACCCATGGCCTCTTCGTCGCGACCAACTGCTCGATCGCGAACGCGTCGCCGATGGTGTTCCTCGAGAAGTTCGATGCGGACGAGGTGGTGCGGGCGTTGCCGCAATGCACGGTTTTGATGGGTGTGCCCACCTTCTACACGCGCCTGCTCGCCCACCCAGGTTTCGGTGCTGAGGCATGTGCATCGATGCGGCTGTTCATCAGCGGATCGGCCCCACTGCTCGCCTTGGTGCACGAGGAGTTCGCCGTCCGCACCGGCCACGCGATCCTCGAGCGCTATGGCATGACCGAGACCTCGATGCTGACGAGCAACCCGTTGCACGGTGAGCGACGCCCGGGCACGGTCGGCTTCCCGCTGCCCGAGGTGGGCGCTCGCGTGGTCGACGAGACCGGCGCGGTGCTGGACGGTGGTGGTGTGGGAGGCATCGAGGTGCGCGGCCCGAACGTGTTCGCGGGCTACTGGCGTCGACCCGAACTCACGGCCACCGAGTTCACGGCCGACGGCTGGTTCCGCACCGGCGATGTCGGCACCTTCGACGCCGACGGCTACCTGCACATCGTCGGTCGGTCGAAGGACCTGATCATCAGCGGCGGCCTGAACGTGTACCCGAAGGAGATCGAGGACGTGATCGACGGGGTGGACGGGGTGCTCGAGTCGGCCGTGGTCGGCGTCGCCGATGCCGACTTCGGTGAGGCGGTGGTGGCGATCGTGGTGGCCGAACCGGGCGCTGTGGTCGATCCGGCTGTGGTGCGGTCGGAGGCCCGCGAGCACCTCGCATCGTTCAAGGTGCCCAAGCGGGTGCATGTGGTGGACGCCCTGCCGCGCAACGCGATGGGCAAGGTCGAAAAGGCGGTGCTGCGCCGTGAGTTCGCCGATGTACCAGCCAGCACGCCGGCCGATCCGGAAGCGGACGGGGCGCGCGCATGACCGAGTTGTGGCGCGAACACGAGGTCGACCTGGCACGGCTGTTGGCCGACGGCGAGGTGTCGGCGCGCGAGGTGCTCGATGCACACCTCGCTCGCATCGAGCAGGTGAACCCGACGGTGAACGCGATCGTCACGTTCGCGCTCGATCGGGCGCACGACGACGCAACGCGCGCCGATGCGGCGCACGCTCGCGGTGAGTCGCTCGGTCCGTTGCACGGCCTGCCGATCGCCCACAAGGACCTGGCCGACACCGCCGGCATCCGGACCACCATGGGATCGCCGATCCTGGCCGACAACGTGCCGGTCGCTGATGAGCTGATGATCGCCCGGTTGCGAGCGGCCGGCTGCGTGACAGTGGGCGAGACCAACACGCCCGAGTTCGGTGCCGGGTCGCACACCTTCAACCCGCTGTTCGGTGCGTCCCGCAACCCGTGGGACCCATCGCGTTCGGCCGGTGGTCGAGCGGCGGCGCCGCCGCTGCGTTGGCGACCGGGATGGTGCCGATCGCCGACGGCAGCGACCTCGGCGGCTCGCTGCGCAACCCGGCGTCGTTCTGCGGCGTGGTGGGTCTGCGTCCCACGCCGGGCACGGTGCCAAGCTGGCCGTCGGCCGACCCGTGGGACCCACTCGCCACCCAGGGACCGAAGGGCCGCTGTGCCGCCGATGTGGCGCTGCTGCTCGACGTGATCGCAGGTGCGCATCCGAACGTGCCGCTGCGCGTCGCCCTGGCCGGTGTGCCGGCGCGACTCACCGCGCACGGATGCAAGGTCGACGACGCCTTCCCCGATCTGCGCGGCGCAGGGCGGATCTTCCAGACCCTGCGCGCCGTGGGGTTCGAGCGCAACCTGGGCCCGCTCTACGACGAGCGTCGCGACGACCTCGAGGACGCGATCCGCTGGAACGTCGAGCTGGCGCGCCGCCTCACCGCCGCCGACGTGGGCGTGGCGCTGCGCGAACGGGGAGCGCTGCAGCAGCGGGTTCGTCGCTTCTTCGACCACCACGACCTGAGCGTGCGTCGGCCTACGATCGGCCGATGAGCATCGCTGTCGGGTTGGACGAATTGGGTACCACGCTGGACGGGTTCCCGTGGGGCTACTTGGTCACCGTGCGCGACGACGGTCGCGCCCAGACCCTGGCCGTGCCCACCCGGTTCGTCGATGGGGTGCTGGTCGCGAGCGTGGGCAAGGGCACTGCCGCGAACCTGTCCGCCAGACCCCAGGTCACGATGGCGTTCCCGGGCGCGACGGGCGAGGCACTGAGCCTGATCGTCGACGGCGATGCCACCGTGGCTGGCGAGCAGGTGACGATCACACCCACCTGGGCTGTGCTCCACCGACCCGCAGTCGGCCGCGACTGACCGCCCACCGGCCGGATCGAGCGGCCGCGACCGGTGAGCGGCAGCGACAGCCGTCCGGTGTTCAGAGGCGTAGCTCGAGGTCGAAGGCGGCCTTGAACGCCTCGTAGTAGGCGTCGTCGTCGTCGATCGCCCCGAGGGCCACCCAGTCGGCATCGCTCAGGGCGGCGCGGCCGGCGATCAGCTCCTCGCCGCCCCAACTGACGGCGTAGCGCAACGCCGGTTGGTCGGTGGTGACGGCGTGGTGGATGAGCGCGCCGACCTCGAACGGGTCGGTGGCGTGCGCCATGCCGGCTGCGTAGAACTGGAACAGTCGCCGATACGCGGTGTCGTAGGCGCCGCTCTGGTTCGGGGCGTCGATGTTCTTGGCGAAGATCGCGCTCTTCGTGACGCCGGGCTCGACGATGACGACGCGAATGCCGAACGGGGCCAGTTCCTGTGCGAGCCCCTCGCTGAGTCCCTCGAACGCCCACTTCGACGCAACGTACGGAGATTGGGCCAATGCCGCCATCCGACCCGCGATCGACGTGATGTTGACGATCGCCCCGCCGCGGCGCTCGCGCATGCCGGGCAGCACTTGCTGCAGGCAACGCACGGCACCGCACAGGTTCACGTTCATCACGTCGAGGTACATCGACGTGGGGCACTCCTCGGCGACGGCATTGCCACCGACACCGGCATTGTTCACCAGCACGTCGACCACGCCGCCCGTCGACTCGAGGATCTGGCCGAACCCTGCCCGCACCGACTCGTCGTCGGCGATGTCGAGTTCGACCAGTTGCAACGACACCCCGGCGTCGTCTGCCATCGCCAGCAGCTTCGTGGCCTTCGACAGGCTGCGTACCGTGCCGAAAACCGTGTGCCCCTTCGACGCGAGGTGGATGGCGGTGGCGCGGCCGATGCCGCTGTTCGCGCCCGTGACGACGGAGATCGTGCTCATGGGCAGCCATCGTAGGGCGCGTCATGCTGCCGGTTCGTCGGTGCTGTCGAGTGCGTCGGGATCGAAGTCCTCGAACCAGATCGGGTCGGGGTCGCATGCGATGGCCAGGCTCTGCACCCGCTCGGGATGGGCCAGGATCACATCGAGCAGTTGCAGGCCCTGCAGCATGTGGAACCGACGGAGCGCGAAGTAGCCGTCACGGTGGCGTGCGGGTGGCGGACCGTCGGAGGGCGGCTCGGCCACCACGATCGACAGTGTCTGGCAGAACGGCACCTCGAGCGCCGGCAGGTCGATCTCGCCGATCAACAGCCCGACTGCAGGCGGGGGGTCGACGAGCATGGCCGTCACCTGTCGACGTTCGTCGAGCAGGACGAGGATCTCGTTGGTGGCGGGCCAATCGGTGAGCTCGAGCGCGAGCGATGCGGCCTCGCCGAAGCCGGCGATGAGGAGCGGGTCGTCGGGCGGCGGCAGCCACACGGAGAACTCGTCGTTGTCGTAGGTGAGGTGGAGTGCGCAGCGGCGCGAGCGTGGGCGGGCACGGCGAAGGATGGACATGGTTGCTCCCGAACGAGGGGCCTTGCCCGGCGCTCAGCAGCCGGCACGTCTCGTCGGAGAGACGCGACGCCGACGGAGCGGTGGGTGGCGGACGTGAGTTCGGGGGAACCGGTGCGGCTGGCCGCGGGCGCACCATATCGGTGCGCCCGCTGGACCGGTGAGCCGATTCGAGAAGATCCCGCGGCGCGAGGCGATCTCGGCCACGAGGGGCCGTTCGATGGCCCGCTCGGGATTACAGGATCGCGTCGACCTTCGCCGCGATGTCCTCGGGCGTGACCATCGGGCCGAACCGCTCGACGACATTGCCCTCGCGGTCGATCAGGAACTTCTCGAAGTTCCACGAGATGTCGGCCTCACCGGTCTGCTCGCGCAGCCATGCGAAGAGCTCGCAGGCTCCCTCGCCGTTGACCTCTGTCTTCGAGAACATCGGGAACGTGACGTCGTACTTCGACGTTGCGAACTCGAGGATCTCGGCGTCAGTACCCGGCTCCTGTGCGCCGAACTGGTTGCAGGGGAATGCGAGGACGGTGAAGTCCTGACCCTTGCGGTCTTCGTGGAGCGTACGCAGACCTGCGTACTGAGGCGTGAGGCCTCAAGCGCTCGCTACGTTGACGAGGAGCAGGACCTTGCCGCGGAAGTCGCCGAGGTTCACCGGGTCACCGGTGATCGACGACATCGTGAGGTCGTAGATGTGTGTCATGGGGCGGCACCCTACCCGATGGCTTCGGCGCCACGTCGTGCCCGCACGTGGTCGACCGCCCGGGCTCCGAGCACCAACAGCGGCCACGCCGCGGCGATGAATCCGCCGGCGAGGGCGTACGCCCACGCTTCGGTGAGTGGCAGCTCGAACAGGTCGCGACTCCACGGCATGAGGAACGCCGAGACGAACAGCGCCACCATCGTCACCACCAGTGTCGCCCGGAGGCGGTTGAGCGGCCGTGCCACCCGGTAGAGGTTCATCAGCGCGACCGATCCGGCGACGAGCACCGCGACGGTGCGGGCCTTGTCGGCATCGATCGCCTCGTCGAGCTGCACGATCGCGAACGTCGCCATGGTGGCTCCCGCGATCACGACGCCGGCCGGCACCGCCCGCCCGAGCACGCGGCGCAGGAAGCCGGCCTGCACCCGGTCGGCGTTGGGTTCGAGTGCGAGGAAGAACGCAGGCACCCCGATCGTGAACCAGCTGAGGATCGACAGGTGGATCGGTCGCAACGGGTAGGCCAGGGCGAACACCCCGGTGAGCAGCGACAGGATCACCGAGTAGGTGGTCTTGGCGAGGAAGAGGCTGGCGACCCGCTCGATGTTGTTGATCACCCGTCGGCCCTCCGCCACCACCGACGGGAGGGCCGAGAAGTTCGAGTCGAGGAGCACGAGCTGCGCCACGCTTCGGGTCGCCTCGCTGCCCGACGCCATCGCAACGCCGCAGTCGGAATCCTTCAGCGCCAGCACGTCGTTCACCCCGTCGCCGGTCATCGCCACCACGTGACCTCGCGCCTGCAGCGCCTTCACCATCGCCCGCTTCTGATGCGGCGTCACACGACCGAACACCGACGAGTGCTCGATCGCGTCGGCGAACTCGTCACTGAGCTCGTCGGTCGGCAGACTCTGTGCGTTGACGTTGTCCTCCCAGCGTTCGAGGCCGGCCCGCCGGGCGACGGCGCCGACGGTGACGTTGTTGTCGCCGGAGATCACCTTGAGCGTCACACCCTGATCGGCGAAGAACCGCAGGGTGGCTGCGGCGTCGTCGCGCACCACGTCCTCCAGCAGCACCAGCGCGCCCGGCGCGACATCGCGCAGACGGACCTCGCCGTTCGGGCCTGTGTTCGGGCCCGTGTTCGGGCCTGTGTTCGGAGCGGTCTCGACACCGGCTCGGGCGAGCAGGAGCACGCGTTGGCCGTCGGCCGCGTGGTGCTCCACCGCGGCGCGCAGGTCGCCGGCGTAGGCGTCGGCGAGCACGTTCTCCGGGGCTCCGAGCACCCAGGTGCCATGGCCTTCGAAGGTCATCGCGCTCCACTTGCGCGCCGACGAGAAGGGCACCCTCGACTCGAGTTCCCAGTGCGGGTGAGCGGGGTAGGCCATCGCGAACGCGCGCACCGTCGCGTTCGGATCGGGATCGAGGTGCGCCATCGCTGCGAGGGTGTCGTCGACGTCGCTGCGCTCGAGTGCCCCGTCGAGCATCTGCACCTCGGCGAGTGCGAGCGAGCCCTCGGTGATGGTGCCGGTCTTGTCGGCACACAACACGTCGACGCGCGCGAGGACTTCGATGGCCGGCAACTCCTGCACCAGACAGCGCTTGCTCGCGAGGCGCACCACACCGACGGCGAAGGCCACGCTGGTGAGCAGCACCAGGCCCTCGGGCACCATGCCCACGAGTCCGGCGACGGTGCTGATGACCGCGTCCTGCCAGGTCTCGTCGCGACGGATGAACTGGCTGCTCGCCAGCAGCAGCCCCACCGGCACGATCATCACGCCCACCCACGTCACGATCCGGTTGATGTCGTTGCGCAGCGGCGAGTTGACGAGGGTGAACCGGCGCGCCTCCTCGGCGAGCTTCGCGGCATAGTTCTCGGCGCCGACGCGGGTGACCCGCGCTCGTCCGGTGCCGGCCACGACGGCGCTGCCGCTCAGCACCTCGGCGCCGGGCTCTTTCACGACCGCGTCGGCCTCGCCCGTGAGCAGTGACTCGTCGACCTCGAGGTTCTCGGCCGTGAGCACCGTCGCGTCGGCCACCACCTGCGCCCCACCGCGCAGCTCGACCACGTCGTCGAGCACGAGCTCGTGCACCCGCAGGTCGATCACGACGCCGTCGCGCACCACATGAGCGCGAGGGGCGCTGACCACGCTGAGAGCGTCGAGCACCCGTTTGGCGCGCAGCTCCTGCACCACGCCGATCACGCTGTTGGCGACGATCACCCCGCCGAACAGCGCGTCCTTCGGTGACCCAGCCGCGATCACGAGCGCAGCGAGCACGCCCACCACGAGGTTGATCGGGGCGAACACGTTCGCGCGCACGATCTGGCCCACCGTGCGGGTGGGGGCAGCGGGGATCGCATTCACCAGACCGCGAGCGACACGATCGGCCACCTCGGCCGATGAGAGCCCAGCGAGCGCGACGCCCGGGTCGGCGTCGGAACGGCCACCTGTGACGACCTCGTAGCCGCTGCCGGCGGTGGCCGCGACGGTGGACGGGTCGTCGCCCGGGACATCCGGGTCAGAGGTCATCCGCGCACGCTAGCGGCAGGCCTCGGACCGCCCTATCGTGCATCCGTGCACGACGACCGCTTCGTAGCGCCCCCAGCGGCATACGCCGAGGGGTTGCTCGGCGCCCTCGATACGTCCGAGTCGGTGTCGTTGATCGTGCTCGATGACGAGCTGCGGTACACGTGGATGTCGCGCTCTGCCCTGTCGACGCTGGGTATCCGAGCGGTCGACGCGCTGGGGCGACGCATGGTCGACGTGCTGGGCGACGACCTGCTCGTCGGCGAACTCGAGTCGTTGCTCCGCTCCGGGCTGGACCGGCCGATCACGGCTGCAGTCACAGTGGCGCCGGGCCGCGAGCGCAATGTGGTCGCCTTTCCGCTCGACGTCGATGGCCGACGGTGCGTCGGATTGATCGGCATGCGTCTGCTGCCCGAACTCAAGCGCTCGTTGCTCGAGCAACGGCTGCGCGAGTCGCTGCTCATCGATGCCGCCAGGCTGGGCCTGTGGATCTGGGACCGGGCGTCCGGCGAGTCCTGGTGGAACTCGTGGACCGAGACGATGCTCGGCTACGACGAGGGCAAGCCGAAGGGATCGTCGACAGCCTGGGAGTCGAGGGTGCACCCATCCGACCGCGGCGCCGTCTCGGAGATGCTGCAACTCGCGCTCGAGACGGGCGCGCGGTTCGAGTCCAGCCACCGGATCGTCTGGCCGACCGGCGAGGTGCGTCACGTGCGGGCGGTCGGCCAGCTGCTGCCCGAGCACCCGAACCATCTCGTGGGCGTGCTCATCGACGTCACCGAGAGTCGTCGCGGCGAGGAGCGTGAGATCGCCCTGCAGCAACTCGCACTCGCAGCGTCCGACGCAGAACGCGACCGCATCGCAGCCGACATCCACGATGGCCCGCTACAGGGATTGTCGGCGGCCTGGTTGCGGCTCTCCACCCTGGCAGCCCGGCTCGAGGCAGGTGATGATGGTACGGAGCGTGCCAGTGGTGCCGAGCTTGCGGACTTCACCCGTCAAGTTGCGCAGTCGTTGGCGACCACGAACCAGGAGTTACGCGAGGTGCTCGGCCGGCTGCGGTCGCTGCCGGTCGATTCGAGCGCCGACACGTTCGTGAACCACCTGCTCGATCTGGCCGACGATCTCGGAGCGCAGGGTGTCACCGAGATCGATGTCGTGTGCGACTTCGGGGGACGGACCGAATTGCCCGGCGCAGCTCTCTCCACGCTGTACCGCATCGTGGCGGAGTCGATGATCAACGCAGCGCGGCACTCGGGCGGCTCACGTGTCGACGTCGACGTGCGCGTTTTCGATGACCGGCTGGATGCCACGGTCGCCGACGACGGCGTCGGGTTCGACACGTCGGCGCCCGCGCCCTCTGGACACTTCGGTCTGTCGATCATGGGTCAACGCGCCCGGTCGATCGGTGGTGAGGTCTCGATCCGCTCGTCGGTGGGGGCCGGCACGGTGGTCGAGGTGACAGTGCCGCTCGACCCGGACACCGCCTCGCTCGCCGACTAGACCTGTTCCATGCCCCAGCTCGGATTCGATCCCGATGCCCTCCGCGAGAAGTACCGCGACGAGCGCGACCGCCGGCTCCGCACCGACGGCAACGAGCAGTACGTCGAGATCGCCGGGCAGTTCGCCCACTACCTCGACGACCCGTACGTCGAGCGTGTCGAGCGTCCTGCGCTGCACGACACCGTCGATGTCGCCGTGATCGGCGGCGGGTTCGGTGGTCTGCTGGCAGCGGCCCGGCTTCGTGAGAGCGGCATCGACGACATCCGCGTGATCGAAAAGGGCGGCGACTTCGGCGGCACCTGGTACTGGAACCGCTATCCCGGCGCCGCCTGCGACGTCGAGTCGTACATCTACCTCCCACTGCTCGAAGAGATCGGCTACGTCCCCAAGGAGAAGTACTCCAAGGCGCCCGAGATCCTCGAGCACAGTCGTGCGATCGGTCGGCACTTCGACCTCTACCGCAACGCCTGCTTCCAGACCGAGGTCACCGAGCTCAGGTGGGACGAGACCGAGGCGCGGTGGATCATCTCCACCAATCGGGGCGACGCGATGCGGGCCCGGTTCGTCGTGATGGCCAACGGTCCGCTGCACCGACCGAAGCTGCCGGGCATTTCCGGCATCGAGTCGTTCCAGGGACACACCTTCCACACCAGCAGGTGGGACTACGCGTACACGGGCGGCGATTCCAGCGGTGGCCTGTCGAGGCTCGCCGGCAAACGTGTGGGCATCATCGGTACCGGGGCGACGTCGGTGCAGTGCGTGCCCCACCTCGGCGAGGGCGCCCAGGAACTGTACGTGTTCCAGCGCACGCCGTCATCGATCGACGTGCGCGCCAACCGTCCGACCGACGCCGAGTGGGCCTCGTTGCTCGAACCCGGATGGCAGCGCCGGCGGATGGAGAACTTCAACAACCTCGTGTCAGGCGTGTACGAGCCCGAGGACATGGTGAACGACGGCTGGACCGACATCATCGGCAAGTTGTTGATCATGATGCGGCGTGGCGCGATCGAGGCCGGTACCGATCCGGGCGAGGCCGTCGAGTTGGCCGACTTCGAGAAGATGGAGGGCATCCGTTCGCGGGTGGAGACGATCGTCAGCGACCCGGGCGTCGCCGAGGCGCTGAAGCCGTACTACCGCCAGTTCTGCAAGCGGCCCTGCTTCCACGACGAGTACCTCGACACCTTCAACCGACCCAACGTCACGCTGGTCGACACCCACGGCGCCGGCGTCGATCGGATCACCGAGCGCGGCGTGGTGGCCAACGGGGTGGAGTACGAACTCGACTGCCTCATCTATGCGACGGGCTTCGAGGTGGGCACCGAGTACACCCGTCGGTCGGGGTACGAGTTGTACGGCCGAGACAGTCTGACGCTCACCGAGAAGTGGGCCGAGGGCTCGTCCACCCTGCACGGCATGCACAGCCGGGGCTTCCCCAACTGCTTCATCTTCAGCAACATCCAGTCTGGTTTCACCGTGAACTTCCCGCACATGATCGACGAGCAGAGTCGGCACCTCGCATACATCCTCGAACACACGTTCCGGAACGGCGCACAGGTGGTGGAGACGTCGGTCGAGGCCGAGGAGGCGTGGGTGAACACGATCGTCGAGCTCGCCGTGAACAACCAGCGGTTCCTCGAGGCGTGCACGCCCGGCTACTACAACAACGAGGGCAGGCCCGGCGACCGCACCGCCCGTAACGGCAGCTACGGCGCTGGCGCGATCAAGTTCATCGAGGTGCTCGAGCAGTGGCGC
>Ga0105048_10011891_pt1 | contig 13685 bp, 7 predicted proteins | sample MAT05_FD_78382 | JGI IMG/M metagenome (GOLD analysis project Ga0105048, IMG submission 78382) | Freshwater microbial communities from Lake Fryxell liftoff mats and glacier meltwater in Antarctica - MAT-05 | ecosystem: Environmental > Aquatic > Freshwater > Ice > Liftoff microbial mat | place...
AAGCGACCGGCGCCGAGCGGTTCGAGCACCACATCGTCGCCGTCGATGCCGAGCTCCTCGGCCAGTTCGCGGCGCGCGGCATCGTCGTAGTGTTCGCCGTCGGCCACCACCCCGCCGGCGGCGATGTCCCACTGTCGCGGCCACAGGTCCTTGGTGTCGGCCCGACGATGCACCAGCAACCGGCCGTCGGTGCCGAACACGGCGATCGACACCGCCCGGTGCTGCAGGCGGGCGGCGCGCATCTCGGCCCGGGTCACCGTCGCCACCACGCGATCGTCGTCGTCGACCACGTCGACCATCTCGACCTCGTCACTCATCTCGACCTCGTCACTCATGACACCTGATTAGCATCACGGCATGACGACCGACACCCTGCGTGACGAGGCTCGCGATCTGCTCGACGACATGGCGCACCTGCGACGGCGGTTGCACCAGTGGCCCGAGATCGGCAACCACCTGCCGCTCACCCGTGAGGCGGTGCTCGAAGCGCTCGAGGGGCTGCCGCTCGAGCTCATACTCCACGAGACCACCAGCGGCATCGCCGCGATCCTGAACGGCGCCAAGCCCGGCCCCACCGTCCTGCTCCGTGGCGACATGGACGCCCTGCCCATGCCGGAGGACACCGGGCTCGAGTTCAGTTCCAAGGTCGACAACGCGATGCACGCCTGCGGCCACGACACCCACACCGCGATGCTCGTCGGTGCGGCCCGCCTCCTCGCCGCGCGCACGGCCGATCTCTCCGGGCGGGTGCTGTTCATGTTCCAACCGGGCGAAGAGGGCCACCACGGCGCCCGCCACATGCTCGACGAGGGACTGCTCGACGTGGGCGTGCACCCCAGCGACGGCAGCCCGTCCCCCGTCACCGGTGCGTTCGCGATGCACATCACCTCGTCGAGCCCGGTGGGCTACGTCGCCACGCGCCCCGGGCCGTGCATGGCCTCGAGCGACACGTTCACGATCACGGTCACCGGCCGCGGCGGCCACGCGAGCGAACCACATCGAGCGCTCGACCCCATCCCCGTGGCCTGCGAGATCGTGCAGGCGCTGCAGACGATGGTGACGCGTCGCATCGACGTGTTCGATCCGACGATCGTCACCGTGTCGAAGATCATGGCCGGCACGACGTCGAACGTGATCCCCGAGACCGCGGAGATCCTGGGCACCATCCGCGCCGTCAGCGAGCGCACCCGGGGCAAGGTGCACGACGGCATCCGCCGCGTCGCCGAGGGCATCGGCGCCGCCCACGATGCCACTGTCGAGGTGCACGTGAACCTCGGGTATCCGGTCACCGTGAACGGCGCCTCGTTCACCGACTTCAGCATGGCCGTCGCCCGCGAGGTCATCGGCGCCGACAAGGTGGTGAAGCTGCCCAACCCGGTGATGGGCGCCGAGGACTTCAGCTACGTGATCGAGCAGGTGCCCGGCACGATGATGTTCCTGGGTGGTACCCCCCTCGACCGCAGCGTCGCGAACGCTGCGCCGAACCACTCGAACCGCGTGTACTTCGACGAGCAGGCGATGGTCGACGGCACTGCGATCTATGCCGCCGTGGCGATGCGCCACCTCGGCACGTCACTCACGTCCTGAGACGAAGCGTCACCAGCTCGAACGGACGCAGGCTGATCGACACGAAGCCGTCGGCGACGTCGATCACCTGCTCTGGTTCTTCGAGCGCGTTGCACCGGGTGGCGTCGCGCACCGGCACCGGCAGGCGAACCGACACCTGAGTACGGTCACCGCACGCCTCGAACAGGCGCACGATCAGATCGCCACTGGCATCGTCGGCCCGCTTCACCGCACTCAGCTGCACACCGGGCTGGTCGATCTCCACCACCGCCCCGGGCCACCAGTCGAGCGTGCCCCGCACGAACCGCACGGGCACGTTCAACAGTTCGGCCTCGTGCAGCACGTCGTGCAGGCCCGCTCCATGCGGCAGGATCGAGATCGTCACCCGGTGCCGGCCCTGGTCGGCATCGGGATCGGGGAAGCGCGCAGCGCGCAGCAGCGACACCCGCACCCCGCCGTCGAACAGCCCGTGCCCGTACCTCCCGTCGTTCAACACGGCCACGCCGAACTGCGGTTCGGCGAGGTCGACGAATCGGTGCGCGCACACCTCGAACTTGGCCGCGTCCCACGGGCTGCTCGGGTGCGTCGGGCGTCGCACGTGACCGAACTGGATGTCGCACACCGCCTCGCTGGTGCGCACGTCGAGCGGCACCATCAACGACAGCAGCTGTTCGCTCTCGTGCCAGTCGATGTCGAACTCGAGGTCGAGTCGTGCGCTCTCAGCGCGCAGCGTGTAGACCACGGTCATCGTCGATGCCGCGCCGACGGTGCGGCGCACCTGCAGCCGCGCACGCAGCGGTGACCGTTCGAGCCATGAGATCTCGGCGTCGCCGGAGATGGGCTCGCCGAGACCGGTCGTCCACGACTCGAGGTCCCATGCGTCGTATTCCACCGGATGATCCGGCGCCAGCTCGATGGTCACCGACCGACGCGGCGGCAACAGCTCGCGCCCTCGGGCCACGTCGATGATGGAGGTGATCGTGCCCTCGAGGTCCCACGACACCGCCAGCTGCCCGTTCGCCATCGAGCGTTCGGTGGTGACCACACGGTCGTAGCCGACCCGCTCCTGATCGAGCGGGAAGAAGCCGCTGCCCGGCACTTGCACGATCACCGGCAATCCGTCGGGGCCGGACACCACTTCGGTGCGCTGCCGAGTTGCTGCATTTGCAACGACCCAATCGTCGCCATCGACGCCCGCCACACCCATGCGAGCGAACGCTGCAGCGATCAGTTCCTCCAACCGGGCAGCGATGCGCGCATGCTCGCGCTCTGCGTCGTCGTGCACCCATGCGATCGACGACCCCGGGATGATGTCGTGGAACTGCTGCAGCAGCACGTCGTTCCACAGACCACGCAGTTCGTCGGCCACCTCCGGCGGCACCATTCCCCCGGCAGCCCACCACAGCTCGGCCTCACGCAGCAGGCGCTCGCACCGACGGTTGCCGACCTTCGTCTCGATCTGGCTCGTCAGGGTGCCGCGGTGCATCTCGAAGTACAGCTCGCCGCTCCACACCGGCGCAACGGCGCCGGCAGCCAGTTCGGCTTCCACGTGGTCGAAGAACTCGTCGCTCGTGCCCAGCTGCAGACGAGGTGTGCCGTCGAGGTCGCGCATGCGGTGTGCCCGCTGGACCATCTCGCGCGTGGGACCACCGCCGCCGTTGCCGTGCCCGTACGGCATGAGCGCCCAATCGCTCCAGCCGTGCTCGCGGAAGTTCCGCTGGCTGAACGCCATCTCCTCACCCGTCACCTCGGCGTTGTAGGTGTCGACCGGCGGGAAGTGGGTGAGCACCCGCGTGCCGTCGAGGCCCTCCCACCAGAAGGTGTTGTGCGGGAAGCGGTTCTGCTTGTTCCAGCTGAGCTTCTGGGTGACGAACCGGTCGCACCCTGCGGCCGCGTACACCTGCGGCATGCTCGCCGGGTAGCCGAACACGTCAGGGATCCACACCTCCTTGCAGCGGATGCCGAACCGGCTCTCGAAGTAGCGCTGTCCGTGCACCAGCTGGCGCACGAGGCTCTCACCGCTGGGCAGGTTCATGTCGGCTTCCACCCACATCCCGCCCACCGGCACGAACTGTCCGGTCTGCACCTTCTCGGCAATGCGTGCGAACAACGCCGGATAGCGCTCCTCCATCCAGGCGTACTGCACCGCCTGACTGCACACGAACCGGTACTCGGGATCGTCGTCCATCAGCCGCACGGCCGACGCGAACGTGCGGGCGCACTTGCGCACCGTCTCGCGAATGGGCCACAGCCATGCCGAGTCGATGTGGGCATGCCCCACACCGATCACGCGCATCGAACTGGAGCGAGCGGGCAGTTCGAGCGCTGGTTGCAGCAGCCTGCGGGCTCGGTGCGCGGTGCCGGTGACATCGCCCATGTCGATCGCGTCGAAGGCATCCTCGAGCTGACGCAGCAGACGCTGGCGCCGGGGCTCGTCGAGGGGGAGGCCCTGCATCACGCCCACCAGCACCTCGACGTCGAGGCACAGGTGGTACACGTCGTGATCGAGCACTGCCAGGTCGGCCATCGCGACCCGGTACAGCGGAGCATCACCGGCGGTGTCGAGCGAACCCAGCGGCGTCGGACGGAACGACTGCGGCAACGCCGGGTTCGCGGCCGCCTCGACGAGCAACGACAACGGTCCTGTGGCCAGCTGGGGCAACGGCACGGCGGTGCGCCGGGGGTGCACCCCTTGCAGGGGTGTGCCGTCGAGCCACACCAGACCCTCGGCCAGGAAGCCGGGACCCCTCATCCCCCAGCCCAGATCGATCACCGCCTCGAGGCCGACCCCCGCCCATCCGTCGGGCACCTCGCCACTGAGCCGGAACCAGGTGGTGCCCCACGGCCGACCCCACCGCTCGCCGACTGCGAACGGGCGATACTCCTGCGCCGCGGCGTGCGCGTACGACACGGGTTCACCCGGCACGTCCCACGCGTCGATCGTGAGCGGCACCCGCCGCCGGTAGAGCTGCGGCAGGATGCGCTGCCAGAGCTCACGCTCGATCCGCTTCTCCACCAACACCCGGTCGTCGTGCACGCCCCGAGACTACGGTCAGGCGGAGGGGCCCGCCCACAGGTCGTCGAACAAGGCCAGTACCGGGGCGTTGGTCGCCGAGCCCGACAGGTAGCTGACGAACCCGACGCCACCACCGGCCTGGAGGGCCGCTGTGGCGTCGGTGCGGGTGAGCTGCCAGTCGGCGGGCTCGGTGGTGCCGACCTTCCACACCTTGACCCGCAACGTGGTCGGGCTGGTGCCCGTGGCCTGGAAGCGGACGTTCAGCCGTTCGCCGGGGGCGACGGTGAGGCCCGGCACCGCGAGGCTGCCGAGGTCGGTCTCACCCCCGGCATTGCGGGTGATGAACACCTGCACCCCGCCGGTGTTGAGGATGCGGACCTTGGCGCGGTAGTCGGAGGTGCCGACACGGCGGCCGACGACCGACATGAAGACGCCACCACCGGTGGCCGCCTTGTCGGCGCCGATGGTCGCCCGTGCCTCGGTGTCGGTCGAGGTGCCGGGCAGGAATGCCGACACACCCGACGCCGCGGTGTTCATCCGCAGCCGGGCCTGACCGCCCGACACCGAGAAGTTCGCTACGGCCCCCGCAGGGCTCCACGCGCCACCCACATCGGCGCTGCCGAGGCCGTTGGTGACCGCGCGCTCGAAGGCGTCGGTTGCGAACGGCTGGGGACCGACCGGGACTGAGGGCACGATGACCGACTGGCTGCTGATGCCCGTTGCACCCTGGTTGTCGGTGACCGTGAGGGTGATCGTGTACGTGCCTGCCGTGGCGAAGGTGTTCGCCGCCGTGACACCCGTTGCGGTCGCACCGTTGCCGAAGTCCCAGGCGTACGACACGATCGTGCCGTCCGGGTCGGACGAGGCGCTGCCGTCGACCGCCACTGCGAGCGGCGTTGTCGTGGCGGTGAACGCGGCAGTCGGCGAGCCGTTCACGGGGATCGCTGGCACGACCACCGACTGGGTGGTGGTGCCGGTTGCGCCCTGGTTGTCGGTGACCGTGAGCGTCACGGTGTAGGTGCCGGCCGCAGCGTAGGTGCGCGATGCGGTGGGGCCGGTGGCGGTGCTGCCGTCGCCGAAGTCCCAGGCGTACGACACGATCGTGCCGTCGACATCGGTCGAGGCCGCCGCGTCGACAGCGACTGCGAGCGGTGACGTGGTGGCCGTGAAGGCGGCCGTCGGCAGCTGGTTCACGGGCGCTGCCGGAACCACCACCTGCTGCGTCGACGTGCCGGTGGCGCCGTCGTCATCGGTGACGGTGAGCGTCACCGTGTACGTGCCGGCGGCGGCGTAGGTCCGCGTGGCCGTGGCCCCCGTTGCCACCGTGCCGTCGCCGAAGTCCCAGCCGTACGACACGATCGTGCCGTCGGTGTCGGTGGACGCCGCAGCGTTCACCGCGACCGTCAGCGGCGACGTCGTGGCCGTGAACGAGGCGGTGGGCGCCTGGTTCGGGACGGTGCCGCTGGCGCCGATGGCGTAGTTCTGGGCCACTTCGGCAGCCGTGAGTGCTCTCGGGTAGACCGCTGCCTCGTCGATGCTGCCGTTGAAGTAGTCGTTGCTCGGACGGCTCGTCCATCCGCTGAGGTTGTCACCACCCACCCGCCAGAAGCCGGTGTAGTTCTGCGCGAGCGGGACCCCCGTCAGCTGGCCGACCTGCTGACCGTCGACGTAGAGGGTCATCACCCCACCCCCGAGCGTGCCGACGACATGGTGCCAGTTGTTGTCGGTGATCGATGAGATCGATGACACGGTGCGCGAGCCGCCGGCCGGGTTGACGCCGAAACGCACCCGCCCATCGCTGCCGACGTAGAGGTGCCGGTCGGCGGCGGTGGAGTTGCCGGACGAGCGGTTGCCGAAGCCGATGATCTTGCCGCCCGAGGAGGTACGAACCCATGCCTCGACCGAGAAGGTGTGCCGGCCGAGACGAGCAGTGGTGGTCGTGGCGAACTGGGTGGAGGCGCCGTTGAAGCGGATCGCCGCGTCGGTGTCGCCGGGCACCGCACCGGCGACAGCGCGGGTGACCGAGCCGTTGACCGTGAGGTTGTCGTACGAGGCCGAGTTCGAGGCAACGCCTGTGGTCTCGCCGAGGCGCCAGTAGTTCAACGGGCGATCACCGAGCGCGGTGGTTGCGTACGGCGAAACCGCGCCGCCAGCGACGGTGACCGATACCCAGTCCGACGGGGCCTCGTTGCCGAACCCGTCGATCGCCTTCACGCGGTAGCGGACCGTCGACCCGGGCGTGAGTCCCGTATCGGTGAATCCGTACTGCTCCATCTCGTAGAACGCCGACGTGCCCGTGCCGGTGAAGACGCGGGTGCCGTCGTTGTCGCGGAACACCTGATACGTGAAGTTCTCGTTGTCACGATCCCAGTTGCCGCTCCAGGTGATGCGCGCCTCGCCTGGGTTCACCGAGACCACACGGGGCAGCCAGTTGGCGAGGAACAGGCGTGGGATCTGGCGGTTCGGGGCGATGGTCGACACTGCGAAGCGCACCAGGCCTTGCTGGGGAGCGTCGTTGACGTTGCGGAACTCGCCACCCATCACGACGTACTGCGCGTTGCCGGTGACGTGCCACGGTCCCTGGCTCTGCCCGGTGAAGGTACCGGCATCGAGCGCAGGGAACCAGTTCAGCAGGTTGGGCGCCGGCAGGCCCTCGAAGTTGAAGTAGCCGTACGGGTCGCGTGCGAGCGTGCCGGTGGCTGCTCGGCTGAACGCGAGGCCGCGGTAGAAGGACCACGGATCGGTGCGCTGGAAGGCGCCGGCGCCGAGACCGCCGCACTCGTGCGCATGACCGGCGTTGTACACCGCGCCGTTCGCCACGAACACCGAGTGGGTGTCGCCGTGGCAGTCGGCGAGCCAGTTGAGCGTGCCGCCATTCCACGAGGCGGAGAACACCCCCTCGAAGTTGCCCGTGCCACCGAACCAGTAGGCCGACCCGAAGAAGTCGTTGCCGTCGCTGACGAGCGAGGTGATGCCGGCGGTGTTGCCGGCGGTGCGCACGGTGGCGTTGACGGCCATCGGCAGCGACGCACCGGTGACGGCGTCGACCATGCCGAGACCGAAACCCGGGTTGTTCGAGTTGTTGAGCAGCGTGAACTGACCGCCGACCGCCACCTTGGTGCCGTCGGGCGAGATCGCCACGGCCTTCACCACACCACCGGTGGCTTGCGGGGCCCAGTCGAGCAGCGCGCCGTTCGACGCCTGGAAGGCCGCGAGTTGGCCGCGGGCAACACTGCCGACCGCGTTGAAGTTACCGCCGACGTACACGGGCGAACCGCTCGGATGCACGACGATCGCATGCACGTGGTAGGCGACCGACGGGAAGAAGGGCACGAGCTGTCCGGTGGCCACGTCGAACGCAGCGATGCGCGTACGCGACACGCCGTTGACGGTGGTGAAGTCGCCGCCGACGTAGACGCGGGTGCCGTCGGGCGAGGCGGTGACGGTGCGCACCTGGGCGTTGAACGCGGGGGCGAAGGTCGTGATCAGCTCGCCGGTGGTGAGGTTGTACGCGAGGAAGTTCGAGCGGGGTGTCTGGTTGGTGCCGACGGCGGCGCCGGCGGGACGGGCGTTGGTGAACCGACCGCCGACGTACACGGTGTTGCCGACGACGGTCTGCGACCAGGCGACACCGTCGATCTGCACGGTGGGCAGCGCGTCGGCCGTGACCGTGGCAGGTGTGGCCGGGTCGGCCGGGTTCGCCGGTGCCGAGTCCGCGTTGGTGAGCATCACCGTCGCTGCTGTCGTGGCCGTGACGGAGGTGGCTGCCAGCAGCAAGATGGCGGCGAGGCCCATGCGCCGCCGACCCGTTCGTTCGATCGTGTGTTCCATCGCTGCAGCTCCGCCCTGTCGCTCCTTCGAGTCCGTGATTCTCGCAGTTCAGAGCGGGCGAATGCACCCCTCTCATGGCTGAATGCCCCCAATGGGTCACATGGCCCATCGCGTCGGACGCGCCTCGCGTTCAGGCCGTCATGGTGCGTGGCTCCGCGAGACGTGCGGTTGACGAACGAGGCGCAACACGTCGGAACACGCGACGACCGATGGGTCAGACGTTCGGCCCAGGAGGGCGGACCGCTGCACCGAAGACCATGTCCATCACCGGCGAGATGTCGGGGCCGCGACGCACCGAGTGTCCACCGTCGACACCGATGCACTGACCGGTGATCCAGTTGCTCTCGGGCCCCAGCAGGAAGCGAACGAGCGCCGCCACGTCGTCGTCGGTGCCCGTGCGGCCGAGCGGCATCTGAGCCAGGTAGTCGTCACGGATCACGTCGGTGGTGGTGAGCGTGACAGTGGCATCGGTGGGCACGAGGCCGGGCCGCACCGCGTTCGCCCGCACTCCGGCCTGACCCAGCTCGTCGGCGACCTGCTTCACCAGCATCTCGAGCCCTGCCTTGCTCACGCAGTAGGCGCTCATGAAGCGATGGGTGAGCGGGGCAGCGATCGACGACACGGCCACGATCGATCCGCCCCCGTTGGCCACGAGGTAGGGCACCGCGTGCTTCATCGTGAGGAACGCTCCGGTGAGGTTGGTGCCGAGCACAGCGTTCCAGTCGTCGAGCGTGGTGAGGTGGAACGGTGACGCACTGCCGTAGCCCGCATTCGCGACGCACATCGTGAACGTCCCGACCCCGGCGGCCACCGAGCACGCCTCCGCCACCTCGGCCTCGTCGGTCACGTCGCACCGAACGGTGTGCACTGCAGCACCGGGCACATCGGCCGCCAGGGCCGCCGCACCGGCGGCGAGCCGTTCCTGCGAACGACCAGCGAGCACCACCGCGGCACCGTCGCGGGCGAGGTGGCGGGCGCACCCGAGGCCGATCCCGCTGCCACCACCGGTGACGAGCGCGCTTTTCCCCACGAGCGATGACCCCACGAGCGATGACCGTATCGCCTCGGGCCCGTTCCCTCGGGATTCGGGCGCGGGCGTCAGGGGGTGGTGGTCGCCACCACGTCGTCGGAGCACTGCACCCGGATCACCCGCTGCTCGTCGAGGCTGTACACCGTGGTGGCCTCCTCACCGAAGCGCTCGACGAACTCCGTCAGCGACGAGGTGTCCTCCGGGCACTCCCGGTCGACGATCGTGGCGCGGTCGACCAGCCAGCCGTTCTGCAACTGCAGGCGCGCGCCTGCGCGGAGCGTCGCCGGACCGGGGAGATCGACGAGGTTGCGCGGCGACAGCGGCACGATCGAGAACCACAGCACCGCCTCGCCGAGGAGGTCGGCCACCACGGCACACCCTGCGAGTTCGTCGAGGGCACCGCAGCGGTTCTCGCCGGGCGTCCCGCTCATGATGTTCATGAACCGGAATCCGTCGACGCGGATCTGGATGTTCCCCTCGGTCCGCCCGTCGACGATCGCGAATCCCGGATCGGCCTGTGCCAGGAAGACCATGCCGATCAGATCGATCTCACGTGCCTCAGGGCCGGTGTCGGTGATCTCTGCCACCTCGGGCTCGTCGTCGCGGGTGAGCGCGACCAGACCGAGGGTGAGCCCGGCCAGCGCGAGCAGCGACATCCAGAACCCGAGGGTGAAGAACTGCCGCATACGCGCCCGAGGCTAGGCGGCGATGCCAGTCGACCGCCGTCAACCGCCGTCGACCGCCGTCAACCGCGCATCGTGGCCATCGCAGCCACTGCAGCGCGTGCGGCGGCATCACCGATCTCGTCGAGCACGTCGTCGGTGTGGGCGAGGCCGACGAACAACGCCTCGTATGCACCCGGTGCCATGGCCACGCCCTCGCGGAGCATCGCATGGAAGAAGGCGGCGTACAGCTGCTCGTCGGTGGTCTTGGCCTCGTCGAAGTTCACGGGCGCTGTGTTCGCCAACATCTCGCCGAAGTGCATGCCCACGAGCGTGCCGACCACCGGGAACTGGGCGGGCAGACCAGCGCCGGCGCAGGCGTCGCGCAGCAGCGCCGACAGCTTGCGCGCCCGTGCGAGCAACTCCATGTACACGTCGCCGGTGAGCTCGGCGAGCGCCGCACGGCCTGCAGCCGTCGCCAACGGGTTGCCGGCGAGCGTGCCCGCATGGAACACCTTGCCGAGCGGTGTCAGCGTCTCCATCACGTCGCGCCGACCGCCCACCGCACCGATGGGGAGCCCGCCGCCGATGACCTTGCCGAAGGTGGTGATGTCGGGCCGCACGTCGTACTTGGCCTGCGCACCGCCGGTGCAGAGACGGAAGCCGGTGATCACCTCGTCGAACACCAGCAACGCACCCACGCGGTCGCATTCGGCGCGCAGGCCCTCGAGGAACCCAGCGGCCGGCGCCACCACGCCCATGTTCGCTGCGACCGGCTCGACGAACACCGCCGCCACCTGCTCGTCGAGCTCGGGCACCACGTTGTAGGGCACCACCATCGTGTTCGCCACGGCGCTGGCCGGCACGCCGGCCGTGCCGGGCAGGCCCAGCGTGGCCACACCGCTGCCGCCGGCGGCGAGCAGCGCGTCGGTGGCGCCGTGGAAGTTGCCGTGGAAGATCACCAACCGGTCGCGACCGGTGAACCCGCGCGACAGGCGGACCGCGGTCGATGTGGCCTCGGTGCCGCTGTTCATCAACCGAACCCGCTCACAGCTGGGCACGCGTTCACGGATCGCCTCGGCCAGCAGCATCTCGCCCGGCGTGGGCGCCCCGTACGAGGTGCCGCTGCGCGCCGCCTGCGACACCGCTGCGGTGATGGCCGGGTGCGCGTGTCCGAGGATGATCGCGCCGTAGCTCTGCACGAGGTCGATGTAGCGGGTGCCCTCGACGTCCCAGACGAACGGCCCCTCGGCATGGGCCACGAGGTACGGCGTGCCACCCACCGCCTTGAACGCGCGGATGCTGGAGTTCACCCCGCCGGGGATGACGTCGCACGAACGAGCGAACAGCGCGGCGTTGGTCATCGGCGTCGAGCCGAGAGCATCGTGCTCGTCGCGCTCGTCGTGCTCGTCGTGCTGGTCGGGTGACACGGTCGCTCCTCCGTCAGGCCTGGGCGTGCTGCTCGGCGTACCACCGAGCGAGATAGGTGAGGATGATGTCGGCACCGGCACGACGGATGGCGGTGAGGTGTTCGGCCGCGACCACGTCGTGATCGATCCAGCCATTGGCCGCCGCTGCCTTGATCATCGAGTACTCGCCGCTCACGTGGTACGCCGCCACCGGCACGTCGACCGCAGCGCGGACGGCGGCGATCACGTCGAGATAGGCGAGCGCCGGCTTGACCATCACCATGTCGGCGCCCTGCTCGAGATCAGCGAACACCTCGCGCAACGCCTCGCGGGTGCCGTTGCGCCAGTCCTGCTGGTAACCCTTCCGGTCGCCGCCGCCGACGATCGTGCAGTCGACGGCCTCGCGGAACGGGCCGTACAGACCGCTCGCGTACTTCGCTGAGTACGCCAGGATCGCGACGTCGCCGTAGCCCTCGGCGTCGAGGGCCTGGCGGATGACGCCCACCTGCCCGTCCATCATCCCGCTCGGGGCCACGACGTGGGCTCCGGCGCGCGCCTGGGCCACGGCGATCTTCGCGTACACCTCGAGCGTGCGGTCGTTGTCGACGGAGCCCCTGGTGTCGAGGACGCCGCAGTGGCCGTGGTCGGTGTACTCGTCGACGCACAGGTCGGCCATCACCACCATCCGGTCGCCGATCTCGGCGCGGATGTCGCTGAGGGCTGCTTGCACAATTCCCTCACGGTGGAACGCTTGTGTGCCGATGGAGTCCTTGGTGGATGGAATGCCGAAAAGAACGATCGCGCCCACACCGAGGTCGGCGAGCTCACGCACCTCGGCGACGAGGCTGGCACGCGTGTGCTGCACGACGCCCGGCAGCGACATGATCGGCTGGGGGGCGTCGATGCCCTCGCGCACGAACAGCGGGGCCACGAGTTGCTGCGGATGGAGCCTGGTCTCGGCCACCAGGTCACGCAGCGCGCGGGTGGTGCGGAGCCGGCGGGGACGGTGCACGGGGAACGGGGCCACGAGTCCGCATCGTACGGGTTCGGCACCGCGTTCCCGAGGAGGTGCAGCATGACGAGTGAGCTCGTGGTGCCCGGACCGGGCAGTCCCGGCTTCGGCTCGGGCGCCGGCTTCGGCACCAGCACCCAGATCCACAGCCTGGCGGCGATGGCTGCCACCGCCAGGTCACAGGGCTTCCACCTCCGGGCCGCCGACCTCTATCGCGAGGCCGCCCAGCAGGCCTTCACCGTCGAGGAGCGGCTCCACCTCACGATGCGCGAAGCGCACTGTCGCCTGCAGGTCGACGAGCGCGAGACCGCGGAGCTGCTCGCCGCCGAGGTGGCCAAGGAGGCTCGCACCGAGGAGTGCTACGCCGAGCTGGCCGATGCGCTCGGACTCCAGGTCGAGACCCTCATGCTGCGCAACGAGTTCGCCGCCGCGAGCGAGTTGCTCGCCGAGGCGATGTACGTGCTCCTGCGGGTGCCGAACGATCCGGCGTACTACCAGGTGATCCACAACATGGCGGTCACGTACCAGCGGTGCGACTTCCCGCTGCCGGCGATCGAGCTGTACGAGCGAGCGCTCCTGCTCGCACCCGACGATTCCGAGCGGACGTTCACCTACGCGAACATGGCCTCGGCGCACCACATGGCCATGAACTACGAAAGCGATCCCGAGACGGCGTCACGTCATCTGCACGACGGCATCTACGCAGCCACGGCGGCGCTCGATGCCACGACCCGATGCGACGTGGTCACCGAGGCAACCGCGCTCGCTCACCGCTCGGTGCTGCTCAACTCGATCGGCCATCACGAGGCTGCGCTCGACGACGCGCAGCGCTGCCGTCGCCTCGCCACCGTGAACGAGCTCGCCGAGTGCGAGGTGGTGGCGATGGTGGGCGAGGCCGTCGCTCGCTGGAACATCGACCGCGACCCGTCGGCGCTCGACCTGATCTTCGATGCGGCCGCACAGGCGAGCGAGCTGAACATCGGCACGTACCTCAAGTCGTCGGCGCTGGTGAGCATCGACATCCTCTGGGAGAGCGGTCGCTACGACGAGGCCCGCGACGTGATGAACCGTCAGGTCGAGGGACTCAGCTCTGCCCTGCGGCGCGAGCGCGTCGCCCGCTGGGAGCACGTACGTCTGGGCGTGTCGCTGCGCTCGACCG
>Ga0105048_10011892_pt1 | contig 13685 bp, 11 predicted proteins | sample MAT05_FD_78382 | JGI IMG/M metagenome (GOLD analysis project Ga0105048, IMG submission 78382) | Freshwater microbial communities from Lake Fryxell liftoff mats and glacier meltwater in Antarctica - MAT-05 | ecosystem: Environmental > Aquatic > Freshwater > Ice > Liftoff microbial mat | place...
CCTGTTGCGCGCCTGGATGACGCGCTTCTCCGATCCGCAGCGCAGCCGGCAAGATCTTGAGCGCGGCGTGGAGCTGGCCCAGGCGGCGAGTTACACCATGTACTTTCGCTTGCTGCCGGCACTGGCTGCGGCGGTGAGTGCCTACGCTTTGCAGACCTTGAAGACCTTGGAGAACGGCTTGGCGCTGCAGTTTGTCGACGACGTAATCCGTATCCGCCAACTGCCGGCGCCAGCCGATGCTGACGGGCTCTGGCCGTGGCCGCTATGGCTGAACCTGTTGGGCAGCTTCGAGATGCGCTGCGGCGGTAGGCTGACAGATGACGGCGGCAAGGCCCAGCAGAAGCCGCTGGAACTGCTGCGCCTGTTGGCTTGTGCGCGGAATCTCAGCATCGGCACCGAGGCAGCTATGCAGGCGCTGTGGCCCGATTCAGAAGATGCCGCCGCGCGCAAGAGCTTCGAGATGACGGCCTTGCGCTTGCGCCGGTTGATGGGTGACGCCACGCTGCTGAGGGTGGGTGATGGTCGGGTGGGCCTGGATGCCACGCGCGCGAGCTCTGACGTGCAGCAACGGCGCCGCTTGATCGAGCGGATCGAAGCGCTGGCCATGTTGGCATCGCACGCGAGTGAGCCCAATGCGGGCCACGACACACACGATGAGTGCCTGCGCCTGCTCGCGCAGGTGATCACTCTCACGCGCGGGGAACTGCTGGCCGGCCTGCCGGCCGCACCGTGGCTGGATGCTGAGCGGCAGTCTTGCCGCAATGACACCGTGCGCGCGGCATTGGCGGCGGCAAGCGTGCTCGAGCGCCAGCAGGTCGGTTCAGTCGAACGGGAACTGCTGGAGGCAGCGCTTCGCATCGAGCCGCTGGCTGAATCGCTGGTGCGGCGCTTGATGCAGGCTCACGGGCGAGCTGGCCAGCGCGGCGATGCCATGCGCGTATTTGAAAGCTACCGCCAGCAACTGACCGCGCGCGGCGCAACGCCGAGTCAACAAATCGAAGCCCAGTGGCGGGCGTTGCTGCGTCTGCCGCTTTCGAAGAACGAATAACCTGGCGATAGCCAAGTCGTGGCCCCTCGCAGGGCCCGGCTCGTGCCGGGTGCAGCCCGTCACCGCAGCCCCCGGGCGCGCCGATCCGCCGGGCCGCCATCACGCATCGTGTTGTATGGGGCGGCACGCTGGTGTCCGTGGTGGTGTCCGTGGTGGCGTCCGGGCCTGAAATCCCAGGTGCGTAAGGATCCGCTCGATCCCCTGGGCTTCGATGATGGCCGCGAGAACCGTGGACTCGCGGCCGTAGTTGGGGCAGTGCTCAAGGTCAAACCGATTAACTCCCGACCTGCCGAGATCCGGGCGAGGCGCCCTGTAGCCGCCCGTCGTGAGCGGCAGCTGATGGCCGAAACCGCGTTTACCCTGGGGCGCCCGTAAGTTGACCCTGGCTCGTCGAACCCGTGCATCGAAAGTCAGCTCCCGGGCTCGAAGTCGTACTTGCAGTGCACCGGCCGCTTGGCGCGGAGAGTTTTCTCATCACCGTGGCGAGACTTGCGCCTTGACTGCCCGTTCGCGGTGCTTGCTGCAGGCTGCTCGAATCAGGCCGCATGCGTTTTGATTCGAGAACAGGAGGTACTCTGTGCGCTGCTCTCGCGGAGCAATCCAGGTGAGCGATAGTCGAGGCAATAACTTTGGCGGGGCATTAGGCCAGTCGCAACAACTTGTGCAGACCCTCGACTTTCACCGTGGCGCGACCCTCGCTAAGTCACTGTCACCGCTTACGCGCCAGAGCAACTAATCTGGCGCCCTACGAGTGGCGCCTGCATCGGACCTCCAACGCGCCTACTTCTCTGCACGGATTGAAGATTTCCTGTCGGGAGATGACGCCAGTGTCTTGGGTGAACTCACGCGGCGCTTGGTCTACACGCCGCCGCAAGAGCCGGCGCAGATCGTGGCGCAGATCGTGGCGCTGACGACCGACCTGAAACGCTTCATCAATGACGACAGCGTGTTTGATGCCGACCCGCTGATCAAGATGGCGGTGGCGCACCACCAGTTCGAGAGCATCCACCCCTTCTGCGACGGCAACGGCCGCACGGGCCGCATTGTGAATGTGCCGTGCCTCGTCAACAAAGGTCAGCTGGACATTCCTGTGCTGTACCTCAGCAGCCAGATCATGCGCAGCAAGCCCGACTACTACCGCCTGCTTCAGGCCGTGCGTCAACAGACCGATTCAGCCGCTGTGTGGCAAGAGTGGGTGCTGTACATGCTGGCCGCAGTGGAGACCACAGCGCAGCAGACCATCCGCACCGTCATCGATATCAAGTCTGCGCTGCTGGACTACAAGCACCGCATCCGCACGGGCTTCAAGTTCTACGTCCAGGACCTCATCAACAACCTGTTCATGCCGCCGTACATCAGGATCGAATTTGTGGAGCGTGACTTGAAGGTGAAGCGGCTGACGGCCGCCAAACATCTGGACGCTCTGGCCGGCGCGGGGTTTGTGCAGAAGGTGAAGGTGGGCAGGTCAAACTGCTACGGGAATCTGGCGTTGAACGCGATCTTGATTCGCACGGGAGAAGTGCCAGCGGTACCGCAGTGACCCACCTCGCACAGCCCAACTCGCAGTCAAGCCTGCCAAACCCCATACCCCCCCTCGCGCAGCCCAATGGCCAGCTCCACCTCCATCTCGCACGCCGCGTCGTAAGGCATCGGGTTGTAGACGGCGTACAGCGCCGGCAGCAGGCGCAGGCCGTACGTGAAGACGAATCGGTTGGCCTGGATGCCGGCCTTGTGCTTGTCAAATCGCAGGTCCGGGTCCAGCCCCGTCATGCCCACGTAGACAAAGGGCTTGCCCAGTTGGTAGCCGGGGTTGGCGCGGCGGAAGCGGGTTTCGTTCCAGACCGGGTCGGCGAGCTCGACGACGTAGACGTGATGGTGGTGCCTTCGCCCCGTGCGGGGAATCGTCTTGTTGGCCTTGTTGGCCTTGTTGGCCTTGTTGGCCCTTTCGCCCGCTGGCGCGGCCATCACACCCAGCCTTGCCGCCAGCGTGTGCCGTCCTTCAGCTCGCGCCAGTGCAGCAGGAATGACCGGTTGGAATGCACGGCCTGCAGCTCCACCTGGTCGATGCGCGTGGCGGGTGGTTCCGGTTCGATGACACGCACGACGGCGAAATGCTTCTCCCTGTTCAGCGGCCGCACCGCGGTCCACTTGGACTGCAGCAGTTTCTTGGGACTGAGCGGGTTCATGGGCGCAGGGGCGCCTGGCCCGGCAGCCGGACGTGGGACGTCGGATGGGCGCTTCATGGACAGCGATGATGCCTGGATCGGCCTGGATCGGCCTGGCGCGGCCAGGCACGGCCTGGATCGGCCAGGCGCGGCGCCCGGCCGAAGTCCGACCCGCTCGCGGTGACAGGCGCGCTGCACCAAGCCTTCCTAACGACGCGCAGGCCACCAGCTTGTCCAGCCCGACGCGCGACTTCAACGCCGCGGCCGGCAGCACCCGCCGTGATCGTGTGTTCTGGGCGGGCGGTTCCTCCGGATTGTTCGCGCGTTATGCCGATGCGCGCGGCGGCCTTGCCACCGCTGCGGCCAAGGGCCAACGTCGCGCGGGCGTACATTCCAGCTTCAATGTGCACCTGCAGCCCATGCCACTCTTGCTGACCATCGCACGGCTCTCGCTCCCGCTTTTGCCGCTGTGGCTTGCGGCCTGCGCGACGCTGCCTCCAGCCGCCCCGCTGCCCGCTCGGGCAGAACCCGTCGCCGGTACGGCGCCTGCGCCTGCGCCTGCACCAGCTGCCGCCGCCCCGGCCGCCAACGCAGAATCGGTGGTGTCCGCGCCCGTTGTGGAGATGGCCGAGTCAGCCCGTGAATCGGTGCGTGAATCGGCGGTCTGGCTGGCCAGCGGTGTCGACAGCTGGTTTGGCGACACGCCCTTTTACAGGGGCGGCCAGGTCAAGCATGGCCTGTTGGACCTGAGCGTGCTGAAGCGGCAGCGCGACAAGGTAGACGTCGGCCTGCGCATCAATGCCCGTTTCAGCCTGCCCAACCTGGACCGACTGGGCTACGTTTTTGTCGGTCGCGACAACGAACGCGAAATCATCACCGACAAACCTGGCGGCCTGACGCGGCAAGACCAGCGGCTGGCCACGTCGTCCGAAAGCAACAAGTTCTTTGTCGGCCTGGGTCGTACGCTCGACGATGTGTTCGACTTCCGCATCGGCGTGCGCGGCGCCTTCAAGCCCTATGTGCAGGCGCGCATGCGCTTGAGCTGGGAGCTGAGCCCCGACGACCGGCTCGACCTGCGCCAGACGCTGTTCTGGACGGTGGACGACCGCGCCGGTTCCACCACGGCAACGTCATACGAGCACACCCTTTCGCCGGTCCTGGCGCTGCGTTGGCTGTCCTCTGCCACGGTCACGCAGGACCTGCCCAAGTTTGTCTGGGCCAGCAGCCTGGGCACTTACCGCTGGTTTGGTCAAGACCGCCTGCTGTCGCTGGAGGCCTTGGTCAACGGTCAGCAAGGGTCGGGCGTCGGTGCGCTGGACTACGGCCTGCAGGCGCGCTGGGAACAACCGGTGCATGAAGACTGGTTGCTGGCCGGCATCGTCGTCGGTCACTTCTGGCCACGCCCGCTGGCACTGGAACCGCGTCGGGGTGCGTGGGCACTGGGCGTGAACGTGAAGATGCGGTTCTGAACGACGCGGCTTGCAGCCATGGCACTGTTCCCCCAAGGGCTGAGCCAGGTAGACGCCCGCTGCAACAGTGGCGAACGGCGCGTGCTGCATCAGCTCAAGCGCTGCCTGGAAGATGACTACATCGTCTGGCACGACGTGCCGATCGGCCCGCGCGCGCGCCAACCCGACTTCGTGATCCTGTCGCCGCGCTGGGGCGTGCTGCTGCTGGAGGTCAAGGACTGGAAGCGCAGCACGCTGGGGCCCGGCAACCGCGACGCCATCGAACTGAACACGCCGCGCGGCAAGGTGACGGCGGCGCATCCGCTGCGCCAGGCGCGCGACTGCGTGCTGGAGCTGGTGCACTTGATGGAACACGACCCCGCCCTGGTGCACCCGGATGGCCCGTTTGCCGGCAAGCTGCTGTTTCCCTACGGCTGGGGCGTGGTGCTCAGCGGCCTGCGCCGTGCCGACGTGGACAGCACCGACTTCGTGGCACTGTTCCCCCAAGCGCGCACGCTGCTGCGCGACGACCTGGAACCTGAGCTGGACGCGGCGCAGTTTCAGCTGCGCCTGTGGGGCATGTTCACCGTCAGCTACCCGCACACCCTGAGCCTGCCGCAGCGCGACCGCATTCGCTGGCACCTGTTTCCTGAAGTTCGCCTGGCCACCCAGGCCACGCTGGGTTTCAACGAGCCCGCTGATGGCGACACGGCCACGCAGCCTCCCGCCCTGCTGCTGCCCAGCCTGTTGCAGGTGATGGACCTTCAACAGGAGCAAGTGGCGCGCACGCTGGGCGAAGGTCACCGGGTCATCCACGGCGCGGCGGGCTCGGGCAAGACCATGATCCTGATCTTCCGCGCGCAGTACCTGGCGGCCGCTGCGCGCGCAGACCGGCCGATTCTGGTGATGTGCTTCAACCGCACCCTGGCCACACGCATCGAAAGCCTGCTGCGGGCACGCGGCGTCGATGAGCGGGTGCAGGTGCGCACTTTCCACAGCTGGTGCCAGGACATGGTGCGAAGCTACCAGCTGGACGCACCGCACGGTCTGAAAGGTGATGCCTACTTCGAAGCCCTGGCCCAGGTGCTGGAACGTGCGGTGGACAGCGGCCGTGTGCCGGCCGGCCAGTACACCGCTTTGTTGATCGACGAGGCGCACGACTTCGAAGACGCCTGGCTGCGCATGGCCGCACGCATGGTGACGCCCCAGACGCAGAGCCTGCTGGTCCTGTACGACGACGCCCAGAGCATCTACCAGCAGCGCCGCCGCAAGTTCAACTTTGCCAGCGTGGGCATCGATGCCCGCGGCCGCACCAGCATCCTCAAGCTCAACTACCGCAACACCGCCGAGGTGCTGGCGCTGGCCATGCAATGCGCGCAGAGCCTGTTGCAAGGCGACGGCACCTTGCGGGGTGAAGACGAGATGCAGTTGGTCGAACCCGCCAGCGCCGGCCGTCGTGGGCCTGTGCCGGTGCTCGTCATCTCACGACATGCGGGTGAAGAAGGCGAACTCATCGCCCAGCGCATGGTGCAGGCCCACGAAGAAGGCCTGCCGTGGCAGGACATGGCGGTGCTGCTGCGTGCGAGGTCGCAGATGCCAGCCGTCGAACAGGCTCTGCGCCGCGCGCAGGTGCCGATGCAGAGCATGAACGACCAGGCTTTCAGGCGCTTCGACTGGCAGCAGCCCAGCGCCAAGCTGCTGACGCTGCACAGTGCCAAGGGGCTGGAATTTCCCTGGGTCTGCGTGGCAGCGCTGCAATCGCTGCCGATGGGCAATGAAACGCTGGACGACGCGTTGCGGCTCTTGTACGTGGGCATGACTCGCGCCACACAGCAACTGCTTCTGTCGGCCAGCGGCGATTCGTTGGTGGTGCAGCGGGTGCAGGCAGCCCAACGCCAGGTGGCGCAGCGGTTTTCGCGAGACTGAAGCAGCTGCTCGGCGCCGGCGCGCGCGCTCTTGCTGTGCTGTTGCCAACTATTGCTGCGCCGACCGCGCGAGGCGAAACCCCAGGTCCGACGCCCGGTAGGCGTGCGGCTGGTTGGCGCGCGCAGCCGACCGGACGCTGGCCGGAGTGCTGGCCCAGCTGCCGCCGCGCACCACGCGGCGGGTGCAGTCGCCGCTGTTGCGGGCGCGGGCGTCGCGCGGTGCGCCCTGGTGGCTGGTGTTCCAGCAGTCCTGCACCCATTCGGCAGCGTTGCCGATCATGTCGTAGAGGTCGAAGTTGTTGTCGCCGAAGTAGCCGCCGGGTACGGCTTGCGGGTAGCTGTCGTCGCAGTTCAGGGTGTCGGGCCAGTCCAGCAGCGTGCGCAGGGATTCGTCGGCCACGTTGGCGTAACCGCAGCTGCGGCTGACGGGGCGTTCTGGCTTGCTGCCAAATTTGGTGACGCCCCAGATGCGGCCGAAGAAGCCCGGCGATTCGCTCCACGGGCGGGGTGATGTGGTACCGCCGCGCGCGGCAAACTCCCATTCGGCTTCGGTGGCCAGGCGGTAGCGTTCGGGGGTGCCGCCGGGGGTGCCGCCGGGGTTGCCGTTCAGCCATTGCAGGTAGGCCTGCACGTCGTTCCAGCTCACGCACACCACCGGGTGGCCGTCGGTCTGTTTGTTGTTCGCGCCGTAGCCGGGGTCGCGCCAGTTGGCGTCAGCGCGCAGCTCCCAGCGGCCGCCGCGGGTGGGCACATGGCAACCGCGGCTGGCGGCGGTTTCGGCTTCGGTCAGGTAATCGGTGGCGTCGACGAACTTGCGGAACTGGTCCACCCTGACTTCGTAGTAGGACAGCTCGAAGTTGCCCACCCGCACGCTGCGCGTGGGCTGGGCCGCCGTGTCGGGCTGGCCGTCGTCGCCTTGCTCGTCGGCCTCGGCGCCCATCGTGAAGTCGGCGCCCGTCAGGCGCGCCAGGCTCAGTTCACGCAGCGCCGCGGTGCGCAGGGCTTCGCGTTCTGCGCTTGGCAACTGGCGCTGCTGCTGCTGCTGCTGCTGCTGCTGTTGTTGGGTCACTGACGGTGGTTGTGGGCGTGGCGCCACGGCCACCACCACGGGCGGCTCGGCAGCAGCCTGGCGCAGGGACACGATGGCGGCCTGGGCCTGGCCGGCGTAACGGCCCTTGGGGTAGGCCTGCAGATAGGCCTGGTAGGCGCCCTGGCTGTGGCTTTGCAGCGCGGCTTCCCAGGCTTGCGGTTCTGCGCCCAGCGGCGAGGCTGTTGAAGCCAGCGTGGCGGGTGCACCCGCATCGGTGGCCAGCTTGCGCAGCGCGGTGCGCGCGGCCAAGGCGTAGCGGCCGCGCGGAAAGCGCTGCAGGTAGGCCTCGAAGTGTTCGCGGCCGCCGCGGGCCTGCACATCGCGCCAGGTGGCGCCGTCGGCGTCTTTGGTGCCGGCCGGCACCGGGCTCAGCAGCGACGGGGTTTCTGTAGCGGCGGGTGTCGACAGTGGCAGTGACGGAGAGGGCGAAGGCGCCGTCAGCCCCGCCAGCTTGATGCGCGCGGCGGCGGCGTACAGGCCCTTGGGGTACTCGGTCAGGTAGGCCTGGTAGGCGGGGGCGGTGCCGATGGATTCCGAAGCGCGCCACGCGGCTTCTTCCGATGTGGCGGCAGCCGGCGTGGCCTGCACCGTCACCTGCGCGCCTGGGCTGACGATGAAATAGAAGTCACCCGTGAGGCTGCCTTCCATCCACGGTTCCTGCTTGCCTTTGGTGACCTCTCGCACGCGGATGGTCACGCGCTTCAGGCTGGTCTCGATGGGCACACCCTGTTCGTCGATCTGCTTGAGCAGTGCTTCGGTGTAGGTGCCGTGCTGGCCGCCGCCGTCTTCGGCCACGCTGCCGGGCCGCGTGGCGTAGTGGATGAGCGTGCCGCTGGGCGCCTGCACCCGGGCCAGGCCCTGTGCTTGGCTGCGGAAGTTGCGCGCGAAGGGGTTGTTGCGGCAGGCGTCCAGCAGCACCAGGTTGACGGCGGCCTTGCTGTCTTCCATGGTGTTGAGCACCGCTGACAGGCTCAGCGACTGGTAGGGCACGTCTTCCTCGCTGGCCAGGTCGGCGTCCACCGTGGGCAGGTAGTTTTCGCCGCGCACCTGCAGGCCGTGGCCGGCATAAAAAAACAGCGCCACGCTGCCGGGGCGGATGGCGTTGCGGAACTCACGCAGCGCACTGCCCACCTGCCGCACCTGCAGGTTTTCGAAGTAGACGACCTCGAAGCCCATGCGCTTGAGCTTGTCGCGCATGGCCCGCGCGTCGTTGACCGGGTTGCGCAGCGGCGAAGTCTTGTAGCTGGCGTTGCCCACGATCAGCGCCACGCGGTGTTCGTTGCCGCTGGACTGCGCCAATGCCTGCCCCGGGCCGGCCAGCCACAGGGCACACAGCAGCGCGGTGATCAGGGCACGCAAGGGCATCTTCGTGGACGAGGCTGAAGGCGACAGGTATCCGATTGTGTCGCGGCGCGGCGACTAGCGCAGCACCAGCTTTCGGCCAAAAGGGGCCACGGCGTGCGCAAAGGCCGGTGGAACGGCCCACAGCACACCCCCCTGCGGCCGATGGTGGGCGGGCCCCTGCAGGTCGGTCAGCAGCACCGTCAGGTCGGGCCGGTGGCGGTCGGCTTCTTCCAGCAGGGGCGTGAAATCGGTGTCGCCACCGCCTTTCACGGCCAGCGCCAACAAGGCCTGCAGAGCGCCCTGGCCGGGTTCAAAGCGGCTGACCTCGCGCACCCTGTCGTCACCCACCACCAGCACCAGCGCGGCGTGCAGGCGGCGCACCAACGCGTTCATCTCGGCGGCAAAACGCTGCAGCAGCGGCTCGTCGATGGAGCCGCTCACGTCCAGCACCAGCACCACATGCGGCACGGCGCGGGTGGCGGTGGTGCCAGGCTCCCAAGGCATGCGACGGGCGCTGGCGTCGGTGTTGCGGCCCATCCGGCCCTGGTTGGCGATCCAGCTGCGGGTGGGGCGCGACCAGCTCAGGTCCGGCTGTTTGGACAGTGCGCGGGCCATCTGTGTGCGCAGCAGCTGTTCCCACGGCGTGTACACACGCGGCAGGTCGGCCGGCAGCGTGCGCAGGATGGAAAACGCACCGTCGCCGCTGTGGCCGCGCAGCAGGCGGTCGCCCCAGTCACGCGCCTGTTCGGCTTCAGCGATCAGTTCTTCGGTCTGGCTGGGGTCGGGCCGCAAGTCGCCGCTGCCGCTGCCGCTGCCGCTTGAGCGTCCTTCCAATGGCCGCAAAACTCAGTCCCTCGTTGAGCTTGCTCTCAACGGTCCAGCGCTCGGTATCCGACAGGTGTGAATAAATCTTTCCCATTTGTGCAACTCCAGATGTGGTCTGGGCGTTGCACTTCAAGTCTGAGAGCAGGCGCGGGCATAACGTTCTTTGTCCGTGCATGCCGCAATCAGGCCATAGACCATACGGTACAGGCCGTCCAACGTGGTGGGCAACAGCGTCAGCGTGCTGGCGCCGGGCGCAGCGGCCAGCAGCTGCAGCACGTCGGCACCGGCGCGCAGCTCTTTGAGCACGCCGAAAAACTCGGCCGCGTTGGCCGCGCCGATGCGGCCCTGCACACAGAGGCGCCGGTTGTGTTCGCTCAGCCCGGCCTGCAGCACGCGCGACACGTCTTCCCAGCCGCGCGGACTGGCGCCGATCAGGTGGTCGGCGGCCAGCTGGGCCTCGGTGTCGTCCAGGCGGTCGGGTGCCACCTTCGGCATCCAGCCGGCGCGCGTGAAAGGCGCCACCAGCTCCAGGATCCGGTGGTGGCTCAGCGGCGCAGCAGCAGCAACCAAGGGCCGGGCCGTCCCGGGCGGTCAGTGCGCTGCTTGCACGGCCCAAGCCGGGCAACGCCCCAGTTGCCTGCGCGGTGTGCGCTGCAGCGCCTGCAGCAGCGTGTGCGTGACGGCTGCACCGGCCAGCTGCTGCGCAAACTGTCGGCCCACGTCCTGCTGCAACTGCAGCAGCAGGTGCGCCGTGGTCTGCGCGTCGGCCAGGGCGCGGTGGGCGCGGCCGCTGTCGGGCAGTTGGTGCAGCGCCGCCAGGGTGCCCAGACGGTGGTTGCCGGCCTGCGGATACAGGCGCCGCGACAGCAGCAGCGTGCAGGCAAAGTGGTGCGACTCGTCGGGCTCGCAGCCGGCCAGCAGGCTCTCGGCCTGCCAGAAGCCACGGTCAAAAGCGGCGTTGTGCGCCACCAGCGGGCAGCCGCGTGTGAAGCGCATCACCTCGTGCATCACCGCGCGTGCCGGCGGTGCCGACTGCAGCATGCGGTTGCTGATGCCGGTGAGCTGTTCGATGAACGGTGGCACCCAGGCGCCGCTGTTCATCAGGCTCTGGAACCGGCCGACGATCTGCCCGTCTTGCACCAGCACGGCGGCGATCTCGGTCGCACGTGAACCCTGTCCAGGCGACATGCCGGTGGTTTCAAAGTCGATGACGGCGACGGTTTCCATGACGCCGTGCATTGTCTGTCGGCCGCGCACGGCCATTGCCGGCTGGGGGCACTCAGGTGCGCCGAGGTGGCGGTTCGTCTTCCGGGAAGGTGGTGTCGGCGAACGAGGTGTCGGACCAGTCGGGGCCCTGGCCGTGGCCCGTGAAATGGCCCGGCCGGGACTGCACCACGTCGGCTGCCGGGGGCACCCAGCGCTCGGCACGTTCGCGGGCCCGGCGCAGCGACTGCACGCGGCTTTCGATGTCCTGCCGCACACGTTCTGCGGCTTCGCCGTCGGGTATGCCCAGCGCGCGCGCCGAGGCGTAAGCACCGCGCGGGCCGGGCCTGACACGTGCCCGGGCCAGCCACCACCAGGCCAGCACCACAGCGGTCAGCACCAGCGCAGCAAGGATCGCGGCAAGCAGCACGGGCAGGTTCATGGTTGGTGCAAGTGGAGGGCCGGGAGAATCAAGGACCAGCGCTGCCAGTCTAGGGCGCGAGTACCGCCAATGGGCCTTTCCGTGGGTCGGGCCTGCACTCTGTTTCAATCTTCTGTGCGGTGCGGCGCAAATGCACGGGCAAGGCCGCTGCGGGAAAATGCCCGTCATGTCGCAAAAACCGCAAAAGCACAGGGTGGTCGTGGGGTTGAGTGGCGGCGTGGATTCCGCCGTCAGCGCCTGGCTGCTCAAGCAGCAGGGCCACGAGGTCGTCGGCATCTTCATGAAAAACTGGGAAGACGACGATCAGGCTGCCGGCGCCAGCCCGGCCGACACCGCCTACTGCTCGTCCAACATCGACTTCGTCGATGCGGCGGCCGTGGCCGACGTGATCGGCATCGAGATCGAACACGTCAACTTCGCCGCCGAATACAAGGACCGCGTGTTTGCCGAGTTTCTGCGCGAATACAGCGCCGGTCGCACGCCGAACCCCGACGTGCTGTGCAACGCAGAAATCAAGTTCAAGGCCTTCCTCGACCACGCCATCCGGCTGGGCGCCGAGAAGATCGCCACCGGGCACTACGCCCGCGTGCGCCCGGTGGACGGCAGCTTTCAGCTGTTGAAAGGCCTGGACCCGGCCAAGGACCAGAGCTACTTTCTGCACCGGCTGACGCAGCAGCAGCTGTCGCGCACGTTGTTCCCGGTGGGCGAACTGCACAAGACCGAGGTGCGGCGCCTGGCCCAGCAGATCGACCTGCCCAACGCGAAGAAGAAGGACAGCACCGGCATCTGTTTCATCGGCGAGCGGCCGTTTCGCGACTTCCTGAACCGCTACCTGAGCCACGAGCCCGGCCCCATGGTGGACGAAGAAGGCCGCCGCCGCGGCCAGCACGTGGGCCTGAGCTTCTACACGCTGGGCCAGCGCCAGGGCCTGGGCATCGGCGGTGTGGCCGGCCACGACACCAGCGGCGCGCACGAGCCCTGGTACGTGGCGCACAAGGACCTGGCCCACAACACGCTGCACGTGGTGCAGGGCCACGGCCACCCCTGGCTGCAAAGCCCGTGGCTGGAAGCGGCCGACGTCAGCTGGGTGGCCGGCACGCCGCCGCTGGCGGGTGCACTGGCCGCCAAGACCCGCTACCGACAGGTCGACGCACCTTGCGCCTTCACACCGGTCGCTTCACCCGACTGGGCATCCGGCGGCAGCGGCTTCCGGCTGGACTTCGACAGCCCGCAATGGGCCGTCACACCCGGCCAGAGCGCAGTGCTGTACGACGGCGAGGTGTGCCTGGGCGGCGGTGTCATCGCTGCGGCGCAGGTGCCCGCGGTGCGAGCCGCCCTGCCAGAACCGCGCCGCCGCCGCGCAGGCACTGCGAAAGTGGGTGCCGCCGCAGGCACACCCACCGCACAATGAGCAGCAACCCCTGCCACCGCCACCGCCGCCAGCCCCAGGACACCTGATGCCCACCACCGCCGTCAAGGCCAGTTCCCTGGCCGACCTCATCGACGCCCACGCGCCGGCGCTGGAAGCCGCCGTCATTGCCTGGCGGCGCGACCTGCACCAGCACCCCGAGCTGGGCAACCGCGAATTTCGCACCGCGAGCGTGGTGGCCGACCATCTGCGTGCGCTGGGCCTGGACGCGGTGCATACCGGTGTGGCCCACACCGGTGTGGTGGGTGTGCTCAAGGGCGCCCTGCCCGGCCCCGTGGTGGCGCTGCGGGCCGACATGGACGGCCTGCCGGTCACCGAAGAAGTGGACCTGCCCTTTGCCAGCAAGGCGCGTGGCCAGTGGAACGGTGAAGAGGTGGGTGTCATGCACGCCTGCGGTCACGACTGCCACGTTGCCATCCTGATGGGCGTGGCGCAGTTGCTGGCCGGGCTGCGCGCGCAGCTGCGGGGCAGCGTCAAGTTCATCTTCCAGCCCGCCGAAGAGATGCCGCCAGAAGGTGAAGAGGGCGGCGCCAAGATGATGATTGCCGAAGGCGCGCTGGAACGGCCCACGCCCCAGGCCATCTTCGGCCTGCACGTCACCTCGCGCCAGGTCACGGGCCAGATCGGCTACCGGCCCGGGCCGACCATGGCCAGCAGCGACAAGCTCAAGATCACCGTCAGCGGCCGCCAGACCCACGGCGCCGCGCCCTGGATGGGCGTGGACCCCATCGTCACGGCCGCGCAGGTGGTGCTGGGCCTGCAGACG
>Ga0105048_10011893_pt1 | contig 13684 bp, 14 predicted proteins | sample MAT05_FD_78382 | JGI IMG/M metagenome (GOLD analysis project Ga0105048, IMG submission 78382) | Freshwater microbial communities from Lake Fryxell liftoff mats and glacier meltwater in Antarctica - MAT-05 | ecosystem: Environmental > Aquatic > Freshwater > Ice > Liftoff microbial mat | place...
CACCTACTGACCCCAGGCACCTACTGACCCCAGGCACCTACTGACCCCAGGCACCTACTGACCCCAGGCACCTACTGACCCCAGGCACCTACTGACCCTTTCCGCCAATAGGTGCCAGGCACCTACTGACCTTCGATTCGTGCCAGGCACCTACTGACCTTCGGCACCTACTGACCTTCGCCAGGCACCTACTGACCTTCGTTTCACAACAGACGCGAAACGATATTTTTGCTTACCGGAGTTCCCAACGCGGCCATGGCTTTGGCGATCTGGCGACGCGAAAGATTTGTCCATTTAACATCCGCTCGCATCGGATCGCCAGCAGTGTGATCCTTTATTACTTGGCGGAAGTTTTCAATGACTTGTGGCGAAGAAGTTTCCGCCTTCTTGCGGCCGCCGTTTTTTTTCGCTGTCGCGCCGCTTCTTCGGGTGTTGCTGGACTATCCAGTTCTGACTTGCCGTGCTCAATGGTCTTGGGATCACAGCGAAGTAGCTGTGCAATGTAAGCGATACCGCCATGCCCTAACTTCGTCGCCTCTAGAGCAGCGTATCGACGTCGATCTCGCTCGCCGAGTGACTGATAAAAGCTAAGCATCCGCGTTTCAATCTCTGCCGAAAAGCCTTCCATGGCTTGCTCCGTTGTTAAGGGAAGTTTTCGGCTAAGATAACCAATTGGTTCCATTTCTCAAATACGGAAGTTATTTCGGGACTATTCCTACGACCAATCGGGAGTTGCGACCTCATCGCCGAACCCCAGACCAATACTGTTTGATGGCCAACTCGAAACGCATGTGCAAGGCGATTCGGAAATTTGCGTCTTGATGCTCCGATGGCTTCGCTCAGCGTATCGGCAGCGAAATATTCACCAAATGTGGGTTCAATCGCAAGAAACTGATTCATATGCGTCCGTTCAGGAGTCGATTTCAACTTCTCGAAAATAGGCCGAGCGGCATTTGCGACTGCAGCTATGTCCGTGTTCATCTAAACTCCTTTACCCGTGAATAGTCTCTCACCGATCTATCGTACAATGGTGGACTCAACTATCGTCCGCCCTAAAATTCGACGAACAAAAACTTGGACCGGAGTCGCGTGAATCCGTGGTGCAATGGATAGTTTTCTTGCCGCTTCGCGAGAAATCTGGTGAGTCTGTGCAAGGGAGGTTTCTGGGGCACGAATGGGGCGCTAGGACGGGGAAAGCGTGGACGCGAGTCGCGGAGCGACGTCGCCTACGTAACGACCTGACCCCTTTTCATTTACTCGAAAGAATGAAGAGCAGTATCACCGCTTCGCGTACGGTGCTGACAATGGGTCCCCTATGACAATGTCTTCCCACCCGACGAAACGGGAAGCCGCGTAAAAACTCTCAGCCAAATTCCATCCGCGAGTGTAACGATCAAAAAGAATCGTTGGCGATGCGACGGCGAGCAAGAAAGGTTCGTCGCAGTAGCCCTTCACCCCGGTGACGCGCGCTTCAATCAAATCCGCGATGAGCGATTGCCCTCCCGCGGTCGGCAAGAACGTTCGAGCGCTTGTGGAAACCGCAGTCTCAGCGATCCCCCCAGCGTCGAATCCAAGCGATCGGTAACTTGCGGCCGTATACTTACCGTCATTGCTTCCCCATGACGCGTACCCCATCAGCCCTTGCCGGTTGCCAACGAAATTTTCGGACCGATCCAGCTCGGTCGGAATCCCTAAGCTAGAGAGATTTGTATACGCAGCGAACAGATCTACGTTCCATTCCCCCCAAGCTATCTCTGCAATGGATTCCATATCCTTCATGCCGGCCTTGATCGGCGAAAACGGCACTTTAGAAATATCGATCGGTTCAACCAAAGTCATGGAGTCCAAAAGAATCGTTCCGGTTGCCCTACGTTTCTCACCAGCGATCGCGCTATCGACCAATGCTTTGGCGGATGCGGCGGTATATCCATCCAGCCTGGTTACTAAATAGCCACCGTATTTGGCATGCGAAAAACGTTCCGTTGCGTTCCAGAACTTGTTCACAAAGCACGTTCCTTTGAGATCGTTTTCGACGATGACAGCCCTCAATGACTTGCTATCGTGAAAATAGTCGAGCGCCGCCACACACGAGTCAAGCGAAGGCCGACCGGGCGCAAATCCAACGGGAGCGTCCGAAAGGCGAATCGGAATCCCTTTGCTTAGGACGATGTAATCAATCGTCGGTTCTTTAGCCAGATACTCCCAAAGAGGTTTTCCAATCGTCTCTTGAAATGTGCTGAAGTCTAAGGTCTCATTCGCAACGTCGACAGCGGAATCAGGGCATCGGATTGGAAAGATCTTTTTTACTCCGCGCATTTCCCGATAGTACTTGGCAATCTCCATTGACGTTGGACTGTTCCTATTTTCAAGGACCAAAACATGGTCCAAAATGGAATCGACGGCATTTCCATTCCCCAACGGCTCGATCGCTTTTTCCACTCGGGCGAAGTCACGCGACTTCTTGCAGCCAAAACTGGAAATGCACAAAAGAGCAAGAACCAGAAAAATAGCATAGAACTTCTGACACTTCTCGGCTAATGCCACCAATGAAGTTTCTCGTTCCCGGGCTCTGCCGGCTCTGTCTGGGAACGCACTGCTCCGGAGTCTCTGCCTCGCTTCGCAATGCAAGCGAAACACGTATTCTTGACGATTCGGCAGGCAGAGCCTGCAAGTCAGTGGGTTCCAAGGCAGAGCCATGGAACCAGTCGGTGGCGATCGGCGAGAAGTGTCGAACTTCTTCAGAATTAAGTCAGGTTTGAAGTTCAAGATCGGGCTTTCGAGGGATAACGGAAAGGGATCACTGTGCCGTATTTCAAAACTGCGATTCCTCACGCTTGGATGCAATCACTCGCAACTCCGGCAACAACACGTGAAGTTGCACAGCCAAGTCCTTCATCGCAAACGATTCGCTAGCATGATGACCTATCATCAAGAGCGCGATGCCGAGCGATTCCGCTTCCAAGCATTGATGGTAAGTCGCTTCTCCGGTGAGCATCGCATCGCACCCCTGTCGTGCAACCAGCGATAGCATACTACCTCCGCTGCCGCACACGATGCCTATCTTAGTAAGACCGTGGCTCTGATCGTGGGTGTGCCTAGCTTGTATTTTCGGAATGGAGACGTGAATTCTTTCCAGAACGGTTTCTATGCTCATTGGAGCACGTAAGATTCCGAATCGGCCAACACCGAGCGATGCGTCGCTCGTAACGGTTGGCAAGAAGAGTTGCAGCGGTTTCACCGTTTCGAGTCCGAGGATATTTGCTAACTGCTGATTGATGCCTGTTTTTGCATTATCCCAAGCGGTATGCGGCGAATAAATCGCAATCCCGGCCTCGATCGCTTGCAGTAGAAGCCTGCCGGTGGTCGAGTCATCGGTGATTTTCGCGAGTGGCTTGAACGGAATCGGATGGTGGCAGATCACCAATTGGACCTTTTCTCGGATCGCTTCCTCGAGTGTTGTCGCAGTGAGTGTTAGACAGGTCATGGCACTCGTAATTTCACGATTGCGATGGCCGGCAAGTAGCCCCACGTTGTCCCAGCTCTCGGCAAATTCCAATGGAGCGATCTGCTGCAAAACGGTTAGTACTGAGTTTAGCTGCATGACATCTTGTTGAGTAAGGGATGGGAACCCGGGACAGATGCGATCTTCATGGATGAATATCGCGAATAGCCTCGCAAAAATTCTTCGGACGACATGAGCCGCTTGCCCGCTGGCTGAACCGATGGAATCGCAAGCAAGCCATCCGTGGCAACCGCATACAAGGACGACGACGCATGTCGCTCGACGCATGCATTCAAGTTAACGTTGGTTTCTAGCAAGCTCCGGAGTGTGTCGCCGTAAAGCAAATCACCCGGTACCGTGTGCAATGGTACCGTATGCAATGGTACCGTATGCAATGGTACCGTATGCAATGGTACCGTATGCAAAGACGCAACATCGAATTCGATCGGGGTCGCCTTGGAAAAAATAACTCTCAACATCTTGCCGTCGGGGAACTGTAGGTGCGCAAAGCAACCTGGCCAAGGCTGCAAGCCACGTATCAAACGATCGAGGCATCGGACCGGGTAATGCATATTCAGTTCGCCATCTTGTTTCGCAAGCCGTGGTGCTTTGGTCGCGAGCGATTTATCTTGGTGCTGACCTAGATCTCCGCAGTCTGCAAGCGATTGCTTTGTTTCAAGCAACGCGACCGATTCGAGTATCGATTGGACGCCCATTTGGCTGAGTCTGGCTTCAAGCTCTGCTGCGGTTTCCAGCACGCCAATCTCCGTTGATGCCGTTTTCAGAATGGGCCCTCCGTCCAGGGCCGGGGTCATGTGAATGACGGATACACCCGCCAAGGGATCGCCTGCCAGGATGGACCATTGGACTGGGGCGGCTCCGCGATGTCGTGGGAGTAAAGAGCCATGAAGGTTAATGCCGCCTAGCTTCGAGGCAGCCAGCGCATCGCGTGAGAGAATTTGGCCATAGTCACAAACGATCAGCAAGTCCGCTTGTTGTGAAGCCAGTCATTGAATCGCCTCGGGATCGTTGATGGAAACGGGGTCAGCGATTGGCAGTTGATTTTCGAAGGCCCATTGGCGAACCGGGCTGTGCGGCGGCGCTTTTCCGTTTGTTGCCCGCACAATCGGACGAGTCACCACGTGAACGATCTCGTAGCGATTTTGAAATAGAGCATGGAAACTTGGTACGGCAAAAGGACCGGTCCCCATCAAAATCAATCGCATTGCGGCCTCAAATTATTGGATGCTTGAAACGAAAATGGGCAAGCGGAATGGCTTGCCCAAGTCGTTGGTTTTTGGATCGAACCTGGTCTGGTATTAGACCATGTCCTTTAGTTTCTTGAGAGCGCGAACCTTAACAGCCGTAGAAGCTGGCTTTGGATCTGCCCATTTCATTTCGCCGGTCTGTGGGTTGCGGACCTGGCGCTTTGGAAGAGCCTTCTTTTGGATGCGAACGATTTTGCATAGGTCAGGGATTACGAACGAGCCCACACCCTTCTTGCCAACCGAATTGGAGATCTCGACTTTGAGAGCTTCGAATACTTCGGCAATTTGCTTCTTCGATAGCCCGGTCGCTTCAGCAATGTTGGTGAAGATTTGGACCTTGGTTAGTGGCTTTTCTGTCTTGGCAGCTGCTTTTGCCATACGATGCATCCCTTTCAACGAACCTGAAATCATGAATCATGTCCAACCGAGGACAATACTATTTGCTGAATTAAAGGTTGCCCTGGTTTAAATGCAACCGGGAATTGCCACTTTTCCGATAAAAACCCTGGATTTCAGTCAATTTTGTCAAAAAAACATTGGGAAAACGGTCTTTTTTCGAAATCCTGCTGGAATTATTTGGGGGATTTTGTGTTTTTATGCTCTATCCTGGGCTTGAAATCCCCCTAGGTGTGTATTCGGCTCCCACAGGGTATTTCAATTTGTTGCGCTCCATTTTGGATTCGAGCGCCTGACTCAGGTCGACGCCAAGGACATTCGCAAGCGCTAGCGAGTACGCAACCACATCGGAAAGTTCTTGTGCGACCGGGGAATCATGCGCGGTTGGAACGGCAGAGGCAGATTGGTTTGTCCACTGAAAATGCTCCATTAGTTCGGCTGCTTCGATCGCGATGGACATCGACAAATTCTTGGGCGAATGAAACGATTCCCACGATCGCTCCTGTACGAATCGATGCACCAAAGCTTTGAGTTGATCGATGGTAGCGGTTGAGTCGGAAATATTCCCTGGAATAGAAGTGTCCATGTTCATAAGCCTTGACGATTGACGGACAATGAAGACGATTTAACGACCCGATCATTTTCGCAGTTCTAAAGCAAATCCACCAGGAGACACTTCGATGGCCGTTCTTGTTACCAAACCAGCCCCTGACTTCAAAGCGACTGCTGTTCTCCCGGATGGTTCATTCGCAGAATTGACGCTTAGCCAATTCAAAGGCAAATACGTATTGCTGTTCTTTTACCCGCTTGATTTTACGTTCGTTTGCCCAACCGAGATTATCTCCTTTTCCGACCGCGTCAAGGAATTCACAGATCTCAACGTGGAAGTTCTGGGTGTTTCTGTCGATAGCGAGTTCTCACACTTGGCTTGGCGCAATTTGCCGCGATCGCAAGGTGGCATCGGGCAAATTGACTATTCGTTGGTCTCGGACTTGAACAAGCAAATTGCCAGGGACTACGACGTGTTGTTGGGTGATTCGGTCGCCCTCCGCGGATTGTTTCTAATCGATGCCACGGGTATCGTTCGCCATCAAGTCGTCAATGATCTCCCGCTCGGACGAAGTGTTGATGAAGCCTTGCGAATGGTCCAAGCGCTACAGTACACGGAAAAGCACGGCGAAGCCTGTCCGGCCAATTGGCAAGAAGGAAAACGCACCATCAAACCAACCGTGACGGAAAGCAAAGAGTTCTTCGGGGCTGAATATTCGGGGCATGCTTAGTGCTTCGTCAGAGTCAAGAATTAAGGTTCCCGACATCACGCGGAGCGTGATGAGTACGTACTCATCACGCTCCGCGTGATGGTGCCGACCACTTAGAGAAAGGGTAAACATCCCCAGAGTAAAACTCGGGGGCATTTTCTAAGACCGCCCAGCAACCGCAAAATTGCCTTTGCGGCGTCGATTCAACTATTAACCATTCTTTTTCCGATTGTTATTTTTTTGCTCCGATTGCGGGAGTTGTCCTGTAGCAAATTCCTATGTCAACTCCTAAAGAAACCAACGCCAAACCCGAATCACCGTCGAACATCGCCGAGCAAACGCTGACCCACGTCAATGCGAGTGGAGAAGCGAGAATGGTGGATGTAGGTGGTAAAGCAAACACACACCGAACAGCGATCGCCAGTAGTCGAATTTGCATGTCCTTGAAAGCCGCAAACGCGATTAGGACCAATTCAAACTCCAAAGGGGATTGCTTGCAGGTGGCCCGTATCGCTGCCATTCAAGCCTCAAAACAAACCAGTATCCTGATTCCGCTTTGCCATATGATATTGATCGATTCGGTCGAGGTCGAGCACGAGTGGATTTCTGAAATTGAGCTGGAATGGCGGATCTCGGTGAAGTCGACCGGCTCAACAGGAGTGGAGATGGAAGCGCTCACCGCCGCAAGTGTAGCTGCTTTAACTGTCTACGACATGTGCAAAGCCATAGACCGATCAATGACGATCTCCAGAATCATGCTGTTATCAAAAACAGGCGGCATACGGGGAGATTTCCATAGAAATGAGTAAGCGAAAATGGAAACTGTCGAAATTCAATTGCCTCCGGCCAATGCCCTTGCAGGGGAAAATGTCCGTGTAGGGAACTTGTCGAGAGCTTGCAACCAGCCTTTCTCGGACTCCGTACCAGTTCCTGTGTCAGGAATAGCGTCTCTGCCTTTAAAAGGTGTTGACGACCTGGGGCAAGGACCAGTGCATGCTTATCGCGACCAACTGCGTTTAGCCACACTATCGATTCGTGAAGAATTGACTCTCGTTGAGCAAATGCTTCATCGGGAATTGCAGGCCGCGCAGCCACATATCGCCGAAATACTTTCTTACGTAGCGGATTTGGGTGGAAAACGACTTCGGCCCAGCCTCTTGTTACTTGCAGCCAAAGCTTCAGGGATCGCCTTCGAGGAGTCCATTCGGCTAAGCGTCGTCGTCGAACTGGTTCACACCGCGACCTTAGTTCACGATGATATCCTGGATGCGGCCCTCGTGCGTCGACACAAAGAAACCGTGCACCAGAAGTGGTCCGTGCCGGCCAGCGTTTTGGTGGGTGACTGGTTATTCACGCACGCTTACGGGCTGGCGAATAAAGGAAACTCTACTATTCCTGGGCGATGGATTGCGGATGCCGCAAAACAAGTTTGCGAAGGGGAAATGTTGCAAGGCAATAGCATCCGGCATTTTGAAATGGAGATCCCCGAGTACATCCGCCTTCTGGACGCCAAGACGGGTGCTCTGTGCGCGGTAAGTTGCGCTCTGGGCGCTTGGAGCGCAGGTGCCGATGAAGCGACCTGCCATCGAATGCAGCAGTATGGTTTGAAGCTAGGAACGGCATTCCAGGTCTTCGATGACTGGTTGGATGTTTGGGGACTGCAAGATAATGCAGGCAAAACACTCGGTACGGACTTGGGTTCCTTCAAACCGACTTTGCCGGCCATCCGAACGCTCGAATGTATGCCAACAAAAGCTCGTGAAGCGATGATAGCGCGATTGAATAACGGCGACATGGCTGCCGCCGTCGAATTGCGTTCTGCCATGGAGAATTGCGATGCGTCCGAGTACACGAAACGGTTTGCGAAAGAATTGATAGCAGAAGCGGTCCGTTATCTGGATGGCTTTCCTGCGAATCCCTCGGTGACAGCCCTTCGCACTTTGGCCATTGCAGCCGTCGAGCGCCAAGCATAACGATTCGGTTTGGCCAACGGCATATTCAATCCATTCCCGTCCAGGATGAATATGGGCTTTGGCCAAATAAACCTCACGTTTTCCAGGTTCCTGGGGCGTTGCCCCAGGCTATGTTGAACAAGGCCTTTGACCTTAAAATCATATATTCCCAAAATCGCGGAACTTCAAAACGCTAGATGAGCGAGGCCCTTCGCTCGTCGGATGCAGCTACACCTGAGCGAGGGCCTCGCTCAGCTACAAACGTTGGCGTCTAACTCCACCTGCATAACGCGTCGATGTAAGCCGCCGAACCATCACGGACCCAGCCGTCTAGTTGCCCCGGATCTTTCAATTGTTGGCCCCGCATCGTCTCAACCGCGATATACTCGCAAGAAATGTCCGAAAGGGTGCTCATGTCCCCCCACAGCTTCTCAAATTGGGTTACCGGGAAAACATCTTCTTGACCTAGCCCCCAACGTTTCTTTACATCCTTGATCGTGATGTACGTTGGAAGTTTCATGGCCATGGCTCGCAAGGACTGGTCGACCATAACTGGGTTGGCCAGTTTGGCCCGATCTAAGCGAAAGGTCGCCAAGAGCTGATCGATATCGATCCACGTCGTCATCGAAGAATAGAATGTCAATCCGAATTCGTCGCGCTCGTTGGGCATGGCCATTCCCTCAACCAACCGTCGCTTGCCATCCACTAACGCAAGTCCGCCACCGCGATCCTCCATGCGCCGTCCAACGACCTCGAAACTCAAACAGGCTCCCGACTCGATGTGTTTGCTCAGCACCAATGGATCCAAATTGGCGCCCAACGTATCGATATTGTGCAATAACAAGTATTTCAGCGACGGCCTTTCCGTTAGCATCCGACTCATCAGTCCATTGCGAAGCAAGTTCGGGATCTCGTACCAGTGCCCCACTGGATGCATGCACTGTTGCGGCAAATTGTCAGTGTAGTCGCTTGCTTCACCGACCGACTTGGCCCATCCCATGATTGCCGCGTGGCCACTCTCGCGTACCTTCTGCTGCTGCTCATCCAGCATTTGATGAGGCATCTCTTCCCAAAAGAAGATCAGATCGCGAACGGTCGGAATCGTTCGCAATCCAACCGACATACCTTTGGATAAATAGACCGGACCATCGTATCCGTAGTTGCCAACGCTGGCCAAGTGCTTTTCCGTCGGTCCATGGGTCATGTAACCCGTGGTAAAGACATGTGGGACCGGACAATGAAACTGCTCGGACGTGAGTCGACTCTTTGCTAAATGGACTTCGATGAAGCTGCGATGCTTGCCCGCGAATTTCGCGAAGGGATGGAGTCCTTTGACAACCCCCGCACCGCCGGTCCATCGCGATCCCACTCCAGCGGCCAGCGAAACGACCGCAACCTGTCCAGCTTCGATCGCTTGTCGTCCCCGTTCGGATTCGCCCCGTTCGGATTCGCCCCGTGCGGATAGGTCCGTGAAGTGCTTTCCATGTGCCGTCCTTATTCGCAAGTCGATAATATCATCCAGTGAAACATCTTGAATCACGGTTTGGGGAGGCAACCGATTTTCAGACAGCCCGATTCGCCCTGACAGCAGGTCGGCTCGAATTTGTTCGTGCTGTGCTCTGTCGAACCCATTCGCTTGGAGCAAATCACGGAGTTCCGACTTGGTGTCCGTTTCCGCTTGTGATTGCGGCAAGAGCCGATCGAGTAGCCAGCGAGCCCGTCCGTCCCCCTCGCGGCAGGAACGATTCAATCGCATCAGCTCTCGCTGAGATTGCTCGCTCAGTTCACGAATGTCTTTTCGAATCAGTTTCGGGGCGAGGATAGCGTAGTAGCCATCCGGCATCGTCGCAGCCTCGCCACTGAGCATCTCGCACCAGGATCCTCGATCGTTGATGGCGAAATCATAGACCACCGGGTCCATGGCGAATGGCAATCGCGTTTGCAACTCGCGTTTGGTTGCCACCAACGCCTCGAGCAACCAATGGCGAGCCTCAGCCTGAACGGTTGGGTCAAAGAAAAACCCCATTCCGCCCCCGGACATTCCACCCAGCATGAGAAATCCCCAAAATTGATCACCCCACCGGACGCGACATTGTTCGATCATCGAATCGGTGAATCGATTGGTGCACCACGGAATGATCGTCTGTAAGGGACCTGTAAAATTCTCCGTCGTCAGTTCTGCAACGCGACGAATATCACCTCGTTCTAACGCTTGAACAAGGAACTCGAATATGCGCTGCGCTTGCAGTCGAGCATCCCATTCTTTTTCAGCTCGAACCAAGTACTTTTCGGTCACCATCTCGAGAATAGGACCGACGTTTTGGGCCATTCCACCGTAGATCAGTACGAGGCTATTTTGCAACGCCTGGCGCGTCGCGTCCGAGATATGATCCTGTTTCAGAATCGTATGATTCGGAAGCAATCGGCCTCGGCTAATTCCCGATTCCGCGTCGCCGGGTCCAGCCAGCATACCTTCGATCCGTTTGATTCCAGGCCAAACGCCACCCGAGTCCTGCCAACCACCACCCGAGCCTCCTAACCATTCGCCTAAGATCGCTCGAGCGGTAATCAAGCGTTGATCCACCAACTCCAGCCCACCTTGGAGTGCCGAAACTTGGCCAGTGGCTCGCATCAACACCGCGATCAAACACCCGAGCAAATTCGTAGACACCGCCAGCCGAGAGCCCTTGGGAATATCATTGACCTTGCTTACCAATTCGAGCCCCAAGCCTTCCTGGCCGATCAACGTTTGCAGCAGTTGAGACATCTTTTGATGACAGCCCTCCATGGCGGGTGGAACAACTCCCGAGGCGATCAGCGCCGACTTGAGCAGTCCTAGATAGTCCTTGGCAAAATCGAAGACATCATCGATCTCCGTGATTTCTGCTTCCACTCCCAAGTCCGTACTAACGAGCCTGAAAACAGGGCGGTCAATGACTCGCAAGTAGGCTTCGACCGGCGGTCGCGGACTTGTATCCCGACCGTAGACTCCCAGATCGATGGAAGCATTTAGGACACGAGCTCCCTCGGGGTAGTCCATCCCTAGAAAGAAAATGTCACTCCAACCCGAATGAGAGAAATCCATCCGGACGCTTGTCTTTTCGCACAAAATGGGGTAGTCGCCGGTTCGGTCGTCACACTGGCGCATCATTTTGTTTAAACGAAGCGGGTGTTCACTCGGGTGGCCGATACGAAACATCCATTGATTGCCACGAACCGTTCGAACACTTCGCCGCACTTGATCCGCCAGGGTTTGGATACCGAGTTGGTGGTAAGCTCGCGAAAGGGCACTCGCGATAACAAGCGTGGGGCCTTGGGCGCTCTGCACCGCCAGCAACTGATCGATGGCTTCGGGGAAGCGTCGTTCCAGAATATGTTGGTAGGCCTCGTACGGGAGAAGCCCAGCTTGAGACTCAGGAAAAGTCTTAGGCAAATAGTATCGGTACATCGCAGACAGAAAGAAATGCGCGCGCACTCGCTGATAGAGGTTGCTCGCAGTGCGGCGAAACGTATCGAGCTCGGCTAAGGCTTTTAGCAACGATTCTGTATCGAGCCCGGAGCAGAGTGATTCCAACGTCCTGTGGCGAATTCCATCGTCCAAGGAAAGGATGGTTTCAATCCAAGTGTTGCCTGCAAGTTGTTGAGTATTCATGGCGGTTATGACAACTTTTGTGAAGCAAGCAGTTCGACCATGTCGCTCAGCACGCGATCGCGGTCAACGCCAGAGAGCGAAAGGGCAAGTTGGGTGTTGAGCAGTCCATACTTCACCCCGATGTTGTACCGTTGCCCCTGAATCTCACAGGCCAAGTAACGTTCGCGGTTGGCCAATTCGTTCAACGCTTCGGCCAGGGAGATGGGCCGATTTTCGTTGGCAACCAGACGTTCCAAAATTTCAAGGGTTGCAGGAGTGAGCACATGCATACCAAAAAAACAAAGGTAGATTCCGCTTCGAAAGCCCGCAATGGTAAGTTCTTGTTCGGCCATGGTCGGGGTCGGTTTTTCAATAACCCGTTTCACTTCGTACAGCCGCTCGGTCTGCGGCAGTCGAAAGCCTCCGATGGCACCGAAAAAGGGGAGCATCGTTTCTCGCGTGGCTTGCACACCGGAAACCGAGCAACCTTCGGCCGCCGCCACTTCGATCAATTGTTTGACGCAGCCTTTGCTTTGCGAACTCAAATAAAGGTGATCGCCGACGAGATGCAAAAACGGTGCATCCCCAAGAAAGGACCTTGCGCACAAGATGGCTTGTCCATATCCGCTCGGCTCTGGTTGCGTCACAAAGGTCAGTCGGTCGATAAAGCGACCGGCGGCGCGACGATAGGCTTCTTCGTTGCCCGGACTGATGACTATGGCGACCGACTCGATTCCCGCTTTGGCGACTTGGCCAAGGATCATTTCCAATGCCGTTTTTTCGACTCCATCTCGGTCGACCAGGCGTTGCAACGGGAGTGCGGATTGCCCCGGCCCGGCGGCTGTTATAAGGGCTTTGTTGATTTGCATAGTGTCAGAACAGAATCGTTGAAGTGATTTCCAATGGAGGTGATTCGCGGCTGTTTTTCTGGACGGCCGGTACCTCTTTAGGCGAACGGCGGACAGAAGACTACCAGGCCAGGCCACCGCGTGGCACGCCCAAAGCGATTAGCGATGGGCGTGGGAAGTGTGGCAAATGACTCTAGCGATTCACCACGCCCTTCGTACCTCAGAGCGTGCCACCCAGTTTAGAGGTAGATTTCAAACTGCCCCTCGCCTTAGAGTAGTCGGCGACGGCCGTTTTGACTACCAATGGCGGACGCAATGACGATAGAATCGCAACGAATCGAACGATTTTAACGATGGTTCGTAGGAGAATACAAGATTGTTCTTGAGGGAGAACTCATTTCATCTCGTTGAATCGCTTAGGCTTGAGCAATAGCGTTCCGAGATCGTTGGCACCTTCCATACGGGTCAGCGTAAATGCAACCTCTTTTCCAGAATTCTTGCTTGCCATTGAGTGTGACCTGTTCAATGGACTTATTTTGCAGGACCATATCGACATAGGTTTGGCTACCGTCGGTTTTCAACCGGCGGGGCCATATCTGACAGCTACTCCGGATACCCGATATTCATTTCATGTTTGCATGGCTGACCGTTCTCCGTCCGATTTATTCGGGCGGAAGCAACGATTGAGGACGTTGCTTCCGCCGGACAAGTCCGACGCAGAGCGATCACTCTGCGAACTTTTCGCGTTGGTAGCTGACAGATGCTGCCCCGCCGGTTGAAAACCGACGGAAGCAAAAGGAATCGGTTTGCCTGTCTGTTCAATCAGGC
>Ga0105048_10011896_pt1 | contig 13683 bp, 11 predicted proteins | sample MAT05_FD_78382 | JGI IMG/M metagenome (GOLD analysis project Ga0105048, IMG submission 78382) | Freshwater microbial communities from Lake Fryxell liftoff mats and glacier meltwater in Antarctica - MAT-05 | ecosystem: Environmental > Aquatic > Freshwater > Ice > Liftoff microbial mat | place...
AAAGCATTGCATTGGGTGCCGTCAGCGGACCACTTCTTTGTCGATGCCCTCGACGAATTCGAGCGGACCGTGCAGTCCGTGGGGTGGCCCAGGCTTAGCCGCCCTTCCCTTGAACCGCCCCCGGTGAACTACACCACCAGCTTCCAGGGCTTGCGATACTCGCGCATCTGGTACTTGCGCGCTTCGGCCTGCTGGATCAGACCCTTGGCATCATCCCAGTCGACGCGCATTTTGCTCCGCAGCGCGATGTTGCCCAGGTGGCAAGTGGAAGAAGAGCGGTGGCAGCGCTCGATGTCGCTGATCGGCGTGGCGCGCGTTTTCACGCACTCGAGGAAGTTCTTCCAGTGCCGGTCGTTGCCCGAATCCGTCGACTTCACCTCCACCGCTTCCACGTCGCTCTTCGCCTCCGGAATAATGCGGTACAACGAGCGATCGACATACAGCGTGGCCTTGGTGCCCTGGAACGTAATGCCACCATTGCGCTCATATGGATTGGCCAGGCCAGAGCCCATGCGGTTCTCATAAGTGGCGATCATGCCATTCGGGTACTCGTAAGTCACCTGCAGCGTATCCGGCGTTTCGCGATTGTCCTGCATCAAATACTTGCCGCCCAGGGCGACGCACGAAGTGGGCATCTGCTCGTCGAAAGCGAACTGGACGATATCGAGCCAGTGCACGCCCCAGTCGGTCATCATGCCGCCGGCGGTCTCCCAGAACCAGCGGAAGTGCGGGAACCAGCGCTGCTTGTTCACCTGCTCCTGGTCGACGCCGAAGCGGTTGGCGTTGTAGGCGCGCTTGGGGGCGGGGCCCGGCCACATGTCCCAATTGAGGTTCGCTGGGGCATTGGTGTCGGCGGGGTTGCCAATGCCGGCCGGGGCGGCCACACCGGTATTCCAGGTGCGCACAAATGTCACTTTGCCCAGCACACCGCTTTTTACGATGTCGACGGCTTTCTGAAAATGCACCGCGGACCGCTGCATGGTACCGGCCTGGACGACGCGCTTGTACTTGCGCGCGGCCTCAATCATCTTCTTGCCTTCGTCGATGCAGACCGAGACCGGCTTTTCGACGTAAACGTCCTTACCGGCCTTGCAGGCTTCGACGGCCATATAGGCGTGCCAATGGTCCGGCGTCGCGATGCAGACCACGTCGATCGACTTGTCGGCGAGGATCTCGCGGAAGTCGCGCACGGCTTTGGCCTTGCCCTGGCTACGCGCCACCGCGGCTTCGAGGTTGGGCTCAAATACGTCGCAAACGGCGGCCACTTCGACATTCTCCTGCCGCATCGCCACACTCATATTGGCCGAGCCCATGCGGCCGACGCCGATGAAGGCGGCCGCGACTTTGTCGTTGGCACCTTTCACCTGGCCGGTGAAGATGTTGGTGGTGAAGGCGGCCGTGGCTGCGGCTGATTTCAGGAAAGTGCGTCGTTCGTCTTGCGCCATGATGAACTCCAATATATCAGGAGCGGCTAGCGAATCGAGATCAGCTCGACGTCGAAGATGAGAGCGGCATGGGGCGGGATATCGCTGCCCGCGCCGCGGGCTCCATAGCCGAGTTCGGAGGGAATGTACAGTCGATACTTCGACCCGGTGGACATCAGTTGCAGTCCCTCGGTCCAACCCGGAATTACGCGGTTCAGCGGGAAAGAAATTGTCTCCTTGCGCTGATAGCTGGAGTCGAAGACTCTGCCGTCGATCAAGCGTCCTTCGTAGTGGACCTCCACCGTGCTCACCGCACCCGGCTTCGGGCCGTCGCCTTCGCGCACCACCTCATATTGCAGTCCAGACGCGGTGGTCTGGATGCCTTCCTTCGTCGCGTTCTCTTCGAGAAACTTCTTACCGGCGTCCATTAGGATCTCCTTCTCTACTTAGTGTGCCTCAAAAGATCAAGCTCGTGTCCACGCCGGGGTGTTCATGGGCGGTTTCAGGGTGGGCGCCACCCTACTCGCAGCAACCGGACGATGTCGTATACACGACGGCCTTTCCGCCGCCTACTTTCCAAGGTATCCAGCAGGGGGCGCGGGGCCGGGGCGCGTTAGTCGCCATGAAGCAGGGCGGCATCACTTACCTCTTCATGGCTTCAGCCCCTGGCCGCGTGGAGTTGCTCGAGTTCAACGCGACGACGCGCGACCTGACGCCGATCGCCTCCTTCGACGCCTCGAACGGCAAGGGCGTGGGCTTCGCGGCGATGCTGCTGCCGTCCGCCGATGGCACCGCGCTCTATTACGGCTTGCCGGATCCCGTGGCGGGCGGATCCGCCTTCAAGACGATCTGGCGGCTGGATACCTCGAACCTCGCAAGTTGGGTTGGCACGCCACCCACGGCAACGTTGGTCGCTACGCTGCCCGAAGGTTGCCTGGCCGCGGATATCCATCCCAATGGCGCGCGCATGATGACGGTAAGCGCGGACGGCAACACGCTTTTTGATGTCAACCTGGGGACGGGCGCCGTGACACCGGTGTCATTACCGGCGCCGGCCATTGGCAATCTGCGGATTGAGCCCACATTGGGCAAATTCGCTTACCTCACCAACACGTTAGCGGGCGCGACCTATAGCGACATCACGGTGCTCGATCTTTCGGCGGGTGCGTCCGCGGGTTCGGCGATTGGAGTTTCGAGCTTTGGCGCGGGCAATCCATGGTCGGTCGCCTTTCATCCATCCGGACAATTCGCTTACTTGATTCCATTGGGTAGCGGGACCAATACGCTGGGAATGCTTGCGACCGTTTCCGGCGGTGCGGCCTCGGCGGTGACGGCGACCGGGATGCTGCCACGAGTGATGGCCGGCTATGGCGTGGCCGTGGGCGCCAATCGCTTGTATTTTCTGGGGAGCGGCGACAACTATGATTTAGTCACCTTCAACCTCGATGGCGCAGGCCTACTTACTCTCGACAAGGTCTTCCCGCGCGAATCTGGCGAAGCGATCGCTATGGTGGAATTGCCAGCGCAACCGCTAACGGTGAAGGCCAATATTCCGGGTCCGGTGGGTCCGGTGGTGCAATTGAATAATTCGCCCACGGCGAATCTGATTACCCAATTTGTGCCGGTGGGAAGTACGCATAACATCAGCGCGGTGGCGCTGCTACAGCCGGCGGGGGCGACGCCGCCGGGTCCGCGATTTACATTTTTGAATAAATGGACGCGGGAGCCGATTACTTGTAGCTCGAGTAATAGCTTTTTGACACTGCTGACGGATCAGACAATGCCATTGGCGCCAACCGGCGATACTTACTGGGCCTGCTGATGCCTGGATCAAGTACCAGGCCAACGCCACCGGCAATCGCTCCCTCGTCGACAAGTTCGGCGGCGATCCGGTCGGCGGTGGGTACTCGTTGTTTCTGAACAATGGCTATCTCGCCTTCTCCGTCGTGCCGGCGGGTGCCCTCGGCGCCAATGCCGCAGTTTGGCGCAGTACCACCACGAAACTGGATACGGACCAATGGTTCCATATCGCCGTCGTGATGGATCGCGCCACCAATACGCCGATTTTCTACGTGAACGGACAAATCGAGCCGATCAGTGTCACCACCGGCACGCTGGGCGCCGTGAGTATCTCCAGCAGTGCGCCGCTCAATGTGGGCGGGTTCAACTTCGCCAATTCTGAAACGCGCGGACTGATCGACGAGCTCGAGATCTCCAACGCCGCCTTGCCTCAAGCCAGCATCAACCTGATCTATCGCGCGCTTACGCTGGGTAAGTGTAACCGCAACGACTTGGGCTGCATCCCTCCTCCGCCGGGCATGGTGAGCTGGTATCCATTTACTCCAATAACTAGTCAAGCGCACTTGGACGACCACGCGACGACGAACTCGGCTTTGAATCGCTTCGGGCTGCGTGCCGAAGTTATGCTCCGGGAAATTGGCAGCGGCCTGCAAGTAACTTGTGCCGGTAGTAAATTGCACTGCAGAACCGATGGGACCCGAGGGGAAGGTAGGCGCACCAGCTCGCTCAATGCCATTACGACGGCCGGGGCTTGGCGGCATCTCACGATTACGGCTGACCGCGTGGACGCTCCGCTCATGTACTTTGACGGCTTGCTCGATAACCACTTCGCCCATGGCGTGGGTCGGCACCGTGACCTCCATCGCCGGCAAAGTGGGCTAAGCGCTGAGCTTCGGCGGCAATGGCTTCTCCAAGCTCGAAGCCCCAGTGCCGGCGACTACGCGTTCGCCACCAATGTTAGTAACTACAAACTCAGCATCGGCAGCGGCCAATATGCTTGGACGGGTGAAGTCGACGAAGTGGAGTTATTCGACCGCGTGCTGACGGACGCCGAGGTATTGGGTATCTACACGGCCGACACCGCCGGTAAGTGTGCCTCAAGTGGCATCGGCGTCCCCATTCCGACGCGTGTTCCGGTTACCGTGAACACCAACTTAAATCCCACGCAGGGAATCACCGTCGGCATTACGAGCCTCGTCACCACGCCCAACACAAGCCTCGATGTCTACACCAGCCAGAGCGTGCCCATCGGCATACAGGTGGTGAGCGCGCAACCGGACAAGAAGATCGATCCGAGTAACGCGAATATCCAGTGGACCTTTATCAACTGGAGCCTCAACAACGTCCCCAACGTGACGTGGACCAACGCGTTGGCCCAGCCCGTGTCCGTTCCTGCGTTTGCCGCTGGTACCACTTACACCGCGAACTACAACCCCTGGGGCTTTGTCACCGTCGTCAACAATGGTTGCGCCGCGGTGAACCTCACCACGGGATACTGAACAACGGCACGTCGAATGTTGCTAACGTGCGAGTGATCTCGATTGCCAACGTCAGTAACGGCTTCACCTATACGGGTCCGTTCACTTTACCTACGGTAGATGCCAACGGCGTTTCGCAATACCAGGTGACGATCAGTGTGCCCTGACCCGGCATGGCTGGCGTCAAAACAGAAGCAAACCCGCGCCATCGCCGTTCCGGCTGGAATAGCCAGCGTATCAACCGGCGAAGCCGATCCTCGGGCCTGACTGGAAACCTGGGCGAGCCGACACGTATACTGGGCTTGCAGGCTTGATAACTGACACAGGAGAAATATGGACATGAAAATGGCGAGAGCGGCATTAATCCTCACCATCGCGTCGGCGGCGGTTTGGGCCCAAGTGAATGTGGGCCAACAGCAGTCCGAAGCGACTCTGCCCTTTAAGATGACCGAGGTGGCGAGCTTTGCATTGCCCTGGCGCATTGCCTTCCTCCCCGACGGCCGAATGCTGGTGACCGAAAAAATCGGGCCCATTTGGCTGGTATCCGCGCAGGGAGAAAAGATCGCGCCCTTAGCCAATACTCCCGCCGTCTACTGGCAGGGCCAGAACGGCATGCTGGGCGTCTTCATCTCGCCCACTTACGGCACGGACCAGAGTATTTATCTCACCTATATTGAGCCCGGTGACTATGGCGGCGGCCAAGCGCTGGCCCGCGCCAAACTGGTCACCGCCGGCAACCGGCCCCGGCTGGAAGCTTTCGAAGTGTTATGGCGCCAGATGCCCCGGGGCAAGGGCGGCCAAGCGGGCGGCCAAGTGGTCTTCTCGCCCGATGGCCAGTCTCTTTACATGACGGTGGGCGACCGCCAGCGCATGGTGCCGGCCCAGGACCCGAACCAGCCGGTGGGCAAGATTCTGCGCCTGACGCTCGACGGTAAGCCCGCCCCCGGCAATCCCAATGCCGGCAAAACCGGTGCGGCCAGCATCGTGCTGATCGATCCGCCCCGCGACACCGAGGCCGCCAAAACCGCCAAGATCGTCAGCACCTATACCTTCTCCGGCCCCAACCTGACGCCGTCGGAAACCTGGGCGAGTGGCGTTCGCGCACCCTATGGCTTGGCGTTGTCACCCACCGGCGAATTGTGGGAAGTGGAGCATGGCCCGGGCGGCGGCGACGAGTTGAATTTGATCGAAAAGGGCAAAAATTACGGCTGGCCCCTCGTCTCTTTTGGCAAGAACTATAACGAGGTGCCCATTCCGAGCCACGACTCGCGGCCCGAGTTCACCAAGCCGGTGCTCTACTGGGTGCCGGTGGTGGCGCCGGGCAACCTGATGTTCTACCGCGGCAAGAAGACCTTCCCGCAATGGGATGGCAGCGGCTTTATTAGTGGCTTGGCGACGATGTCGCTCAATCGCGTCATCTTCGACGGTAAAGGCGGAGCCAAAATGGCCGAGCGCTGGAAGGTCGGCAAACGCATCCGCGATGTCGAGCAAGCCCCCGATGGTTCACTCTGGATGCTGGAAGATGCCAATCCCGGCGCCTTGATCCACGTTACCCCGAAGTGATTCTTTCAAACGCGCTTCATCGGCCGCTTGGGCGGCCCTGCGCGACCGGTTCATAGATCCAGGCGCTGGATCAGGGTCCCGTGCCAGAGCCATAGCCTTCGTTGATGAGAACCCGCTCACCCGGCAGCAACGCCGCGGCAGAAAACTGGCCCGCCATTCGCGCGCCTCCGCCCACCATCTCGCTCTCGCCCGTTACCGGATCGTACTCCTCCGCCTGGGGGGCACCGCCAGCCAGCAGCAACCGGCGGCTCGATAGTGCGAAAATCGTGCCCCGGTATTTGTAGCGGCCCAGGCGCTCAGCGCACTTTCTACGCTCACCTTATCTCGTCGGATATACGCCTTCGTCGTCACGTTCGATCGTTCCGCCAGCGATAAAGACGCGGCGATCTTCGAGAGCGATGCCGGAGGCCTCCGCTAAACCATCCATTGGCGGAAGGCGAGGAGATCACAGGAAATACTGGGCTGTTTTCGTGCCTCGACGTCCAAGAAAGACGAGAAGTCGCTGTGATAGCTTCTCCCAAGGTTAAGGGGACTTTAGGCTAAACACTATAGCGCTGGCGATCTTAATGTCTCTGAAAGACCGGCCGGAGGCTGCTCATCCACCGCGGCCCGGGATAGGTGGGGCTAGGTGGTGCGCCAGGGAATAATGCCGCCCGCCCAATCGGCTAGCCCGCGAAACTGTCCGATCTCCCGGTTCTTTCTTGTCGTCACTCCTGGCAGACTCAGAGTCGTGCAAGGAGAAAATATGGTGAATGAACTAGCGGCGTGGTCCGAGCAACTCGCCTCCGCCGTCGAAATGGCGGGCCAACACGTCGTTGCGCTGCAGAATGCGAACAACACTTTCGCGGCGGGGATCCTGTGGCCTCATGCGGAAGGGGCCGTCGTGGTGACTGCCGATCACGCGCTCCATCAGCAGGAACTCCGCGCGGTGGTGCTGCCCGATGGCCGCGAAGTTGCCGCCAGCGTCGCCGGGCGCGACCCCGGCACCGATATCGCCGTCGTCCGGTTGGCCGAAGCCGTCATCGCCCCTGAGCTTCAGCACGGCCAACAGGTATGGAAGCCCGGCCACCTCGCCCTCGCCGTCGGCCGCTCCAGCGAAGCCGGACTCACCGCTTCCATGGGCATCGTCTCCGTCGCCGCCGGCCAATGGCGCACCTGGCGCGGTGGCCAAGTGGACCAAATGCTCCGCCTCGACATGAGCCTTTACCCCGGCGCTTCCGGCGGCTTGGTGGTGAGCGGCGGGCGCGCGCTCATTGGCATGGCCACCCGCGGACTCTCTCGCGTCGGCAGTATCGCCCTGCCGTTCTCCACGCTCAGCCGCGTGGTGGAGGCGCTCGTCTCCGGCGGCCGCGTCGTCCGCGGCTACCTCGGCGTGGGTTTGCAACCGATCGCCTTGCCCCAACATCTAAGCCAGCAGAAGTATGCGCATGGCCATATCCTCGTTTCAGTCGAACCGCAAGGACCAGCCGAGCAAGCCGGCCTCATGATCGGCGACATCCTCCTCGCCATCGAAAGCCAAGTGATCGCCGACACCAACGGCCTAATGGAGTTTCTCGACTCGGGCTCCGTCGGCAAGACGCTCACCGTCGAGCTCCTCCGCGGCGGACATCTGCAAACCGTCGGTGTTACCGTGGGCCCACGGCCCGGAAAGGACTAATCCTGTGGCAGCCCCTAACTTCGGAGAAATCGGCGAACGGCTCCGCCGCTCCACAGTCTCGATCTCCTCCACCCCAGCCGGCAAGCAAGCCGGCCATGGCTCCGGCGTCATTTGGACCGCGGACGGCCTCATCGTCACCAACGCGCATGTCGTCCGTGGCGAGCCGCTTTCGGTCGACCTCTGGGACGGCACCCGTCTGCCGGCCCAGCTCTTGAACATCGACCCCAAGCGCGACATCGCCACCTTGCGCGTCGAATCTGTAGACCTGCCTGCGGCCTTCAACACCAGCGCCCAAGCCCTGCGCCCCGGCGAACTTGTCATCGCCGTCGGCAACCCGCTCGGCTTTCACGGCGCTCTCTCCACCGGCGTCGTCCACCGCGTCGGGCCCTTCCGCGGCATGGGCCCCATTCCTTGGGTGCAAGCCGATGTACGCCTGGCGCCGGGGAATTCGGGCGGTCCGCTGGCCGATGCCCAAGGGCGCGTGGTCGGTATCAACACCGCCATCGCCGCCGGTGGACTCGGCCTCGCCGTTCCTACGGAAGCCGTTCGCCGCTTCATCCGCATCGGGCCCGAGTCCGTGTCGCTCGGCGTCTCTATCCACGCCACGCGTATGCGCATCGACCAGCGCGCCTCGGTCGGTTACGTCGTCCTCGAAGTGACGCCCGGCAGCGCGGCGGATCGTGCTTCGCTCCTGCCCGGCGACGTCCTCATCGGCACCCCCGATCGCTGGTTCGCGCATCCGCAGGACTTGGGCACCCTGCTCGACTCGGGCCTACCCGCCGTAAAGCTGCGCTTTCTGCGCGGCGAACGCAGCCGTTGGCGAGAGGTCGTGGTGCCTTTGCCGCAGCCGCAACAGGAGGCCGCATGATTCGCGTCTGGGTTTTGGCGAGCTCACCCATTGTCCGCGCCGGCCTCACCGCTATCCTGCTGGCCCACGGCGCGCTGCAAGCCGTCGATCGCTCCGCCGACGCCGACGTCCTGCTGATCGATCTCGAAGAGGGCGATACGCCCAAGGAGGTCGACTGGCGGGCGCACCCCACGGTGGTGCTGAGTGACGGCACGCCGGTGGAGTTGCTGCGCATGGGCTACGCCGCCGTCCTGCCCCGGGACTCGGGCCCCGCCGAGCTCACCGCCGCCGTCATCGCCGCCGCCGCCGGCCTCATCGTCATCGACCGCGCTACTTTCAGCAATCTCGGCGCCTTCGACCGTCCGCCCTTCGCTGGCAAACCCGTCCAGCCCCTAACTCCCCGGGAGGTGGAGGTGCTGCGGCTCTTGGCCGAAGGCCTCGCCAACAAAGAGATCGCCGGCAAGCTCAACATCTCCGACCATACGGCCAAGTTCCATGTCGCCGCCATTCTAGAAAAGCTCAACGCAGCTAGCCGTGCCGAGGCCGTGGCGATCGGGATGCGCACCGGGCTGATTTTGCTCTAGTCTCCGGTATCAATAGCTGACACTTATGGTTATACTCAGAGCATGAACGTCCATCTTGGACCCGTGTTAGATGAGTTCGTCGCCGGACTCCTCCGAAGCGGCTACTACCAGACACAAAGCGAAGTTCTGCGCGAGGGATTGCGGCTCCTAAAGGAGCGCGAAGATCTCAAACTACTTCGTTTGGCTGACCTCCGCCGCGAGATCGCCGTCGGTAGTGAACAAGCCGACCGCCGCGAATTCGTTGACGGCCCCGAGGCTTTCGCCAAACTCCGCGAGCGGAGCGGCCAGCGGAAAAAGCCCGGTTAGCGATGAAGAGCTTCCGCCTGACGCCTCGCGCCGAACAGGATTTGACGGACATCTGGGACTACATCGCCGAGGACAATATCGAAGCGGCCGACCGGGTCATGGCCGCGATTGAGAAGGCGGCAAATCGGCTCGCGGCTAACCCGGGCCTCGGTCACCTCCGCCAGGATTTAGCCGATCGCCGCCACCGGTTTTGGCTCGTTTACTCTTACTTGATTGCCCAAAATCCAGCTCGCCCTCACTCAGTGGTAGCCGCTACCGGAAACACGCCCGCCAAGCTCTCCTGCAACCGAGCCAATTCAACGGTACTTGCCGTCAGGCTAGCCGGTAATGGCCACGGCTCGCGTGACCTCCGCGCCGCCATCCGCAAGGCCTCTTCCGCGTTCACCGGCCGCGAAAAGTAATAACCTTGACCCAATTCGCAACCCATCCGGGCCAACTGCTGCCAATGCTCAGCGGTCTCGATGCCCTCCGCAATCACGTTAATCCCCAAATTCGCCGACAACGTCACAATCGACTCCACCACCTTGCGCCCGTCCACCTCCCGGTCCATCGCCTGTACAAAGCTCCGGTCTACCTTCAGCGTGTCAAACGGCAACTGATGCAGTTGGCTCAGGCACGAATAGCCCGTGCCGAAGTCGTCCACCTCCAACCCGATGCCCATCTCCGACAATGCGTGCAAAATCGATTGCGCCACCTCCGGGTCATCGGCCACCATGCTCTCGGTCACTTCCAGATGCAGTCGAGCCGGCGGCAAACCGGTCTCTTCGAGAATCGCCGCCACGCCGGCAATTAGCCCCTGATCGTTGAATTGCAGCGCCGACAGGTTGATGCTCATCGTCAGTTCGCTTGCCGCCGGCTCTTCCCGGCTCCAAGCCGCTAACTGTCGGCACCCATTTTCCAGCACCCAACGTCCCAAGGGCAGAATCAGCCGGTTCTCCTCCGCAATCCGAATAAACTCCACCGGTGCCAACAACCCCCTCCGCGGATGGTTCCAGCGCACCAAAGCCTCAAAGCCCGCCAGCCGTCCGGTCCGCAGATTCACCTGCGGCTGATAGTGCAGCACGAACTCGCCCGCTTCGAGCGCCTGCCGCAAGTCGGTTTCGAGCTCCAAACGTTGGATCGCCCGCGCATGCATGCTTCCGTCAAACAGTCGATACTTCCCGTGGCTCTCCGCCTTGGCCTGATACATCGCCGTATCGGCATTGCGCAACGCGTCTTCGGTGCTCCGCATTCCCGTCCCGCTGTGCGCAATCCCAATGCTGGTCGAGGTGAAGATCAGCCCGCCGTCGATATGCATCGGCGCTTTCATCTCCTCGATCACCGCCTGCGCCATTCGCACCGCCACCTCCGCAGTCGCCGCATCGTCCAGCACGATCACAAACTCGTCGCCGCCTAACCGCCCCACACAGCCCGCCACGTCCAATTGCTGCTCGAGCGCATTCGCCAACCGCCGCGACACGCCCAACAGCAGATGATCCCCCTTCAGATGCCCCAGGCTGTCGTTGATCAGCTTGAAGCGATCGAGGTCCATGAACAGGAGCGCGAACTCGCGGCTCGCATCTTCCTTGCGCCGCGCGATCAGCCGGTCCAGACGCTCCACAATCGCCAGACGATTCGGCAACCCCGTCAGCGCATCCACTAGCTTCCCGTCAGTGACATCGCTGGTCGATCCCGCCACTCTCAGCGCCACTCCGCTCTCCGAACGCACCGCCGCGCCGCAGGTCAACACCCAACGCCACGTCCCATCCGCGTGCCGCATCCGGTGCTCCGCCTCAAACAAGCCCTCCCCCGCTTCCACATAGCCGTCCAGGTCCCTGCGCAGGTCCCTGGCGTCCGACGGATGCACCCACCGGAACCAGTCCTCCAACTGATCGCCCACCGCGGACTCATCCCACCCCAACATCTGCTTCCAGCGCTCCGAGTAGTACACCTTGCCCGATCGCAGATCCCAATCCCAAATGCCGTTGTTGCTCCCCTTCACCGCCAACGCATAGCGCTCTTCCGCCTCGCGCAGAGCTCTTTCGGCCACCTTCTGCACCGTAATGTCCCGCGCGATCGCCTGAAAGCCCGTCACCCGGCCCCGTTCATCCAGCAGCAGTTGGTTGCTCTGCCCAATCCAAATCGCCGGTCCTGATTCGGGCTGCAGCGCAAATTCGAGGAAGATGGCCGGCGTTCGTGTCCGCACCTGCTCCCGCACCTGCCGCCGGATCTCAGCTCGCGTCGGTAAGTCCACCTGCTCGAATAACGATCGCCCCACCAACCCTTCGCCCAGCAGCTTCTCTACCGCGGCGTTCGAAAACGTCACCCGCCCCGCCGCGTCCGTCCGCAGGATCAGATCGCCCGAATACTCCACCATCTGCCGGTATCGCGTCTCACTCTCCGCCAACTCCCGAGTCCGCTCGCCCACTTGGCGGTCGAGGTTTCGCAGTACCTCATCTCGTTCCCGCAACGCGGCCTGCCAACGCTCTCCCATCCGTAAAAACGCTGCCTGAATCTGGTTTAACTCCCGCGCCGCGTAACGCTCCGCCTCCCCGGGATACCGCGCGGGCGCGCTCAGGTCGTATTCTTCCATTTGCCGCGCCATCGTTACCAGCGGCATGGACACCGACTGCGCCATTAACCGCGCTGCCCGCCACGCCAAGCCCATTAGCAACAACATCATCAATGCCGTCAGCCGGAAGAAATCATGCGCCTCCCGGTTGAATTGGCTCGCCGGCATCATCGCCACGATCCGCCAACCCGCCATCGCCAACCCATACTGGACGGCGTAATGTTCCTCGCCTGCTTGCTGTGGGTCCGGCAACGAAAATCGCTCGCCCTCTTGCTGCTGCCACGCCGTCGGCGCAAACCGTTCGAGTGGCGCATGCACTGCCGGCGCGCTCGAATAGACCACCCGCCCCGCCCCGTCTACCGCCACCACCATTGGGGACCCCGCCGCGTTCTTCAATTGAATCGGGATCCGCGCAATGTCGATCGACCCCTGCACCACCCCGAGAAACTTCCCCCTTCGGTCGATCATCGGCGCACTCACCGCCACAATTGCATCCCGGCCCAACCCGCGGCCTCGAAATACCCCCGAAAGGTAACTCCGTCCAGTTTGCCGGGGCCGCTGGAAGTACTCGCGGTCCTGCACCGATTGATCCTTGCCCGTCCCCGGCGCAAAGCTCTCGCCCCCGCGGCGCACCGCCCGGATCATTCGCCCGTCCCCGTCGGTGATCGACATCGTCAGAAAGCCCGGATAGATAGCGGCGGTCTCATCCAGGATCCGCCCCGCCTCGGCCCCCGTAAAGGTGCCCGTCAAGGTGCCCACCCGGCCCCGCGCCGCTGCCGTCTCCACCGCTGCCCGGTGTAGCGTCAGATAGCTCTCCAGCCCGTCCCGCACCCGTAACGCCAACTCCCGCAGGTGTTCCTCCCCCGCGCTCGTCATCTGCCGGCCCAGAAACCGCGCTCCCCATAGCGAAATCACTAGCACCGATACCAACGTCAGCAAAAGCAAACGCCTAACCATCAAGATCCGGAACGTCGGCTGAGCTTGGGAAAGTGAGAACATGAAAAACGTCTAGGGGCCCCTAGGCTTGTAGTCACTTATCGGCCCCCGCCGCCCGATAAATAGCTGTCCGCCCTAGCCCGCAGCGTAAGGGACTGTGAAAAAATTGATGCTTGCCTCGTCCGTGACACAAAGCCTGCGGGCCGGGACTTCCGCTCCCTCACGGTCACGGTTCTGTTTTCAAGTACTTAGCCATAAACAGAACCCCGACCGTCAGAGAGGGGAAGTCCCGGATTTGGGCCAGGGAGGATTTTTTCACAGTCCCGTAAGCTGTGGGGTGGCATCGCCCAATTCAACCAAAATCAGTGCGCTAACTCCGCGTGCGAATCGCCAAAGCCGGCACCCAACTCGGCTTCAGCCGGTCCCAATTGGTTCGCGTGTACGATAGCCCCACCATCATCACAATCACCAGCAGCGCCGCCAGGCACGCCTGCCCAATCGTCAGACTCTCTTTCCAGAACCAGAACCAACGCCCGT
>Ga0105048_10011897_pt1 | contig 13683 bp, 5 predicted proteins | sample MAT05_FD_78382 | JGI IMG/M metagenome (GOLD analysis project Ga0105048, IMG submission 78382) | Freshwater microbial communities from Lake Fryxell liftoff mats and glacier meltwater in Antarctica - MAT-05 | ecosystem: Environmental > Aquatic > Freshwater > Ice > Liftoff microbial mat | place...
AAAAGCTTTTTACTGTTGAGATTCAACTACGCTATTTATTGTGCAGCCTTATGGGTCTGCGGGTAAATGCTTTTTATTGTTGAGGCTCAACCATCATAGTTTCTCTATCAATGCCATCGGGTTCTGCGGGTAAAAGCTTTTTATTGTTGAGGCTCAACCCCCTATCTTTGCCGACCTAAAAAATAAGTCTTTTTTTAACTGACAATTATGACAAGTTTGATCTATGCCGTACCGGCAATGGGTATTATTGGGCTCATTTATACGCTCATAAAATACAAATGGGTGAGCAGCCAGGATGCCGGTAACGAACGTATGAAAGAAATAAGCACCTACATAGCGGATGGTGCCATGGCTTTTTTAAAGGCTGAGTACAAAATCTTAACCTACTTTGTGGTGATTGCCGCCCTGCTACTTGGTGTAATGGGTTTTAGCAACGCCAACAGTCATTGGAGTATTGCCATAGCCTTTATTATTGGTTCCATATTGAGCGCTCTTGCTGGTTTTATCGGTATGAGGGTAGCTACTAAGGCAAACGTTCGTACAGCACAGGCAGCACGTACAAGTTTATCAAAAGCATTAAAAGTATCCTTTACCGGTGGCAGTGTAATGGGGCTTGGAGTAGCTGGTCTTGCAGTATTAGGATTGGGTGGATTGTTTATTATCCTTAAAATGATTTTTGCTCCGGATGCGGCCGTTAATAGCCATGAAATGGAGCGTACCATAGAAATCTTAACAGGCTTTAGCTTAGGTGCCGAATCAATTGCTTTGTTTGCACGTGTTGGTGGTGGTATCTATACCAAAGCTGCCGATGTGGGTGCTGATCTTGTAGGGAAAGTGGAAGCCGGTATTCCAGAAGATGATCCCCGCAACCCCGCAACTATTGCCGATAATGTGGGCGATAATGTGGGCGACGTAGCAGGTATGGGAGCCGATCTGTTTGGTTCTTATGTGGCTACGGTATTAGCCACCATGGTACTAGGCAGGGAAACAAATGCAATGACCGATAATTTCGGTGGCATGTCACCTATTCTGCTGCCCATGCTTATTGCAGCGATGGGTATATTATTTTCTATAATCGGAACCTTCTTTGTAAAAATAAGTGACAACGCAGGCCTAAGTACACAAAAAGTACAGAATGCTTTAAACATGGGCAACTACGGATCTATTGTTTTAACTGCTATTGCTTCCTATTTTCTGGTAGATTATTTAATGCCGGAAACCATGATCTTACGTGGACATGAATTTACGAAGAATGGCATTTTTGGCGCCATCATAGTGGGTCTTGTAGTAGGAACTCTCATGAGTATTATTACTGAATATTATACCGCCATGGGCAAGCGCCCGGTAAATACCATCATTCGCCAAAGCGGCACAGGCCATGCTACCAACATTATTGGTGGATTAGCCATGGGTATGGAAAGCACTTTCCTTCCCATACTGGTGCTGGCTTCAGGTATCTACATGAGTTTTTGGTGTGCCGGTTTGTATGGTGTAGCAATTGCTGCAGCAGGTATGATGGCTACTACGGCTATGCAGCTTGCTATTGATGCTTTTGGCCCTATTGCCGATAACGCTGGTGGTATTGCGGAGATGAGTGAACTGCCTAAAGAAGTTCGTGAAAAAACGGATATCCTTGATGCAGTTGGTAACACCACTGCGGCTACGGGTAAAGGTTTCGCTATTGCTTCTGCGGCACTCACCGCCCTTGCTTTGTTTGCAGCGTTTGTAGGTATCAGTGGTATTGAAGGTATAGACATTTACAAGGCACCTGTATTGGCTGGTTTGTTTGTAGGTGGTATGATCCCTTTCTTGTTCTCCTCTCTCGCCATTCGTGCCGTGGGTGAAGCAGCTATGGCAATGGTGGAAGAAGTTCGCCGTCAGTTCCGTACTATTCCCGGCATAATGGAAGGCACAGGAAAGCCTGAATATGATAAATGCGTTGCCATTTCAACAGAAGCTTCTTTGAAAAAAATGATGCTGCCGGGTGCTATCGCTTTATTATCTCCATTAATTATTGGTTTTGCTTTTGGCCCTGAGGTACTCGGTGGATTTCTTGCAGGTGCTACCGTAAGTGGTGTATTGATGGGTATGTTCCAGAACAATGCAGGTGGTGCCTGGGATAATGCTAAAAAATCTTTCGAAACCGGGGTTGAGATCAACGGAGAAATGTTTTATAAGAAATCAGAACCACATAAAGCATCTGTAACAGGCGATACTGTTGGTGATCCATTTAAAGACACCTCTGGCCCTTCAATGAATATTCTGATTAAACTAATGAGTATTATTTCACTGGTAATCGCCCCCACCCTTGCGCAAATCAACGGTACAGGTCGTAGTGAAAATACAACACAAAAACCAGCCGCTATTATTGAACAAACCATCGTTCAAAAAGCACCGGTTGTTCCTGCGAATACAATTGTACTCAAACCATAATTTTAAAGTAAACCGTATAAAAAAGGCTGGCCAATTGGTCAGCCTTTTTTTATAAGAAATTCCTTTTTACAAATAAGGTATAATGTCACAAACGAAGTATAAATAAGGAGAAACACTTTTTTTAATAATATCTTTATAACGAACAACCTTCTGAAATCTCACTATACAGATGTCAACCCTTTGCTCAAGAGGAATAAAATAATATGAGACCTCTTTAAGACATTTAGAAGCTTTAAAAACTATTCCATATTTATAAATAATTCTATTTTGAATAGCTGGATAATAAATGGAAAAATTTAAATCCTGCCATTAGAGATCATTTCTTATTTCAAATAAGAGAGTCCATCTTCAATAAATTTTATTGCAAATTTGGGCTTAATGTTCAAAAGGCAGGCTATAATTCTCTGTAAGTCAAGCCTGGAATAGCTTTGAATGAAATTCATGATTTTGAGTAAAAAAATACTATGGTAGCTTTGACCCGATTATAATTAAAAGACTGATTGGAAACCTTACTCCAATTTCGAGACTCCATTTTGCTCTCTGCTCCTGGTGCTAAATATAAAAAGGCAGACGGCAAACATGAAAATACTCACTATTCACCTTTCACTTTTCGATAATAGAATCGCCAGGTATAAATAAAACATCAGTTGTAAAACCATTGCTTTTGAATTTATATTAAAAAAAAGCAGTCATTTACAGGTTTATTTATTGGATATTAGCCCCGGGTTTGGCATTTACACCAAAAAAAGGTGGCCTCCTACAGGGGACCACCTTTTTTTAGTATTTGTGTAAACTAAAGCATCTGATAAAAACTAATCATCAATGGTAAATTCTACCCTGCGGTTTACCTTACGGTTCTCAGCGGTTTTATTATCAGCTATAGGCTTATCCTGACCATATCCAACAGAAGTAATGCGATCCTCTGCAACCCCTTTGCTTACCATATAAGTTTTTACAGAAGCAGCCCGCTTTTCAGAAAGCTTTTGGTTTAAGGTGGCACTTCCGGTATTATCGCTATGGCCTGCAACAGTAATTTTAATGTCGCCGTTTTCTTTCAAAAAATCAACAAACTTGTTCAGTTCTGTTTTTCCTTTTACCACCAAAGCAGTACTGCCTGTAGCAAATAAAACGTTGGCTGCGTCAAAATTCTTAGGAGCCGGGCAACCGCGGTATTCAGCAACCCCAGGAACTGTTGGACACTTGTCCTCTTCGTCATTGATTCCATCATTATCTACATCGGGTATAGGACAACCATTGTAACGGGCAAGACCCTGAACACTTGGACACTTGTCTTCTTCATCATTAACACCATCTTTATCGGTATCAGGAACAGGGCAGCCCTTATATTTTGCCATACCCTTTACACTTGGGCACTTATCTTCTTCATCATTTATACCATCACCATCCGTATCCGGAACGGGGCAGCCCTGATACTTTACAATTCCCTTTTCAGTTGGGCATTTGTCTTGGGCATCTTCAATACCATCTCCATCACTATCAACCGGGGCTGGAGCCAAAACAGGAGGGGGAGCTGGAGGAGGTGGGGGAGCTGGGGGTAATGGCTTTGGTGCTTCCGGATCTGTTGTTTCAGTTAATGGCCCGCTAAAACCAATACTGTAAAGAAAATGGTTATTGGCACCTTGCGTAACCGGGACACGGAACTGGAAATTAGTAAAAAGGAAATAATCCGGTATCACCTTAACCTGAATACCTCCACCTATTGGTGCGAATGCCTCAAACCGGCTTTTCCAAAGAGAGGCTCCAACTCCTAATGACAGATAAGGTACAAAGAAATATTTATCACTTAAAAGTTTAAGATGCAGCGATGCGTCCAAAGCATGCAAATAGCCTTTTTTGTTAATTTCGGGGCGATCGCGTACTTTATACCTTGTGTCCCCGGTAAAAAAATTGATGGAGTAATCAAGATTTTCTGATATCCCCTTCATAAAGCTCAGACCAAAAGCCATATCTATTTCATTTAGCTTACTCCAATTTTTATCTCCAAAAACAGTTGCTAATGACGTTGAACGGATATTTTGTGCGGTTTGGAAGTCATATCCTGCCGCATAAATGGTTAATAATGACTTTTTAATGACCTTGGGCGTTTCCTGAGCATAGCCAGAAAAAACAAGACATATAAGGGAAATTCCCATTAAAAGTTTTCTCATGTAATTAGTTTTAGGCAAAAGTAAAAGGTTCCTATCAATTTAACATACATTAATGTTTCCCCATTTGTCAGAATATAATTTTTGGGATTACAAATGAATCTTTGTACCCGGGGAAAAGAACTTCTTTTTGTTTTTTATTGATAATAATTCTCATCTGACTAAAGTAATGTTGCCCGCCTGCTTTACCTTTTCACCGTCAATCAATTCGGCCTCCAATGTATAGGCATACGCATCCATGGGTTGTGGTTTCCCTTTAAAAACTCCATTCCAGCCAATACGAGGATTGTTACTTTCAAACATCAATTGCCCCCATCGGTTATAAATACGGAATACCATGGTATTTACCCCAAAACCAAAAACAATAGCCCGGTCATTTACACCATCACCATTGGGGGTAAAAGCACTTACTACGTCAATAATGGGATCTACACTGGCAGAAACAGGCAGACAGGTAGTGTCTGTACAGCCAAATTCATTTACCGCCACAAGGCAGGAATTGTAGATTGCAGTTCTGGGAAACTGATGCCTTACCACCGTATCTATCCTGACAGTTGTGAGCGAATCACCATCCCCAAACCGCCATCGGTAAAAGGATGCCGGACCTGATTGATTAATAAAAGTCGTGGCGATATTTTCTCTTGATGGATTGGGGCTAAAATTAAAGCTTGCCGTAGGAAGACCATGTACCACTATTGTTGCAAAACTTGTATCCACACCATTGCAGGTATTGGGATCCCGGCTTATCAATCTCACCTGGTATTGGCCTGGCTGTGTAAAAGTGTGGGTGGGATTATTGAGCAAACTCCTTTGTCCATTACCGAAATCCCATTCGAAGGTTGCCCCCCCAATACTTGAATTAACAAAAGGAACAGAAAAGGGCACGCAGCCTGATACGGGTGCGGTAAATCTCGCCTCTGTATTAGGACTGATGGTAATGGGAAATGCAAACGAATCGGGCGCATTACAGTAATTTGTGTCGGCGAGTACTAACCGGATATTATACGTACCCGGTGCCGGAAACCTATGGGTAACCGGTTGTTGTCCTGCTCTCACCGGGGCAGAATTATCCCCGAAATACCATAAAAAGGAGCTATCCCTAAAGGGTTTTCCCGGAAAGGGTATGCTGTTGTTATCAAACCGGTAGTTGAGATCGGTGCAGGGAGGTAAAGACGAAGCGGCTGCACTCATGGCTATCCGATCAATGCGTACCCGGATATTCATAAAAGAGGTATCTCTTGGAATACATTTGGTATCATCAATGGCTATCAGCCTTACCCGATAGTTTCCGGGTCTGTTAAAGGTATGAAAGACTGCTGGAGTATCTGACAAAAGATCTGGGCTGCCATCCCCAAATTGCCATTCAAATCTTTTGCCAATGGCTACACTATCTACAAATTCTATAGTGGCAGGTACACAGGTACTGCTATCTCTGCGTGTACCCTCTATAAAAGATTGCACGCCAGTGCGCACACCGGACAAGTCAAAATTAATTTTTACAATGGCCAGATTACACCGGGCACTTGGGTTGGTAGGACTCACTGTACCGGGTGTGGTAGGAAACTGTCCCCCATTGCAAGATGCACAAATGGCCTGGTAAATAATTCCATCCGCATCAAAACGGCTTGTCCCGCCATCTACATGATCATGAGAACCCAAATCGGAAGCTTCCTGCATGCCAAAAAAGGACCCATAGAGCTGCGTGGTCGCATCCTTTTCCAAAACGAAAAAATAGAAATCACGTCCATCGGTATTACTTTTAATGGCATCGGGTGTAACACGTAAACCCGTGGTGGGAGCAATGGGGTAATTGGCCCCCGCAACAATATTTCCCCCCCATCCGCTTACATACACATTCTCGCATTTATCAACCAAAAAAGCTGTAGGGGAAATATTAGGATTAGGATTATCGGTACCAAAAACGGTAGAGTACACATACGCTGAAAAATCGGGTTGTATCTTGGCAATAAACTGTTTTCCTCTTATTTGGCTAAAAGCGGCATTCCGCACCGGAAAGTTACCCGTACTGGTTCCCATGAAGTAAACAAACCCATTCAAGTCCCGCTGAATACCATATACCTGATCATTGCCTGCGGTGCCAACATACATCACTTTTCTCAGAGTCCCTCCATCGGAACTAAACCTTGCTACAAAGCCATCCAACAGTCCCCCGCCATACGAGGCTCCCACGGTTCCTGTTTTATCTCCCGGAAAATTGTTGCTTGTAGTTCCACCAGCTACCAAAATATCCCCGGCAGGTTCCACTATCAATACGTAAGCCGCATCAAAACCAGATCCTCCGATATAGGTAGAAAACTCAAGATTGGTAAGGGTAGGATTAAACTTTAAAAGCAGGGCATCCTGCAGTCCGTTTAAAGAAGATTGTACTGCATTGGAGGTAACCGGAAAATTAGTACTGCGGCTGCAGGAAGCCACATAAATATAGCCCGCCTCATCCACCATTACTTCACTACGGGCATCGTCTCCATAATTTTGGTCGGTAAATTGGGGTATTGGGTTTGGAAATTTGTGCCTGACATTTACCCCATCATCTCCGGTACCTCCTATTTTTACAGAACCCAATAAAGCTGTTCCATTGCTGTTAAACCTTGTAATAATCATATCCCAGGCACCACCCCGCCCTACATTACCCAATCCATTCAACGGAAAATCGGACGATAGAGTACGACCTGCCACTATAAGTTCTCCATTGGCATTTACTATCAGACTATGTGGCTGCTCATTGTTGTTGCCCCCTAAGTAAGTTGAGTAAATACGGGTTCTGCCGAGGGGATCTAATTTAATAATGCTGATATCAAATCCGGTAGAACTTTCTCCTGTATTGGTTCCTCCGCCAAATACCGTTTGAAAGGCTCCTATACTGGCAGGATAGCCATTTCCAAAAACAATGCCTCCGCCATAAGCATTGCCCTGTTTATCAAAAGTGGCTGTATAACCCCAGTCGTCTGGCAAGCTTCCAACAAAGGTAGAGAATACAAAAGTCGGGTCTATTATCAATGGCCATTGCGAATCGTAACCGGACAACCTGAATCGTACCTCAGAACCACTAACCGAATAGGAACAGGGAATAGTTTTGCGTACGCCGTTTACCAATTGGTAAGTATAGGGCACTCTTTCTCTTACCTCTCCCACTGAAGTACGCAATACTAATTCCCCTTTGGAAAGGCTTATTGATTCCAACCCTTCATAAACCATAACAATCTGGTTTACTGCCGCCCCGGGAGCAGCAATCAGATCGTATTTTAAAAATCCCTCATCGGAATAGTAACGAATATCTACCCCCTTGTAAATAGATTGATACTGGACGGTAGCAAAACCCCCTACATCGCCAACCCATTTATCGGGATCGTTTCCAATAAAAAAATTACTGTATCCAGGCATTTTCTTTTCAGAAAATGGTATCGCTTTACTACTACTTTCTTTAAAATACATCTCGTAAGCATGCGATGGAATTACCCCTGATTGGTTCGTTTGTGCTATCTGCTGATTTGAAGCCACAAAACCATGGCCGGATTGATGGCGCAAGGTATTTACGTAAGCTTCGGGTTGATGTAGCAGCACCCTGTAGCCGGTTTTCTTCAAAAAAACAGCACCGTTATTCAAGGTGGCTCTATAATCCACCGCCTCATTCCACTGCCCTTTGTTTTCAATAAACTCAAGAGGCTGTGCAATACCGGCGAATGTTATTGGCCACAGTAGCATAATCAGAAGCTTACGCACAGTTAATTCTATTTGATTGGTTAGTTATGGTATTTACACTGGATGACTTTTGGTTTTGCAATTTATCGGAAACTGGGACAACGCGATTGTCGTGGTGTACGATTTCCAAAAGCACCGAATTTTATCAGCGAAAATTCGATAGCTCCATTTCCATTGTTGAAATTTCGTACATTGCTTACAGTGGCATCATAAGAAAAGGTAAGCCGTGTGGCATTCCACTCTACCCCCACCATTCCAATGGCTGCATCTCCCGGTCTAAAATAAGCACCACCAAGCACCTGTGTTTCGCCGGCGCCACTTAGGTTATATTGTGCTATCATCCCCCCTACAAATTCAGATGCTCCGGCCTGATTACTGTAGTATATATTCGGGTTAATTATCCATTGATCAGCTATCAAAAAAGAGGCATTGGCGAAAGCATTGTACCGAACCGGAATGCGGTTATCCGACACATCTTCCGCAAAAAAAGATTCCCTTGGATTATTGAGATGCATCATGCTGAAACCTGCATTAAAATATACCCTATCGCTAGGGAAAAAAGCATAATTTATCCCTGCCTGCACATCAAGATACCCTATCTGTGAAAAGGCAAACGCCTCACCTGTGGGTACATTGCTGTCGAAAAATTTACCATTCCATTGATTTTCCCATTTAAACCCCAAAATATCAATACGCTTGGTAGCTATTCCGATATTAAACCCCGCCGAAAGTAAATGTTTCTCCCCTAACTCCTGATGGTAAGCAATACTTCCATAGGCTTTGGTACTGGTTAAACCACCATTGCCCGCTACATCATTTAAAAACATGCCTCCTAAACCAATCCATCCATTTGGAATACTTTCCCGATTTATCTGCATATCGCCCCACAAGCTAACTGTTTTGTAGGGAGCTGGTAACCCCCACCATTGGTTGCGGTAACTGCCCCCCATCCTGTAGTCATGATCAGGATTAAAGCCTGTATTGGCAGGGTTGGTTAGTAAAGGATTATTCATAAACTGGCTGAAATGTAAATCTTGGGCAGTTACCATTCCAACTACAAAAATAGAGCTTAGCAGCAACCATATCTTATTGCTGATGTAAGCCTTCGGCCCTTCAAATATATTTTTATTATTCAACATAAGTTCCTCCGCCTGCTTTATCTGATGAGCGAAATGCTCCCCGCTTTCTTAATCCTTTCTCCATTTATAAGACTCGCTTCCAATGTATAACTATAGGCATCCATGGGTTGCAATTTACCCTTAAACCTGCCATCCCATCCAATTTCAGGATCATTGGTCTCGAAAACCATTTGTCCCCATCTATTAAAAATTCTAAAACTTAATCTTTCAACTCCAAAACCTATAATCTTCGCCCGATCATTTACGCCATCATTATTAGGGGTAAATGCAGTAACAACATCAAGTATTGGAAAAACAATCACAGTGACCGGGGCGCAAGTGGTATCCGAACAACCATTGGCATCTACAGCAATCAAACAGGTAGTATAATTACCTGTTTGTGGAAACTGATGGCGCACTAAGGTATCTCTTCTTGTGGTTCGGAATGTATCACCATCTCCAAAGGCCCAGGTATAATTATTTACATTAGTAGATTGGTTGGTAAAGGTCACCAAAATATTTTCCTCTGGAGGATTAGGCGAATAGGTAAATGCCGCGTTTGGTTTGGCAACTACATTAATGGTAACCAACGCGGAATCCACGATATTGCAGGTACTTGGATCGGTTGCCACAAGCGTTACAAGATAACTACCCGGATTGGCATAAAAAGTAGTAGGGTTAATGGCATTACTTGTCAAACCATTTCCAAAATTCCAAAAAAAGCTTTGTCCTCCGGCGGAAGTATTGTTAAAGGAAGCAGTATAAGGCGAACAGCCTATTGCAGGCGTTGCGAAAGATGCAATTACTGTTGGGCTTACCCGTAACTGAAAGCTTATGCTATCGGGTGCATTGCAATAATTGGTATCCGCTAATACAAGTGTAATAGTATATGTACCTGGCGCCCGAAATTTGTGTGTTACGGAATTACGTCCCGCTCTCAGAGGTGCTGAATTATCTCCAAAACGCCAAATAAAGGAAGAGTCCGTGTAGGGTGAAATAGGACTAGGGGTACTCAGGTTATCGAACCGATATAAATTGCTGTCGCAGGGATCCAATTTTACCGGATTAGCATTTAATGTAATCCTGTCTGGTCTTACCCTGATATTTACAAAAGAAGTATCTCTTGGAAAGCACCGACTGTTGTCAATGGCAATTAATCGTGCCCGGAAATTGCCTATCGTTGTATAGTTATGAGATATTTGCGGATTGGTAGTAGTAACTACCGGAGAACCGTCTCCAAAATTCCATTCATAGGTTTGGGCTATACCAATGGTATCTCTGAAATTTACGGTGGCGGGCACGCAGGTAGTAGAATCCCCATCCACTCCGGCAATAGAAGGCTTGATTCCACCAATAACTCCCGAAAGATCGAATGCGATTTTTACAACAGCCAGGTTACAGATGGCATTGGCTGGTTTGGTAGGAGCTACTACACCTGGTGTGGTAGGAAATTGTCCTGCGCTGCAATTGGCACATATTCCCTGATAAATTACCCCTGTTGGATCAAAACGGCTGGTACCCCCATCAACATGATCGGGGGTTCCCGTTGCACCGGTATTCTGCCCAAAAAAGGAGCCATACAATTGGCTGGCAGCATCCCTTTCCAAAACAAAAAAGTAGAAGTCGCGGCCATCCGTAGTAGATTGTATGGCATTACTTGTTACGGTTAAACCCGTAGTTAATGAGTTAGGATATTGAACATTGCCACCCAACTGCCCTCCCCAACCGCTTACATATACATTCTCACATCTGTCCACAAGAAAAGCGATTGGCGAAATATTGGGAACTGGTGCCAAAGTGCCAAATACGGTGGAATAAACATAAGCAGTTAGTCCTTCTGTAATTTTGGCTATAAACTGCTTGCCACCCGCCTGACTGAATACCGCATTGCGTACCTGAAAAGTTTCGGTACTCGTTCCTATTACATAAATGTTCCCTGCCTGATCGCGTTGTATTCCATAAAGTTGATCGGTGCCGGAGGTTCCTACGTAGGTACTTTTTATAATAGCGGTACCCGTACTATTGAATTTTGTTATAAAACCATCTGCTATACCCCCAAAGTAAGCAGGCCCTATTGTACCAGCTTTATCTCCGGGAAAATTATTGCTTGCAGTGCCACCTGCGATTAAAATATCCCCATTATTTTCCAGCAAAAGTACATAAGCCGCATCATCAGCATCTCCTCCGAATAACGTAGAAAAAATGGGCGTGAGTGTAGGGGAAAATTTCAATAATAAAGCATCTTGAGCGCCTCTTCTTATTCTTTGAAAAGCACCGGGCGTAACCGGAAAAGTATCACTTCGGGTGCAGGAGGCTACATAAACATTCCCGGCGGCATCGGTAATTACTTCACTGCGGGCATCGTCTCCATAATTTTGAAAAAGGCTTGATGGCCCTGTAGGAGCAGCCGTTTTGTGTTTGATGTTCACACCATCGTTATCTCTTCCACCTAAAACTACGGAGGCAATCAGACCGGTACCGCTAAGGTTAAATTTGGTTACCACTATATCCCACGCCCCCCGCGATCCGAATAAACCGCCGGCAGTAGCCGGGTAATCGGCAGATGTTGTTCTGCCAGAAACAATGAGGCTGCCGGTGCGATCTACTATCAGGCTATGCGGCTGCTCGTTTCCTGCACCTCCGAGGTAAGTGCTATAAATTCTTGCCGTACCATTAGGATTTAATTTAGTGAGTACTATATCAAAACCTGTTCCTTCACCAGTATTACCACCTCCTGCGAAAGCTCTTTGAAAAGCCCCTGCCGTAACCGGATAGGCATTGCCAAAACCTATACCCCCACCATACGCATTACCTGCAGCATCGTAAGTGGCGGTATAACCCCAGTTATCAGTTCCACTACCCGATAGCGTTGAAAACACCAGTGTTGGATCAATTACCAACAGGCTGTTGGGATCATACCCATTTACCTTGAAACGAACCTCGTTGCCCGAAACAACATACTTACATGGAACCACGGATCGCTTGCCATTAATCAACTGATAAGTAAGTGGCGCTTTTTCTTGAACAGTATTTACGGAACTTTTAATTATAAGTTCTTCATTGCTTACACTAATTTTAACAGCACCCTCATACTGCAATACAATATCTTCCAAACGCCCTCCCGGACGAACCATTATATCAAATTTTAAGTACCCATCTTCGGAATAATATCTTACATCAATTCCATTATAGATATTGTTGTATTGGATGGCTCCATAACTTTTTACCCCACCTTTCCATTTTGTTGGATCATTGCCAAGAAAATAGTTTGCATAACCCTGCAACTCCCGTTCGGGCACAATCTGAACAGTAGCATTGGAATTTTTAAATATTACATCATAGGCATGGCTGCGCACGATGCCTGATGTTTCGCCATTATTTATTCTTTCATAATCACTTTCCTTCTTTTGTGGAGAGCTTAAAGAAAATTTGTGAATATCCTCAGTATTTTCATCGTGCGGATGACCCGTAAGTTGTTCAATTGCTTTTTTGAAATCGTCGGGATGATGTTGCAGAACCCGGTAGCCATCTTTTTTCAGATAAAAAGCTCCTGCCGAAAGCTCTCCTTTAAATTTTACATCCTTATGCCATTGTCCTTTGTTTTCTGTAAGCTCAAATATCTGCGCAAACACAGATTGTGCCAATAGTAAAACAATAGTCGTCCCAATTATTTTCCTAACCAATGATTCTTAGTTTAATGTATAAAGTTATCCGTTTTAAATTGTATATCGTCTCAAAATATTACGAAATTTTGCTCCAGACCGTTTTTCGCTTTTGATTTAACAAATAATTCCTTAATGCCTGATTCTCGGGCAATATGAGTTCTACATCGAGTTCCAAAAGAGCAAGGGCTACCCTTTGCGCTTGCTCCATTAACGATTTATCATTTACGAGGGAAGCCAGTTTAAAGTTCAACAAGCCACTCTGCCGGGTGCCTTCCATATCTCCTGGTCCACGCAATTCCATATCTTTTTCTGCTATTTTAAAACCGTCATTGGTTTCACACATAATCTTAATACGCTCTCTTGCTTCTGTTGTTAATCGAGGCCCCGTTAATAGAATACAAAAACTTTGATTACCGCCCCTACCTACCCTGCCGCGTAACTGATGCAACTGGCTTAGCCCAAACTTTTCAGTACTTTCTATAATCATCAGGCTGGCATTTGGAACATTCACCCCTACCTCAACTACGGTGGTAGAAACCATTATGTGTGTATCTCCATTTTTAAACCGGTTCATATTGGTAG
>Ga0105048_10011898_pt1 | contig 13683 bp, 7 predicted proteins | sample MAT05_FD_78382 | JGI IMG/M metagenome (GOLD analysis project Ga0105048, IMG submission 78382) | Freshwater microbial communities from Lake Fryxell liftoff mats and glacier meltwater in Antarctica - MAT-05 | ecosystem: Environmental > Aquatic > Freshwater > Ice > Liftoff microbial mat | place...
AAAGGCTTTACCAGCAAGCTATACACACTTAACGAAGCAGATGCCAAAATGCAGTGGCAAGAACTGCCCGCAATAGATAGTGTGGAAATCAGTTATCGGGTATTCCCGTTTCAGATTAGTACAGCAAGCCGCAGATTTTTGTACGATTCCATAGCCGATAAAATCATTATCGAGCCGTTTGTTTTTAACCGGAATAACAGGAAGGCTGCAGATAGCAAATTAATGGACTTTGGCAGCCTTACTTATAGTGGTAGCCTGGGCAGATCGCTGAGCTTTGGCAATGCGCAGGATGCTGTGGTAAATTCCAGTTTTAACCTGCAGTTAAACGGTTTGCTGGGCGACAGTATACAAATAGCAGCGGCCATTACCGATAATAATATCCCGATACAACCCGACGGCACCACACAGCAATTAAACGAGTTCGACCGTATTTTTTTACAGTTTAAAAAACGCCCCTGGCAGGTGGATTTAGGCGATATAGATCTTCGGCAGAACAACTTCTATTTTCTAAATTTTTATAAACGGCTGCAAGGCATTTCATTTCAAACAGAAAATAGAATTGCGAAGAATATTACTAACAAACTAACGGCTACGGGTGCAGTAGCCAAGGGTAAATTTACCCGTAATATCTTTCAGGGGCTGGAGGGTAACCAGGGGCCATACCGCCTGACAGGCGCTAACAACGAATTGTTTTTTGTAGTACTTGCTGGTACCGAAAGAGTGTTTATAGATGGGGTAATGATGCAGCGTGGCGAAGACAGGGATTATGTAATTAACTATAACACAGCGGAGGTAACATTTACACCCAGGCAAATGATTACCAAAGACAAACGGCTACAAATAGAGTTTGAATATGCCGACCGCAATTACCTTAATTATCTGGTGTATGCAGGCAATGAGTTACAGTTGGGAAAGAAATTGAAAATTTCCATTGGTGCTTACTCCAATTCCGACTCCAAAAATTCGCCCATTAACCAAACCCTCGATAAGGCGCAAAAGCAATTTCTGAGCCAGGTAGGCGATAGTATTGGCAGGGCATTTTACCCCACGGCCTACCTCGATACATTTGCCGTAGGCAAAGTACTTTATGTGAAAAAAGACACCCTGGTAAACGGCACCACCTACGCCACATTTGTTTATCAGCCATTTCGGTCGAACGAAATGTATGGTTTGTCTTTTACCGATATTGGCCAGGGCAGGGGCAATTACATTCCGGCATTTAATGCAGCTAATGGTAAAGTGTATATGTGGGTGGCACCTGTTAATGGTGTACCACAGGGCAACTACGAACCCGTAAGCTTACTGGTTACGCCCAAGAAGCAGCAACTCGCTACCATTAGAGCAGCGTATAGCATTTCAAACAATGCAGAAGCCTTTGTGGAAGCAGCGCTGAGCAAACGGGATGTAAACGGGTTTTCTTCGCTGGACAAGGGTGATGATATTGGTACGGCTTTTAAAACCGGGCTCACCAGTACCCGTTCCGTTGTGTTAGGCAAGAAAAAACTTGAGCTTGTTTCTAACCTGGGCTACGAGTATGTGCATGAAAAATTCCGCCCATTGGAGCGGCTACGGTCGGTGGAATTTTTGAGAGATTGGGGCCTTCCTTTTAACCTCATAAATACCGCTACAGAGCAGCTTCCCTCCTTTGGCTTTCAATTAAAAGATGCAAAGGAAAATAATGTACAGTACGACTATCAGGGGTATATACGCAGTGATGGGTACAAGGGGCACCGGCAATCTATTACCAATTACTACAACCTTAAAGGCTGGCAATTAAATAATTCGGCTACCTATACCTCTATTGCGGGCAGCGACTATTCAGGCTATCTTTTGCGGCCACTAATAAGGTTAGATAAGGTGCTTCGGAACTTGAAAAATTATCAGGTAGGGGCATCTTATTTTATGGATCATAACCAGTTGCGGTTTAACCAAAGCGATTCGTTAAGCCTGGCCAGTTTTTCCTTTACCGATTGGAGTGCTTACATAAAAAGCAACCAGGCAAAAGACAACCGGTGGTCGTTAAACTATACCTCAAGAATTAATAACCTGCCCATAAAAAGCGCATTTATTAAAGCTGACCAAAGCCACAATTTTACCGGCCTGGTGGAGCTGCTGCAAAACAGCCATCACCAATTTAGGGTCAATGCCACGTACCGCATTTTGCAAATAAAAAACCAGGCCATTACTGCCCAGCAGCAAGAGAATAATTTACTTGGCCGGGCGGAGTACATCACCAATATTTTTAAGGGTATGATTACCGCCAATGTATTGTACGAGCTGGGGGCCGGGCAAGAGCAGCGGCGGGACTTTAGTTATGTGGAAGTACCAGCCGGGCAGGGAGAATTTACCTGGATAGATTATAACAGCGATGGCATACAGCAGCTAAACGAATTTGAAACAGCACTCTTTCAGGACCAGGCAAAATTCATCCGTGTATTTACGCCTACTAACCAGTTTTTAAAGGCGGCTTACAACACATTTAATTATGCCCTTATTGTTTCGCCACGCAATTTGCTCAGCAAGCCAAACTTAAAAGGTGTACAAAAAATGCTGTCGAAAATGATATTGCAAAGCACCTTGCAAACCAGCCGTAAAGCCATCAGTAACAACCAATTTCAGTTTGATCCCTTTAAAGGTTCTGTGGCCGATACCAATCTTATATCACTCACAAATACATTCGCCAATACCTTTTCTTACAACCGGGCCAGCACCATTTGGGGTTTTGATATAAACCAGAATTTCAATACCAGCAAGGCCATACTTACTTACGGCTTTGAAACAAGAAAATACCGCGACTGGGCCGGCCGTATTCGTTGGAATATTGGCCGAAAGTTTACCATCGAAATGCTGGAAAGGCTTAACAGGCAACAATTAACTGTACCCAACCCTAAGTTCGACAACCGCAATTATCTTATCAAAAGCGTATCGGTAGAACCCAAACTTACTTTTACATCCGGTACTGTTTTTCGCATAGCAGGCAGCCTGCGCAGCGATTGGAAAAAAGGCAGCAGCAGCGTCGGCGATGAACCGTGTACCATCCAGTCTATTAATGTGGAAAGTAAGTACAACATTTTGCAAAGTGCATTACTCAATGCAAAACTTACATTCAGCAATATTGCTTACAATGGCCCTACCAACAGCACGGTGGCGTTCATTATACTCGATGGTCTGCAGCCGGGTAAAAATATTTTGTGGAGCGCCGATTTCACTAAACGCCTGGCTAACAGCCTGGAATTAAATTTTCAATACGAAGGCAGAAAACCCGGCAGCGGCAACACGGTACATATAGGGCGGGCATCGTTAAGGGCACTTTTTTAAAGGAACAAGTTTTTATTATTCAGAAATTTCTTAGCAGAAATTAGGACTGCCGTCTCAAACCTTGACCCCTAATCTTTGAACCTTGTTTTACCTTGCCACCCTCCTCATATCCTTAAAACTTAAATCCAGCAGGCCATATTTTTTGGGTTGTGGCAGGCTATAGTGCCACCATTCTGTATCAAGAGCCAGAAATCCATATTGCTCCATCGCCTGTTTCAGTAGAGCCCTGTTGTTGAGAATAGCTTTTGGCAAGGCCATAAAATTATGGTGTGCCGTATCGCTAAAACTATCGTAAGGGGTGGGCATTTGCAGTTCGCTGCCCGTTTTTACATCTATAATCGTCAGGTCTACTGCCACGCCCCGGTTGTGGCCACTGCCGTTGGCGGGGTTAGCGGCATAGCGGTCATCGGGCACTACCGCCCACATTTTTTTGGTTACGGCATAAGGCCGGTAAGCATCAAATATTTTAATATCGTAACCAAGTGTTTGCAGTGTGTCCTGTACTTTTTTTAAAGCCATGGCGGCTTCGAGGCGCAGGTAGGCTGCTGGTTTTATGTACAAAATTTGTTTGGTGAAATTATCTTCGGTGGCATAATAAAATGATGTAGTAGCCGGTTTCAAAATACTGTTTAGCGAAACCATCCGTTGGCTGCTATCGTTTTTTATGGCCTGTTTATAGGTTCCTTTATGTGCTATTACCTGCAAGCCATATTCATTTTTAGCAATGGCATGGGGCTTGGGTGCACAAGAGCAAAGGCACGATAATAAAATTCCTATTCCCAAAAAGTTTTTCTCTATTTTGTTCGCGTAATTAATTGCTGCCATGACGATAAAACTACGTGCATTTTTAACATCGGCGTGCCCATGTATTTTTTTGTTAGTTTTTTTTTGCACGGTGTTTGCAGCGCAGGCACAACCAACAAAAAAAGAGAACAAATTAAATACGGGCATCGCAAGTTGGTACAGCGATAGTTTCAATGGGAGGCGTACAGCAAGCGGCGAAATTTTCAGCCAAAAAAAATTTACCTGCGCCAGTAACCAATATAAAATGGGCACTTGGCTTAGGGTAACCAATACCCGGAATGGTAAAAGCGTAGTAGTAAAGGTTAACGACCGGATGAGTCCGAGAATGAGGCGTATAGTGGATCTTACCCGTGCTGCAGCAAAGCAAATTGGCATTATTGGTGCCGGGCTTTCTAAAGTAAGCGTGGAGCGGCTGGGCAGTAAGCAGCCAATGTAAGCGGCCATTTGTCAATAGAAAAAGGCGTATAAATAAATTACCTATAATTAATGCCCAACCGTACATTTGCCACCAATAAAAAAACCAAAACGTTATGAAGAAATTTTTATGTTCATTACTGGCCATAGGCCTTTTATCTGCGCATGCCCAGGACAATGACTATAAAAAAAGGCCAACACTGATTCTAAACCTTTCCTCATTTGATTTTAAAACTGCTCAATCTATCAGGTCTTCTTCTCTGAGTAGCGTATTGAGGGAAAAAAGGTGGAGCAAATTGGCCGACATGAGTCTTGGCTTCGGTCTTAGTTATTTAAAAGGTATTTCCAATCATATAGACCTCATGGCATCGCTTAACGGTGCTTTTGTTAAGTACCCATTCCTCGACCGACCCACTTATAGTAACGATCGACTACTGCTGGAAACAGATGTGGTGGCCAACGTTAAATTACTTACAGACAAGCACATAGTGGTGCCATATTTGTCCGGTGGTATTGGTGTTTCCAAGTATGCCAGTGTGTGGGGAGCATATATACCTGTTGGTTTGGGTATTCAGGTAAAACTGATGGAGGATTCTTATATGATTACCAACTTCCAGTACCGCTTGCCGGTTACGCAGGAAGCTAACTATCATCTTTTTTACTCAATTGGTTTTGGTACTACACTGTCGCCCAAAAAAAAAATAACGGCCGATAAGCCGCTACCTGTAATTCCGGCTGAAGCGGCACCAGCTGTTGTGGCGGATTTGCCCAAAGACACAGATGCTGATGGGATTACTGATGAAAGCGATAAATGCCCTACAGTAGCAGGAAATGCAAAATATTCAGGCTGCCCGGTACCCGATGGTGATAAAGATGGCATTAACAATGATGATGACAAATGCCCTACCCTACCCGGTGTTGCCCGGTACGAGGGTTGTCCGGTACCCGATACAGACGGCGATGGGGTAAACGATGAAAAAGATAAATGCCCTGTTGAGGCTGGTTTGGAAAAAAATGCAGGATGCCCCGAAAAGGAAGTTGCAAAAGCACCAGCAGCAGCAGAAAAACCTATTGCCACACAGTTAGCCAAAATTGCCAGCAACATCTTTTTTGAAACGGGCAAATCCACACTGCTTCAAAAATCTTTCCGGCCTTTAAATAATGTGGTGAAGATTTTAAAGGAAAATGAATCGCTTCGCCTGGATATAGAAGGCCATACAGATAATACAGGAAATGCAAAATTGAACTTATCCCTAAGCGAAAAAAGAGCCAATACCGTATTGAATTATCTTGTAAAGAAAGCTGTTGCAAAAGAACGATTAACCGCTAAAGGCTTTGGCCAAAGCACGCCAGTAGCCAGTAACAAAACAGTAGCCGGGCGTAATAAAAACCGAAGAGTAGTGCTTAAAACAGCTGAGTAAAGTTTTAATAAAAAGTAACAAACAATCCCTGCCGAAAAAGGTGGGGATTGCTTTTTTAGGTGAGGAATGAACAGAATATTTTAAAATAAACTAAGGCAGGTTTTTTCGAGCCAAAAATTGTTTACCAGCCTGCCATATATACTGATACAGTTCCAAATCGTTGCACGCTTGTACAAAGTAATAGTCGGGCCTGTAGCGCACCATAAATGCTTCAAGCTTTTCGCCTTGCAGCCCTGTAAGTTTTTTTACGATGGTTTTGGTAAAGCGGTGATCCACATATTTATCCTGCTCCTGTTGCATCAGTCTGTTTTGAAAAGCCAATATCCTTTTATTCCTTTTAAACCGGAACATATTGATGATTTCGTTGGGATCCATACCCACCACCCCACCTGCCCCCACATTTACTGTATTTAAAGGGTTGGGCTTTTGAAAATTAAAAATCCGCGCATAATCCGCCCTGTTTTGCATGGAATCTAACTTATAACTTTTGCCCCTTACAATAACAGTAGGCAATAAGCCGCTGGTTACGTGCAGGCTCATATTAAATTCCCAAGGGTGCGCAATGTCCTTCACAGCCACAGGTTTGGTAGGCTTGCCTATGTAAGAAAAATAAATGGAATCGCTGCTTGGCAGCATAATGGTGTAATGCCCATTAGAATCAGTAGCAGTACCCCTGCCCGATGCACTTAAAACACTTACGCCTTCGAGTGGTATGCGTTGGGTTATATCGTACACGGTACCTTTTACCTGTACCTGCGACAATGCATTATAAGCACCGCATAGGCATGTAAGTAAAAGGCAGGTGTGTAAACTGTGTATCAATCTGGTTTTTTTTGGCGTGTAATATTAACCCACAAAAATAAAACCCCGTTTTGCTATTTTTCTTTTAACGATGCTTTACGGAAATCTGCCCCATGGCAATAACCTTTTGGGTGGCAATAAACAACGGTGAAAGAATCTTTATTTTATACGGGTGGTGCATTATTTTCAAAACTATATTTGCCGCCGCTTAACTATCTTTTACATCTTTTGTTTTCACCTGCCTTTTTAATAAAGCAAGGGCAGCTAATAAACAATACTGCAATAAAATCATGGCAGAAAACCTACCACAACAATCTGATGTCCGTCATTCAATCAGCCGTTTTTTCAAGATCATCAAGCTTGAACGAAGGGAAATTTCTGCCATTTATTTCTATGCCATACTCTATGGGCTTTTACAGCTCACCTTGCCGTTGGGCATTCAATCCATTATTAATTTTGTACAGGCCAATGTTATATCCACTTCGTTGGTGGTGTTAATGATTGTAGTCGTAGCGGGTGTTTTTCTTACCGGCATATTGCAGGTAAACCAAATGAAACTGAACGAGCGGATACAACAGAACCTCTTTGCCAGATACACTTTTGAATTTACTTACCGCCTGCCCAAAATAGATATGAGTAGCATTGACGGGTATTACCTGCCCGAACTGGTGAACCGTTTTTTCGATGTGGTATCGCTGCAAAAGGGCTTATCTAAACTATTGTTGGATATACCGGTTGCCAGCATCCAAATCATTTTCGGCCTCATATTGCTTTCGTTTTACAATTCCGTTTTTATTGTTTTTGGTTTGGTACTTATTGGAGCCTTGTGGATAGTGATAAGGTTTACAAGCCGCCGTGGCTTTGAAACCAGCATGGAGGAGAGTGACTACAAATACAAGGTAGAGGGCTGGCTGGAAGAAATGGCTCGTACCATCAAAAGCATTAAATATTCCCATGGCACTACTTTACACCTCAAAAAAAGCGACACGTATTTAACCGGCTACCTGAAAGCTCGAACCAGTCATTTTAGAGTATTGCTGACCCAATACTGGGCGTTGATAATTTTTAAAGTGCTTATAACCGCAGGCATGCTGGTGGTGGGCGGCGCATTGCTACTAAATAACCAATTAAACATAGGCCAGTTTATAGCTGCCGAAATTGTGATCCTCTCCGTACTGGCAAGTGTAGAGAAATTTATAGTAAGCCTGGATAAAGTATATGATGTGCTTACTAGCGTGGAGAAGTTGGGTAAGGTACTAGACAAGCCGTTTGAAAAAAGCGGCTCCCTTAAACTCGATGTTGCTAATGGCATAAAAATATATGCGCACAATGTGTCTTTCGGTTTTGCCGAAAAAAAAGTACTCCACAATATTTCTTTTGAAATAGCAGCAGGAAGTAACGTGTGTCTTATGGGTAAAGAAGGCAGTGGCAAAAGCAGCCTCCTGCGGTTGCTAACCGGTGCTTACAGTGGTTTCGATGGGCAGTTGCTGCTGAACGATGTGCCAATTAGTAATTACAAGCTCACTTCGTTAAGAGAGCACACCAGTATTTTTTTTAGCCAGCAAGATATTTTTCAGGGTAGTTTATGGGAAAATATTTCGATGGGCAATAGCCCTTATCCCGAAGCCGAAGTAGTGCAAATGGCAGGTAGAATAGGTTTGGGCGAATTTATAGCCACTTTAAAAAATGGATTAGATACAGAAATGGATCCTTCCGGTAGGCGGCTGTCAAAATCTATTACTCGAAAAATATTATTTCTACGGGCCCTGGTATCCAGACCTAAGCTCATACTGCTGGAAGATCCCTGGGAAGGAATGGAAGATATAAGCAGGCAGCAAATGCTACAGATGATAAAAGAAAAACTGGGTAATGCCACTGTAATAATAGCCACTAACGATGAGGCTTACCGCATTATTTGCGACAAAGTTTTTGAACTGGATAACGGCACGCTGAAAGTACTTCTATAAGCAGTGCACATCATCCTGCAAGCCCTTTAAAAATGAACGCATAACCCGCACAATATGTTGACAAACCATCTGGATACCGATATACAAAGTAAGGTGTTTATACCCCTTCAGGCTTTTGCACATGTATATGAAAATAACCGCAAAAGCTATACCAAAAAGTGGGTCTATGGCCTGTTATTACTGCTGGCAGTGTGCATGTTTTTGCCATGGACCCAAAACATACGGTCGGCGGGCTATGTAACCACCTTACGCCAGGAGCAACGCCCACAAGAACTTAACAGCCAGATACCCGGAAAAATAATTAAATGGTACGTAATGGAAGGCGACTTTGTAAAGGCAGGCGATACGCTGCTGCAATTGGCCGAGGTGAAAGACGATTATCTGGATCCCAACCAGTTAAGCCGCACACAAGAACAGATAACCGCAAATGAGGATAAGGCCGGTTTTTACAACCAAAAAATAGGCACGGCCCAAAACCAGATCAGCACTTTGGAAGAACAAAGAAATCTGAAAATTTCTTCGCTCAATAATAAACGCGAACAGATCGAACGAAAAATAGAAAGCAAAAAGGCCGATATAATCGCTGCCAAAATAGATTTTGAAAACGGCGATGTGCAGTTACAAAGGGCTAAAAAAATGCTGGAAGCGGGTGTAATAAGTAAAATAGATTTTGAACGCCGCAACGCGGTTTTTTTAAAGGCCAGAGCAGCCCTGACCGATAAAGAAAACGAACTGAGCAACCTGAAGCAAGATTTGATAGTAAACCAACTCGAAGTAAGCACGGCAACGCAGGAATATGCCGATAAAATTTTTAAAGCACAGGGGGAACAATTCAGCAGCCGCAGCGAAATAGCGGCTAGTGAAGAAAAAGTGGCTTCCCTCACCAACAAATACCAGAATTTAAAACAAAGGGCAGGCTACTATTTTATGGTGGCACCACAGGCTGGCCAAATAATAAAAGCAAAAAAAGAAGGTCTCAACGAAATAATAAAAGAAGGCGAAATGCTGCTGGAAATAGTGCCGGGAAAAGTAGATTATGCCGTAGAAATGTTTGTGGAGCCGCTGGATGTGCAGCTTATAAACATCGGTCAAAAAGTAAGGTTCCAGTTCGATGGCTTTCCGGCGATTGTGTTTGCGGGGTGGCCCGCCTCATCTTACGGAACTTTTGGCGGCAAGGTGGTTGCCGTAGAAACCAACCGCAATATGAACGGAAAATTCAGGGTACTGGTGGCGGAAGATACCGCAGATAGAAAATGGCCCGAAGCATTAAAAATGGGTACCGGTGCCAATGGCTTTGCCCTGCTAAAAGACGTGCGGGTGATTTACGAAATATGGCGCAACATCAATGGGTTTCCCCCCGAGTATTATAAACTGCCCACACCTGCCTCCGGCAAATAATTTGAGTAATGACCCTTTTGATGGAACAAAAAACAACCAACATTTTACGATTTATAAGGCCGTTTTGCCTCCTCTTGTATTTTGGACAAGCACTTATCTTTTGCTCAAAGGCGCAAGACTCATTGCAAACACTTTCGCCACAGGCGTTTCTCAACATTGTAAAGGCGTACCACCCGGTGGCAAAGCAGGCTGGCCTGCTGGTGCAGCGTGCCGAAGCCGATCTATTGGCAAGCCGCGGGGCATTTGACCCAAGCCTTTATTTTAACAACGACCAAAAAACCTTCGACGGGCTAAATTATTTTAATTACAATCAGGCCGAACTAAAAATACCCACCTGGTATGGCGTGGAAGTAAAAGCCGGCGTTGAAGGAAATTATGGCGGCAGAACAAGCGAAGAAACTACTACCGGAAAAACAAGTTATGCGGGGGTTATGGTGCCGCTTGCAAAAAACCTTGTCATGGATAAGCGGCGGGCCGCCTTGCAACAGGCCAAACTTTTTATAGAACAAAGTAAACAGGAGCAGTTACTCTATATTAACGACCTGCTGTACGAAGGCATTGGCACTTATTGGCAATGGGTAATGGAATACCAGTTTTATACAATATTGAGCAATGCAGTACAAATAAACGAAGCCCGTTACCAGTTGATAAAAATAGCCACCGAACAAGGCGACCGGCCAGCAGTTGACACCACAGAAGCTTTGGCACAATTGCTCAATTTTAAATACCTGCAAAACGAGGCACTGATGAACTTTAAATCGGCCGGATTCGAACTGAGTAATTATTTATGGCAGCAGAACAACCAACCGTACAACCTGCCCGAAAACATAGCACCAGAAAAGGTACTGGATACACTTGATCCATTTTCTATTACCTACTTGCCATTACAGGATTTGTTGGGGGCAGCGGCATTAAGCCATCCCAAACTTCGCTCTTACCAGTACAAAATAGATGCTCTGGAAGTGGAGCGAAAATTAAAGTTTCAAAGCCTCTTGCCCACACTAAATGTAAAGTACAATGTACTTAGCAAAGGTTATAGCGTTTGGAAAACACCATCGCTGGCTAATAACTACAAGTTTGGTGTGGACATAGGCATGCCTCTTTTTCTAAGGCAAGGCCGTGGCGATTATAAAGTCGCCAAAATAAAATTGCAATCAGCAGGCATTGAGCAAAGCGAAATAAAACTAAACATCGAAAACAAAGTCAGATTTTACTACAACCAACTGGTAAATCATTTGCAGCAAATACGGCTCAACCAAGACGCTCTTTTGGCCTATCAGCGATTGTTAAGGGCAGAGGAACTAAGGTTTGGCATTGGCGAAAGCACCTTATTCTTATTAAACATCCGTGAAAATAAAGTGCTGGAAACTGCACAAAAATTAGCGGGAATTAAAACTAAATTTTTCAAAAGCTGGTATGCAGTGCAGTGGGCGGCAGGGCTGCTGCAATAACAAAAATTGAGCCTTTCATTTTTTTATTAAAGCTGCCAAAGTTTCCAGTTCTTCTTTTTTATACCCATGCTTTAAATCATCAAAACACTTCGCAAATTCTTTTAGCAGCAAGCTAATGATCTGCTTGTTTTCCATCGGCTTAAAGTATGCTTCTTTGGGTGTTACATGTATGCGGTTAAAATAGGTTTCTATATCCTGATGCGAGTATGCGGCACCGCTACTTGGGTCTATGTAAAATTTTATCTGGTCGTTAAATTGTTGGCCGCCACTACCCCATTTACCCGTTACCTGCGGGCTAAAATATGCCAGTATAAACTGCTGTGGTATGTTAATCACCTTCACTGGTATATCTAGCATTTCGCAAAGCACCAGGTACAAAATACCTGTCGTGATGGCGTTACCTTTTTTGCTTTCTAGCAGCTTGTGAATCATAAATTCGTTAGGCCGTAGGTACGCTATTTCGCCTCCTTTTATCTTATAATAATTGTGCAAAATGCTCTCCATAACTTTCACCTGCTCCAGCGGGGTCAGGTAGCTGTTAAGCTCTATCCACACGTTGCGCCGCATTTTTTCTATTTCCAGCAGCGGCGTGGCGGCCACCATTTCCGGAAACTGATATTTGGCCACCAGCAATGCGCCAAATAGTAGTTCGGCATCGCCATTTTTCCAGTTAATAAATTCGTTGGTTAGGTCTTTATAATGCAGTTTGTGAATAATTGTTTCTATGCGTTCCTGCACCGCTTCGCTAATAGTTTGCTCCCATAAATATTCCAGGTTGGGTATTATACCTGTTCCAAAACTCATCAGCCGGTTTTCTACGGTATTGAACACCTCTTCGTCGGGGTCGTCTATCAGCGTAAAGAGTGCGTTTATCTCTTTGGGTTCGGTGTTGTGATTCACGTTCAAACAGTTTTATTATTTGAAGGTAATAGCTAGAGATAAGGTTTTAATGAAAAGTAATTCACCTGCGGTGAGAAAATTAAATGCTTGTAATTTTCGCACTTGCAATTACCAAACTTAGTTTAGATATTACCGCAAATTAACCCCATGCTAAACAGAAGAAAATTTATACGCAACACCGCCATTACGGGCGGAAGCATTATGATAGGTGCCGAAGCCTTAGGCCATTTTTTTATTGGCAAAAAACCAAAAGTCATCATCATTGGTGCGGGCTTTGCCGGCATGGCTGCTGCCTATCAGTTGCACCGCAATAGAATTGATTTTGTTATTCTTGAGGCCCGTAACCGGATTGGTGGCCGGGTGTACAGCCACACCATGGACGAAGCCGAAAAACTGGTGATAGAATTGGGTGGCGAATGGGTAGGCAAATCTCATAAACGCATTATTGAAATGTGCGAACGGTTTAATCTAAAACTCTTCGATAACCATCACAATACGCGGCTCATTAAAAACGGCAATTTCTATGACACGGGCAAATGGGCTTTTAGCGAAGCATGGCAAAAAAAATTTGAACAATTAAAAGCCGATTACAAAAAACTAACCGACGCCGGTGCCATACGCCTCGACAAAATGGATTGGTGGCGATACCTTGTAAACAATGGCTGCAACCGCAACGATCTTGAACTAAAAGAGTTAATGGACAGTACCGATTTTGGCGAAAGCATCCGCCATGTGAGTGCCTATGCCGCCATAGGCGAATATGCCGAAAGCAACGCTACCAACGAAATGGATTTGAAAATAACAGGCGGCAACGACCAATTGGCCTATGCCATAAAAAAAATTATTGGCGAAGACAAAATAATGCTGCAACACAAAGTGGAAAAAATAGAGCAGGGTGGCAAAAAGGTAAAAGTTACCTGCCAGAGTGGAAAGGTTTTTACAGGCGACCACATTATTTGCACCATACCCACCTTTAGTGCCAAACAAATAAACTGGCTACCAGCTTTGCCACCCGAAACAAAATTGGCAATGAACGAATTGCAATACGCCCGTATAAACAAAAACGCTATGCTCTACAGCGAACGTTTTTGGAAAGATGAAAGCTTTGACCTGGTTACCGATCAGCCAGGCCACTATTTTTATCATGCTACAAAAGACCAGCCATCCAAAAAAGGGGTACTGATATCTTATGCCATTGGCGATAAAGCC
>Ga0105048_10011901_pt1 | contig 13682 bp, 3 predicted proteins | sample MAT05_FD_78382 | JGI IMG/M metagenome (GOLD analysis project Ga0105048, IMG submission 78382) | Freshwater microbial communities from Lake Fryxell liftoff mats and glacier meltwater in Antarctica - MAT-05 | ecosystem: Environmental > Aquatic > Freshwater > Ice > Liftoff microbial mat | place...
CACGAGAATATCGTAAGTAACCTGCTCACCGATCACGACGACCGAGGCGGTGCTACCCGCGACGCTGGTGTCGTCGGCCGTGAGTGTGCCTCCCTTGAAGGTCTTGTCGAAAGCCGGATTGGCCGCGGTGATCGTGACGCTGCCGCTGTCGGCGTAGTTATTGAGCACCGTGGCGTCGGCACCCGCACCTCCGCTGCCGTTGCGTTCGCCGGTGCCGGTGCTGGGCGCCCCAGGAGTACTGTCTGTCGTCGCGGCGACGCCGTCGTTGAGCGCGGTGCCCGAGCCGGGCAGGCTCGAGTAGGTGAGATTGGCCGTGTTCGTCACCTGCTGGCCGGACGGCGCATTGCCGATGAATCGCGCCGTGTAGGTCACGGTGATCGTCGCGCCGGGATTCATCGACGTGACATTGGCGGTGATCGTATTTCCCACGGCGCTGCCGCCCAGGCCGCTGGCCGTGCCGGTCGCCGTGATGCTGCCGAAGGTCACGTTGTCGAAGTAAATCGGGATGACATCCGTGAGCACCACGTCGTAGGCCGGCGCGGCGTCCACGGAGTTCACATTGGTGAACGTGACGGTGTAAGTGACGATGTCGCCCGCGTCGTAAGGTCCGGCGGAGATCGTTTTTGTGACATTCGTGATACTGGGCTCGGTGACACGCGCCACCACCGTCGCGGAGTTCTGGGTGCTGGTCGTCGTAGCCACGTTCACGGTGTTGCTCAGATTCACCCCGCCGGTATTGGCGCCGGTCGCATTGCTGAAGCGCTGATTGGCGGTCTCGTTGCGGACGATCGCGTTGAACTCGATGACGGCGAGTTCCTGGTTCGCGTCGCTATCGTTGTTCACGACGTTGCCAAGATTAAAAACGGGATCGGTTCCGCTCACGAACGGCCTGCCCGTGATCTGCACGCCGGGGATCACGAACTGCGGGTTGATCGAGGCGACCGTGGTCTCATTGCCGGTGACGCTCGCGCTCGTGCCAATGCCGGCGATCGAGGAGGAGATCGTCCCGGTCGTCGAGACGAAGGCGAGCGTCGCGGTGCCGTCGTTGAGGAATTGCAAACCGACGGGCAGCGCATCGGTGAAGCGCAGGTTATTCGCCGTGCCCTCGGGCATCTGCCAGACGAGGCGGTAACGGATGATCTCGCCGATCGTCACGCGTTCGACGGCGGCAACATTGGTGGTGCCTGTTTCCGAAGTGGCATCGATGGTTTTCGCCGGCGCGGGATTCAGGATCGTGACCGCGCCGCTGGCACTGGTCGCGGCGTAGTTATCGAGGATCGTGTTGTTGGTGCTCGCATTGGTATTCGTGGCCGGCGTGAGCGCGCCACCGCTGCGCTCGGTGGAGGCGGCGTTGTAGGTGGAGCGGGTGCCGACGGAGTTATCCATGCTCGACCAGCGGACGGTGGCAATGTTGGCGATGCTCTGCGCAGGCTGGACCGCGGAGGTCAGTGTGCCGCTGACAAAGACGTCGAGCGTCGCGCCCGCTGGGATGTCGATGTCGCCGGCGCGCGGGCCGGCGGGATTGATGCTCACGACGCCTGCGGAGATCTGGAAATCGCCGGCGACCGGCACGGGCGTCGCGCCAAAGCCGGACGTGACGACGCTGGCGATGGCCGTTCCGGAGAGTGCGGCCGGGAGCGTGTCGGTGAGAAAAAGGTCGAACGCCGTGGGCTGGGCTGCGGCGTTGGTGATGCGGAGGCGATAGAAGACGGCGTTGCCGGCGTCCTGATTGGCGAGCGTCGCCGCGTACGCGCCGCCGAGCGTGGAGGAAACGAGTTTCGTGACGGCGAGTGCGGGCTCGATGATCGTCACATTCGCCGCCGCGACCGCCCCGAGGCTGTAGTTCTGCGCAGAACCGCCGGGCTGGTTGGTGAACTGCGCGGAGAAGACGGCGGAATTGGCGAGCGTGACTGCGGCTTGGTTCCCGAGCGTATTAAGGACCACGGCGCGATAGACGATGGTGATGGTCTCCGCGCTGCCGTTGCTGCTGTTCGAGTTAGTGATGTGACCGAAGTTGAAAGTGAGGGTGCTGCCGCTGCCGCCGACGGCGACGTTGGTCGGGGAAGTGCCGGTGCCGATGGGGTTCGCGGTGATGACCCCTGCGCTATTGGTCACGCTCACGACGTCCACAAAGGCGAGGCCCGCGGCCATCGTATCGACCAGCGTGGCCGTGGGCGTGGTGCCCTCCGGCACGGTGACGGTGAGGGTGTAGGTGACGAGTTCACCGATTACCGCCTGGGTGTTGCTGTTGTTGCCGGTGGTTACTTCGGTCGCGGTGAGCGCCTTGGCCACGCTCGCGGTGGCGAGTTGCACGCTGGCGGTGTCGGTCAGGTCGGTGGTGGTGAAGTCTGCGCCTCCTTCTTCACCCGCGTAATTTGTGAGGGTTGCGGTATTGGTGATGGTCGAGCGCGTCTGAGGGGTGCTTGCGGCCAGGGTGAGATCGTAGGTGACGACGACAGTGTTCGAGCCGTTCGCGATGCTCGTGCCCGTATTCGCATTGAAGCAGCGACTGAGCGCGCCGGCCTCGGTGTCCCCAGTACTGTTGCCGCTGGTGTAGTTGTCCGTGAGCGTGAAGCTGAGCGCGCCGGCGCCATTGATCGACGCGGTGTAATCGACGCCGCTCGTGAGGAGGGTGCCGTCGCCGCGCCGCACCACGAGATTCATCGCCGCGAGGCTGGCCGGGATGGCGTATCCAGGGGGCACGGCGTCGGTGAGGCTCACGTCGAAGGCATCATTGCGGCCCGTATTCTGTACGACGACGGCGTAACGCACTTCGTCGGCAGCATCGATGCCGGTCGCCGTGCCGACATTACTCGCCCCGATCGCACCCGCCTGCGCGGCAGCGCTCACCGTGCCGGTGAAACTCGAGGCCGCGCTGGCGGCGGAAAAGGCGATGCCACCGAGCGTGAGCCCGGTATTGTTGTATCCGACCACACCTTTGTAGATCGCGACCGCGGGCTCCTGGAGCTGGATCTGGACGATCGCATCGGAGACCACCTGCACGGCGGGCTGTTGCGTGTTGTTTTCGCTCACCTGCACCTGGTTGGTGAGAAAGAGCCCGTCGGCGAAGGGCTGATTGCTCACCGTGACGGTGAAAAGCAGATCGACCGTTCGCGAGGTGTTCGCCGGATCGTCCGCGGTTCCGTAGTCGAAGGTGACGAGATTGTTCGTCGCATTGGTGGTGATCGTCGGAGGCACGCCCCGCAGGGCACGCATCGTTTCGCCAGGGCCGAATTTTGCGAACCCGGCGGCGGGCGCGGTGGCACTGATGGTGTCCTGAAAAGTCGTGACCTGGGAAGCCACGAAGACCGGCAACGGGAGATAGTCGTCGAGCCGTAGATTCTCGATGTCGCCCGTGGGGACGGTGAATCGCAGGCGATAAGTCACGTTGTCGCCGGGGCCCACCAGAATCTGTCCGCCGGGGCCAGTGAAAGGCGCGAGATTCGTGCTGCCATTGATGGCGTAGATCGACTTGGTCACCGCCGTGTTCACGATCGCGATGCTTACCGCGGAGGTATCCGCTTCGCTCTGTCCGGTCGGCGTGGTGACATTACTTACCTGGAGCAGGTCGCCATGGATCGTCACCGCATCATCGAGCACATCGCGCGGATTCAGCGGAGCCTCGCCGCTGGCAAAGGTGTCGGAAAAGGAATCCTGAATGACCGTGCGGAAGCGCACCGTGACGGTGGTCGGGCCAAAGGGCAGCGCGGGATTGTTGGGCAGCGGGCCGGCGCCGGTGCCGCCATTGGGGATGCCTCCGCCGATGACCTTCCCGTCCTGGCCGGGCGTTACCATTTCATCCGAGAGCCGGAAGCTCGCGGTGGTGGTGCCGTCATTGGCCGCGGGATCGACGGTGAAGATGGGTGCGCTCGCGGTCGCGCCGGTGAAGTTCTGCGCGACATTGTAATTCGCCGAACTGAGCGCGACCGCCCCGAAGGCGCCGCCCTGTTCATTCCACGCCATCGTCGGCGTGAAGGTGCCGTCCCAGCGCTGGCCGTCGGAGATGAGATCGGTAAGGACGAGGTTATGGAAGGCGAAGTAATCCGAGACCTGGATCTGCACGGTGTACTCGAGCGTATCGCCCGGCGTGGCGCCGACGGCTCCCGTGTCGTTGACGATGGCCACGGACTTCTGGGTGGCGATGGACTTGGCGGTGAGGGTGTGCTCCGGGCCGCCGGGGTCGATCGAGACCGGGCCGCCCGTGTCGCGTCCATCGATCGGCACCCAGGTGCCCGAAGTGCGGGCGTTATTCTGGATCGTGACGTCATTGCCGCTGGTGGCGTTGAGGATCACCCCGCTGGTGCTGTCGATGCGCGGGACGAAGTAAGTGAAGACCATCTCCGCGTCATTGGTTGCCGTGGTGCCGGTGACGCTGGCAAACCGCCGCGTGAGGGTGCCGCCCGGCGTGGTCGTGCCCGGCGTGCTCACCGACGTGGTGGCCGCGCCCGACCCGCCGATCGTCGTCGCATTCACACTCACGAATTGCAGCGAGTTTGGCAGCGCATCGGTGAGGTCGAGATTTGTCAGCGTCTGCCCGGCGGCGACATCGACGGTGATCCGATACTGGCGGAGGAAGTTCGGCCCGGTCGCCGTTTCATCCTCGGGTCCGAGGTAAGTCTTGGTCAGTTGAAAGAGCTGCGGGGTGACCGTGGCGCTCGCAAACGATCCCACGAGCGAAGGGTCGCCGGATGGATTGTCGAGTGCGTCATTGCCGTACTGAAATCCACCGCGCGCCTGGATGTTTAGCCCGGTGCCGACATCGGCGAGGTTGCTGAGGTTCGCAGAGAAATTGATCGCGACGCCCGGCTGACTCGGCGCAAAGCTGCCGAAGGGAAGCTGGAAGACGACGAGTTGATCGCCGGGCGTGCCGGTGACGATGAGCGGATTGCCGCTCGCATTCCTGGCGTAGGGATGGGTCGCATTTCCCGAAGCATCGAAGGTGAGCAATGTCGTCGTCACCGCCGAGCCGAGATAGGTGGCGCTGCCATTGACAAAGCTGATGCCGTCGTCGGTCTGCGCTCCCGCACCATCGGCGCCGGTCGCCGGCAGGACGATATCCACATACGGGCCAAAGCCGGTGTCGGTGGGGTGGGCGTTGTCGAAGGTGGCCGTGAGCTGGATCTGCTCGCCGACCAACGCCTGAGGCGTCGCGCTGACCGCAACCGCAGGCACCGCGCTGCACAGGATGCGGTCTTCGACGGTTTCGAGCAGGAGTGCGCGGCGAAATTGGGACATCAATGCTGAGTCGATACTCCATAGCCTTGGGCGTGCCGTGAGCGTGGCGGGCACGAAAATAGCAGTGAGGGCGCGGCAGAAGGTCGAACCCGGCTTCGAATGCCGATCCTACGTCGCCCATGAAACAACCGCCTCTCCATATCGCACGCCTCGCCGCGACGCTTGTTGCCCTCGGCCTTGGCGGCCTCCCGGCGCAGGAATATACGACGCTCCAACCCACTCCCGCCGAGCAGCAAATCCTCGAAGAATATCGCACCGAGGCCGCGACTCGCAGGCCTGCGACTCGCACTTTTAAGAAAGAGCCGGAGGCAAAAATGCCGGAAGATTTTTCCCCGTGGTGGATCCGCGGACAAAGCAACACCATCGGCGACGCCGGCCGGCCGCAGCGCCTTTCGGTGGATGAGCTGTATGCGCGGGCGATCCGGCACTCGAGCCAGATCCGGGTCTTCAGCGATCTGCCGCTGATCCGTGAGACGGGGATTCAGGAGGCCCGGGGAGCCTTTGACACGAATGCCTACATCCAGGGCAAATTCGATCGCGCGAACGATCCCGTCGGCAACACCCTGCAGACCGGCGGCGCCTCGCGCTTTCAGCAGGACGAGTGGTCTTTTGAAACCGGCATCCGGAAAAAAGTGGTCACCGGCGCGGAAGTCACCGTCTCGCAGACGCTCTCGCGCACGGACAACAACTCGGTCTTTTTTGTGCCGAATCCGCAATCGACTACGCGGCTCTCGGTCTCGGTCGTGCAGCCTCTGCTGAAAGGGGCGGGCGTCGCCTACAACCGCTCGGTAATCCAGATCGCGCGGCTCGATTCCGACATCGCGATGCAGGAGTTCATCCGCCAGAGCGAATCGCATCTGCTCGAGATCACCCGCACCTACTGGGCGCTCTATGCGGCGCGGGTGACCTATCTCCAGAAGTCGCGACTCGTCGAGGACACGGCGCGCGTGGCCGACGAGCTGCGCGCCCGGCAAAAGCTCGACGCCGGGCAGAGCCAGCTCTTCCGGGCGGAAAGTGCGCTCGCCTCCCGCCGCTCGGATCTGGTGCGGGCAGAGGCCGCGGTGCGCAATGCGCAGGATCGGCTGAAGGCACTGACGAGCGATCCCACACTCCTGAACGAAGCCGACCTGGAGATCATCCCGCACGATCGGATGGTGCTCACCCCGGCGGCCTTCGACAGCGAGTCGGCCTCCCGGGCCGCGCTCGAGAACCGGCCGGAGATCAATCAAGCCTTCCTCCAGCTCCGCGCCGCGACGGTGCGGGAGCAGATGTCGCGCAATGAACTGCTGCCCGAGCTGAACGTCGTGCTGCAGGGCTCGCTCGGCGGGTTGGACGATGGGGAATTCGGCGGGGCGTACGGGCGCGAGTTTTCCACCGGCGGCCCCGGGTGGGGCGCGGGACTGGTGCTCAGCTTTCCGCTGGAAAATCGCATCGCCCGGGCGCGCCTCGAGCGCCGCCGGCTGGAGCTGCGCCAGCAGCTCGACCAACTCCGCACGACGATCGACACGGTGCTGCTGGAGGTAAAAATCAGCGCGCGGGAAGTGGCCACCGCCTATCGCGAAACGCACGCGAAGTATGCCGCGGTGAAGGCCTTCACCGAAGACCTCGAGACCCTCCAGGCGCGGCGCTCCCTCCAGGCCGCGGGCGACGACAACGCCATGGCCGGCTACCTGGACACCATGCTCGACGGCCAGGAACGGCGGGCCCTCGCCGAGGAGGAATTCATCCGCGCCGGCGCCAACTACCAGATCTCGATCGTGAACCTGGAGCGCGCCAAAGGCCGGCTGCTGAACTACTCCGCGGTGGACGTCGTCCGCGACCGCGACGAGAAAAAGCTGCCGCTGCTCCACCTCGACAAAGGCGCACGCGCCGGGAAATCCGTGAAGAGCGGCCAGTGAGCGCGGCGCTTTCGCCCACCCGGTAGATGCTCTCGCTGAAATCCCTGCTCGGTCTGCCGGCGCCGCGCCACCCCGAACGCCGCAATGCCTTCGGTCTGGAGCGCGCGCGCGACTCCGCGACCGCTCTGCGCACCGTCTCCGAGGCCCGGCTCCGCGAGCGCACCGCCGCGCTGCGGGATGAAGCGAACGATGCCCCGACCCGCGCGGACTTCACCGCCGAAGCCCTCGCGCTGCTCGGCGAGGCGGCCCGCCGCACCCACGGTTTCGGGCCGTACGATTGCCAGCTCCTCGCCGGCCTCGCGCTGGCCGAGGGCCGGCTGGTCGAGATGGCCACTGGCGAGGGCAAGACGCTCGTCGCGCTGCTCGCCGCCTGGCGTTTCGCGCTCCATGGGCTCGGGGCGCATGTGGCCACGGTGAATGCCTATCTCGCGCAACGGGACTTCGAGTTTGCCCAGCCGGTGCTGGAGCGACTCGGGTTCACGACCGGCCTGCTCCCGGCCAGGGCGAATCCCGCCGCGGCCCGCGCCGCGTATCGCTGCGATGTGACCTACGGCGTCGGCACGGACTTCGGCTTCGACTACCTGCGCGACCAGCTCACCCTGCGCGCCGCCGGCGGGACGGAGCCGCGTTTTCACGAGCTCCTGCTCCGCCGCACCAGCCCGCGGCCCGCGCTCGTGCAGCGCGGCCAGGTCTTTGCGATCATCGACGAAGCGGACAGCGTGCTGATCGACGAAGCGCGCAGCCCGCTCATCATCGCCGCCGGTGCGAAGCGTCCGAGCGACACGCCGGAACTCTACCGGGAGGCCGCGCGCGTGGCGTGCGCGCTCCAGCCCGACGCCCACTTTTCCCCGCAGCTCGCCACCCTCACTGCGGCCGGGGAGGAGCAGGCGAAGGCGGCGCTGCCCGACGCGTTGATCCCGCTGCTGGAGCGCGGCTGGACGCACTACGTCGAGACGGCCCTGCGCGCGCGCCACCGCTTCCGCTGCGACATCCACTATGTCGTCCGCGACGACGAAGTCGTGATCGTCGATGAATTCACCGGGCGGCTCTGCCCCGAGCGGACCTGGCGCGGCGGGCTGCACCAGGCGGTGGAAGCCAGCGCGGGGGTGACCATCACGGACGAAAACGGCAGCGAAGCCACGATCACCCGGCCCGCCTATTTTCAGCTTTACCGCCGCGTCTGCGGCATGACGGGGACGGCGGCGGAAGTGGCGGGCGAACTCCGCGCGAACTACCGCCTGGAGACCGAAGTGGTCCCGCTGAACCGCCCTTCGCGGCGCGAGGTGCGGCCCGACCGCATCTTTGCCACGCGGGTGCAAAAGCATGTCGCCGTGGCCCGGGAGATCTGGGCGCGACGGAGCGAAGGCCAGCCGGTGCTGGTCGGCACGCGGACGATCGAAAACAGCGAAAGCCTCGCCAAGGCGCTGGTGGCGCTCGGCTTTCCCTTCCGCGTGCTCAATGCCAAGCAGGATGCCGAAGAGGCGGCGATCGTCGCGCTCGCCGGGGAGCCCGGCGCGGTGACGATCGCGACCAACATGGCCGGCCGCGGGGCGCACATACCGGTGCCCGCGGAAGCGCAGGCCGCCGGCGGCCTGCATCTGATCGGGCTGGAACGCCACGAGTCGGCGCGGATCGACCGGCAGCTCATCGGGCGCGCGGCCCGCCAGGGGCAGCCCGGGAGCGCGCAATTTTTCCTCTCGCTCGAAGACGATCTGCTCGTGCGCCACGCTCCCCAGGCGGCCCGCCAACTCGCGACCTGGCCAGTGGACAAACACGGCGAACTCTCCTTTCGCGCCGCGGCGCACTTCCTGCGCGCCCAGCGGAAAGCCGAAGCCTCCGACCGCGACCAGCGCCACGCCCTGGCGCAGAATGAAGAGTGGGTGGATGAGCTGAAGCAGACGCTTTGACATGAAAGAAAACGCCAAACTTCAAACGCCAAACGATGCGCCAGACCGCGCACGCGCTCCGATTCCGAAGCCGTTTGGTGTTTGGCGTTTCGTGTTTGGCGCTTGGCGTTTTCCCCGCCTCCGCCGACGACTCCGCCACCCTCGGCTACACCGAGCCAAGAGTGGCCCGATGAGCTGAAGCCGACGCTTTGAAAATGAACATCGAACATCGAACATCGAACATCGAACATCGAACCGAGGCCCAACCACGTTCGGTCATCAATCCGCTTCGTTCGAGGTTCAGCGTTCGACGTTCGACGTTCGATGTTTTCCGCTTGGCGCTCGCAACGCTTGCCATCAGCGCCTCCGCCGACGACTCCGCCACCCTCGGCTACACCGAGCCCTACCGCCTCATCACCGTCTCCGCGGCGGAGCCGGGCGTGATCGCCGAGCTGCCGGTGCAGGAAGGGGACGCGGTGAAGTATGGGCAGGTGCTCGCCCGGCTCGACACCGCGGTGCTCGGCGCGGAGCTGGAGATCGCCCGCGCCGAAGCAAAGCTCGCCGGCACGCGCCGCCAGCGTGTCGCCGAACTCACCGCCCAGACCCGCGCCACGCCGGAGGAAGCGGAGAAGGCGGAGACCGATCTGGTGATCAAGCAGGCGCAGGTCCGGCGCATCGAAGCGATGATCGAAGCCCGCACCATGCGCAGCCCGGTCGATGGCGTGGTCACCGAGATCAAGCGCGACCCGAGCGAGAGCGTGTCCCTTTCCTCCCCCCATGTGCTGACCGTGGTGCAGATCGACAAACTCGCGGCCAACCTCTTTCTCACCCCGGATCGCACCGCCGCGCTCAAGGCCGGCGACCGGATCGAGCTGCTGCTGCTCGACACCCAGGCCCGCATCCCGGCCACGGTGGATTTCGTGAGCCCGATCACCGATGCCGCGAGCGGCACCGTCCGGGTGAAATTCACGATCGCCAACAGCGACGGCAAACTCCGAAGCGGCGAACGCTGCACGCTCGCGCAGCCGACGGTCGCAGGAGCCGGGCCGCGCTGACTCTTGGTGAGCCCCGCGCGGAGGGCGATCTTGAGCAGCGCCTTGCAGCCCGCTAGAAGCGAGGCCCGTGCGTTCCGTCGCCACTTCATTTCTGCTCCTTCTACTCGCGCTCTGCGGCGACGCCTCCGCCCAAGGCCACGGCCTCACAGCGCGACCGAATGTGGCGCCCTATCTCGATGGCGTGATGCCGCCGCAACCGCCGGCGATCGGGTCGGATTGGAGCACGGCGGTCGCATTTCCCAATCTGACTTTCCTCAACCCGATGGGCATCCACCAGATGCCGGGGCAGAACAAGATGGTGGTGTGGGAGCGTGAGGGGCGGGTGTATCTCTTTGAAAAATCGCCGGCGGTCGCGGCGAAGACGCTGATCATCGACGTGAGTAATCAGTGCCAGGGCTGGGACGACTCCGGGCTGATGGGGATCGCGTTTCATCCGCACTTTTCGCTCACGGGCGGCGCGGGGACCAATCGCCAGGTCTTCGTCTATTACACCTACGTCGCGCCGGGGACGGTGCAGGGCGACGCCAACAATCGCCCGCCAACCAACCTCCCCGTGCGCGACCGGCTCTCCCGCTTCACGCTCGATGCCGATGGCGTCGCCGTGCCGGGATCGGAGACGGTCTTCATCGATCAAAACGGCAGTTCGGTGTGGCACAACGGGGGCGGCATTTTCTTTCACCCCGACAGCGGCTTCCTCTACGGGACCAATGGGGACGATGCGAATGGCGGGACCACGCAGCGCATCGATGGCGGGATTTTCTCCGGCGTGTGGCGGATCGACGTGGATCAGCGCGGTGGCTCGATCTCGCATCCAGCGCCGCGCACGCCCACGGGCGCCACGGTGGCGAATTACTACATCCCGAATGACAACCCCTTCGTCGGTGTGCCGAATGCGAATGAGGAATTCTTCGCCATCGGGCTGCGCTCGCCGCATCGCATGACGATCGATCCGGTGACGAAGCGCATCTTCATCGGGGATGTCGGGGCGGGCTCCCGCGAGGAGATCAGCGTGATCGAGCCGAATGAAACGGGGCTGAATTTTCAGTGGGATCGCATCGAAGGCTTCGGCGGCGATCTCACCGCGCCGTTCATCGGGATCAACAAACGCCCGACGCTGGACTACGGGCGCAATGAAGGCAGCGCGATCATCGGCGGGTACGTGTATCGCGGGGCGGAATTCGCCGCGGAACTCGGCGGGCGCTACATCTTCGGCGATAACATCACGAACCTCCTCTACGCGATGGACGAATCGACGGTGCCGGCGGGGAAGATCCTGCTCACGAGTCTGCCAAAGGGGGGCGGGCCAAATCCGGGGAATGATTACGTCGGGCTCTCGTCCTTCGGCGTCGATGCAGCAGGCGAACTCTACCTGTGCCAGCTCTCGAGCATCGGCGGCCACATCTACAAGCTCCAACGCGGCGGCGCGGCGAGCCAGCCGCTGCCGACGACGCTCTCGGCGACGGGTGTTTTCTCCGACACCGCAACGATGACGCCGAGTGCGAAGCTCATCCCCTATGCGCTCCACCAGCCGTTCTGGAGCGACGGTGCGATCAAGTCGCGCTGGGCGGCGGTGCCGGGCACGGCGAAAGTGGGCTTCGCCGCGACGGGCGAGTGGTCGTGGCCTGAAGGCACGGTGATGGTGAAACATTTCGACCTCGCGACGGACGAAACGAATCCGGCGGTGAAGCAGCGGCTCGAGACGCGGCTGCTGGTGAAGATGGCGAGCGGCGCGGTGTATGGCGCGACTTACAAATGGCGCGCGGACCACAGCGATGCCGACCTCCTCGACAGTGCGCTCACGGAGAATGTGCCGATCGCCATCACGCCGCCTGGCGCCTTTACCGGCGTGGACATCGGCGCGCCCGCGCTGAGCGGCTCGACGGTGCGGGCGGGCGGGAAGGTAACGATGCAGGCGGGCGGCGCGGACATCTGGGGCACGGCGGATCAATTCCATTTCGCGCACCAGCAGCGCACCGGCGATTTCGACATCTCCGTGCGCCTGGAATCGCTCGCGCCGGCCGATCTTTATACCAAGGCCGGACTGATGGCCCGCGAGTCGCTGGCTGCCGACAGCCGGCACATCTTCGCCCTCGCCTTCCCGGGCAATGCCGCGCGTAACAACAACGACGGCGGCTACGAATTCCAGGCGCGGTCCGTCACCGGAGGGGCCTCCGCGGCGATCTATCCCGCGCCGCCGCGGCCCCGCGTGGGCTTTCCGAATACGTGGCTGCGGTTGCGTCGCGAAGGGGACACCTTCATCGCCTACGCGAGCGGCGACGGCGCGAGGTGGGCGGAGTTTGCCCGCCAGACGCTCGCGCTCCCGGCGACGTTGCACTTCGGCCTCGCGACCACGGCCCACACCACCACCGCGAGGACGACTGCCATCTTCCATCTCCAGACCACGCGGCTGCAGCCGTGGTACTATCCGAGCCGGCAGAATTGCGTAGCCTGCCACACCACGAACGCGGGCGGCGTGCTCGGGCCAAAGACGCGGCAGCTCAATGGCGATCTGCTTTTTCCGAATGGCGTGACCGACAATCAACTCCGTGCCTGGGCGCACGTCGGCCTCTTCGACAACGCGCCGACCGAACCGCAGATCGCCACTTTCGACAAACTCGCCGCGCTCGGCGATCCGGCGGCGTCGCTCGAAAAACGCGCGCGTTCCTATCTCGATGCGAATTGCGCTTCGTGTCATCGCCCCGGTGGCGTGCAGGCGTTCTGGGACGCGCGGTTCGACACCCCGCTGCCGCAGCAGGGCCTGCTCTACGGCATCCTCGCCAGCAATCTCGGCGACCCGACCGCGCGCGTGATGGTGCCGCAGGATCTCACGCGCTCCGCGCTCCATCGCCGGGCGAGCAGCGTCGGCCCGATCCAGATGCCGCCGCTCGCCAGAAACCGCGTGGACACGACCGGCATGGACGTGCTCGCGCAGTGGATCGGCTCGCTCGCGCCGAATGCGCCCCCGAACGTCGCGCTCACCAGTCCGCCGGGGAATACGACCTTTCTCCAGGGCACCCCGATCCCGCTCGCCGCCACGGCGACGGATGCGGACGGCATCCAAAAGGTCGAGTTCTTCGACGGACTGTACAAGATCGGCGAAGACCCGACGGCGCCGTATGAATTCACGTGGACCGGAGCCTCGCGCGCCACGCATCCGGTGACGGCGATCGCGACGGACAGCGTCGGCAACAGCGCGCAGTCGGCCGTGGTGGCCGTGAGCGTGCAAGGCGCGCCGCTCCCGTCGCCGTGGCTGCATCGCGACATCGGCGGAGTCGGCGCCGTCGGCGACGCAAGCTACGCGGGTGGCACCTTCACGGTGAGCGGGTCCGGGGAGGATATTTGGAATTCCGCGGACGCCTTCCATTTCGTGCATCGCACGCTCGACGGCGACGGCGAGATCATCGCGCGGGTCGTCTCGGTGCAGAATACCGACGGCTGGGCCAAGGCGGGCGTGATGCTGCGCGAGACGCTCGATGCGAATTCGCGCTACGCCTTCGCCGCGATTACGCCGGAGCAGGGTGCCGCTTTCCAGCGCCGCACGGCGACCGCCGGTGACGCGGAGCACACCCCGGGGCCGGGCGCGACGGCACCGTATTGGTTGCGGCTCG
>Ga0105048_10011903_pt1 | contig 13680 bp, 16 predicted proteins | sample MAT05_FD_78382 | JGI IMG/M metagenome (GOLD analysis project Ga0105048, IMG submission 78382) | Freshwater microbial communities from Lake Fryxell liftoff mats and glacier meltwater in Antarctica - MAT-05 | ecosystem: Environmental > Aquatic > Freshwater > Ice > Liftoff microbial mat | place...
AGAAAGAGAAGGCTCATGTGGGTGAGAACGTGCAGGGTGATCGCCCCGGCGTCAATCGTTGAGGCTGGGACGGTCCGTCACGTCTGCTGCAAAGGCGGCGGGGTGGCGGGATTTTTTGGGGTCCTGTGGAAACACCCGCCGGTGCTGAATTGCGTCCAGGCCCAGCGCAACCAGCGGATGAGCGAGGCGGCCAGCCAGAGGGCCCAGGCGAGCATGAGAATGCGAAACCACCAGATCGAAACCGACAGGCAGCCGGGCTGGGGCAGGACGTTTTCGCAGCGGGGTTGATACCAGAGCAAGGCGGAGCGGGTGGAGCCGTTGCCCGCGATGAACATCTCGGGGTTGCCCAGCAGCCCCTGCGCCACCACGCCGATGAAGATGCCGAGCGTGGTCGCGGTCAGAATGATGAGGAAAACTTGCAGCAGATTGAAACCCCACACCGGCAGTCGCAGGAAGGAATCGCGTCCGCGCCAGGCGAGGAAAAAAAGCCAGGCAATCACGATCATGGCGAGGAAGAGGGAAACCTGGGTGAGGCCGAGGGCGAGCAACATCCATTCGAGGGGGCGCAGGGGCGAGAGTTTCAAACTGCCCAGCACACCGGCGGCGATGAGGGAGCAGAGCAGCACGGTCCAGAACCTCACGGCGGGCCCGCGCAGGGGTCCATCGGCCCAGAGCACCCAGCGGTTGTCGGGGACGTTGAGGGTGGTGTTGATGTTGGCGCTTTCCACCGGCAGGCGGACTGCCTCGACCCGGGCGCGGAAACCCAGCGGCGTGTTGGTTTTCCATTCGAGGGCGAGGGATTGGTCGCCGGGACGCAGCGGGATGATGACTTTGTCGCCGTCTTTGCGCACTGGCATGGTCGAGCCGTTGAAAGTCAGCGCGGTCACATCCGCCCCGGCGGGCAGGCCGATGAGGAAATCCTCTCCGAGACTGCACCGCAGCGAGAGGTCGAGGCGGGCGGTGCGCTGGCGTTTGCCGAGGGTGATGGTTTGCGTGCCGTTGTTGACCGTGACCGTGGCGCCGGAGATGGCCTCGGGCCGGCTGATGGCAAGATCCACGCTTTCGCCGGGCCAGGGATGCCAGACGGGAACGAGTTCCGGATTGCCGGGAACAAAAACCGGGGCGAGCCCGGAGATGGTGACGTTCCAGACCGGTGAAGCGACGAGGTTCCAATGTTCCACCCAGGAATCATCCGCCTTGGTGGAAAGTTTGAGCTTCGGACTGACGGTTAGTTCGCTTTCCCAGGTGAAGGCGGGTTCGTGAGCGCCGAGCCGTGCTTCGATGAAGCCGTCTTTTACCACGGCGTTGGAGGTGAGGACGTTTTCGCCGGGGAGCAGCGGCACGCGCAGGGCGACGGCCTTGCCCTCGGGCGAGAGGCGCGACACGGTCGTGCGCACTTGCCAGACGAGGCCGAGTTCCACCTTCCGTTCGACCACGACGAGGGATTGAAAATCCTGGCGGTCGTAACTGGCCTGTCCGGCGGCGGATTTTTGCTTAAGGGCGAAAAAGACCTGTTGTTCGGGCAGTCCGTCCGGGCGCACGCCGCTCACATTCCAGCCGGGCGCGTCAATGGTTACGCGGCGGGGTTTGAGTTGGAAGGTCCACTCCCATTCGGTGGCGTCGGAGAGCAGGCCCTCGACCTGCACGCGATGAACGCCTGGAGGGAGCACGACCCAAAGATAACCATCGTCACGTCGCAAGGCGGCGTCGGGTTTTCCATCAACCGTCACGGCCACCGGCGACCATTCGGGCAGTCGTCCGGGCAGCGGAACCGCCGTGCGAATGGCGGCGTGAATTTCCGCATCCATGCTGATGCGGCGTTCCTTGATCGTGAGGGTGACGGACGGAATGCTGGCGGCGTTCGGATACGCGTCGGAAGGTTCGAGCAGGCGGTCGCGCAAGGTGGCGAGGGTTTCCTTGTCGGGGATTTCCTGGGCGTGAGTTGCGGTCAGGCCAAAGCCGAGGAGGGCCAGCCAGATCGTGGTTTTACCGGCGGCTTGGAAAAGTGGTGCGCCGAGTTTCCGGGCGTTGAGCAGAATGGCGGCCAGCGTGAGCAAGAGGGCAATGCGCAGGACGGTGAGGACGCGTTCGACGGTAAGAGAGATCAGGATGGGCCGCATTTTTTGCGCCGCCTGGACGGGGCCATTCCAGCCAAACGTGATTGTGCGCCAAGTCCAGTTCGGCACACCGGGGCCGGTCTGGATGCGGGCTTTGGCGTCGTAGGCGAGGTTGCTTGTGGCCGAGCGGTCAGCAGATTTTCCCCAGCCGCCGCTGTAGGCTTTTATCCCTCGTTCTCTGCCCGAGAGGTCTTCCTGTTGCTGTATCTTCGCAGACTCTGCTGGCAGCGGCGCCGCAGTCAGGGTTTCGGCATCCGAGGCGAACGACTGACTTGTCGGGAGGATCTGATTTCCAGATCCGGGATTTTCCAACTGCGGAAACAGCGCCTGTTGCACCTGAGCGCTGAGGAAGGGGGCGAGGATGAAAACCAAGAGCACGATCATGGCCCATTTCCACACGTGCAGCAGATGGCGGCCCCAACCGGCGGGCACCACGCGGAGCAAGGCCAGCGGCAGAATGAGAACCAGCCAGATGTAACGCGGTGCGCCGGGTTCGTGATAGGAAATCCCGAAGGCCAGAAAGGCCACCAGGGCGGGCCCGAAACCCCAAAGTCGGAAGACCGCCAGGGTGAAAATGAGGAGCAGGAAAAGGTCGAGCAGAGTCCAGGCCGTGAGCCAATCGCCGCGAACCCAATCCGCCCCGAACAGCGCGAAAAGCCGCCAGCCGGGCGGGAGATTTAAGGACACGGTGAGCGTGTCGGCGTCCGCCCGCCAGCCGGTGGCGGAGAGTCCGCCGGAGCGTTCGGTGCGGCCGGTGGCTTCGAGGTTAAGATCGCGGGTGCGGATTTCCACGCCGGGAGCGTCGTTCTGCGGATTGCGGGTGATGAGCTGGCCCTGGCCGTTGCTGCGGACGGAACCGAGGTCCTGGCCTTCGGCGGCGTCGAGCCGCCAGATTTGTTGGGTTTTGCCGTTAATGCGGTCGCGGAAAGTGAGGCCGCGGCCGTTTTCATCGAGCCAGAGCGTGCGCGTGATGTTGAGGCCCTGCGGGGTTTGCAGGCCCATGCCGCGCATGCGTTCCGCCATGGTGAAAGACGTGGCGGTGTCCCAGCGATAAACCGGAAATTCGCGCCATGGATCGGGGAAGGTGGTTTGCGAGACATCAATTGAAGGCGAGCCGGTGATGTCCACCATGCGGAAATCCGGCCTGGACTGGAACGCGACCAATTCTTCCGCCGCAGCCGGCTTGGCCTTGGCCGCGTAGCGGAACTCCGCCGGGTTATCGAGCCGGAAGGCCGCCACATTTACGATCCATTTGCCGGCGCGCACCTGCGCTTTCATCCGGCCGGTGTCGTCCACGATGACCGGCAGCGGGCTGTTCACGGCGGAGAGTTTCCATCCCTCGGGCAAAATGCCGCCGATGTCTTCCTCGCGGCTCTTGCCCGAAACGATCAACTCCACTTGCGTGTGCAGCCAGAGCGGAATGCCATCCTCGATCATGGCATAGACTTTGACGGAGAGGAAATCCTTGTCCGCCTCCTCCGAGGACGCGTCGCGTCTTAGCCAAAGAAATCCCTCCGCGTCCCACGTGGGCGCGTCCACCGGCCGGCCTTCGAGCGTGAGCGCAAGCAGGCCGATTTCGCGTGGCAGCGGAAGACCGCGCGGGATTTCATTCCAGCGAAAACCGCCTTCCAATTTGTGTGTGCCAGCCGGAAGCTTCACGGCGGGATGTCCATCGTGTTCCAGTACCGGCACCGGCGCGCCGTCCCGTTTCACATCCAAGGGCCAGACTTCATTTCCGCCGGGAAGGGGCACCCAGGTTTCGCTGAAAACCGTCACGCCTAACTCGAATTTCCCAGCAGCGCGATCCACTTGCAAAATCAGGCGCGAAGGCCAGAAACACAGGTGTTTGTCCGCCGCGTTGTAGGGCGTGGGGCACTGCCACGTCGTGTCGTCCCATGTCGCCCAATCCTCCCAGCCCAGAAGGGCTGGCGGAATTTGCCGATCCGGCGGAGCAGACGCAGGCGGCGGCGCGGCATGGGTGAGGAGGGGAAGGAAGGCCAATGCGACAAGCATGACCCGGAAAAAGGGAGGTGTGGCCATAAGGGGTGTGGACTGCCTCCGATTCAATCACGCCCTTGGGTTTGGCGCGAGTCGAATGTGGGGTCCCCTACGCCACCCGCTGCTCGTCGGGACCGCCCGTGACCTGCTTTACGAGAGGTTCGAGATCCCATGCCTGATGTGATCACGAACGGATGCCCTTGGCGACTGCTGCCCATGGGTTTTCCGCCCTGGAAAACCGTTTGCCGCCACTTCAGACAGGCTCTTAACGGCCTTTGGTACTGGTTCCCGTGGTTGTCGCAGGAGTCATCACGGGATTGGTTGGCATAACGGACGGTGCCGGCAGGGGCGACATTCCGGGCGTCGGCGCGGGTGAAATGCCTGGGGTGGGCACGGGCGAAATGCCCGGGCTGGGAGCCGGAGTCATTCCAGGAGTAGGCACGGGAGAAAGCCCCGGGCTCGCCGACACTTGGGCAGGTCGCAGGCCCGAGGGGATTCCCGGCGCGGCTGGACGTACTCCGTCCCGGCTGGCACCCGTTCCGTCCGAGCGATTCGCGGCCGGACCCCCTGCGGCTGTCCCAGGCTGGCTGGAGTTGTTTTGCTGGGCCAATCCCAATCCGGTAAAGACGACCGCAACACCTAACATGACTAATGATTTTTTGTTCATGCCAGTATATCGCGCCCAGGCGCTTTCCGCGCCTAAGGGAAACACCTTATCGGGCCATCAGGTTTGGTCAGCAATCCGGCGTAAATCCGCAAAATCAACCGGCTTGAGCAAATAAGCGTCAAAGCCCGCTTTTTCCGATCGCTCGCGCAATTTTTCGGGCTCATGTCCGGTCACTGCCACCACCCGCACGCTGTGCGCCCAAGGCTGGGTCCGGATCACTCCGCATGTGTCATAGCCGTCCAACTTGGGCATGTTGATGTCGAGCAATAATAAATCGGGTTTGAAAACTGCGGCGCGCCGCAATGCGTCAATGCCATCCAGCGCGACATCGGTTTCAAAACCAAGGGACTTAAGCATCATTTCCAGTCCCCGTGCCGAATCTTCATGGTCGTCCACCACCAGGGCGCGACGGGCTGCGGGTGGGGTCACGGAAGCAGAATCGGAGGGAGGAAGATCGGGTATTGGGGACATGCTTGGTAGTATTCGGTAGCGGACCCATTCGTGGCCGTAGTGTACCGGGAATTACGACAGAGCTACATCCGGGTACGGCGGCGCATGCCTCGAGCCAACGCGAATTTTCCCTCAAGCGCCGTATTTCAGAACGGCCGGCCGGTCCACGGCCTCGATCAAAAAGTTGTCGAATAACATCAGGCAGGCTTGCCCGATTTTTTAAGAAAGAGGTGCATCCGTTTTGAATAGCTCAACCGATATGACGGGTATGAACGAATCCCATCCCGAAAACTCCGACACTCCCATGGACAATCTCCAAGCCGTGGCATCCACCGCGCAGGACAAAGCTCATGAAGCCGTTAAGGCCGCCCGGCACTATGCCCGCGAAAACCCCGGCACTGTGGTCCTGGGAGCGCTTGTCTTTGGGGTGGTCGCCGGTATTCTCTGTGGACACCGCGAACCAAAACGCAAGGACACCGCGCAGGCGGCCCGCGATCTGGTGGATGATGTCATCTCACAGATCTCCTACCGTCTGCCGAACTTCAAAAAACAATCCGGTTGCCCTTCCTCAATGCTGAAGGAGTGCGGCCAAAAACTTAAGTGGTGGTAAAATGACAAAAAATCCCTTGGCAACCTCATTGACGGAAACCGGCAACGCTTTGTCCGAAGCCTGCGCGACGTACTCCAAGGAATGCGAGGAAAAGATCCGGCGTGCCCCACTCGCAAGCGTTTTGGGCGCGGCAGCCCTCGGCTATTTTTTGCAGTTTCTCCCGCTCACGCGCATCGCTTGGGGTTTGGTTCGCATTTTTGTTGGCTTGATCCAGCCTGCCATCCTTCTCTTCGGAGCATTTAAACTCGTTTCCTTGGTCAAGGGCGGTGACGGAGCGGTTGGACAGGCAAAGAAGGGCCGTCCAAAGAAGTAAGGCAAACTGCAGCGGATTCTTTGTATCCTCTTTGCAATCATTCACGGCGATGGTGTCGAAGATCGGTTTGACATATTCCGCCAGCTTGCCGTTGGAGGCGATCCAACACGCTCGTTCGACCGGGGAGATGCGATACGATTGCCATTATGACATCCACCGACTCCGCCATTCCCCGCATCGCGCTCTTTATTTCCGACCCCTCCATCCTGCGGGAAACACAGGAAATCCTCCAGAAACAATATTCCAGCCTCATGATCATCACGGAGAAGGCCAAAATGAAGGATTTCCCCGTTCCCCTCGTCATTGTGGTGGATCAGATTAAGGACGTATTCGATATCCGTAAGCTCCATCCGGTGGAGGGAACCCGCGTTCTGGTTATTCTTCAGGAAAATGACGGCGAGGCGATGAGCGCCGCTTTTGAGGTGGGGGCGGACGATTGCGTCACCCACCCCTTTGTCGAGCATGCCTTGATTGAGAAAACTGAGAAGTACCTGGCAGCCTTCCGGTAATACGTGCGCGGCGGGTGCACCTCCGAAAGTTGCAAGCGCTAACCATGGGAGCATCCTGATCTTTCCAATTTCAGGACCACTTCCTGACCGAGGCACTCGACATCCTGATCGAAGAAGTCGCCAGGGAAAATAATCTTCCGGCCGAAAATACACGCAAAGCCCAGACCGGGTGCGATACCCGGCCAACCAACAAAGGAAAATATATGATAAGCTGGGCTCTCACATTTCTCGTCGTCGCACTCATCGCAGCGGTTTTGGGTTTTGGCGGAATCGCCGGAACTGCTTCATGGATCGCGCAGGTGCTTTTTGGGTTATTCCTCATCCTGTTCGTTCTGTCTCTGATCTTCCGGGGCCGTCCGCCCAGTGCGTAGGCTTGTTTTTGACCATGGCTGTGTTTCAGTGTGGAAAATCCTTCAAACGGGATCGAAACCAGCCGCAACCTTCCGATGACATCCACCCCCGACCTCAGATCAAAAACGTCGCAGACCGGGGGGGAAACCGCAAGGATGGAGTGGGAAAGGTACTCCATCCCGCGTTGCCTGGCCTACGAGGCTGCGGATCTCTCCCTCTTGCAGGTCCTCGCACCGGCTAACACGGAGGAATCGCTCGCGCTGGAATTTCGCCCCGAAAAAGGAACCCTCGTCGCCCATCTATTTTCTTCATGAGTGCAAAAACGGAAAAACCTGCCACCCCCGCCAAGAGACGCGTCCTCATCGTGGACGACCACCCGGTTTTTCGACATGGCATCACGGCTTTGATTAACGCCGAGGCCGATTTAGTGGTCTGCGGCGAGGCTTCCTCTTCCCCCGCCGCGCTCGATGCCATGCGGAAACTGCAGCCCGATATTGCCCTGCTCGACATTTCCCTGCCAGGCAGCAACGGCATTGAACTGATCAAGCTCATGAAGGCCGAGCATCCCAAGCTGCCGCTGCTCATTCTCTCCATGCATGACGAATCCCTTTATGCCTTGCGCGCCCTCAAGGCCGGCGCACTCGGCTACGTGATGAAAGCCGAGGCCCTCACGCACGTGCTCGATGCCCTGCGCAAGGCCCTCAAGGGCGAGATTTATGTCAGCCCCCGTCTGAGTGAGCGCCTCATTTTCCAAGCCATTCAATCCACCGATGGACACGCCCGCTCTCCGGTGGACCGGCTCTCCGACCGTGAAGTCGAGGTGCTTGCCATGCTCGGCCGTGGTTTGAGCACCAAGAAGATCGCCGCAGAGCTTCATCTAAGCGTCAAAACCATCGAAACCCATCGCGCCCACATCAAGGAAAAACTTGGCCTTCGGGACTCGAGTGAAATGGTGCGCTTCGCCATCGATTGGGCCACGCACAACAAGGACTGAGCGGGCGCTTCGCCGCGAAGAGGAGCGAAAGAATACCACCCTCAAGAATCCGTTGGCATGCGATTCCTTAGTCAACATGGAACCAAGCAAAAGAGACTTACAACAGGTCCGACGCGAAGTGGAGACCCTGATTCTCCAATTCGAGCAAGTGGCCGACTTCGTCGAGGAGATCGAATATGATCGCGAAATCATCAACGTTCGCGAGTTCTTCCAGCTCGTAATCAGCCGCTACCAGCTCAAGCGCGAGGAAAATGCTGCCAGGCATTTTTCCAAAAGAACCATCGTGCCCGGCATTGATCTAAGGGGAGCGCGCATTCTCACCATCGAGGACAATGAGGACATCAGCACCCTCCTTGCGCTCATCCTTGAAGGCAGCGGCGCGGAAGTCACCAGCCTCTCCTCCGCGCCCAAGGCTATGGATCTTCTACAATCGGAATCCTTCGCCGTAGTGGTAAGCGATATTGGCATGCCTGAGATGAGCGGCTTGGAATTTATGCGGAGATTGCGCGCCTGCGGCGGCTCCGTCCCAAGCATCGCCCTCTCCGCCTATTCCACCAATGATGACAAACAGGCCGCATTGGACGCGGGATTCGACCTCTTTGTGGCCAAGCCGGTGCATCCGGCCAAGCTCGTGGCCGGAGTTTCCCGGTTAATCGCGGGCGAAAAAGCCTGATTCGAGTCTGGAGTCTGGGTGGCATAAATTTTCCAACCACCCATGCCGCCGCGCGCGATACATTGGCGCATTATGAAATACCTCACCAAAAAAGCAGCCCAAAGCGGAAAGCTTGGCTGGATCCTGCTCTGGGCCCTCGGTGTGCCCATTCCCCTGCTGCTCTTACTCTTCTTGCTTCGAGGCTGTAGCTAAATCCAGACCAAAGATCGAGCGACTTTACTTTAAGGGAATGCCCTGACCAATTCCTCAGGCTACATCCGCCGCATCGGGCACAATCGAATTCTATTTGTAACACAATTATATGAAAAAACTTACTCTCACTCTTCTCACCGCCGCCGCCTTCGCCTGCCCTGCCATCGGGCAAACGAACGCGGATAATACTGCCAAAAACGACCGCGACAGTAGCGGCGAAACCTTAACTCCCATTGACCAGTCCAACAAGCCTGCGGACATTAAGATTACGGCCGAAGCCCGCAAGCTGGTCGTGGGCGATAAATCGCTCTCGTCGGACGCGAAGAACGTCAAGATCATCACCATTGATGGCGTTGTCACTCTGCGCGGCCCGGTGAAATCGGAGGCGGAAAAGTCTCTTATCGCCAAATACGCCAAGGAGGCCGGTGCCTCCTCCGTCAGCAACCAAATTGAAATCGCCAAACCCTGATCACGATTCCCCTAAGTTCAACCAACCAACCTAACCAATCCAAAATAATACCATGTCAAAATCAATCGTCGGCATCGCAAAAACCCGCTCCCAAGCTGAGGGCGCCATTAGCGACCTCCAAAATACCCTCATCCCCGCGCCGGACATCAGCGTTCTCATCCCCGATTCCGGGGGGACGCTCGAAACCGGCACGGTCAAGGCCACCAAAGCTCCTGAAGGTGCCACCACCGGAGCTGTCTCCGGCGGAATCGCCGGCGGTGTGATCGGCCTCCTCGCCGGCATCGGCGCCCTCGCCATCCCAGGCGTCGGGCCCTTCATCGCCGCTGGCCCCATTATGGCCGCGCTCGGTGGTGTAGCCCTGGGAGCATCCGCTGGCGGAGTGGTCGGAGCCCTCGTGGGACTCGGTATTCCCGAGCTGGAAGCCAAGGTCTATGAGGATCGCTTGAAAGCCGGCGGTTACCTCGTCGCCGTTCATGTTTCCGATCACAAACGCCAAGGTGAAATCCGCGACATTCTCAAACGTAACAACTTGGAAGACGTTTCCGCCGTGACCGAAAGCTGATCCTATCTGATCCGCAGCGAGAACACCCGGCGCAGAGCTTCGGCCGCGCCGGGTGACTTGTTTTTACGAAAACCACCAGATACGCGGACGTGGTTTCTTCCATGGCTTGCTCAGTCTAAGGGCGGAAAGCATGGCGGTGAAGAGCCCTGTAATCCATTCCTTCGTTTCAAAAAGCGATCCCGGCACGCTTCATGTCCTCCTTGCAGCAGGGTTTCCTGTTCGAGTTTGAGCAGTTCCTCCGCGCTCATCAGGCAGGCGGGAGCGTCGGGCGCCCAGCTTCCCATTCTCCCGGCTTGCTGACAATGTGAGCTTCAGTTCTTCAGCCCCTCAATTTGCGAAAAACCCCAGCCCAAAAAGATAATCCCATCCGCCGGACGGTCCGGACGCGAAGGCTTAGAGCAAACCACTCGAAAATCATAATCCTTTTTCTACTACCATGAACACCACCCATAATGAATCCTTCGAAAAACTCATTCATCTCATCAAGAAAATCGAGTTTGCCATGCTGACGACAGTTGATGACGACGGCACCCTGCGTAGTCGGCCAATGGCCACCCAGAAAACCGATGATTTTGCCGGTGACCTCTGGTTTTTTACCCGCGCCAGTTCCGCCAAGGTGGCCGAGGTGGAAGAGGAACATCAGGTGAACTTGGCTTATGCCGATTTAAGCGAAAACACCTACGTGTCCGTCTCGGGCCTGGCCCGGTTGGTTCTAGATAAAACCAAGGCGAAGGAGTTATGGAGTCCGGCCATGCTGGCTTGGTTCCCCAAGGGCGTGGAAGATCCCGAAACTGCCCTGCTCAAAGTGACCATTGAGAAAGCGGAATACTGGGACATGCCAGGCAACACGCTTGTGCGTTTGCTGGGATTTGCCAAGGCGGTCGCCACCGGCGAGCGTTACGATCCCGGCGAAAACATAAAGCTCGCAGTGTAAGATCAAGGCGCGATCACGCCTTACCCTCAGAACGCCGTCAGCGTCCTGAGCAATTCGGAGACGCGGTGGCAATCGCCTTGCCTGGTAGCCACAGCAACATAACCGTCGGGACGCACCAGCCAAAGGCCGCCAGGCTGGAAGGGCAGGCGAACTTTTTGTTCGAGCAAATCGGGGTATTGCGCGAGCAAGGCCGTGGTGTTTTCGTCCGGCTCCGCGAAGAGGGCGAAGCGGGGCGTGTCCCCGGCGCCAAGGGGGGTTTCGTCGGCGCGGATCGGTGCCCGCTGGCCGGCATGCGGGCCCCCATCAACTTTGCCGCCTTGTTCGGTGAGTGGGCTTTCCGCATAGCCGATGGAGAGTTCGGTCATGGCGTCGGCCATGGCGTGTCGCACGGGGGCGAGGCCGAAGATGAGGGAGGCGATGTGGTTGCGGATGGATTGTTTCACCCCGCCTTGCAAAGTTGCGATGGTGGTCATGCGGCCCGCGCCCTTGAGCACGTAGTCGCCCACGGCGCTGCGTTCGATGCTGTAGCTTTCGAGCAGGGGGGAAGCCGCGCAGCGGCCGCGGGTGACGAGCGCAAGTTTCCAAGCGAGGTTGCAGGCGTCCTGCATGCCGGTGTTCATGCCCTGACCGCCGGCAGGACTGTGGACATGGGCGGCATCGCCAGTGAGAAAAACGCGGCCGGCGCGGTAGTCGGCCACCTTGCGTTCGTTGATGCGAAAGGCCGCCAGCCAGATGGGTGCGGTGGCCTGGATGCCGCCGGGCCCGCGCCGATCCAACACGGCCTGGACTTCTTCCAACGTCGGATCGGGCCGCCGCAGGCCGTCGGCGGCAGTGCCCGAATCGGCGATGACGCGGAAACGGTTCTTGGTGATGGGAAAAATCACGAGAACCCCTTCGGAGTGCCACATCACATTGATTTCGGCGGCATTGGGGACGTTGCTCAAATGGACGTCGGCCAGAATCCAATCGCTTTGCAGCGTGTTCCCCAGGAATTCCATGCCGAGCTGGTGCCGCACGGTGCTGTGCGCGCCATCGCTGCCGATCAGCCAGGAGGACTCGACAGTTTCCTCGCGTCCATCGGCATGGCGCAGGGTGGAATGGACGCCATCGGCCGAGTCGCTGAAGCTCGTCATCTCAACCTCGCGTTCCACGGTGACGCCGAGGGAGTTCAGGTGTTGCGCCATGAGGCGCTCGGTGTCGCATTGCGGAATCATCAGCGCGTAGGGATAGGGACTGGCCACGCCGCCGAGAGTGACGTGGGAAATCAGTTTGTCTCCCGCCCTGACGGTGGCTCCGGTCGCCTGGAAGCCCGCATTGATGAAGGACGCAGTGCAGCCCATGCGATCCATGAGTTCCAAGGTGCGGCTCCAGAGAACGAGGGCTTTCGATTTGTCGGTGGCGCGAGCCATCTTCTCGACAATGCGAACGGAGAGTCCGTAACGGGCCAGTTCGGCCGCCATCGTGAGTCCGACCGGTCCCGCTCCGACAACCAATACGTCAATTTTCATGGCGGAACCGTAGCGTGAACATGGGCTGACAAGCAAAGAGCAAAAATAAACCGGCCTTCGTGTCAATGAGCGTTCCTACCGAGAAGGTCTTGCCGGGAGCGGGAGTGAATGGCGGGGAGATGGACAACGTGGTTTTTGATCAAACACCGCCGCCTCGCACGATAATCATGGCAATTCGGTCTCGGCTAACAAGCATGAAACCCGGTCCGGGAACTTTCGCAAAGCGATTAGTTATTGAAAATAGGGCTTTATATGCAGGAGAAAACCCTCACGGAGGGGATGCGTCGAACTCGATCATCTGGTGGCAGGAAAAGGGGGGTGGGCTGAGTGTCACGCGGCCGCTAACGCGTTTGAGGGGGAGTTCGCCTCCCTGAGGAACGAGGCGCGCGCCTCGAACGGAAGCAGGCAGGCGCAGGGTGACCTCGACGCCGGGGAGCGGCGGGAGATCCCCGATGACCTCAACGGTTTTGCCGTTGGATAGGCTGCCGCCAAAGAGCTGGATGGTGCCGCCGCGATTGATGGTCGGGGCATAGAGCAGGTGCAGGACGTGGCGTTTGGCCTCCGGCTGGATCGTGAGCGCGACGCGCGCGATTGAGGGCAGGTTGGTCGAAAAGGTGGTTGCGTCGTCGAGGAAGGCGCGGTTGACCACGACTCCGTAGGCGCGGTAATGGCGGAAGACGGGATGGCTGAAATAGAGAATGTTACCGTGGCGCACTCCGCAGTCGTAACCCGAGGGGGTGTGGGCATCTTGCCCGCTTCTCATGCGGGCGAGACGCCCCACGCTCCTGTGGCCGAACCTCACCCGCTTTTAATCACGTGTCCCGATCACAGCCTGGGCCGAAGGCCCAGGACCCTTTGTCAATAAGGCCGTGAGGGCTGAAAGCCCGCCTCATTTGTGACGCACCCGGTTCCATGAAAGCGCGGCTTCCTTCGGAGCATGGACACCACGATTGAACGGGAGAATGATTGCTTATGAGCGACGCCAGAGTCGTGGATTCGTCCGGCTGGCTCACACCTCTCGCCCTGCGTCTGCCGTTGCTCGGTATTGACGCACTGGTAGGAATGACTACATTGGAAGTATGAATGCCATTGTTTCGGAAAAAGGTCAGGTGACCATACCCAAGGCGATTCGCGATGATCTTGGTTTGGTCCCCGGTTCGGTCCTCGATTTCATCGAGGATCATGGTCGGATTATCGTTAAAAAAGTCGTTACCCAAAACCCCATCTCCGCGTGGCGCGGAAAAGGCCGGCTTCCTGTTGGGACTTCCGTGATGGATTATCTGGAAATTCTGCGCGGAGAAAAATGAAGACTGCGGTGGATTCCAGCGTGATC
>Ga0105048_10011905_pt1 | contig 13680 bp, 8 predicted proteins | sample MAT05_FD_78382 | JGI IMG/M metagenome (GOLD analysis project Ga0105048, IMG submission 78382) | Freshwater microbial communities from Lake Fryxell liftoff mats and glacier meltwater in Antarctica - MAT-05 | ecosystem: Environmental > Aquatic > Freshwater > Ice > Liftoff microbial mat | place...
CGGTGCACCGCAGCCTGGCGGATTTCGAGCGTCTGTACTTCCGGGTCGGCGCGGCCAACTACGTCTGGTACCAGGCGCACTTCCAGCAGCGCGCGGTTGCGTTGCATCGGGCCGAGGGGCTCGATGCGCTGCGGGCCCTTCACGCTGCCTTCGCGCTGCCTCGGCCGCTGCGACCCACGCCCGAGGCCCTGCTGGCCGAGCTGGAGCTCGTCACCCCGGGCTTTCAGGCGTGGGCGGCAACTGTCGAGGGCGCACGCTGAGCCTGGCTGGCCGCGCTGCGGGTGCAGACCGGAGACTGCTGCCATGACGCGGGCCCGGAGGCGGGCCGTGGCCCCTCAGGCCTCAGCGAGGACCGTTGCTGCGGCGGCAGACCCAGTGCCCCGGCCGTTACTTTCCCAATCGCAGCGTACAGCGGCGCGATGCTCGGTGCCTGAACGCTGCGATCATGAAGGCACAGCCAGCGGCCGGTGGCGGCGACACGGCTAGCGCCGCAGCGATCTGCAAGCGGCGCTCTTGTCGGTTTCAAACCACCTTGACGAAGCGGCCGTATCCCTTGAGCACGGCATCCGAGGTGAGCAGCGACAAGCGCTCGACCATCGCCTGCGCCACCAGCAAGCGGTCGAACGGATCGCGATGGACCCACGGCAAGGTGGCTACACGGCTGATGTGCGCGGCCTGGATCGGCAGTTCAACGAAGCCCTGATTCAGCAACCCCTGGTGGAGGACTTGGCAATCCACCACGAAGTCCGGCTGACCCAGCGATGACTTGATCGCCACTTCCCACAACGACGCCAGGCTGAAGGCCAGCGGCGTTTCGCGCGAGCGCAACTGCTTGGCTGCCCTGGCCGACAGCCGCTCGGGCTCGAAGGCAGCCCACAGGATCAAATGGGTGTCGAGCAACAGCATGCTTCAACGGGCCGAGCTGAACATGGCGTCGATGTCGGCCTCGAAGCCCTGCTTGAGCTTGGCTTGCACAACACCCCGGCCAACCAGAAAGCCCAGCGTCCTGACTGCCGGCGGCGCCAGCAGTGGGATCACCCTGACCATGGGCTTGCCAGCCTTGGCAATGACAAACTCACGGCCATGCGCCGCCTGATCGACGAGACGCGAGAGATGGGTCTTGGCTTCGTGGATGTTGACGGTGGGAACGGGGATCTTGATGCCCACAATGGACTCCGGTGAACTAAGTCTGGTGGACTAACTTTATCATCCCGACGCCATGAAGCATCTGCTGCCACATTGGCGTGCCGTTTCACCGCTGCAGGCTGGCGCGGCCGCATTCGACGGCCAGATGGGTCAGGTCGCCATGCTGCCAGCACGGACGGCGTGGTGGGCAAGGCGCTGTCCATCGCGCTCGACTTGGCGCGCAACGGCATCCACAACTTGACCATCGCACATGGCATCTTCGCCACCCCATGCTCTGCTGTCTGTCGCAGGCCTACTGCACGCGTCGAACGCGGGGCGTGGCCGACACGCCGTCGATCTCCATGAAAAAGCTGCCGAGCATGCCGCGCTTGATGCGCACTGTCGGGTTGTCCAATTCGTAAGAGACACGCTTCGTGTCCAGCACCTCCCACACCTGACCATTGGCCAACTTCAGGCGTGTGCCCGGGTCCCAGCCTTCGAAGCGCCCGGCGATGCGGCTCTCGAGCATTTCCGTGGGTGACGGCAGGCGCACCTGCGGCAACCCAAAGTCCGATGGCGGTGGTGTAGCCGCAGAAGGCTTCGAAACTGGCGCCAGAGGGGTCGCAGCTGGTGAAGCCGCCGGTAAGGCAGCGACGGGCTTGACAGCTGCGGGTGCGGCAGGTGCCGGTAAGGTCTGTGACGATGCGGCCGGTTGCGCGATGGCGTCGTAACACGCCAGGCGCGCAATGGGTTCAGCCAGTGCGCGGCAAGCAGCCACGGCCTGAGTCAGCGGCTGCGCAACAGCGGCAGCCGAGCAGGCGGCCAAACCAGCGGCCAGACCAGCCCAGGTCCACAAAAGCCGTGTGGTCCTCATGACCCCATCAACTCGCGCAACACAGGTGCAGATTCCTTGCCGATCATTTCGCTGAGCACCTTGATCTTGCCCGTGTTGTCCAGCAGTTGCCACGGGTCGGCACCCCCACCGGATCCACTGACGCCGATCACGGTCGAAGCGGTCAGAGTGCGCGTAGCCAGCAGCTTGTTGCCGTTCAGATCAATCAGCGAGTAGCGCACGTAGGCGTGCGGCGCCAGGTAACCGGGCGCTATGGCACTGGTGCCCTCCGTTCGCAGGTAGGTCACGCGGTCGACGTAGAAGCCCAAGCCCTCGACCCTGCCCGTGCCCAGCATCACGTCCCGGGCTTTCATCCTGGCCTCGGCCCGGTGCTTGGTGGCCAGCAACAGGTGCGTCGCCCCTTGCGACTGAAGTGTCTTGAGCAAAGACGCAGGCAAGTTCACGCTGTCGCCCGAGACCAGCGTCGACTGGCCCCGGTACAAGGCGCCGTCGTTGATCAGCAACGGCACGGCCTTGCCGAGTTTGCTGTCGTTGACGGCACGCAGGCCGGCGCGCAAGACCGCCTTTTCCAGCTCGTCCGTGTCCAACGGGATGGTCTCGGTCTGGTTCTGCGCCAGCGCACTGCCCGTGGTGCTTTCGAAGCCGGTCACGGTCAGCTGATCGGCCACCAGCGAAACGATGCCGTAGACCCTGGGTCCGCTGGCCCAGGCACCTTGCAAAGGGCCCGGCAACACGGGCAACAGCACCAGGCCCGCAAGCAGTTGACGGCGTTGTGTCATGAGTTCCACTCCCTTTGAATCGAACGCACCCACGGGGTGCCCTGCGCCGCGCGTTGTAGCAGAAAAAAACCCGGCTGCGCGGGGCGCAGCCGGGTGACTGTCAGCGTGCCGGCGGGAGCCGGGCACCGAGGTGTGGCCTCAGAACTCGAAGCGCACGCCTGCGTAGTAGCGCGGGCCAATCGCGTCGTAGACGTCTGCTGCCGTGCCGGCACCCGTCGTGCCCCCGGGCACCAGGCCGTTGGTATCGAAGCGCGGCGCCTTGGTGTTGAAAGCGTTGTCCATGCCGATGTACATGGTGGCCTTCTTGTAGGTGTAGTTCACCTGGAAGTCCACGTAGGTCTTGGCCGGAACCGTCAGCGAACCGGCTTCGAGACCCCAACCCGCCACCAGTTCCTGGTCGTCGATGGCCGACTTGCCAATGTAGGTGGTGGAGGTGCTGATGCCAACCGGACCCCAGTTGTAGCCCAAGCGCAAATTGAACTTGTTCTTGGGCGCACCCACTTCACCGGCAAAGACGTCGGCGTCCGAGCCGATCAGCGGAATGACATAGCCTTTGCTGACGTGGGTGTAGGCCAGCTTGGCGTTCAGGCGACCCGGGCCCACCCTGTCGGTGAACGCGGCTTCAATGTCGAAGCCTTCGGTGAACAGGCCACCGCTGTTGGTCACAGCCGAATCCACAAACTGCAGGGCGCCTGCGCTGTTGGGGCCTGACGCCGTGGCGCGCCGGGTGACAAACTGGCAGAAACTGGCGTCAGCGGTATAGCACTGCGACAAGATGAAGTTGCGCGGCGTCGACACGATGGCGTCGTCAACCTTGATCTTGAAGTAGTCCACGCTGAAAGTGAAGTTCTTCAAGGCCTGGATGTTGATCGGTGTCCACACCACGCCCAAGGTGGTGGAGTTGCCCTCTTCCTGCTTCAGGCTGGGATTGCCACGGTCAAAGCCGCTGGTACCCTGGATGTCGGCCTGCGTGCGCGTGAAGCTGCCGTTGGCCGCGATGTTGGCCGCAACGCCAGCATCGGCGCGGCAGCGGGCGGCAGCCGGCTCGGTGGACACTGCGGTGACACCTTCGCAGGGGTCGGCCACAGAAGGGAAGGTCTGGCTCGGCGGCGAGTACAGCTCGTTGATGTTTGGCGCACGCGTGGCCAGGGCCTGCGTGGCACGCAGGCGCAAGCCAGCCACGGGGACCCACTCGAATGCACCGGTCCAGCTGGTGGTGTTGCCCACCGTGGAGTACTTGCCCGCACGAACGGCGCCGCTCACAACCAGCGACTTGGCAAACGGGGCATTGCTCAGCAGCGGCACACGTGCTTCGAAGAACGCGTCAGTGACGTCGAACTCGCCTTCGGTTCGCGGAATCGCGTTGCCGGCGTTCAGGCCCGACTGCTGCAGCGGGTCGAACTCGGAACGGGAGAACTCCTCACGCCATTCCAGACCCGCCACGACGCTCAGCGGGCCGGCCGGCAGCTTGAACAGGTCACCGCGCACGGTGGCACCAGCCAGCTTCTGGGTCGTGAAGGTGCTCAGCAGGCCAGGTGCCTGGATGTAGCGCAACTGGTCGGGCGTGATGGAGTTGAAGCCGAACACGTTGACAGGGATGCAGCCCTGGGCACGGGCATTGGGGTCGATACAGATGGCTTCGGTGGTATTGCCGTCGCCGTCGACGTCGTTCAGGTCCGGCACGGCTTCCAATGCCGAGCGGAAAGTCAGCACGTTGACCTGGCCGGCATTGACCTGCGACTCCTTGGTTGCACCGTAGCCGATGTAGGTGTCGTAATCCCAATTGCCAAACAGCGTGCCCTTGGCGCCTGTGACCACACGGAAGGTGTCACGGTCTGCGGCAGAACCGCGGTTGCCTACCTCGCTGAGGCGGCGCGAGAAGTAGTAGTCGCGGGCACCGTCACCGTCGGTGTCGGTCATCTGGGCCAGCAGGCTGGCCGGAATGCGGGGGTTGGGGACCAGGGAACCGTTGACCAGGAACTCGGCCGGCACCTGGCCACTGGTGCTGGGGTGGGTGGCTTCGCTGTCAAACGGGAACGGCTCCAGGCGGGTGCGTGTCTGGGTCTGGGCGTAGTTGGCCTCGATGTAGGCGCTGTGGTTCGCGTGGAACGCCAGTTCGCCCTTGGTGGCCATCACAAAGCGCTCGAGCGGGACGGCAATGGTGCGCCGGGCCTGGCGGTTGAAGCCCGTGGGCGCGGTGGTGGCGTTGCCGTTGGTGCTCCAGCCGATTTCGTTGCCAACTGCGTCATACGTGCGGCTGGTGTTGCCAACGAAGAAACGACCTTGCGGGGCGTAGCTGGACCGGAAGCCGTCGGTGAAGGACAGCAGGTCATTGCCGTCGCCCGTGAGGTAGGCGGTGGGGATGTCGTCAAGCGGTGCGCGCTTGTTGGAGAACACCGCGCCCTGCTTCGTGTAGCCAAAGTGCACCATGATGTTGGACTTGCCGTCGGCGCCGTTGGCGCCCATGGTCAGCGACACCTCGTCACGCTTGTCGTCCTTCTTGGTCGACTGGCCCTTGGACACGTCAAACACCATGCCGTTGAAGTTTTTCTTCATGATGATGTTGACCACACCGGCCACGGCGTCAGAGCCGTAGGTGGCCGAAGCGCCACCGGTGAGGATTTCAACGCGTTCGATGAATTCGGTGGGGATGGTGTTCAAGTCCACCGCGCTTTCACCAGGCACACCCGCCACATAGCGGCGGCCGTTGACCAGCACCAGCGTGCGGGCCGTGCCCAGATTGCGCAGGTCGACCAGGGCCACACCGGCGCTGGAAGTGCTGAAGTTGGAGTTGGTGCGGCTGATGGCCGGTGTACCCAGGGTCGGGTTCTTCAGCAGCAGGTCTTGCAGGTTGATGGCACCGGACTGCGCGATGTCTTCAGCGGACAGCACCTGCACGGGCGATGGCGACTCGGCGTTGAGCGCGCGGATGCGCGAACCGGTAATTTCGACACGGTCGCTTTGGGCCAACGCAGGCAGGCTGGTGAGCACCAGGCTTCCACCCAGGGCCAGCAATGCCGCTGTGCAAACCTTTGATTTCTTGAACATGAACCCACTCCTCTATCGGACGGTTGATTGGATAACCCAGCAGCACAGCAAGTCTCGTACCCGTCTGAAGACGGGCCCGCACAGCGCATGCGCAGCCATGTAACTCCATTGTCAGCGCGGGGCTATGGTCACCCCTTCGGGAAAACCCGTGCCGGTGCGCGCCGCGCGGCAGCGGTCGACGGCGCCCGTCATGCCGTTTTGCCGGGCGGGTGCGGCATTCCAGCCCATGGGCTGCCGGGGCAGCCTGCATCCGCGTCAGATCCAACTGCAGGAAACCTGTTGGTAAGCGACAACAGGCGCCGCCCGGTTCACGTCGGCATCACGTCAAACGCAATGCTCAGCCGCGCTTGCTGGTCGGTGAATGGCGTGGTGCCGTGCCAGCACATGGACGGAAACAGCACCAGTCGGCCCACTTGCGGCTGTATGAACCGGCGCGCTGCCTGCTCCAGCCCGACATCGATGTCGGGCTGACCCAGCTGCAGCCAGCCGGCACGCTGCTCGCCATCGACCACGGCAGGCGGCACGGCCACATAACAGGCCGAGCTGATCCAACCGTGAGGATGCACATGGTTGGTGTGAAAGCCGCCACTGCCCAGGCGCGACGACCACGAGTCCGCGTAGCGCCAGCTGCTTTGGCGCCGGCGCAGGAAAGGGTGTTCCATATCTTGCGGCAAGCCCTTGATGTAACGCCCGACCGCTTCGGAGATGCGTCGCTTCAGTGCATCCACCAAAGGATGCTGTTGTTCGAAGATGTCACCCAGCGTCTGCGTGCCGTTTCGCAAGGTCTGGTCAACCGGGGCGCGGCGGTCGTGGTGCAGGGCCGACAGCTCTTGCGTCAGCTGTTCGCAGAATGTCTGCATGCTGTCAAATCCCGGCGGCGGCGGCAGGTCGTGAACCTGCACCAGGCGCTCGCAGTCATTCAGCCACGCCTCCCGAGCGTCGCCCATCACGCGCCAGGCCAGTCCCAACAGCGACCACGCGTACTGGTCCTCGGCTTGCATCGACAACGCAACTTGCGCCTCGCGCTCGGCCGCATCGGGCCTGCGCGCCATCAGCAGGCTGCTGGCCAGGCTGGTGCGCAAGTCGGGGTTGAGCGGCGCCAACAAAACAGCGCGTGCCTGCGCCGCCAGGCCTTCTTCGATCTGACCCAGGCGCACCAGGCAGCGGCCCAGGCCGTCGTGGAAAGCGGCCTCGTGCGGCGCGCGCGACAGCGCTTGTGCGTAAGCCGATTGGGCGTCGGCATAACGCTCGGCCCGCCACAGCAGGTTGGCGTGCACACCGGGTGCGACGGCGGATGCTGGATGGTCGGCTGCGGTTTGCAGCAACTCGCCTTCGAAGTCCGGGTCGCCCTGGCGCCAGCGCAGGCGCGCCAGGTCAAGCAGGGCCAGGCGGTGCTGGGGCTCGCGCGCCAAGGCCCGGCGGTAGGCGGCTGCTGCAGCTTCGAGCTGACCCACGCTCTGCAGCGTATTGCCGTGGTTGTAGTGGGCATCGGCTGCGTCCAGGCCCAGTGCCAGTGCGCGTTCATGCGTGTGCAGCGCTTCGGTGTGGCGGTGGCTGCGTTGCAGCAGCGTGGCGCGGTTGTGCAGCAGTGCGGGTTTGTCGGGTGCCAGCTGCAGGGCGCGATCGACGGTGATCAACGCCTCTTTCAGCCGGCCCTGGTCGTCTTCGATCTGGGCCTGCAACTGCAGCATGGCGGCGGTGGGCTGCGGCGAGTGGGCCAGTGCCGCCCGCACTGCCGCCGCCGCGTCCGGCAGTCTGGCTTGCTGGTGCAAGACCCGTGCGCGGTTGTAGTGGGCGTCGGCATAGGACGGCTGAAGCGCCAGCGCCTGGTCGAATGCAGCTTCGGCCTCTACCGCCCGGCCCAAGCTGAGCAGCAGGTTGCCCAGGTTGTTCCAGACATGCGCTTGGCCCGGCTGCACCTGCAATGACTGGCGCATCAGCGCTTCTGCCTGCACCAGGTCGCCTTGCCTGCGCAGCAGCAGACCCAAGAGCTGCAGCGCCGCCGCGTGCCGCGGAAACACCTGCAGCGCTTGCCGGTAAGCCTGCTCTGCTGCTGGGCTGTCAACGGCCTGATGGTGCGCAAAGCCACGCTGCACCCAGGCATCGGCCTGGGCTTCGGAGGGAGTCTTGGGTGGCGGGAAAGCGGTGGCCATGGCGGGCGATTTTTACTCCGGCGCCTGGCGGCGATAGCGCCTTCGAGGCCGGCGATGGCAAAAAAAAGGCGGGCCGAAGCCCGCCTTTGCTGGTGCCGGAGATCCGGCAATCAGAACTTCAGCGTCGCACCCACCGTGTAGGCACGACCCACGATGTCGTAGTACGCCGGGAAGGTGTTGCCGCTGTTGGTGCCCGTCGTGCCAATGGTGCTGCCCACCAGAGGCGGCTGCTTGTCGAACAGGTTGGTCACCGACAAGCGCAACTTCAGGTTTTTCGTCAGGTTCCAGTCCACCGCAGCATCGATGTAGTCGTAAGCCTTGATGGTGGACACGGCAGCCGGGAACACCGTGCCGCCCGGCTCTTCGGTGACCTTGCCCACGTGGCGCCAGTTGTACTGAACCACCCAGTCACCCACGCTCCACACCGTACGTTGCGTGAACTTGGACTTGTAGTTCGGCCCGCCCGTGCTGCTGCCGTAGTAGCCCAGGTAGTCCAGCAACGGCACACCGGGGATGGTCTGCTGTTCAAACTTCGTCACCTGGTTGAAGTTCAAGCCCAGGTCCAGACGGCCGGCCGCCGGGCTCAGGCCCAGCGTGCGCAGCGGCAATCGGTAGTTCACCGCCAGGTCATAACCTTCGGTCCAGAAGCTGCCCAGGTTGGACTGCGACACCACCACACCAGGTGCCGAGCCGCCATTCAGCGTACCGTCCACCGGGCTGCGACGGATCAGTCCGCACAGCGAGTTGAAGCCCAGGCCCGGGTTCAGGGCAGCAAAGTAGCAGCCGTCCAGCACCTGGCCCGAGGTGGCAGAACTGACCTGCTTCTCGATGGTGATCTTGTAGAAGTCCAGACTCACGGTCAGGCCCGGCGCGAAGCTGGGCTCGAACACGAAGCCGATGGTCGTGGTGTCGGCTTCTTCAGGCGACAGGTTCGGGTTGCCACCGGCCACGACGTTGATCTGGCTGGCTGAAGGCGCCGCCACCGCACCCACCTGGCCCAGCGGCACGCCAGTGGCCACGCACAGGGCCGACAGCGTGCCCGGGGTGGCAGCAGCGGCGGAGTTGATCAGTGCCAGCTGGCAAGGATCGACGGCACGGGTGGCCAGGCCGGACACCACGGGGGCGTACAGCTCGTTCACGTTGGGCGCGCGGGTGGCGCGCTGCTGCATGGCGCGAAAACGCAGACCCTTGATGGGTGCGTATTCACCGCCGAACTTCCAGCTGCCGTAGTTCTGGCTGCTGGCTGCGGTCTTGAACTCGGTCTGGCGATAGCCCAGGTCCAGCGCCAGCAATTCGGCAAACGGTTTGCCCTGGATCAGCGGCACCTGCATTTCCATGAAGGCTTCGTTCAGCTTCAGCAAGCCATTGCGGTCAGGCAGCGGCGCGCCGGTGCCCAACACTTCGCCCTGGAGCTGCGACGGGCCGTCAGAGGCATTGCCACCGAAGGTGTCGCGCTGCTCGGCACCGATGGCCAAGGAGATGGGCGCGCGGGCAAACGGGCTCTTCACGGGTCCCAGGTCACCGGCCACCGAAACCGACTTCACGGTCTGGCGCACGCTTTGCAGCTGAATGGCGTCGACGTTGAAGAAGGCCAACTGGGCGGCGGTGATGCTGCCCTCGGCGCCGAACACGTTCAAGGGCACGCAACCGTTGGTCGTGACACGGCAAGCGGTGGTGCTGACGGAATCCAGCGCTTGGCGCGAACGGGACAGCGAACCCCAATTGACCCGCTTGCTGACTTGTTCGGCCTTGCCGCTGCTCAGGTAAGCGTCGTAGCCCCAATTGGAGAAGATCGGGAACGAACCCTTCACCCCAACCGTGTACTGATAGGTATGGTTGACGAAGTCGTTGATGCGGGGGCCGATTTCGGTGATGCGGCGGTTGATCTGCATCGACACCAGTTCAGCACTGCCCACAGCGCAATTGGTGATGGCGCGCGAGGTGCCCGCCAGTGCGTCGCATATCTGCTGACGCATGGCAGCCGGCATGTAGGGGTTGCCGATCGGCACCTCGTACGTGTTGTTGAAAGTACCGGTGCTGGCCAGGTTCAGCTTGACGTCGGAACGCGTAAAGCTGCCGTCGGCATAGACCTCGGCGTGGTCATTGATGCGGAAGTTGCCCAGCGCGGTGAGCTGCGTGCGCTCCAGCGGCGTGATGAAATAGTTGGGCGGGTTGAAGTTGAATAAGTTCACTGACGAGCTCAGCGCGCCAGTGGTCGTGTTGATTTGCCGCCCGCCCGACAGGCCTCGTCCTGCCCAACTCAGCGGGTTGGGCGGCGTGCCAGGTGGGTCTGTTGCCACATTCGCGGGCGGCAGACGGGTGGTGCCATCAGCAAGGAATACTGGGGCGATGATAGTGAACGAAGAAGGAACGGTGGTACCCGAACCGCCGGCGGTGCCGCTCTGCGAGGTAATGGACACCAGCGAGTAGGGACGCTCACCTTGCGTCAGCGGATTGGTGCGGGTCTGGCCCACGCTCAACGCCACGTTGCCACGGCCGTCGGCCAGCGAGGCGCCGACAGTCAGGTCGGAACGCGAACGCTTGGCGTCGCCGTTTTCCGACACGCCGTAAGAGGTGGTGGCTTCGACGCCCGTGAAGTTCTTGCGCAGCACAAAGTTGGCCACACCGGCCACCGCGTCAGCACCGTACACGGCAGAGGCGCCGCCGGTAAAGATGTCGATGCGTTCCAGCAGGGCCAGCGGGATGGAGTTGGTGTCAACAACACCGGCCAGGTTGAACGGCACCATGCGGCGACCGTTGACCAGCACCAGCGTGCGGTTGGTGCCCAGGCCACGCAGGTCGATGGTGGCGCCGCCACCCGAACCGTTGTTGGTGTTGGGGCCGATGGCCGGCACCGCGGCGGGCAGGCCACGGACGATCTCTTCGATCGCCATCGGCTGGGTGGCGTTGATCTCTTCAGCGCCGACGCTGGCGATCGGGCTGGTGGACGTGGCACCGATGCTCTTGATGCGGGAGCCGGTGACTTCAACGCGTTCGGTGGTCTGGGCGACGGCCGGCAATGCCAGCACGCCCATGGCCACGAGCACGCCCGTGCAGATCTTGGTTCTTTGGAACATGAGCTTCGAACTCCTGTGGTGTGAGTAAGGGTTTCCGGTCAGAAACACGGGCCAGCTCAAACAGTTCGACGTGATCGGGTATGACCACGGCTCCCCGCCCGCTCAGGCGTGTAAACGCATTGTCACGGCTGTCAGGGAACTCTTTGGCTTCTGCCCACTCAGGCCGCCGGGCACCTGTCAGTTGCAGGCCGATCTCTCGTCACACTTGCGAAGAGATTTTCATTACAGATCAATGACCTAGCGTCTTCCTTCGGGTCTGACGCCAGATTTGCAGGGCGCTGTGGCTAGGGCTAGCCCTTAGCGCATTCAGGGTCCCGGCTGTTGGTGACCCGCAACAGCTCAGACACAAAAGACCCGACTGCCGTCCTGGGTCAAACCGGCTGCAGGCGCGGCACAGCAGCCAGCAACTGGCGGGTGTAGTCGCGCGCCGGATGCAACAGCACCTGCGCGCAGGCGCCCTGCTCTTCCACCCGGCCTTCTTTCATGACCACGATGCGATCGGCCACGTACTCCACCACGCCAATGTTGTGCGTGATGAAGAGGTAGCTCACGCCCAAGTCACGCTGCAAGTCGCGCAGCAGGTTCAGGATCTGCGCCTGCACCGACACGTCCAGCGCCGAGGTCGGTTCATCGCAGACGATCAAGCGCGGCTCGACCGCCAGCGCTCGGGCGATGGCGATGCGCTGGCGCTGGCCGCCGGAAAATTCGTGCGGGTAGCGCGTGAGCGCCTCGCGGCGCAGGCCCACTTGATCGGTCAGGCGTTCCAGGCGGGCACGGCGTTGGTTGGCGTCCAGGTCGGGCTGCAGGGCCGCCAGGCCTTCTTCCAGGATTTCATAGACGCGCATGCGCGGGTTCAGCGACGCAAAGGGGTCCTGGAAAATGATCTGCACCTGCCGCCTGGCGGCGCGCAGGACGTCGCCTTGCATGTCGAACAGGTTCTCGCCATTCAGCAGCGCGCGGCCCTCGGTCACCGACAGATGGCGCAGCAACTGCACGATGGCCTTGCCGGTGGTCGTCTTGCCGCAGCCCGATTCGCCCACCAGGGCCAGCGTCTGGCCGGCGTGCAGTTGGAAAGAGACACCGTCGACAGCGTTGAAGTGGCCTTTGATGCCTTGCAGGATGCCGCCGCTGATGGGAAAGCGGACGCGCAGGTCTTGCACGTCGAGCAGCGGTGGGGTCCTGGCCGCGCCCTCGGCCCTGCCCTCTCGCACAGCCAGGGGAGGAAACACACCGACGCCCTCTTCTGCACTTGTCAGCGCAAGGTTGGCGCCTTGCGGGTGCGGCACAGAATTGGGTTGGGCACTGGGCCGGGCGCCGTCCGAATACAGCAGACAGCGCACCTCATGCCCGGCCCCCAGCTCCAACAAGTCCGGCAAGGTGCCGGCGCAATGCGCCATCACCTGGCTGCAGCGCGGTGCAAACCGGCAGCCATCGAAGCGCTGGTTCAATGCCGGCACCGTGCCCGCGATCGCTTCCAAACGGCCGGCCCGCCGGTCGCCACCCGGCAGCGCGCGCAACAAGGCGCGGGCGTAGGGATGTTTGGGTGCACGGAAAAAATCCTCGGCTGTGGCCACCTCGATGATCTGCCCCGCGTACATCAGCGCCACCTGCCGCGCCATGCCCGACACCACCGCCAGATCGTGGGTGATGAGCAGCAATCCCATGCGCTTTTCGCGCTGCAGGTCGCGCAGCAAATCCAGGATCTGCGCCTGGATGGTCACGTCCAGCGCGGTGGTGGGCTCGTCGGCGATCAGGAAGTCGGGTTCGGCCGCCAGTGCCACCGCGATCATCACACGCTGCTTCTGGCCGCCGCTCATGCGGAAGGGGTAGTCGTCGATGCGGCGTTCGGGTTCGGGGATGCCCACGCGCCGCAGCCATTCCAGCGCCTTGGCCCTGGCTACCGCGCCACGCAAAGGGGTGTGCGCCTCGATCGCTTCCACGATCTGCTGGCCCACTTTCATCACCGGGTTCAGGCTGGTGCCGGGCTCCTGGAAGATCATGCCCACGCGGCCGCCGCGCACGCTGCGCATCTGCACTTCGGGCAGGGCCAGCACGTCCACCACGTCGGCACCGCTGCCGATGTGGATGTCACCCGCCGCCACGTAGCCGTTTTCCGGCAACAGCCGCATCAGCGCCAGCGCCGTCATGCTCTTGCCGCAGCCCGACTCGCCCACCAGCGCAAAGGTTTCGCCGCGGGTGATGCACAGGCGCAGGCCATCGATGGCGCGCACCAGGCCGGCATCACCTTCCAGTTCAACCTGCAGGTCCTGGATGTTCAGCATGGTCAGCCCGCCTTCTTTCGCAGGCGCAGGAGCCGCTGGCTGCGAAAGACCCGTGCGCGCGGGTCGAAGGCATCGCGCACGCCGTCGGCAAACAGATTGGCCGCCAGCACCAGTGTCACCATGAAGACAAAGGCCGATGCGAAGGACCACCACACCACGGGGTCGCGGCTCATCTCGTTGCGTGCCAGGTTGATCATGCCGCCGAAGCTGTTCATCGACGGGTCCACGCCCACGCCCACGTAGGACAGCACGGCTTCGTACAGGATGAGCGAGCTGAATTCGAGCACCGTGACGATGAGCATCAGGTGCGCCACATTGGGGAAGATGTGCCGCGCCATGATGCGTGTGTGGCCGATGCCGAAG
>Ga0105048_10011907_pt1 | contig 13678 bp, 9 predicted proteins | sample MAT05_FD_78382 | JGI IMG/M metagenome (GOLD analysis project Ga0105048, IMG submission 78382) | Freshwater microbial communities from Lake Fryxell liftoff mats and glacier meltwater in Antarctica - MAT-05 | ecosystem: Environmental > Aquatic > Freshwater > Ice > Liftoff microbial mat | place...
GCGTGAGGTGCCCGTCCAGACGGCCGGCAGATCGAACGCGTAGTCAGTCGAGTCGAGCCTCCGCGGGTGCCGTGACGCCGAGCGCCCGATACAGGGCTGCAGCGAGGAGATCGCTCGAGCACGGCTTCGCGAGCACGGCGTCGAAGCCCGCCGCCCGCGCTCGCGCGAGCGTCCGAGAATCAGCGGCGCCCGAGACGGCGAGCACCGGGAACGTTGCGCCAGAGAGCTCTATCGCGTCGCGGAAGTCGAAGCCGTCGAGCCCCGGCATCTCCAGATCGGTGACCGCGACCTGCGGCGCGTCGTCGAGGACCACCCGGAACGCGGTCTCCACGTCGGGCGCAGTGATGACGTAGAAGCCGCGTCGCTCGAGCAGCAAAGTGGTCAGCTCTAGGGTCGGCTCGTCGTCATCGATGAGGAGAACCCGAATTCGAGGATCGACATTGGTCGAGCAGGTGGAGTCACCCATGCGCTGGCTGCTTTCTGCGAACGCTCTCGCGCCACATCAAGCTCTGCTGCAACCGGCATACCCACCGGGGCTGATGTAGGAGAAAGACGTTCGTGGCAATCCGGCGTGCGCTGGCGGCACATGGTCCGCACGGGCACGTGCATATCGCGAGATTCCGGTGAACGTCGCTCTGGACGCCCACTGAGCCACTTCTGGGTCGGCGGCTGGGATCAGAACTCGTTTTACGAGATCGGCGGCGGCGACCTCACGGAGTTCTTGGACCCGCCGGGCTAGCAGCACTATCGTTGCGCCCGTGAGCGCGACGGACCCAGCGACGAGCGACGGCAATCGGAAGCCTGCGGATCAGTTCGGCGGTCCATCGGGCGCGCTCGCACTGACGATCGTGATGCCGACCGTGAGCTTCTATCTGTGGTCCGCCGTCGCGCAGCACGGTGGATCGCTGTGGCTGCCGCAGTCACTCGCGGAGCTGCTCGCGATGGTGCCGGCGCCGACGTGGGCGGCGACGACGATCTTCTCCGCGTGGCTCGGGCTGCAGGCGGTGCTGTACGTCGTCTCGCCCGGCCGCGTGCTGCAGGGCTGGCCGACCGAGCACGGCGAGCGGGCCGAGTACCGCATCAACGGGCTGTTCGCGTTCACCGTGTCGGCGGTGCTGCTCGTCGCCGGGATCGCGACGGGCATCGTGTCGCCGCGCGCCGTGCTCGCGCAGCTCGGCCCGCTGCTGACGGCAGCGACGCTGTTCGCCGTCGCCGCTGCTGTGCTCACCCAGGTCGCCGGGCGCAGCCGTGCGCACCTCGAGCGGCGCACCGGCAACCCGATCTACGACTTTTACATGGGCACGGTCCTCAACCCGAGGATCGGCCGCCACGACGTGAAGTTCTTCTTCGAGTCGCGCATCGGCATGGGCTCGTGGGGCGCGTTCGCGATCCTGCTGCCGGCCGCCGAGCTGCAGACCCACGGCACGCTGTCGACGGCGATGCTCGTCGTCAGCCTGTGTCAGCTCTTCTACATCGTCGACTTCTTCGTGTTCGAGTCGACGCTGTTGTCGATGATCGACATCATCGAGGAGAACCTCGGCTTCATGCTGTGGTTCGCGTTCCTGGTGTGGATGCCGTTCAACTTCACGCTGCAGCAGCAGTACGTGCTCGAGGCGCGCCCTGCCCTTTCCATCGCGGTCGCCGTCGCGCTCGTCGTGCTCAACTTCGCCGGCTACTTCGTGTTCCGCGACTCGAACCTGCAAAAGCAGCGTTTCCGTCGCGATCCATCGCGCCCGGTGTGGGGCAAGCCACCGGTCACGCTCGACACTGCGCGGGGCACCAAGTTGCTGATCTCGGGCTGGTGGGGTCTCGCCCGCCACGCGAACTACCTCGGCGACCTGACGATGGCGGCGGTCTGGTGCCTCGCGTGTGGCTTCGGCAGCGTCGTGCCGTACTTCTACGTGCTGTACTTCGCACCGCTGTTGCTCAACCGCGAGCGGCGCGACAACGCGATGTGCCAGCGAAAGTACGGCGCGGACTGGGATCGGTACACCGAGAAGGTGCCGTACCGCATCGTGCCGTTCGTCTACTGAAGTGCCACGCTCGCCGCGACGAACGCCGTGCGTCACTGAGCGCCCGAGCCGATCCGCACGGGTGTGCGCCAGTGTCACGCTTCTCGTGCCCCCGATGCGAGCTGACACGACATCTCGCGGGCACGGTTCGTGCTCGGCATCGACCGCATGACGAACCCAGCCAAGGAAAACGATCTCGACCAACTCAACTCGATGCTGCGCGGCGAACGGTCCGCGGTCGAGACCTACGCGCAGTGCATCGAGAAGCTCGCGACGAGCCGGTTTGCGCCGGAGCTCTCGCCGCTCAAGGCCTCCCACGCGACGCGCGTGGGCAAGCTGACCGGCAAGATCACCGAGCTCGGTGGCGATGCCGACACGACTTCGGGCGCGTGGGGCTCGTTCGTGAAGCTCGTCGAGGGCGGCGCTGCCATCTTCGGTGAGCGAGCAGCCGTCGCCGCGCTCGAAGAAGGCGAGGACCACGGCAAGAAGGAGTACGCGCAGCTCGAGAAGCTGAGCGCGGACACTCGACGATTCGTCGAGACCGAGCTCGTCCCCGAACAGCGGCGCACGCACGATGCACTGAGCAGCATCAAGCGCGCGATGTAGCGTCGACGCGGATCGACGACTATCTCGGCGCGAGACTCACGCGCCGAGGTAGCCGATACAAATAGTGCCCGGTCGGCGAGGCCGCCACAGATCGCGAGCATGTCGGGTCATCCGCCGCAGGCGAGCGTGATCCCTTGGCCACCGCGAACCACGCGCGAGCACCCGCAACGGTCCCGCGTGTGTAACTCACTGTATCTGCACACTTTCTTCCCCTGAGGCGGCACCCGCACGACGTGCCGTTGCTCTCAAGTCGCGCGCGGCGCAAAAGAGTGGGTGCCTCGGAGCCCCACCGGTAGCCAGCGTGCGCGGTCCCTCGGGATCACGACATGCCCATGAACCCGCCGAGCCCGGCGCAGATCGAGCTGGCCAGGCGATTGCTCGCGCTCGAAGCCGTGGCCGCCAGCGAAGACGCGCGTGGTCTGCCGGTTGCGAGCCGCGTCTACGAGAGGCTCCATACACACCTGAGTCCGCTCGTGGGCGTCGCAGGCGTCGACATGCTGTTCGTGCGCTGCGCAAAGCTGACGCGGGGCGAATTCACCGCGACCGTCGAGGGCACCCTCAGCCAAGGATCGACGAAGCTACGCGAACGGCTGCACGCGCCCGAGCCTGCCCTCGCCCTCGACGCGGCGGCGACCCTGTTCGCGACGTTCTTCGCGCTGCTCACGACCTTCATCGGCGAGCGCCTGACGCTCGAGATCCTACGAAGGGCGTGGCCGACGCTCGACGAGATGCCGCTTGCGCAGGAGAAAAAATGATCGACAGCGTTCCGATTCGCAAGTTGCCCTCTGGAGTTCCGGGTCTCGACGAAGTCCTGGGCGGGGGGTTCCCGGAGCTCTCGTTCAATCTCATCGTGGGCGGCCCGGGCGGCGGCAAGACGACGCTCGCGCATCAGATCATGTTCGCGAACGCGAGCCCCGAGCGCAAGGCCGTGTACTTCAGCATCATCGGCGAGCCTGCGATCAAGATGCTCCGTTACCAGCAGCAGTACAGCTTCTTCGACGCTGCCAAGGTGGGCGACGGCACGATTCGATTCATTCACCTCGGCCACCACGCGCTCGAGGGCGGGATGGCGAAGGTGCTCGAAGCCATCGAGCACGAGCTCGAGGCGTCGACGCCGGGGATCGTCGTCGTGGACTCCTTTCGCGCCATGGTGCGAAGCACCCTCGACGCCGGGCCGGGGGGCGAGCGGGAGCTGACGAGCTTCATGCAGCGCCTCGCCCTGCTGCTCACGAGCTACGAGGCCACTACCTTTTTGGTCGGGGAGTATGGCGACGGCGAGCACGACAGCGCAGTGTTCACGGTGGCCGACGGCCTGCTGTGGCTCTACCAGGCCATCGATCGCAACTCCGTCGTGCGCAAGCTGCATGTGATGAAGATGCGCGGCCAGGGGCAGATCCCAGGACTGCACATGGCCCGCATCACCGAGGCGGGGTACAGCGTCTTTCCCCGACTTCTCAAGCCGCCGGAGCTGATTCCCGATCGCCCGCTGGACAATCGCCTCTCGACCGGCGTGAAGGGTCTCGACGAGATGATCGGTGGCGGCATTCCGAGCGGCTACTCGGTGCTGGTCGCCGGTCCGTCTGGCTCGGGCAAGACGGTGCTCTCCAATCAGTTCATCATCGAGGGCGCAAAGCGGGGCCACAACGGGATTGTGGCCATCTTCGAGAAACGGCCCAATGACTATCTCCAGACCACGCCGCGCGGCGAAGAGTTCGCGGCGTTGGTCGCCGCGAAGAAGCTGGAGGTCCTGTACCTGCGTCCGCTGGATCTCTCGATCGACGAGACGCTGGTCGAGCTCCAGGATGCGGTGAAGCGCATCGGCGCGAAACGGGCGGTGATCGATTCGCTGTCGGGTCTGGAGCTGGCGCTCGCGCCGACGTTTCGCGAGGACTTCCGCGAGTCGCTCTACCGAATGATGGGCGCGCTCACCGGGCTCGGCGTCACGGTCATGGCGACGGTCGAGCTGGCCGACTCCTTCACCGAGTTCCGCTTCAGCCCCCACGGCATCGCATTTTTGACCGACGCCATCATCATCCAGCGTTACGTCGAGATCGACGGTCAGCTCAAGCGCGCGCTGTCGGTCGTCAAGGTCCGCTCGAGCCAGCACAGCAAGCAGCTCAAAGAGTACGAGATCACGGGGGACGGCGGCGTCGTCGTCGGCAAGGCGCTCAAAGGCTACGAGGGCCTGCTGACGGGGGCGCCCAGGGGCCCATCCAAGGGAAAATGAGGCCGAGCCAATGACGAATCAACGCATCACCGTCGAGCTCGACGACGACACGATCCGTTCGCTGGCCGCGCTCGGCAAGCCGATCGACGTGCTCGCGCAGCTCGCCCAATGTGCGGCCGATGGCGTGCGCAGCCCCGGCCGCCCGCGGCGCGCCCTGACCGACCAGAGCCTGCGGACCGAGCGGGACAAGGCCGACGTCGCCATCGCGAAGGAGCGTGAGCTCGTCGAAGGCGCAGCGGACGACGTGGTGCGAATCGCCCGCGAGCGTGCCGACCAGGTGATACACGCCGCGCGAGCCGATGCCGATGCCGATGCCGATGCCGATGCCGATGCCGATCCCGATGCCGAGCGTCCCCCCGCGGCGACCGCCCGCTCGGCGCGGGCCCGAGCCGACCGCGTCCTCGAGGATGAGCGATCCACCGCGGATGCGGTGGTGCAGCGCGAACGTGCGGGGCATCGGCAGCGCCCCGACGGGCTTCTGACAGCCGAACGCCAAGCGACCGACACCGACATGCTCGGCGAACGGAGCCAAATGGATGCGGTGCTCGTCGAGCAACGCGAAGCCAACGAGCACCTGGTCAAGGCGACGATCCAGGCGCAGGACTTGATGATCGAGGCCGACGCCGCCAGGGAGCGCGCCGAACAGAGCGAGCGCGAACTGGTGGCCGTGGCCGAGTTCCGCGAGATGTTCATCGGCATCGTCGGACACGACCTGCGTACCCCGCTGGCGTCGATCGTCATGGCCGGCGCCTTGCTGCTGCGTCGCGGCCACCTCGACGAGCAAGACGCCAAGACCGCCTCGCGCATCATTCGCAGCAGTCAGCGCATGACCCAGATGATCACGCAGTTGCTCGATCTCACGCGCGCGCGTCTCGGCGGTGGCATGCCGATCGAACCCAGGCCCACCGATCTGCGGGAGGTCTGCCAGAACGTCGTGGAGGAATTCGAGGCCCCCATCACGCTGGAGGTCGACGGCGACTTGACCGGCAACTGGGACGACGAACGCCTCGCGGAGGTTCTTTCCAACCTCGCGGGCAATGCCGTTCAGTATGCCGCGCCGGAGACGGTCGTGGTCGTCAAGGCGTATGCCGAGGGCGCGGAGGTCGTCGTCGAGGTGATCAACCACGGAGAGCCGATTCCCCCGGACGTACTGCCGTTCATCTTCGAGCCGTTCCGTCGCGCGGAGCAGCGCAAGAAATCCCCGACCGGGAGCCTGGGCCTCGGCCTCTACATCGCCGATCAGATCGTGCGCTCGCACGGTGGCACGCTCGCGGCGCATTCGGCCGACGGCACGACGAGCTTCGTGATGCGTCTGCCGCGGGTCGCCCCGGAACCTGCGGATTGACTCTGCGCCACAGGTGTGGCGTTCTTGTATGTGTCATTGTTGCGCCTGCGCGCTCAACCCCTCGCTTTCCTTGCGCGGCGCAGTTATTGCGACCCCAACCCTGGGCGCTGCCCCAACTCGCGCGAGGAGGAGCACTTGCCCCCTCCAGCGACAACGCCAAGACTCGAACACTTTTGTCGACATCGCTTCCCACTCCGACCCCGCGTAGGCCCAAGCGACCCACCAACGGTACCCCCGCGCCGACAAGGACCGCGGAGGACGACCTGGAGCTCGCCGATCTCCGCGATGCCCTGCGCGCGCTCAAGGCCGGCGATTTCACCGTTCGCATCCCCCCTGGCGAGCGCCGCATCACCAAGGAGGTCGCAACCGCGTTCAACGACGTGGCTGCGATGCTCGACCGAACGTCGTTGGAGTTCGTCCGCGTCAGCAAGGTGATCGGGCGTGACGGCCAGATGATGGAGCGCGCCCAGCTCGAGGGCGCGCAGGGCGGCTGGTCGCGCAAGCTGGAGTCGTTCAACGCGCTCATCGGCGATCTGGTGCGCCCGTCCACCGAGGTCGCGCGCGTCATCATTGCAGTCGCCGCCGGCGATCTCTCGCAGAAGATGGCGCTCGAGATCGAGGGCAAGCCCGTGCGCGGCGAGTTCCTCCGCATCAGCACGTCGGTCAACACGATGGTCGATCAGCTCCGCTCGTTCGCGAGCGAGGTCACCCGCGTGGCGAAGGAGGTCGGCACCGACGGCAAGCTCGGTGGCCAGGCCGAGGTCAAGATGAGCGGCACCTGGAAGGACCTCACGGACAACGTGAACCTCCTCGCCGGCAACCTCACCGCCCAGGTACGCAACATCGCGCTGGTCACGACCGCGGTCGCCAACGGCGACCTGTCGCAGAAGATCACCGTCGATGCACGCGGCGAGCTGCTCGAGCTCAAGAGCACCGTCAACACGATGGTCGATCAGCTGAGCGCGCTCGCGAGTGAAGTCATGCGCGTCGCGAAGGAGGTCGGCACCGAGGGCAAGCTCGGCGGCCAGGCGCAGCTGCGCATGAGCGGCACCTGGAAGGACCTCACCGACGGCGTGAACGTGCTCGCGGACAACCTGACCTCGCAGGTGCGCAACATCGCGCTGGTCACGACCGCCGTCGCGAACGGTGACTTGTCGCAGAAGATCGCCGTCGAGGCCCGGGGCGAGCTGCTCGAGCTCAAGACCACGGTCAACAAGATGGTCGATCAGCTCAGTGCCTTCGCCGGCGAGGTCACGCGGGTGGCCAAGGAGGTCGGTAGCGACGGCAAGCTCGGCGGCCAAGCCGAGGTCAAGATGAGCGGCACCTGGAAGGACCTCACGGACAACGTGAACCGTCTGGCGTGGAACCTGACCTCGCAGGTGCGCAACATCGCATTGGTCACCACCGCGGTCGCCAACGGTGACCTGTCGCAGAAGATCGACGTCGAGGCCCGGGGCGAGCTGCTCGAGCTCAAGAGCACCGTCAACAAGATGGTCGATCAGCTGAGCGCGTTCGCCAGCGAGGTGACGCGCGTCGCGAAGGAGGTCGGCGTCGACGGCAAGCTCGGGGGCCAGGCCAACGTGCCCGACGCCGCCGGCACGTGGCGCCACCTCACCGACAACGTGAACCAGCTCGCGAACAACCTCAGCGGCCAGGTGCGCGCCATCATGGAGGTCTCGATCGCGGTGACGCAGGGCGACCTCACCCGCTCGATCAGTGTCGAAGCCCAGGGCGAGGTGCTCGCGTTGCGCGGGAACCTCAACCAGATGATCGCGAACCTGCGCGACACCACGCTTCGCAACGAGGAGCAGGACTGGCTCAAGACCAACCTCGCGAAGTTCAGCGGGATGATGCAGGGCCAAAAGAACATCGAAGCCGTCGCACGCTTGATCATGAGCGAGGTGACACCGCTGGTCTCGGCCCACCAGGGCGCCTTCTTCGTCGCGTCCGGCGACAACGTCAACATGGATCTGCGCCTGCTCGCGAGCTACGCGTATCAGGTGCGCAAGGGCATCAACAATCGCATCGGGCTCGGCGAGGGACTGGTCGGACAGAGCGCGCTCGAGAAGAAGGCGATTCTGGTCACCAACGTGCCGGGCGACTACGTCCAGATCAGCTCCGGGCTCGGCCAGGCCCCGCCGCTCAACATCCTGGTCGTGCCGATCCTGTTCGAGGACGAGGTGAGCGCCGTCATCGAGCTCGCCAGCTTCCAGCCGTTCAGCCAGATCCACCGGCTGTTCCTCGAGCAGCTCTCGGGGAGCATCGGCGTCGTCCTCAACATGATCGGTGCGAACATGCGCACGGTCGAGGCGCTCAAGCAGTCGCAGTCGCTCGCCGAGGAGCTGCAGACCCAGTCCAAAGCGCTGCAGCAGCAGCAGTACGAGCTCAAGCGGTCGAACCAGGAGCTCGGGGCCCAGGCGGAATCGCTCAAGACCAGCGAGGACCAGCTCAAGGCCCAGCGCGAGGAGCTCCAGCAGGTCAACGAGCAGCTCGAAGAAAAGGCGACACTGCTGGTCGAGCAGAACCGGGCGGTCGAGAACAAGAACCAAGAAGTCGAGCTCGCGCGGCTCGCACTCGAGGAGAAGGCCGAGCAGCTGGCGCTGTCGTCGAGGTACAAGTCCGAGTTCCTCGCCAACATGTCGCACGAGCTGCGCACGCCGCTCAACAGCCTGCTGATTCTCTCGCAGCTGTTGGTCGACAATCCCGGCGGCAACCTCGAGACCAAGCAGGTCGAGTTCGCCACGACCATCCACACCGCGGGTGCCGATCTGCTGGCGCTCATCAACGACATCCTCGACCTGTCGAAGATCGAGTCGGGGACGATGGCGGTGGACCTGGATGCGCTCGCGTTCGTCTCGCTGCCCGACTACGTGGAGCGCAACTTCGGCGAGCTCGCGCGGCACAAGGGCCTGACGGTCGATGTCGTGCTCGCCGCCGATCTGCCCCCGTCGCTGTCGACCGATCCGCGGCGGCTGTCGCAGGTGCTCAAGAACCTGCTCGCCAACGCCTTCAAGTTCACCGAAACCGGCACGGTGTGCCTCGAAGTGGCCGTCGCCTCCTCGGGCTGGTCGCCGGATCATCCGACGCTCTCTCTCGCCCCGACCGTGCTCGCGTTCTCGGTGAGCGACACGGGCATCGGCATCGCGCCCGAGCAGCAGAAGATCATCTTCCAAGCATTTGCGCAGGCCGACGGCACGACCAGCCGCAAGTACGGCGGCACCGGGCTCGGCCTGTCGATCAGCCGCGAGATCGTGCGGATGCTCGGCGGGGAAATCTGCGTCGCGTCTGCACCCGGTGAGGGCAGCACGTTCACGGTGTTCCTGCCGCAGACCTACGCGCCGATCCCGATCCCGATCCCGATCCCGATCACGCTCCCGACCCCGATCATGCCGGCGGCGCGTTCCGAGGTGACCGCGCGCGCTGCCGAGCCCGCCGTCGCTGCACCGGCCCCCGTGCCGACCCCCGTGCCGACCCCCGTGCTCCCCCAGTTGCACGACGACGACCGGACGGCCATCGCAGCGGGTGACCGGGTGCTGTTGATCATCGAGGACGACGCGACCTTCGCTCGAGTGCTGCGCGATCTGGCCCGCACCCTCGGATTCAAGTGCCTGGTCGCGGTCAGCGGCGAGGCCGGCCTGGCACTCGCCCACGAGTACGGGCCCGAGGCGATCACGCTCGATCTGGGCCTGCCCGGCATCGATGGCTGGATGACCCTCGACCGCCTCAAGCACTCCCCTGCCACGCGCCACATCCCGGTGCACGTGATCACGGCGGACGACGCGGGGCGCAAGCGCGGCCTGCAGCTCGGCGCGCTCGATTTTCTCACCAAGCCGGTGACCGCCGCTTCGCTGGGCGCGGCGCTGGGCGAAGTGAAGGCGAGGCGCACGACCAAGCGCGTGCTCCTGGTCGAGGACAACGAGATGCAGTGCCGCGCCATCGTCGAGCTGATCGGCAACGGCGACGTCGAGATCATCACGGCGGCCACCGGCAATGATGCACTGACCGCGCTGTCCGGCGAGCGCTTCGACTGCATGGTGCTCGATCTCGGGTTACCCGGCATGTCCGGCTTCGAGGTGATCGACCACGTCGAGTCCGACCAGCGACTCGAGGGTCTGCCGATCATCGTCTATACCGGGCGCGAGCTGACCCGCGCGCAGACCGAGGGGCTCGCGGACCGCACCGAGGCGATCCTGCTCAAGGGTGTCCACTCGATGGAGCACCTGCTCGATCAGACCGCGCTGTTCCTCCACCGCAACGAGGCGATGCTCCCCGCGCCGAAGCGGCAGATGTTGAAGAGCGTGCGGGAGTCGGATCCAGTGTTCGCCGGCAAGACGGTGCTGGTGATCGACGACGATGTCCGCAACATCTTTGCCGTCACCAGCGTGCTCGAGCGACACCGCATCCACGTGCTGTACGCCGAGAACGGTCGCAAGGGCCTCGAGCTGCTGGCCCACAGCCCCAACGTGCAGCTGGTGCTGATGGACGTCATGATGCCCACGATGGATGGTTACGAGGCGACCCGTGAGATCCGCAGCCACGCGATCCATGCCGCCTTGCCGATCGTCGCGCTCACCGCGAAGGCGATGAAGGACGACCGGGCCAAGTGCATCGCGGCCGGCGCGTCCGACTACATCGCGAAACCGGTCGCGGCCGAGCATCTGCTCTCGGTCTTGCGGGTCTGGATGTACTGATGAGCCGTCCAGTCCTGGCCGTGCTGCGCGACGATCTCTCCACCGGGGAGGTGCCGCTTGCGCAGCACGAGACCAAGATCGACATCCTCATCGTCGACGACGACCCGAGGAACGTGCTCGCGCTCGAGGCGATGCTCGAGTCGCTGGGCCAGAACATCGTGGCCGTGCAGTCGGGGACCGATGCGCTTCGTCGCCTCCTCGATCGCGAGTTCGCCCTGATCTTGCTCGACATCCACATGCCGGGGCTCGACGGCTTCGAGACCGCGCAGATCATCCGGGCACGCGAACGCTCGCGGGATCTGCCCATCATCTTCCTCACCGCGTATAGCAAGGACGACGTGCAGGTCGCACACGGATACGAGCTGGGCGCGGTCGACTTCCTGTTCAAGCCGCTGGTCCCGCTGGTCCTGCGCTCGAAGGTCCAGGTGTTCGTCGATCTGTACCGCAAGACGCTCGAGATCAAGCGCCAGGCGGTGCTGCTTCGCGACAGCGAGCACCGCGAGCACGATTGCAGCCGAGCCGAGGCGGCGCAGCGCGTCGAGGCCCTGCGGCTCGGCGAGGAAGTGATCAAGGAGCGCGCGGCCGCGATCGAGCGCGCGCTCCTCATCGGCGAGCTATCACTGCGCAACCACGAGCTCGCGAGTGCGGATCGTCGCAAGGACGAGTTCTTGGCCATGCTCGCGCACGAGCTGCGCAATCCGATGGCCCCGATCGTCAACGCGGTCGAGATCCTGCGCATGCCGGGCCCGCCCGAGGCCGTGCGCACGCGGGCGCTGGACGCCCTGGCTCGCCAGTCGCGGCACATGGTCCGGCTGCTCGACGACCTGCTCGACCTCTCGCGCATCACCAGCGGCAAGATCGAGCTGCGCCGGGAGCCCGTGACGCTCGCCTCGATCGTCGCCCACGCGGTCCAGACCAGCGCGCCGCTGTTCGAGCAACGTGGACATCGCTTCGCGTCCACGATCCCCGACGAGGACATCACGCTGGTCGCGGACGGCACTCGCCTGGGGCAGGTCGTCGCGAACCTGCTCGACAACGCCGCGAAGTACTCGCCGCCGGGGACAGAGATCGAGCTGGTGGTCGAGCTCGAAGCGAACGAGGTCGTGATTCGCGTTCGCGATCGGGGCTTCGGGATCGATCCAGCAGTGCTCGAGGAGGTGTTCGGGCTCTTCGTGCAGGCCGAGCGCACGGCCGACCGCGCCCAAGGTGGACTCGGCATCGGCCTCACGGTCGTCAAGCGCCTGGTCGAGATGCACGGTGGGTCGGTCCGGGCGCAGAGCGCAGGACTGGGCCAGGGCAGCGAGTTCTCGGTCCGGCTGCCGCACATCGCTGCACCGGCATTGGTCACACCCCCGGCACCGGACGCGCCGCCGGCAGCGTGCCACGACTGCCCGATCCCTCCATCGTCGTGCGGCACGATGATCGGCCCGACGCCGCGACGCGTCCTGGTCGTCGAGGACAACGAGGACATCGGCGCGACGATGAAGGACATGCTCGAGTACTGGGGACACGACGCGACGATCGCGAGCGATGGTCCGGCAGGCGTCGAGGCCGTGCTCTCGGGTGTGCCCGACATCGCGTTCATCGACATCGGTCTCCCCGGCCTCGACGGCTACCAGGTCGTCGCGGCGGTGCGCGCCCGCGCGCCCGGCATCGCGACACGGCTGGTCGCGCTGACCGGCTACGGTCGCCCGGAAGATCGCCAGCGCGCGCTCGCGGCCGGGTTCGACGATCACCTCGTGAAGCCCGTGTCGTCCGACGACCTCCGCAGGCTCATCGACGCGTGCACGCCGGTCGCGCTACTCCACGGACCTCAATCGCGATCGACGCCTTGATCTGCGAACGATGCAGAGACTGCGCGGGGCAGCGCGACCGATCCAGCTATGTTGAGCCCGGAGTCAGCTCCAGGAGAGTTCATGCCACGCCTCGAGGGAAGAGTCGCCATCATCACGGGAGCTGCCGGCGGGATCGGGCGCGCTGCTGCGGAGCTCTTCGTCGCCGAGGGCGCCCGCGTCCTGATGATGGATCGCGACGGCGACGCCCTGGCCGATGCCGCGAAGAGCTTGGGCCGATCCGCGGTCTGCGTGACCGGCGATGTCGCCGATCCCGCGACGGCGGAACGTGCCGTCGCCGCCGCGATGGCCGAGTTCGGAGCCCTGCACGTGCTGTTCGCCAACGCGGGGACCGAAGGGCGCATTGCCCCACTGGTGACGCAGGAACTCGAGGACGTCGAACGCGTGCTGCGGGTCAACGTGCTCGGCGTTTTTCTGTTCGTGAAGCATGCAGCGCCCGCGATCACGCGAAGCGGCGGCGGGAGCATCGTCATCACCTCGTCGGTCGCCGGCGTCATCGGATCTCCCGGGCTCGGCCCCTACGTCGCCAGCAAGCACGCGGTGCTCGGCCTGATGAAGACCGCTGCGATCGAGCTCGCGGCGTCGGGCATCCGCGTCAACGCGGTGAACCCCGGGCCCATCGACAACCGCATGATGCGATCGATCGAAGGGCAGGCAGCGCCCGAGCACGAAGACGTCGTCAAGGCCGCCTTCGTGAAGCAGATCCCACTGGGCCGCTATGGGACCAACGAAGAGATCGCAAAGGTCGTCCTCTTCCTCGCGTCCAACGAGTCGAGCTACTGCACCGGCGCGGTGTTCATGGCCGATGGCGGGTTCGTGGCGGCCTGACCCCGCAGAACGATCATCCTGGCTTGCGCGCGACCATGAACGCGATCATGGCGCTCGTTCCGACGTCGGGCGTCACGATGTCCACGAAGCCCGCCTCGCGGACCTCGCGATCGAGC